>Ga0209511_1001502_pt1 | contig 20650 bp, 14 predicted proteins | sample SSSSmetaG_FD_184141 | JGI IMG/M metagenome (GOLD analysis project Ga0209511, IMG submission 184141) | Glacier valley bacterial and archeal communities from Borup Fiord, Nunavut, Canada, to study Microbial Dark Matter (Phase II) - ​SSSS... | ecosystem: Environmental > Aquatic > Freshwater > Ice >...
ATTCACTTAGGTTAAATGGTTTTAATGGCAGCGATGTAAGGATTGATAAAAAATGGAATTTTAAGAAAATCACTATTGATTTATTTCTTGATGTAACAAATTGGTATATCGCAAAAAGTACAGCAGTCCCTTCATACACTTTTAAAAGAACAGCCGATAATAGTGCATTTGCTACAACCGATGGATTGCCAATTAAAGCAAACGGCAGTAATGCTATTCCGATATTATTAAAAAATGACGACCCTTCTGTAACGCCAACTATTGGTTTTATTGTTGAGTTTTAAAATAAAAATATATTTCTTATTAATAAAAGAATAAAATATTACCAAAAATAAAAATCGGTTTAATGGCTTCCGCAACAGATATTATAATTTAAAAATCTGCGAATTATGCAATTTTTTAAAAAAGTTATGTAAAGTTATAGTACAGCAGAAATGTAGATTGAAAATTAATAATAATTAAAGTATGGAAATAATTGCAAGTGTAACCAATGTAAATAAAACGTATAAAACAGGCGACACTACTATTACTGCATTAAACTCAACCACATTAACTATAAATGCTGGTGAGTTGATTTTGATTATTGGTCCATCAGGCTCAGGTAAAACTACTTTGCTTTCTATGTTTCGTTGTGTAATATACCCAACAGAAGGAGAGGTTAAAATTAAAGACCAAGTAGTAAGTAAATTAAATGAAAAAGAATTGGGAAAAATTCGTTTGCAAAATATTGGTTTTGTTTTTCAAGGTTACAACTTAATAGCACCATTAACAGCTTTAGAAAATGTGATGCTGCCTTTGCAATTAATGAAAATTAAAGATAAAGAAGCAAAAGATAGGGCAACACAAGCACTAGAAAAAGTAGGTATGCTGGATAGGAAAAACAATTTGCCCCCATCTGGCGCAGAAATGCAGCATAGAAAAGTGCGGTGGCGTTTCTGTGCCTTCGTTATTCCTCTGCCTCGATTACGTCCCGGCGGGGTTTTCACCAACTTACACTTAGTTATATAAAAAACAATCCGTGAAACCCCGATGCATGAGAGACTCAGCGTCGTACTAATCTAAACCTACAAATCTTTATAATGTTTTGGAGAAAAATGTTTCAACTCATTTAGTCCCCCTCCATCGCCTGCGTTCGTGGCACACGAAAGCAAAAAAAACTTTTCTTGATTTAAGAGGCGACAACCATTAAATCAGAGATGAAACAGAGCGAAGGTCTCGTGTGCCCCGAGCCTAGACGAAGAATGAGGTTGACTAAGTAAATCGAAAACTATGTTTGACGAACTTTCAAAATATAAGCAGACCAATCACTTTTTCTTTAAAGTAACAGACAATTTAATCAAGGTTTGTAATGCACCGACAGACAAAAGTGGTGTTTACATTATCTATGCATTAAAGGGAGGACAAATTGAACTTATTTATATCGGGTGTTCCGGAAAGATTAAATCGGACGGTACACTTTTTATTCCCCCTCTGGCGCAGAAATGCAGCACAGAAAAGTGCGGTGGCGTTTCTGTGCCTTCGTTATCCCTCTGCCTCGATAACGTCCCGGCGGGGTTTTCACCAGCTGACACTTTGTTACATAAAAAGCAACCGTGAAACCCAGACGCATGAAAGACTCAGCATCGTAATAATCTAAACCTACAAATCATCATAATGTTTTGGAGAAAAATGTTTTACCTCATTTAGTTCATAAAACGATTTTGTTGAACTGTAAAATCATGCAATGTACAAGTTGTATTTGCGCTACTTCAAGGCAACCGCGGTTCTTTCCTTAAACACCTAATAGAGAGCTATTTCTAAAAATAATCTTTTAAAAACTATAGCGTATATTAGTGCAAACACACATTTTGGCTGGTATAACCAAATCTAAATGAAAATAATTAAGACTATTGAGCATAGATCAAAACTTAAAAAATTAATTCTTGACAAAACCTTTAAAATACAAAGTATGCGAAAAGCTCTCCTTCTTATTTTTTTACCATTTTATGTACTGGCCCAAAACAGCGGCCTGGCGCCATTTAAAAGTTATCCCTTTCCCAATAATCTCTGCGCCGCTGCCAAAGGCTCAAAGGTAGCGTGGGCGCTGGATGAGCAGGGTAGAAGAAATGTGTATGTTGCAGAAGGCCCTTTGTATAAAGCAAGAAAACTGACCGGTTTTTTAAACAACGACGGACAGGAAATTACCTCTCTTTCAATTTCTGATGACGGCAAATGGGTACTGTTTGCGAGAGGTGGTGAGCATAGCGGCAATTGGGACAACGGTCTGCCCACCAATGCAGATTTGGCAACACAACCTTTTAAAGTGCAGGTTGCATCTATACCTTTTGACGGAGGTGTGTCCAAATATTTATCAGAAGGCGATTACCCGCTTATTTCACCGGATAACAAAACAGTGGCTTTTATAAAAGCCGGGCAGGTATGGTCAGTGCCAATTGATGGATCAGCCGCCGCTAAAAATTTGTTTACCACTAAAGGCAGTGCGGATGAATTGGAATGGAATGCAGACGGCACTAAATTAATATTTGTATCTGACCGGCAGGATCATTCCATTATCGGCGTGTATTCAGATTCCACAACACCCATAAAATGGATTGCGCCATCTTTCAGTCTTGACCATTCGCCGCACTGGTCGCCCGACGGAAAACAAATCGTGTTTGCAAGAATGCCCGGCAGCGGCGGAGCACCGGATTCTTTATTGGTGAGAAGGCACCGGCCATGGAGCATTTATACATCGGACGTTGCCAGCAGCAAACCAACGCTATTATGGAAGGCACCTGCTACGCTTAGGGGCTCTGTACCCACTACAGATGGAGAATTTAATTTGCATTGGGCCGCTGATGATAAGATCGTGTTCTTATCATACCATGATGGATGGCCTCATTTGTACTCCATCTCTTCAAATGGCGGTAAAGAGCTGTTGCTTACACCTGGTAATTTTATGTGTGAACATATAACGCTTAGTGCCGATAAAAAACAACTGACTTTTAGCGCCAACACGGGTAACAATAAACTGGATATTGAAAGAAGGCATGCCGCTAAAGTAAACATAGACAAGGCTGGTGTGCTGATGCTTACACAAGGCGATGGATTAGAGTGGGCACCGGTTTCAACCGGGAATGGAAACACGTTGGCTTTCATTAGTGCTTCGGCTACAAAGTGCCCGCAACCCGCCGTTATGAATATGGATGGCAAGAATAAAATTCAACTGATCGGGTCAGAGTTGGTGCCTGCTGAATTTTTAGCAAAGAAATTAATAACGCCGGCGCAGGTTGTTTTTAAATCCGCAGATGGCATGATGGTACATGCCGATCTTTTTTTACCGGAAGATAATATCGTAAAGAAGCCTGCCATTGTTTATGTACATGGCGGCCCACCAAGACAAATGCTTTTAGGATGGCATTATTCAGATTATTATTCCAATGCCTATGCCTCCAATCAATACCTGGCTAGTCTTGGTTTTGTTGTGCTGGCTGTAAATTACCGCCTGGGCATTGGTTATGGCTTTGAATTTCATCAGCCTGAAAATGCAGGACCAAATGGAGCATCCGAATACCAAGATATAAAGGCCGCAGGCGAATGGTTACAAAAACAAAACTTTGTTGATGCACGCAGGATCGGTATTTACGGCGGTTCTTACGGTGGCTATCTAACAGCGATGGCGCTTGCAAGAGATTCAAAAATCTTCGCTGCAGGAGTGGATATTCATGGTGTTCACGACTGGGTAGTGAACGGCTCCATCTTCGCTGCGTCAGCAAGTAAATATGAAAAGGCTCCCGACTTTGATAAAGCTGTCGCGACCGCCTGGCGTTCCTCTCCAGTTTCCTCCGTCAATACATGGAAATCACCGGTACTCATCATTCATGCGGACGACGACAGGAATGTAAGGGTTAACCAAAGTACAGACCTTATCGCAAGATTGGAAAAAAAAGGCGTGCCTTACGAAACGCTGATGATTGTGGATGATACCCACCACTGGATGAACTGGAATAATGCGGTAACCGTGTATAGTGCGGTGGCTGATTTTTTTGTTCGAAAATTTAAAAAATAGTACAAACGGTAACTATTTAAAACAAGCTGTTAAATGTTGCAAGGGTTGCCAATCTTTTGCAGGCTTATTCCCTACGCCTGCGTTCGTGGCACACGAAAGCAAACAAAACTTTTCTTGATTTAAGATAGCGGCAACAATTAAATTTGAGAAGAGATGGAGCGAGGGGAGGGTATCGTGTGCGAAGAGCATAGGCGAAGAAAGAATGAAGAGATAATTTGTTTTTATGCTATCCCCATGCAACTGTGATTTTTTAATCAAACACCTAATAGAGAGCTACCTCTAAAAATAATCTGTTTGAAAACTAGAGAGTATATTGGCGTAAATACACACCTTGGGCTTCATGCGATTAAAGACTGTAGTAAAATAAATAACCAAAACTAAATGGCAGACAATACGGACGAAGAACATCTTGATAATCCTACAAATACTCAATCGAAAAATCCTTCTGAAGAAATTACTCCTTCTGCTGACACAGAGACTATAAACCCAAAACAAGAAACAGAAAATATGGAAGTACACAAACACCCACATCATGTAACACACAAAAAGAAATGGGGAGAATACCTGCTGGAATTCGTTATGCTTTTTCTTGCAGTCTTTTTGGGTTTTGTTGCGGAGAATATTAGGGGAAACTCCGTGGAAAGACATAGAGAAAAAGAATACATGGAAAGTTTGGTTAATGATATAAAAGCTGATACAGCAAATGCAGGCGTTGTCATCAGGGATTTTTTAAACAGGCAACCGTACATTGATACCATTGTTGCAAGTTTTGGTGATATGCTGCATGGAAATTCGAAAGTGTACGCACAATATAGAAGAAAGGCTTACAGTTCCTTTGCTGATTTTAATCCATCAGATGGTACCATGCAACAACTTAAAAATGCAGGTGGTCTCCGTTTAATTCGAAATAAAAAAGTTGTTGACAGCATTCTTCATTATGATGCCGCTATTAAATTAATAACTATCGAAAGCAATCATGTAGGGCAAAACAAATACAATGGAATATACAATAGTGCAGGCAGTTATATTAACGACTATAAAGTTGATACATTATATAAACACTACGGAGCAAACTGGTTTGAATATGCCGGAGATTTATTTTCTACAACAGACACACAAAAACGTCTCGAGTTTTATTATAAATTAAGATATGTTCAATCAGCTTCATACGGTTATTTGCCAATGTTATATAGTTATCAAAGTCAAGGAACTAGACTTATTGCGTTACTTAGAAAAGAGTATCATTTAAAAAGTGAATGATAACGCACGAACGCACAACATAAGATTGTGGCCGGACGTTAAGCATTCAACAATGAATTGCTATCTTGTTTTTTACACCTGATTTGTGTACCCCCTCTTGCGCAGAAATGCAGCTTAAAAAGGTGCGGCGGCGTTTCTGTGCCTTCGCTAAAATCTCCACACCAATAAAAGCTTAATAAATGTTCAACCGCAGCCTATAACTTATGTTGTTTATCATAGAATACTCCTACACGCTGCAGTAAAAATATTCTACAAAAACAAAATGCATTTTAATAAATATGTAAAGCCAATTCGGCATCAATATTTGCCCATTGTAAAGTTTTTTCGGTACAAGACAACTATCTCAATGTCTTGTCCTAAAATAGCTATACACAAAACAAGTGTATATGGAAGTAAGCCAGGTGGAGCAATATGCTCCAAGAGCAGATCGTTTTTCACGCTATGACAAGCGGTTGATTTTAAAAATTGTAAAGGAGGTAGAAGAGGGATTACCTCGAAAAGAAGCTATCAGGATTTATGGTTTGGGCCCCACCACCATTGGTGCATGGATGCGGACCTATGGTTCCCGGTATTATCAGCAACACCTTAAAAGAAACAATTACAGCAATCTTCAAAAGCGCACTATTGTAAGCGCTGTTGAGCAAGGCCGCATGAGCATAAGAGAAGCTCAGGTAGCATACAAAGTGAAGGATGCAAAAACGATCAGAGATTGGGTAAACCATTATAAGTCAGAAAAGGTGGAAATTTGTATAGAAACAAAACCGCTGATGGGTAAAAACAAAAAAAAGCTTGATAAGGTACCAACCCCGGCTTTGCAAAAAGCGTTAGAGGAAGCAGAGCTTAAAATAAAAGCGCTGAATACATTAATTGATGTAGCAGAAGAACAATTAAAAATTGATATCAGAAAAAAGTCTGGTGCCAGGCAGTCATAAAAATGAAACAGGATCATCCACGTACAGGGATGGTTGTGTTGTGCAGATTGTTTGGCAAAACAAGACACGCCTATTACGACGCATTATGGCGCAAAGAAAACAGCTTGGTCAAAGAAGATATTATTCTGCAGGAAGTGATCCAAATTAGAAAGGATTTACCTGCATTAGGTACCCGCAAACTTCATTATGTATTGCAGCCCCGGCTTGCATCGCATAAGATCAGTATAGGCAGGGATTATCTCTTTGATTTGCTTGCCGAACACAGGCTGTTAATCCGCCGCAGGAAAAGAAAAATCATCACAACAGATTCACGCCATTGGATGCGCAAGTACAGTAACATCATAAAAACCATAACAGTAAACAGACCCGAACAGATATGGGTTAGTGACATTACCTACATCCGCATGGTCAACCAATGGGGATATTTAAGTTTGATTACAGATGCTTATTCCAGAAAAATTATGGGTTACAGCTTCCGCAGTGATATGGCTGCAGAAGGATGTGTTGAAGCCTTACAAATGGCATTAAATAACAGAATATATAAGGAGCCTCTTATCCATCATTCAGACAGGGGCTCGCAATATTGCTCACATCAATATGTAAGTTTACTGCTACAGAATAATATTGCCATCAGTATGACGGAGAACGGTGATCCTTATGAAAACGCATTGGCAGAAAGAATGAATGGAATAATAAAAACAGAATTTAATCTCTACAACAGCCAGCTTGGTTTTGAGCAAACAGGTAAGCAGATAAGTAAAAGCATTAGTGCTTATAACAGCCTGAGACCTCATGCAAGCTGTGATTATCTCACACCGGAAGAAACACATTTACAATCAGAACAACTAAATAAAAGATGGAAGAACTACAGTAAATATTATAACCATGAAAAAACAGCTGTATAGCATTTACAGGATTAAGAATTATATTTGTATAACCACATCAGGATTTATTTATTAACCTGTATAGCTATATTAGGACGAGGCACAAAACCTGCTTTACCCACCCTCCACGTGACATCAGCCGTACCTCAGCCGTATCTCGGCCGCATCCAAGCCGTAGTTGAAAAATTTACAAAACCCATATAAATTCCGAACAACTCGGAATAGTTTGGCATTCACGTCCCGGCAGGTTTTTCACCAGTCTAAACTTTGTTACAAAAAACCAATCCATGAAACCCCAACGCATCAAAAACTCTGCTTCGTAATAATCTAAACCTAAAAATCTTTATAATGTTTGCCTCCGGGCTTGAGGTGGTTCTCACCCGCCGTGCGATATGAATACCTTAAGTATTTTAATTAAATACACTTCGCCTATTTTTGTGGCGGCACAAGCCTAGGCGGCATGGTTATATCCTGTCATAAAAAAAGAGCGCCCCAATTTCTTGAAACGCTCTTTTAAATAATTTTATTAAATTTTATTTCCCTGATTTATCAGGCGCCTGCGGCGCGGGGGCTTTTTTAGCTGGGTTCTTTTTTAATTCATCCAGTACAATTTGTATTGCTTTTTCCAGTTGAGGATCTTTGCCATTAATAACATCTACCGGCCATTGCTCTACTTCAATATCTGGTGGTGTACCTACGTTTTCAATACCAAAACCATTCTCATCAAAAAACGCAAGGTTAGGTGCAGTTACCACACCACCATCTATCAACTCAGGGTAACCAAGTACGCCTACAAGCCCACCCCACGTGGTTTTACCCACAATGGTTCCGAGTTTTGCCTGTCTGAATAGATAAGGTAAATAATCTCCGCCTGACCCTGCCGTTTCATCTATCAACATTACTTTTGGCCCTTGTATAGATGCATTAGGTGCCTTTTGATCTTTACCATAACGGTATCGCCAATAGGATTGTACGGGGCGTTTTAGCAGATCAATATAATAATCAGCCAACTGCCCACCACCATTAAAACGTTCATCAACAATGATCCCTGCTTTATTTACTTGTGGGAAAAAATAACGCTTAAAATACTCAAAGCCGCCTGAGCCTGTGTTAGGTACATACACATAAGCTACCTGGCCATTGCTGGCATCACTTACTTTTTTCATATTGCCCTCTACCCAATCTCTGTTACGCAAAGCAACTTCACTTTCTATCGGCACTACTTTTATAGTTCTGGTATTTGCGCCTTCGGCAGATGATGCAACCGAAAGGGTTACAATTTTTTCAGCTGTATTTTCAAAAAAACTGTATAGGTTTTTATCTGCTGTAACATCTGCCCCATTTACTTTTAAAATATAATCTCCCACCTGCACATTTACACCAGGCTCCGTTAGAGGTGAACGTAAATCAGGCGTCCAGTTTAAGCCTCCATATATTTTTTTAATTCGATATCGATTATTGTTGGTTTCATAATCTGCACCGAGCAGTCCACCTGGCACCACATCAGGGTTTGCACGCCTATCGCCACTTGCATCAAAGCGATGATGCCCTACAGATAACTCTCTAAACATCCACTGCATTACCTTGTACAAATCATTGGTGCTGGCTACATCGGGCAACAAGGTTTCATATTTTTTCTTCATCGCCATCCAATCAACCCCATGCATTTTTGCATCGTAAAAAAAGTCCCTGTTTACCCTCCATGCTTCATTAAAAATATTATTCCACTCTTGCCTTGGCGACATCTTTACCTGGATGGAACTAGTGTTTATGATACCTTCTGGGGTTGGCTTTTGCCCAGTTGAGGCAATACCCCATTTACCTTTTAGATAGTATAAAGTTTTTTCGCCTTTGGCGGCAATACTATACACATCTGCCGGCATAATCACCTCTTCTTTTCGCTTTTTAAAAGAATATAAATTAAGGGTAGTTGGTGCAGCATCATGTGGACTTGCAGACAGGTAAAAAAGCTCTCCCTCTTTTACCGCTGATAAAGAACGGTATCGACCTTTGGCTATAGGAAACGGCACAATCCTGTTCTGTATACCATCCCAATCTATTTTTAATTTGGTACGAGAAGAGTCTGCTTTATAAGGTGCTTTAGAAGATGTATCTGTTGCCATCTCCATTTCATTTTCTTTCGCAAATGGCGATATCACTTGCTTTTGAAGCGTAACCATATAAATGGAATTGGTCTCCTCCATATCGTTACTTGATTGATCAAACCAATTTAATACCGGGCCTGCATCCGTACTTGCTAGCATGTAAATGTATTTGCCCGAAGGGTCAAAAGTAGGCTCCGTTACATTTGATAATGCATCAGTTAGTGGATACGATTTGTTTTCAGAAAGAGAATAAATCCATGCTCTTTGAAAATTAGTTTCGGTAATAGTGGTGTATGCAATGTGATTAGCATCAGACGACCAACTACCAAAAAGTTCTCTAAATGCACCGGGTAAATAATGGGTGTCTTCTGCTATTTTGGTTATTTTATTTGTGGCTATTTCAACTACGTATAAACTACGGCCATTATCTACAAAGGCTATTTTTTTACTGTCAGGCGACCAATGCATGTGTGCATAAAAACCTGATCCGCTTAATTTGATAGCCTGTGCAGAACCGCTACCATCCTGGTTTTTGATGTGCAATGCGTATTCACCAGAAGCGTCACTAAAATAGGCAATGAGTTTTCCGTTCGGTGACCATGTAGGGTTTTTTTCATGTACACCTGCTGTATTTGTAAGGTTAAATACATCTCCTTTGCCAGCGGGAACAGTCACAATATCACCTCTAAAATCCATCACTACCCTGGCACCCGATGGAGAAATATCACCATCACGTATGTATTGGTCACCCTTTATATATCTATCCCGTTGGTCTAATAAATCAGCAGCAATGCCGATTTTTAATTTTGATGTATTATTGTTTGCAGGATTGTAAACATGTAAATAACCGGCCTGTGAAAATATAATTCCTTCATTAGAGCCCTCTAGACTCGATACTGGAAAGTCATTATTTTTTGTAATTTGATTTACTGTTTTTGCAGCCACATCGTAACTAAACAAATTAAATTCTCCTGCTCTATCACTTCTAAAATAAACGTTGTTACCCTTCCAAACAGGTTTGGTATCATTGCTGCCGGTTTTAGGTTTTGGTATTTCAGTAACATTGTGCGATTTGGTATTGTACAACCAAATGCGGCTCATGGTACCACCACGATAATTTTTCCATTGTTCAAATCTATCTGGGATAGTTGTATAAGCAATGCTGCTACCATCCGCATTATACGATGCCCAAAATGCATTAGGAATCGGCAATTGAACTTCGGCCCCTGAAGAAATATCTACAGTAAATAATTGATAATAACGATTAGTAAAACTATTTCGTTGTGATGCAAATAATATCTTTTTACCATCAGGTGAAAAATCTCTTACAAGGTCAGCACCCGGGTGCCAGGTAAGCCTTTTAGGAACCCCACCTGCGGTAGGCACTACAAACACATCTGTGTTACCATCATATTGACCTGTAAATGCAATCATACTTCCGTCGGGAGAAAATATTGGGTTCGATTCTGTACCATCACTTACCGTTATTCTTCTTGGATAAGATCCATCTCTATTGGCTACCCAAAGGTCTTCTGCATAAATAAAGGCAATGGCATTTTTACTGATAGTTGGTTGCCAAAGCAACCTGGTATCGGTGGTGTTTTGGGCAAATAATTGAGTGCTAAGCATCATGCAAGATGTCAGCAAAAGCAGGGAGCGAATCTGTTTCATAATTTTTATATTACTTTAAAGCATGTTTGTTTGTAGAGGGATACGGACAGGTAAATAAGAATGAATTAAGTACATAGAAATACATCATTCATATGTTTACAAGGTAAGTTTTTATTGGATTAGGTTTGTTATGAATTTTAAAGAATTGTTTAGCAGTAGATGGCTTGATAGAGTTGATTTAAAGTTGAGACTTTATTAGTTTTAGGGATCGTGTAAATCTGCGCCACGCAACGAGGCGTAGAATTCTGCCCGACTTTTGTTGGTTAACTTCGGCTGTTAGTTATAAATCTAGCATCAGTTCCCGGTGGACAGTTGGTCAATACCGCAACCGCACTAAGCCTGGAACCTTCGCTGCAACCTCTTTACAGGTAAGAATTCTTTGAGCTTATGAGAAATGAAATAATATCTTCATTATATACAAGTTTCACGATATGCAAAACAAACACCTAAATCAGATCTTATCTGCTGTTATTTTATTTTTTTTTCCCTTTACTTTTTTAGAGGCGCAAAGTCAATCTGCTTACCTGACCCAGTATGTCAAAGGAACGACAGGTAATAAACTTGAAGTACTAGATTGGGGCGGCAGTGGTAAACCGATACTTTTTCTTTCTCCCGCTTCGGTTCGTGTTCGGTTCATCACAAACCGTTTAGACTTCATGTCCAAAGGAATTCCCATCTCGGAGGCTTATTTTATACCACAAGTAATTATTTTTTTAACAAAAAAAACCGACTGAAGGTTCAGTCGGGAGATATTTTTTAATGCTAAAAATTATAATTAATTAATCATGTTTAACTTCAATTTCATCACTTTCTTTCAAATTATTCAATATAATGTTGTAAAGGTCTACATTGGAGGAAGAACTGATGATTATAGTTCCATTTGTTTTTGCAGCATTGTCAAGCATTGTTTGAGTGATACCACGACTCAGCAAAGAAAGGTTCAGTGATGTAAGGGCATTGTAACCATTATTGGCAGAAACAGTAACATTGTTCATTTCAGTCTTTATTTCAAAAGGAGTTGAAATAATAAAACTTATCGGAGTAGCAGGTCCTGTAGAGGTATAAGAACCATTTAATAAAAATGCAGGTTCAGTTGCAGTCGGATTCAATTCTACGTCAAATTCCACCTCTTGGTAAGTACCTGGAGGAAGTGTAATGTTACCAAGTACAGAAACGCCCGAAAATAAATCAATGCGCTGTTGTAAATTAGATTTATACTCTAATTTGCCATTTGGTCCTTTACTCTCAAATTTCACTTCTGTAGCATTACCATAGCCTGAAGTCCAAACAATATTGCCTGATTCTACACGACCCACTACAGACGCTCTGTTTTTAGTTTGAAGTTGATAAGAAATACCTGGAGAAGCTGAATTTTGTTCCTTCTTACAACTTACCATTATTAAAGTGGTGATGGAAAGGAAAACAGTTGTAAAAAAAATGTTTTGGATTTTCATAAAATTTTTTTGATAATAAATAATAAGATCCGGCGTTTCAAAAAATATGCCGTCGGTAGTTAAAACGATATTAACAAAGGAATTATTGCTACAAAATTCGAAGGGTTTGACTTTTAAATAATTTAATGAAATGATTAACAATAAGTTATAAAAGTTAAACCGAAGTTTTGTTTCACTTTTCGTAAGAAAAAAACCTTTCATCCACATTTATGCTGTAACGACCGTTTGCTTCATTAAGGTGATAAAGCTAATATTATTGTATTTTCAAGCTATTTCCACCTAAATATGAAAAAAGTAAACTGAATAGTGCTGAAATAGGTTCGGTATTTCGAATTGTCAAGAAACAATTCGTACACATTATATTACAACCAAAAACTTACAATCAATGAAATTTAAAATCACATTTTGGGTCTGTCCTTTTAGTATTTTAATCCTATTAATAATTTCTTGTACTACTTCAAAAAATATACAAAGCCAACTACCAAAACCTAATTATATTCCCGCAGATAAATTGCTTTACGAAACAATCACAAAGCAGGACAGTTTATTATTTGTTGCTTTTAATGCTAAAAATATTACGGACCTAAAATCTTTTTTTACAGACAAACTTGAAGTTTACCAGGATAATACCGGATTGAGAAATTATGACCAAACGATTGAAGCATTTACAGGCCTTTTTAAAATGGAATATACATTGACAAGAACACCAATCATTAAAAGTATTGAAGTTTATCCCATTAAAAATTATGGCGCCATTGAAACAGGCCAACACACTTTTTGCCATACGGAAAACAATAAGCTAGAATGTGCAACTTTTAAATTTGTTCATATTTGGGAACAAAAAGATGGACAGTGGAAACTTTCAAAAATTATTACTTACGGTCATAATATGTAGGCAATTTTTCATAAAACAGCGGCTGGATGGTAATAAAAAAGTTGATCATTACTCAGCTTTACTTGACGATGCATTTGCAAAAATTAAAAAGCAAAAAAATAAATATCAATTTACTGTTTAATTTTAAAGCTGACAAAGCAACTAACAGCATTTTCATAATCAGAGAATTTTCAGCTGAACTTCCCTTGGTTTGCTATGCATTCTGCAAATGATAATTCAAAAGGGCTTTAAAAATGGATATACAATGACGTTATATAAACTGGAAAAATTACTTGCAACATTATCACAACAATGATTTACGTTTTAAAACATGTTCCCAAACTAAAATGTTTTTAAAGAAACCAGTATCGCAAATTCATTAACGGTTTTGCTTTCTCATCAAATTACAAAACCTATGGGATATTTAGCTGCATACGGCGTAGTTATTTTATTAATAATTGGCATCTACAGTTTTGGCTATGCAGCAAAGCAAACTTCACTGCTTACTGTAGTAATGCTTGAAACCTTTTTTGGATTGTTACTGATTTTACCTTTACTGCTTTTTATAAATAAGATTGGCTTTGCACAAATATTTACTTTGCCTACACAACAAAACTGGTTATGGTTGGGGGCAGCCGCATTGATGGGTTTTGTACTGGGTAATTATTTTTCGCTGATGCACATACGGGAGACAGGCGAAAAATTGAACAGTCTTTTATCTCCCGCCATTACTGCACTTACTATTGTATTAAGTTATTTTTTTTTAAATGATAAACTTGCAGCATATCAGTGGGCAGGTATTTTACTTGCATTAATTACAATTGTATTTTTTCTGCTAAAGCAAAGTAATATTAATTTGCAAAATCAAAACCTTAAAGGAATTTATAGTGGAGTTGCAACCATCATCTGTATTTCGTTTACTATTATTTGTACTATTAAAGGAGTAGGTGATTTGCCTTTTTTATTAGCTATCTGGCTACGATTATTTGTTGCATTTATACTATTGTTACCTCCATTTATTTTCAGTTACAAAAACAAAAATCTTTTACCAAAAAACTATTTATTTTATACAGTTGTTTTTATAGGCGTATTGGCTCAAACCATTGGTGCTGCTTATTTGTGGCTTTACTCATCCTTTCATATTTCTGTATCTGTATTTCAGATTATACTGGCAACCCTGCCACTTTTTATGTATGCAATGGATGTCTACATTTTCAAAAAATCAAAACCCTCCCTTTACTTTTTAATTTGTGCTTTTGTAGCCGCCGCCGGAATTACGTTGGCAATGCTTTAGAAAAGCTGTTTGTCATATGGTGACATAACTTGCCTGTTATTTTGGGCTATTAATCATTGAACCAAAGCCCGAACATTTCATAAAGTTTGAATGAAAATTATGATAAAGATAAAATCCCTTTTAATTTTCCCTTTTTTAATAATATTTATATTAATTATTTCTATCAAATGTTTGCCAATAAAAAATAATAAGTTCTTAAAAGGGCAATCATCTTTCTCACTAAAAGATAATAATAAAAAAGAGCAGTTTGTATTTATGGATATTGTAAAATGCTTTGTTTAGATAAATACATAGCAACTCTTAAAACTCACTTAACGAGGGGTAACTTGGGCAGTAGTCAGTAGTCTTCATTTGCAAGCTGCTCATTTACTCCCAAGTTTTTTTCATTTACCAATGCAGATTGTGTAAACTTTTTTATCATCAAATCTTTCAAAATCTTTGGCTGGTGAATTTTTATTTTGTCAAGGCCACCGGCAATAAACCCCACTAGTTCACGTCCTATTCCGCATTGTAGGTGCAGCATATAATTTCCGTTTTTTAGTAACGTCCATTTTTCCGAATTATGCCAGTAAAAGCTTTTCATTGAGGAGCCATAGCTGTCTGTAAACTCCAGTTTAATATTATAAACTTTATTGTTTAGGGGGTCAGAAATACCGAATAAGTTTTTAAACTTTTGTGTATATGCTTTTAAATATTTTTTTCTGTTAAACGGCTCATTGGTTAATGTAAAAACAAAATTTTTATCTATTGAAAAGTTAAGCAGTTTTTCCTGTTTATTAACTCCGGCTATGGCAATACGCCCCCGGTGAAAAACAAGTTCCATTGGATAAAATATAATGGGAAAATCTGTACCATTTATTTTGTTATTTGCTGAGTTGATAAGGTCCTGCTCAATCACTATGACCCTGCTGTTATGAAGCGCCCAAATTAAATCTTCAATCTGTCGGTGTTCTGCAGCTCCATATTTGTTTTCATTGTAATTACTGTGGCGCAAAAAAAGTTCATTAGCCTGCACATTTTTTTCATATTCGTTTTTTGAAAAGTTTTTATAAAACATCCTTTCAATTTTTTCAAAAGAATCCTTTCTTTCTGCAAGCACTGCAAAGGGTGCAAAGTTTTTTAATAAGAAAAACGAATTAATATCATATGGTGTTAGTTTGCCTGCTTCTGCTTTATATTCAAGCTTCCAGGTTTTTCTGTTTTTTTCATCTGTAAATTCAACCACATTTTCACCTTCTGCAATCTGTAGTGTTTTTAGCTGGTTTATATCTCTATATAATTGTCTTATACCAACTTCTATTCCTGCATTTGCAGCCCATTTGCTTAATACATCTATAGTTACCGGACCTCTTCTCAAGCGATTGTAAATTCTTATAATTCTTTCCAAATGGGCAGCCATAAATATTGTAAGGTTATTGCACAATTTAATGATAAGGTCTTTAAGATTTTTAAAAAGGCACCAAATTGAATTTCCTTTTTTAATCAAGTATTTTTTTCATGACAGAAATATGCAGCAGCGTAAATGCACAAGTATATTTGTCCGCATAGAATTTAAAGATTTGCTATTTCTCTTTGCAACTTGGGGTTGAATTTGCCTTATCAATTAAAAAATTACTTTTGGTTTTTTTGGTCTTTGTGCCTTTGTAATTGAAAATATATCTTTGTGAAACTTTGCGTCTTTTCTCCCTTTGAGATACAACCAAAAACTTAAATATTATGGTAAAAAGAATTTTAGGAAACAGTGGTATAGAAGTTTCAGCCCTCGGGCTTGGATGTATGGGTATGAGTTATGCGTATGGCATTATACCGGAAAGAAACGAAATGATAAAGCTCATTCGTAATGCTGTGGAGCAGGGCATTACTTTTTTTGATACAGCAGAAGTTTACGGTCCATTTATAAATGAAGAATTGGTAGGAGAAGCATTAGTGCCTTTCAAAGGAGAAGTAGTAATTGCAACAAAATTTGGTTTTGCGCTATCCCAAAATGATCCATCAAAATGGACGGGGTTAGACAGTCGTCCTGAGCATATAAGAGCAGTTTGCGAAGCATCTTTAAAAAGTTTACGGGTAGATGCAATCGATTTATTTTACCAGCATCGTGTTGATGTAAATGTGCCCATTGAAGATGTTGCAGGTACGGTAAAAGATTTAATTAAAGAAGGTAAAGTAAAATACTTTGGTATGTCAGAAGCTGGCGCAAATACTATACGTAAGGCTCATGCAGTGCAACCGGTAACGGCGCTGCAAAGTGAATATTCTTTGTGGACAAGAGATCCGGAAAAAGATATACTTCCCACGCTTGAAGAACTGGGTATTGGTTTTGTACCTTTTAGTCCGTTGGGTAGGGGTTTTTTAACCGGTAAGATGAATGAAAATACAAACTTTGAAAGTACAGATCTTCGAAGTACCCTTCCCCGTTTTACACAGGAGGCTTTAAAAGCCAATCAAAGCCTTGTTGATTTGTTGGGGAAAATAGCAGTAACAAAAAATGTAACACCAGCCCAAATAGCATTGGCATGGCTGCTGGCTCAAAAACCATGGATTGTGCCAATACCCGGAACAACAAAACTCAGCAGATTGACAGAAAACAATGGTGCAGTTTCCATAACACTTAGCCGGCAAGAACTAGGGGAGATTGAAATATCAGCTTTGCAAATTAATATAGTTGGTGAACGTTACCCTGACGTTAATATGAAAATGACAGGACGGTAACACAGTTTAAGATCGAATCCATTTCTCTTCATTCCTTCATTTTTTCATACCATGCTAACATAATCCTTTCTTATATTTACTGATATGATACAACGCATAATTTTGGCTTTTACTTTATTGTTTTTGGGGCAAGATTTATTTGCACAAAATAAAAGTACTACTGCGCAACACTGGGCTGACAGTGTGTATAAAAAATTATCCAAAGATGAGCGCATTGCACAGCTGATGGTAGTGCGGCTGTCCACAATTGACAGCAGAACAAAGACCGTCACTTTTTTTGATGATGAGGTGGAAAAACTGATAAAGAAATACAATATCGGCGGTATCTGTGTTTTTCAGGGAAGCCCGGTAAAACAGGCTAATATTATTAACAGATTGCAGGGTATAGCAAAAACCCCTATCCTGATGTGTATAGATGCAGAATGGGGTGTGGGCATGCGCCTTATAGATAGTGTGCTTCCTTTACCAAGGCAAATGATGATGGGCGCCATGAAGGATGAAACTATTGTTTATCGATACGGACAATTGGTTGCGGAACAATGCAAGCGTATTGGCCTGCAGGTAAATTATGCGCCCGTTGTGGATATAAATAACAACCCAAATAACCCGGTAATAAATGACCGTAGTTTTGGGGAAGATAAATATAAAGTGGCAGCGTTTGGTGTGCAGTATATGAAAGGCATGCAGGATGCCGGTGTGATGGCTTGTGCAAAACATTTTCCAGGGCATGGCGATGTGGCTACAGATTCTCATTTTGATTTGCCTGTAATAAATAAAAGCATGGCGCAGCTGGATTCGCTGGAGCTTTATCCTTTTAGAAAAATGTTTGAGGCGGGTGTAGGCAGTGTAATGCTGGCGCATTTATATATTCCTGCCATTGACACAACCGCCAACAGGGCAACCTCCTTATCCCCCCAAAATATTAACGGATTATTGCGTACTAAATTAAATTATCAGGGTTTAACTTTTACAGATGCACTGGAAATGCAGGGTGTAAAAAAGTTTTATCCTGATGGGGCTGCAAGTGTACAATCATTAATAGCGGGTAATGATATGCTTTGTCTGCCGGGAGATGTGCCGGGTGCTATTAAAAAAACCAAAGAGGCAATTAAGAAAAAACAACTGAGCTGGGCTGATATTGAAATGCATTGCAAAAAAGTTTTGGCTGCAAAATATGCTTACGGGCTTAATAATTTACAACCCATAAATACCGCAAATTTAACTTCGGATCTAAATACGGGTGTTCCGGCAATGAGGAGAATGATAGCAGAAAATGCCATTACTCTTATTGCAAAAAAAGATGCATCATTTTTTCCTTTGAGGGATACAAAAAAAGCTGATGTGGCTTTTGTAGGCTTTGGTATAACATCAGAAAATGAACTGGCTAAAAGAATGAAAAAAGATTTTAATGCTGCCATTTTTTATGGTGGTGACAGCGACCTTTTAGGTAAACTAAAATCATACAAAAAAATAGTTATTGGTATTCACAATGTTGGTAGGTATGCAGCCAGTAATTTTGGTTTTACAAAAAGTAATCTTGATCTGCTAAATACCCTTCAACAAAATGAAAACAGCATTTCATTTTTGTTTGGTAATGCGTATGCGTTAAAGTATATGTGCAATGTTGCCAATATGGTTGTTTGTTACGAAGATGATGACATTGTGCAGGGCACGGCAGCAGATTTTTTGCAGGGTAAACTTTTTTACAAAGGCACTTTACCTGTAACTGTATGCGAAAATTTAAAATACGGTTTTGGTATAGAAACTGCAGCCGCAAAACCTCTGTTTGAAAAACTTGCTGTAGATAAAGTAAACCAAACTGTCCTTTATAAAATTGATTCCATAGCAACAGATGGTATTAACAAATTGGGCATGCCTGGCTGTGTAGTACTGGCATTAAAAGATGGTAAAATTGCTTACGAAAAAGCCTTTGGAAATTTTACTTATGATAAAAAAACGCCGGTCACATTAAATACTGTTTATGACCTTGCCTCTGTCACAAAAATATGTGCCACTACATTAAGCATCATGAAACTGTATGAAGAAGGAAAGCTGGACTTAAAGAAAAAGCTCAGCGATTACCTGCCTGAAACAAAAGGCACCAACAAAAGCGATTTAATTATTGAAGATATTTTATTGCACGAGGCTGGACTTGTGGCCTACATTCCATTTTATAAAGAAACGTTGGATACAACAGGTAAACCATTACCAACTGTTTTTACATCTGCCGCAACCGATTCTTTCAGCATTGCCGTAACAGAAAATCTTTACATGAAAAATTCGTGGAAGGATACTATATATAAACGAATACTTACAAGCGCTGTCGGGCCAATGAGTAAATATATTTACAGCGATAATGATTATATTTTTCTGGGTAAAGTGGTGGAGCATTTAACGGGTATGACCATGGATAAATATGTGATGCAAAACTTTTACGAACCAATGCAACTGGCAAGTACAGGCTACGATCCTTTGGAGCGAAACAGGAAAGATGATATTGCACCAACAGAAAATGAAAAGATATTTAGGACACAACTTATACAGGGAACAGTGCACGATCCCGGTGCTGCTATGATGGGTGGTGTGGCTGGGCATGCAGGTTTGTTCAGCAACGCTTATGACCTTGCTGCAATTATGCAGATGTTGTTGAATGGCGGTAGTTTTAAAGGCAAACAGTATTTTAAAAAACAGACTGTAGATTTATTTACTGCCTACCAAAGTAAAAACAGCAGGCGCGGTTTTGGTTTTGATAAACCTGAAAAAGATAATACTACCCGCAAAGAACCTTACCCGAGTTTACAGTCTTCGCCACTTACATTTGGGCATACAGGTTTTACGGGTACCTCTGCATGGGCTGATCCTGCTACAGGAATGGTATTTGTTTATTTAAGCAACAGGGTTTATCCTGATGTAAGCAATACCATGCTTAAACTAAACGTGCGGGGTAAAATAATGGATGTTCTCTACAATGCAACAACAACAGCCCTTTACAATAATTAAAGTATTTTAGTCTGTTTTTGTAAATTACATTTTCACTTGCTGCAAACTCATTATAAAAAAGCTATATCTCATAACCAATACTGCTAACAACATTAAATAAATCAATATAATTTAGATACCTGTAAATACAGAACCTGTACAAAACGTAAAGATTTTTAATTAATTATAAACGCTTTAGGGATTATGAAGAGAATAGCAAACTCGTTACTAAAAATATTTTTTCTTTTTTTTATTATACTAAACTTTGTGGTTATTTGCCATGCATATAAATTTACCCATTATTATAATGTAGGTGAGGTTAAAATTAAATTGCAAAAAGACAAAAGCAGCTGGGAAAAGACAAAAGATTTGTTATTGGGTTTCAATGCTGTAAAACAAACAAACAGTATACCTGACAGTAATTATAAAACCATTTA
>Ga0209511_1001503_pt1 | contig 20635 bp, 18 predicted proteins | sample SSSSmetaG_FD_184141 | JGI IMG/M metagenome (GOLD analysis project Ga0209511, IMG submission 184141) | Glacier valley bacterial and archeal communities from Borup Fiord, Nunavut, Canada, to study Microbial Dark Matter (Phase II) - ​SSSS... | ecosystem: Environmental > Aquatic > Freshwater > Ice >...
CAATGCTCCTTTCAGGGGCTGTAATGCTAATATTTGGCCTTTATATACCTGCATGGTTTGGGTTTTCGGTACTCGTATTTATCGCAAGTATTATTTTCTTAAAGACCAGGAGCCAAAAAGGCCAGCCTGCATTTTTTCTTTCTTATTTCAGTTTTTTAGTTCTTCAACCCCGCAAACTTAAACCCGCATATGGCAAGCTCTGGCTTCAATCAAGAAGGTAATTCAAAAGGAAATCGTAAAGAAAAGAATCTAGACGAATATTTTCCATTTGAATTTATCGATCAAAATGCTTTAATCCACAAAAATGGGGGAGTTTCAATAGGTTTTGAGTGTATTGAACAACCCAGAAGCGGGCAATTGTCAGCTGATTTATTTCTAAATCTTCATTATGCACTGATTCATGCCTTGTCAACTATGCCTGTTGGGGCTGTTTTTCAAAAGCTTGAGATATTTTATGAAGATACTTTTTCAATTCCCCCAAAAGGGAAAGGTTTTCTGGGAAAACGCTGGTTAAATCATTTTAATTACCGTGCTGTTATTTTGCATAAAAGCTATTTGTTTCTCTGCTTTCCAAACCCAAAACTTATAGCTGATCATCACGCAGGAAATACGTGGTTTGCCATGGGTAAGAGCATACTTCAGAATCCACATGAAAATCTGGAGAATAGAGTTGCAGAAGCTAATATGGCTGCCTCACGTTTTGTTAGCTCACTTTCTCTGGTATCTGAAATTAAATTGAAACGATTAAATGAAGCTGAATTAGAACTGTTATGCTATCAGTATTTCAATCTTGAATTTACAAAAAAGTCTGATTCACTCAATAATGCGATTTATAATGATATTAATTCCTGTATCCTGGGAAATAAAAAAATTCAAATAGTAAGTATGCTGGGACAACCTCCTGAAGCATATGTCAGTACACCTGATCGAAATGGAATTGATAGCCCTATGCTCTCATCGCTGCTGATGGATATTCAGTTTCCGCACATTCTGGTTGAAACTATCAAAATTTGTGATACTGAAAAAGAATTGAATAAGCTTGACCTAATGCGTACCATGCTTCATTCATTTTCTAACCAGCAGGATCAGGATGGTGAAATTCAGCAAACTGGTTTGAAGGCCCTTAGCGCAGAAATCAGAAGCAAGCATTATGAACTTGTCAAACTTTCGGTCCAGGTACTGATTTATGATTCTGATGCAAATCTATTAAAGCAAAAGACTAATCAGGTTCTCAGCAATATGCTTTCAGTATGCCGGTCAAAAGCCTTTGTCGAAAATATTGACACAACAAATCTGTTTTTTAGCTGTCTGGGTGGAAATGCACTCGAAAATTACCGTTGGATTTTAATGCCTGCCGTAAATGCAGCCTGTTACACAACTTTTCAATCTTTTGCTGGCCGGGATCTGTCAGGGCTGATTTTATGTAACCGATATAAACAACCAGTATTCCTGAATTTTTGGAACATATCACTGGATAATAAAAACAAATTAATAATTGGGCCATCGGGATCTGGTAAGTCTTTTACCGTTAATAGTTTCATCAGTCAGCATTACCATGAAGGTGATGATGTTATTATAATTGATATTGGCGGTTCGTATAAAGGTCTGTTTAGTATCTTAGGTGGGAAATACTTTGAGTATAATCTCTTAAATCCCTTAACATTCAATCCCTTTCTTGTACCGTGGGTCGCTGGGAAACCCCAACTGTCAATTGAGAAATTAAGTTTTCTTGTTTCTCTTATTTCAATACTCTGGAAGCAGACCGGACAGGAATTAATGAAAACTGAAAGATCTTTTCTCCAACAATACCTGACAGCTTATTACAACTATCTCGGTGATTCATCTCAACATATCTTATCCTTTGATCAAGGGAATTCAGGTTATAATAGGGGTGACACGCAGCAGGAATCAGCGTCAATGAATAGTTTCTATCATTTTCTTGAAACCTGTATTGACGAAGTTCATGCCAGTGCAACTAAAAGTTATTTTGATTTAAAAAGCCTTCTGATCGTTTTAAAAGAATATACAGGAATTGGTGCTTATGCATATTTACTAAATGCATCTGCTGAAATAGAAATTAGTGAACACCAGCTTTTATGTTTTGATCTGAATGGGATACGTGAAGATATAGTCTTGTTCCCGATAATTTCACTATTGATTATAGAGCTGGTTCTGGATAAAATCAGAAAATTTCCGCTCAGGCGCAAGCATATCTACATGGATGAAGCCTGGTCTATGTTAAAAGACGCATTGGGTGATTTTGTCATGAATATGTATCGTACGATTCGTAAATCTAATGGAGCAATCAGTATCATCACTCAGGGAATTGATGAAATCGACCGTTCGCCAGTAGGAAAAGCAATCGTGCAAAATGCCGCAATCCGAGTTGTTCTTGATCATTCTTCGGCCCCCCAGCAATACGAGTTATTGCAGTTATCGCTCGGTATTACAGAACATGAAATGGATTTACTCAAAAGCCTGAGAAAAAATGATGTTGAAGGCTGGAGAGAGTTTTTTATAAAATTCGGTAATGACTCTGAAGTGTTTTTACTGGATGCTCCACCAGAGGCTAGAATTGCATTTGATAGTCGTATTGAAGAGAGGGTAAAGCTTAATACAATGCGCACTCAATATAATGGCAATATTGAGCTTGCAATTGATCAGTTAATTGAAAATACTAATAATTTCTAATCATGCTGATACTTGACTTACCCTTGCAGCATTCTTTTACAGGTATGCTGGGAACAATTAGAAACGGTTGCCTGATACTAATACCTCTACTTTTTGCAATTAAGACTGGCTGGAGCCTGATTAAGGGTTTTACCGGAGACCAGCATATTCATTACCAGGGGTTATTCGGGGCTATTTTACTTTGGCTTCTGGTAGCTTCTTATGGTGAGATAATGAGCTATCTGGACATTTTCTGTCAGGGAATAATAAATTTTGTAGAACCACCTGAAAAAGATCCTGTTCAGGCTGTTTCTGAAGCAATGTATTCGCGTAATGTACTTGAACTTACCAATGCCGCCGGAAATGTTCAAAAGGGGTTAAATGAAATTAGTCAGGGTAAAGTATTACAAGGTGCAGGAAGTACGGTTTCAAGTGTTGCAGGTTATTTTATAAAAAGTATAAAAGACGAGGGTACCGATTTTATCGCCGGCCTTTTAACAATTTTCGCTAGTATCGCCAGAATGGTTATTGAAACAGTAAGGGCTATTTTATTGAAATTTCTAATCGCTGTTGGGCCTATCGCCTTAAGTTTCTCAATAATTGATGGTTTTGGGCATCTATCACGTCATTGGTTTCAAAAACTTGTTTCTGTCTATTGCTGGTCACTTACGTTGAATATTCTTGATCATATTGTCATTGACTATTTTACCCAGATAGCCTTAGTTCCTGAAATAAAAATCCTTGCTGGTCAGACTTCGGTTGCCGATACGCCTTATTTTATGGATCAACTGATTGTCGGCGGTATGTATATGATGGTACCCTGGTTGACGAGTAGTTTTCTTGGAGGGGTTAATGCAGGTCAGTTTCTTGATAATAAAGTAAAGCTACTCAGTACAATGCTGAGCACAGTAGTTGGGTCAGCTAAAACTATGGTTGCTGGTAAATATTGATTTAACTCACAGGAAAGTTATGGGACATATAAAATCATTTACTGAAGCATTTGATACATTAAAAAAGAGCTTTTTCTTCTTGCTCTGGGTATTGGTTTTTGTTGTTTTGAGTTGTTTTGGCATTGTGATCTACGTTTATCAAACGGCTGATCATAAGGTATATATCATAAGCCCTGATCAGACAATGAAAGCTGAGTCTGATTATAATCATCAGGTTACTGTTTATGAAATAAGAAATCATATCAAGGCTTTTTGTTCAACCATTTTTGCCTGGGATAAGGATAATTACAATGCCAATATTGAATATGCTATGAACTTGGTTGATCATGTAGATGGTCTGAAAATATTCAATACATTTAAAGAGCATGAAGTATATGAAAATCTAGTTTCAACAAGTGCCAGGGTAACAATTCATATCGATAGTATAATTGTCCAGATGCATACACTGCCCTATAAAGGAATATTCTATTTAACCCAATCATGGATTACGGCCGCAGGTACACAGCTTCAGGGTATTTCAGCAAGATTTGAAGTACTGCCAGTAACCAGAACAGATTTAAATCCCTTTGGATTATTGCTGCAGAAAATTGATTTCGTAGAATATAATCGTGAGCTGCACACTAATAATTCTCAGTTTAATCAATCTGTTTCTGAAAAAGATAGCAGTTTAAATAAATGAAAACATTAAATTACAGTTACTTAGCCTTATGTAAATTGAAGATTTTGGAGCTGTGAATTAAAAATATACATGAAACTAGTCTTACTATCAATCACATCAATAATGGTTTGCGTATCATCTTCATTTTGCCAGACCAGGATTTTGAATAAACAGACTTCAGCTACAGATACGATACAGGTTTCGATTTCACGTACGACTTATCTGGCTTTTCCGGCTGATATAGAGCTGGTAGATATTGGTAATAAGGAATATACTTTTAAAGTAGAAAAGAATATTTTGCTGCTAAAAAGTTTGAAAGCAGGGTCTCATCCAACAAATATGCTTGTCAAATTTGGACAGGAGCTTTTTACTGCCAGTTTAATTTATGCTGAAAATAATAACAGGAGTCTGTATGATTTTAGAAAGAAAAATTTTGAGAATGGTGCGACATTTACAAGGAGAGTTAAAGTGGTTGATACATCTGGTTTCAACAGTGGTGCTGTAATTAGTTTGACAGCAGATACCGGGGTAACAGACTCACTTGTTTCACCTAAACGAGTTGCAGCGGTAAAAGCCCTGGCACCCCATTTTAAAACCTATGGAATTATTAAAAATTCCATAGCTTTTTTGTTGGGTAATATGGTTAGTGATGACAAGTTTATGTATTTACAGTTCCAGGTAATTAATAAAAGTCATTTAAATTATTTGCTTGATTATGTCTCTTTTGAATATAAAAAGCATGGTAACAAGGATGTTTCTAAGGCTTTTGAACCTCTTTATACTCCAAGTACACGGGAAGTTTCTGCCCACAAAATTGAAACGCTGGTGTACGTGATTCCACTGTTTGCGTCAGGTTCTGATGGTCAGTTTACGGTAATATTTCGTGAATCCCTTGGCAATAGAAAGGCTCAGCTTCATATTCCAACGCGGGCAATAAAGTCAGCACTTGTATTTTCTCATGATATCATACTTTCACCATGAATATACAGATGGGTTTTAACAGACAATTTCGAAAGCTTGGTATAATATTAAGTATTCCAGCTACTATACTTATTTCAATGCTGGTCATACGCTTTATTAATCTTTCAGGACCTGCTGCGGTAAACGCTCCTGGAGCATTATTGCCGAATAATAGAATTGAACTTCAATCAAAACCACAAAATTCAATTTCACAATTAACAGTAGAATTAGAGCAAAAACAAGAAGAAGAAAGGTCGAGACATAAACTGATAAGCCTTGATTTTCCCGGAAATATAGCCAATCCAAGCAAGAGCCTTATACATTCACCTGAGTTTACTAAGCAGTCACGGTTAAGCAATATAAAAAATAGGGCCCATGATATCGGTTGGGATACAATAGATAATTATAGCGACCAAAATATTTCAGACCTTGATCGTTCAAAATTACTAAGGCAACAAGGCATCAATACGCATTCTTCAAATAGATTGGCAGGTCAAAAGGGCAGAACAGGATTCAGTCCGGTAACTGGAACCCAAGGTGCAACTTTCACTACTCTGTTAACTTCAAATGGAAAGCAGAATAATCTCATTCATGAAATTAACACCAGATCTGAGCAAAAATTAAATGGTGTTTCGACAGGTTTTAATGGCTTCAGCAAGGAAGAAAACGGTAGTAACCCCGGTGTCTTCCCTGAGGGTATTATCGATTCTCATGCTAGCCCCGGGAATGTAAGTTTACAGATCAAAGCATTTGCATTAGGTGACCAGAAAATTCATCAGGGCTCTATTGTTAAGCTTAGAACCGTGTCTGAGTATTCAATTAATGGGCGAAGAATTCTTCAAAACACGATTTTTTATGCTTTTGCAAGTTTCGGGAATGACCGGCTAATGCTTTATGTCAATAAAATCAAGGCAAACTCTTTAAGCTTTAACCTACATCTGGTTTGTTTTGATGATGATGAGAAAGAAGGTATTGCCATGATTACTGTTCGAAATAAATGGGCAGAAACTGCAGAAACAGGTAAGAATTCAGCAGTAGATGAAGTTTCCTCAAGACTTCCAGTAGCATCTGGCATGCTTTCCCAGGTGGGGCATAAATTATTTTCGACCAGTAGAAATGAAGAATATTTGTTGGCCGACGGGCTTGAATTGAGTTTTAAACAGCGCACAGATTAAAAAAGCCATACATGAAAAGATTTATTCTTACCCTAAGCTTTACCTTCATTTTTTTCGCTGCTCAACCTGGCATCATACCAGATGCCAATACATTCTTGCTCAGTCAAATTCTGGGTAAAGACATCGCAGCCGTTCAAACCATGGAATCAACCTTTGACCAGATCAGAACTTTTACAGATTTTGCCAGACATACCAAGGAAAATATTGAAAAAATGGCAAGAATGGAGCAGGAAGTTCAAAATGCATTAAAGACGGCGAAAGATATTAAAGATTTCAAATTCTCTGACATAAGTTATTTGCTTGAAAAAGCAACTGGTATAGATACTGACCCAAGTACATACATCCCAAGAACAGCTTTGACAGCCTCATTATTATCAAAAATCAGCAATCATCAGGGAAATGGGGAGGCTGGTATTGCCCTTTACCGTTTGTATCATCAACCGCTTGATATAATCAGCAATTCAGGTTCGACGCAAAGAGATAGAAAACCAAAAACCATACAGGATCAACTGGGCATAGAAAGATACCTTGCCGCCCAGCAAGGCGCAAGCTATGAGGTGCTGACTGGTTTTGCCGACCGTTTTCAGCAGCAGGCATTGGAAATTCAGAGTAGTGTAAAAAAAGAAGATCTTTTTACAATGAACACCTCAGAGCGAATGCAGCTACTTTTAACTGCTGGTAACCTGATGGAAAAAAGTGTAGAATTAAAATTGAAAGCAGCTGACCTGCTCAGGCAGCAACCCGGTGAAACCATGATTGCTACCAGTCATGCAGCTGAATATCTGAACATACAGGCAGCTTGTTCAAACAGGGTCAGTGCCAGCCAGAAGACTACAGCAAGACTATTTTAATTCAAAATAAGCCTAATCTGATTTGTAATTTAATTATGGTCATAGTTTTATTAATTTTATCAATGTCTGCTACATAAAACCAGGCTTGATAGATGCGCTTGACAAAACGCGAATTTCCGTTATTGCTAATTTCTTTTTTATGTTTTTTAAAACCTCTTGACCATTTATCTCTAAATAGGTCAAGGGCCGTCATCAGTGATCAGGCTATCATAACCTATACCTGGCATAACCCAGAAGACCGGGATCAGCCTGTATTATTCAGTCTGTTTTGTAATAAAAGGAGAGCTCATTTTTTAGCTGCATCAGAGCCTGATAAATATGACCAGTTTTTTATCGACTACCCAAAGCAGGCAGTAATACGGATTTTAAAAAATACCAATAGGAGGAAACCAGCTACTGTTTCTAGTTTTAAGGATTTTGCGTCTGGTGAAGAAACCCATGCTGAATTAAAAGTACTTGGGCATGTTTGCAGTAAGTTCAGGTATATTAATTTAACCGATACCCTTGATGTTTGGGTTTGGAAGCAGGGCGAACTAAGAGGCTCTCCAGTCTTTAATTTGCTGAATCCCCAAGGCCTTGTTTTAAGGATCGATAAGAATACTGTTCCTTTATTTATTGCTCTCACAATACAGTATAAAAAAATTTCAGATCATGAATTTGGCTGGCCAAAAAAAGTTGGCCCCTTTATCAGTTCACGTCAATACGAGGATATTAAACGAAAGAGTACAGAAATATCAATCCCTGTTTTTCAACATGAGCAAATTGGATTTCATGCCCAGGAAAAACAAAGGTCGCTACCTTATTCAAGTTCAACTTTTCATTATGCAGGAGGCACCGTCATTGTAAGACAGGTGAAACTGCCTTCAATAAAAAATGATTATTCTGTTTTTGCTGAACTTACAGATTATTCAAATGGCGATGCCATGCCACGACAGGGTACGGTGTTTATCATTCCCGTTGATAAACGGCTTTCAATGCTTGATGCGTTAGATAAGGGGTTTAAAGTATTACCAGGCTTTAAAAGTGTAAATGGAAAAATATATAACGGGTTTCTCAAGACTGCCATATATAATCCCTTAATTGAGCTCATGCGATTCACTACTCCTTACGGGATAAGGGCATTTAATAAAACCCCCTCTTTGGATGATTCAAAATGGGCTGATTCAGTGACCTGGAAACAAGATATTTCTGATTTAAAAAGTGAACTGGTCAGTGAAGTATATATTGGTACTTATATTCATGGCAATAACCCTTTGGGTCAGATTATCTCCTTAAATCTGCGGTTTTATCCTCTGCCTCAGACCATAGAGAAACAGCGGATTTATGTACAGCCTTTGTTTAATACGGTAAGCGTTTTGCAGGCTGCAGGTCAGGAGCCCGGTACACTTTTTCAAGGAGATTCGTTACATCTAAAGTTTACGCTGCCTGTAGGTCTTCAAGACCTGAGTTTTAGATACCTTTCAAGTGGAGAGGGTTTATATCCTGATGGTGAAGCTTTCAGGCAGCGTATCAATCAGGTATTCTGGGATGATGATGAAATACTGAAAGTAACTCCCTGGCGAACTGATTGTGGTACGTTCAGGGCTTATAACCCCGCTTCCCCTATAGCGACAAACGGCTTGGTGCAATCAGATCTTAGCAGGGCAGGCTTTTGCCCGGGTTCAATAACTTTACCTGTGAGCATAAACCTGGACGATCCTGAGGCTGGTATTCACGAAATTCGGGTAGTTATACCTATGGGCGGGGTTGAGGCCGCAGCTTCTGGTTTCTGGAATGTTTCTGGTGTTTTAATCGGACATTATGGCCCAAAGACAGATTTCCTGCACCGAAAAGCAAGACATAGACTACTTCAGGATCAGTAATTCAGAATCATCATTTAAGAAAGGAAGACCACATTATTATTAACAGTTTGAACTCTTATTCATCAGTTAATGCGGTATATTTGCACACAATTTGAGGATATGAGATTCGGTACAAAAGTATTACATGCTGGCATAGAGCCAGATCCATCAACAGGGGCCATCATGACTCCTATATTTCAGACCTCTACCTATGTTCAGGAATCGCCGGGTAAACATAAAGGGTATGAGTATGCCAGAACTCAAAATCCTACCCGAACAGCTTTACAGAACAATCTGGCTGCCCTGGAGAATGCCAAGCATGGGTTTTGTTTTGGTAGCGGAATGGCCGCCACTGATGCAATAGCACGGCTTTTAAAGCCTGGAGATGAGGTTATTGCCATTGACGATTTGTATGGTGGTACGTACCGCATCTTTACAAAGGTTTATGCAGCTTATGGTATCAAGTTTACGTTTGTGCCAATGGAGAATGCTTCTGATATAGAGGCGCATATTACTACAGCAACAAAAATGATATGGCTTGAAACACCAACTAATCCGACTTTAAAAGTTATTGATATTAAGAGAGTTACATCAATTGCCTTAAAGCATCAGATTATTGTTGTAGTAGACAATACCTTCGCAACTCCTTATCTTCAAAATCCATTGGATTTGGGTGCTGATATCGTTATTCATTCAGTTACAAAATACCTTGCAGGTCATAGTGACGTAGTTATGGGTGCTGTAATCTGTAATTCTGATGAAATAGCAGAGCGTATAGAATTTTACCAAAACGCATGTGGTGGCGTGCCTGGCCCTCAGGATTGTTTTCTAGCACTGAGAGGAATAAAAACCCTTCATATACGAATGCAGCGTGCTGAAGAAAACGCTCTTCAAATAGCACATTTTCTGAAGTCAAATGAAAAAGTTGCCAAAGTGAACTGGCCTGGATTCCCTGATCATATCAATCATAGTATTGCATTAGAACAAATGCGTGGTTTTGGTGCAATGATTTCTTTTAGCTTAAAAGACGATACGCTTGAGAATGCTTCAATACTGACTTCTGCCACTCATTTATTTTCACTTGCAGAATCTTTAGGTGGGGTAGAATCACTTATTGGTCATCCAGCAACCATGACACATGCCTCGATTCCAAGAAGTGAGCGCTTAAAAAGCGGTGTTGCTGACTCCCTGATTAGATTGAGCGTGGGTATTGAAGATGTCCAAGACTTGCTCGAAGACCTTGAAAATGCATTTAAGTCAATATAGTTAAATGACTGCATATAAGTGCTTAATGCTTTATCTGATTCTTTTGTATTTCAAATGCAGTTTGTTTTAGCCCTAAATCTACTTGCATTTATTGGTGAGATATTTAGTTCTATTAATCACTGTGTTTGATTGATTTACCTTCCCCTGTTCAAAATCTTCATTTGTGTATGATTAAAAACAATTCAAAACTAATACTAGTTAGTTGTCATAATCAAATTGTATTAAAATTTATATCACATACATGAACACGAATTCAATTACCGATACGAGTGCGTTAATTCTTAATCAGCTAAACTGGCGTTACGCAACCAAAAAGTTTGATGCTGGAAAGAAGCTTAGCGAAGAAACCATTGACAACCTTTTAAATTATATAAATCTGAGTGCTTCATCTTATGGTCTGCAACCATATAGAGTATTAAATATTGAGTCTGCAGAAATGCGGGCGAAATTATCTGCTCCAAGTTATGGTCAGTCACAAATCACAGAAGCTTCGCATTTACTTGTGTTTGCCGCGGTAACAAATCTTGATGATGCATATGTCGATAGATTCATAAATCTGACAGCTGTAACAAGAAATATTTCTGCTGAGACAATGAATGAATATGCTGGTGCAATCAAAGCATCTATTCAACATAGAGATCTTTCTGCAAGACTTTCATGGTCGGCCCGTCAGGCTTATATTGCCATGGGAACGTTATTGCAGTCGGCAGCATTGCTTCACGTTGATGCCTGCCCCATGGAAGGTTTCTCAGCTGAATTATATGATACTGTTTTAGGTCTTAAAGAACATAATCTGACCGCCCTTGCAGTAGTAACTTTAGGACATAGAGCTGAAGATGATAGTTTTCAACATTATGCTAAAGTTAGAATTCCTTTAGACGAACTTGTAATTAAATTTTAGTTAGCGAAAATTCCGTTTTCCCGGTTGAAGAAAATTCACCGGGAATTTTTTTTCAGTTTAATTTTTTATGTCAGTCCCTAAAATTCTCATACTGGAATTTTTAGTTGCCGCTCGATTTCAGGTTCATCAAGTCTGCAGCACCCACAGGGTAAGACTTGCTTAACATAGAGAATTAAATTCCCTTTACTATTAAGTTCAGGTTTATCAAGGGTGACCAATATTTCTTTGTTTCCCACACCGAAGCACACTGGACAAAAAACGATTTTTAGATTCATGATACGTGTTTTTAATAGGACTAAAGAATCAAATCTAATTCTCATATACTGCCTGGCATCCAGGTAAAACACCTTTTTTATAAGTAAAAACAGGATATTTACACATGGCTGTTGCTGTTGAAATAATTCCAACCTACTACATAGATAATATACATGACTTTTTGGAGCAGAAAACGCTTCAATACAATCACGTTGAGTTCATTTCAAATGACCCGGTAAGTATTCCACATTTATTCACTGTAAAACAAGACATTGAAATTATGGGATTCTGGGCTGCTATGCTCTCATGGGGGCAGAGAAAAACTATTCTGAATAAATGCCATGAGCTGATCGGGTTAATGAATGGCAGTCCGTATGATTTCATCATGAATCATAGGGAAAAAGACCTGACTGTGTTCTCAAACTTTAAACACCGTACTTTCAATTTAACAGATACCCTTTATTTTATAAAGTTTTTGAAGTTTCATTATTCATCTTTTGAAAGCCTTGAAGATGCTTTTACACAGCAAAATGGTCAGTATTCTGCAGAAAAAGGATTGAATGGTTTTAGAAATTATTTTTTTAGAGGAGATTACCCGACCCGAACATTCAAGCATGTAAGCTGGCCTATGGGAGGCTCAACTTGTAAAAGGCTGAATATGTTTTTAAGGTGGATGGTTAGAAATGACGGTTTAGGAGTAGATTTTGGTATTTGGAAAAATATCCCGGTTTCATCACTGATGATACCACTTGATCTGCATGTTGACAGGGTTTCCCGTAAACTCGGCTTAATCAGTCGTAAGCAATGTGACTGGAAAACAGTACTTGAATTAACAGCACAACTTGCAATCTTTGACCCATCAGACCCTTGTAAATACGATTTTGCGCTTTTTAACCTTGGAATTGAAGAGAAGTTTCAGTTTAGTTCGGTTAATTTGCCTGTGACTGACTAATAATAATACTGCTTTTTAAAAAAGAATTATACCTTCGTCTAACGAATTATGAAAAAGACCTTCGCTCTTCTTCTGCTATGTGTTCATCTCTGTAATCTTTCGGGTTACATGCTGACACAATTCTTTATGCAGCAGAATGATAGGTGGCTTATAGAAAAGCTTGACCAGCATTCTTATGCTGAAAACAGTCTGATAATAATCAAAATTCCGCTTCACCTACCGTATACTTCCGAATCAACAAACTTTGTTCGGGTTAATGGTCAAATAGAATTACATGGAACCTGGTTTAATTATGTTCAGCGTAGAGTAATGCGTGATAGTCTAGTCTTAATGTGTATGCCAAATTTAGAAAAGGGAAAACTGCTCACCGCAGCAGTCGACCTTAACCGGCAGAATGAAGGTTCATTGTCTGGTAAAAATCATGAACCTCTGGTTAAGAAGGCTAGGGCCCTTGACGAGTATATTGTTAACACTATTTTTTCTTTCGCTTTAAAATTGAATGCTCCCACCTCACCTGATTATTTCTCATCGGTTGGGCTGCTTCCATATCCTGCTCTATCGTTAAACGCTGAACCACCAGAAGCCTAAGTAGGCTGTTTATTACATTATTTCTTATGCATTGACCTACAATCTTTTATTTAAAAGATTGTAGGTCAATGCATAAGATTAAATCAGCCATTTACTGTTTCCTAAAGCAAAAGACGGTGTTTGTTTAAAACGCGCCTTTGGCAATCTATTCTGCAAATCATTTACTGATCACTTAAAGGTTTCTCATCCTCTATCCGGTCTTATCCTATCTTTACTTTTTTCATGAAAAAACTCTTACTATTTGTGAGCCCTGTCTGTATGCTGTTTTTCTGCCTGGGTAGTTTATCAAGCAGGGCACAAACTGAATCTGATGCCTTGATGATACCGCAAAACTATCTATGTAGCGGTGCATTTTACGCGCATACTTCCTGGTCTTCCTATTGGGAAGGCACCTTTAAACGTAAAAATGGTAATCTTGGCACGGTCAGCAGCAATGATTACACGCTTATGGCAAATTATGGTTTTTCAAACCGCCTTAATATCATGGCTTCAGTTCCTTATATTTCAAGCAGAGCCTCGGCTGGTACGTTAGCCCCCCACGCTGGTTTTCAGGATCTTATGGTCACAATAAAGTATGTAGCCCTGAAAATCAAGTCTCCTGTCAGTCAGTTCAGGCTCATCACCACAGCTTCAGGCATACTTCCCTTAAGCAATTATGAAGCAGATTTTTTGCCTTTATCAATTGGATCACATAGTAAACGGTTAATGGCAAGACTCATGGCAGATTATCAGGTCAGGCATTTTTTCTTCACTGGTTCTGGTGCTTACAGTTATCGTGGCAATATTTCAATAGACAGAGATTATTATTACACGACCAGTATGCATTATACCCATGAGGTTTTTATGCCAGACCAGTTTATGCTGGCTGTCAGAACCGGACTGAGAACGAAAGACCTTATTGCCGAACTCGTATTACAGCAAACAAACACACTGGGTGGCTTTGACATGCGTAAAAATGATATGCCTTTTCCGAGTAACCGTATGAATGATAAGACGATAGGGGCGAATTTCAAGTACACTTCTTCCTTTATTCAGGGTCTTGAGCTCTCGGCAGGTGCTGATTATGTAGTTAAAGGAAGAAATGTTGGCCAAAGCTCAACTTTTCATGCCGGCCTATTTTATCTGGCAAATCTGTCAGGAAAATCAAGACAATAAAATTCAGGAACCCAGAAAATTAATTATGAAAACGAACTTTACCTACCTATGCATAAGCGGTTTAACTGCTTCCCTTCTTTTATTTGCTTCTTGCAATAAAAAAATTGAAGATAAAACAGATCTCTATCCGGCCTTGCAACCAGCCCAGACAGATCTTGGTGCATCAAGCTGGAAACCCGTACTAGTCACAAACTTTGCCTTATTTACTGTTGCAGCTCCTGATCCGGTAACATCAGCAGCCTACACCGCTGATCTGAATGAAATCAAGGGTCTTCAGCGCAACATAAATCGTAGTCAGCTGGCAATTATCAGTTATTGGAGTGCAGGTGCGGTTCTGAGGTGGAATCAGATTTTACGTGAACTGGTTGCTAAACATAACCTGCCACCTTATCAGCGTGAAGACGGCACTTATCCAGCACCGAGTGCAATAAATCCCTTTTCATATCCTCAGTTTCCCTTTTCAAACCCACCCTATGCCGCCCGTGCCTTTGCTTATGTCAGCGCTGCCCAGTATGATGCACTCCTGGCAGCCTACTATTTCAAAACACAGTATAATCGCAAGGCCCCATACCTGAATGACACAACGATAAAGGCACTAATACCTAAATCAATGCTACCGGCATATCCAAGTGAGGATGCAGTTGTTGAAGGTGCTGCAGTAGAAGTAATGAAAATGATGTTCCCGACAGAAATCAGCTTTATCGAGCAAAAGGCTGGTGAAGAAAGGCTCTATCGGATGATTGCAGGTGCTAATGTACGTTCAGAGCTTGATGCCGGAGAATTACTCGGCAAGCAGGTAGCCGATCTCTTTACTGCAAGAGCGAAAAAAGACCGTGCAGGAAAAGCAATTGGTACTCCGGTCTACTGGAAATCACTTGAAACATCAACCATCGCCCGTGGAGAAACTTGCTGGATAAGCCTTGAGAATCCTAAGCGCCCACCCCAGCTACCACTTTTTCAAAAAACAATTCCATTCTTATTTGATACCCTGGCAGTGGTCGCAATGAGACCTGCCCCACCTTTTTCTACCTCCTCTGTTGAATTCAAAAAAGAGCTTGATGAGGTACTTTATTATAGCCAGCATTCAACCCGCGAGCGTGAACGAATTGTTTCATTCTGGGCAGATGGTGCAGGTACGGCAACGCCTATAGGACACTGGAATTCAATTGCCTGTGATGAGTTTGTGAAACAAAAATGGTCTGAAGTGCGCTGGGCCAGAAATCTTGCCTTGCTGAACATGGCCCAGATGGATGCGGCTATTGTGTGCTGGGATGCTAAGTATTTTTATTTCAATCCCCGACCATCACAAATGAACCCAGATATCAAGACCCTGACAGGGGTTCCTAACTTTCCATCTTATACCTCAGGGCATTCAAATTTCAGTGGTTCTGCTTCAACATTTCTGACTTACCTGCTCCCAGACAGGGGTACAAAATTTGTTGATATGGCAAATCAAGCGGCTATGTCTCGCCTATACGGGGCAATTCATTTTCGTATCGACTGTGATATGGGCCTGGTTACAGGCAATAAAGTTGGTGCATATGCCATCGCCAGAGCCAAAATTGATGGGGCTGATTTATAAAATAAGAAATTGCTTAGTTAATTGCTGGACGCTATCTCAAACGGGGGTAGCGTTCTTTTTTTTGTATTAATTTATTTCTAGCTTAGATTTAATAACCAGGTTGATAAAGATATATCAGTAGCATACATTAAGACAACAACAGCACTAGTTTAAACCAAGATCTCAAGTGAAAATTTACTGTTCCCGAATTTTTTATTTCCTGCTATTCATAATTTTCTTTTCTACTTCTGTCAGGGCTCAGAAGATTGAAGGCCTGGCTCTCACGCCCCCAATGGGGTGGAATAGCTGGAATACGTTTCAGACAAAGATTTCAGAACAACTCGTCAAAGACATTGCCGACAAGATGGTAAAATCAGGCATGCGTGATGCCGGGTATACGTATCTGGTGCTGGATGACGGGTGGATGGCCATGGATAGGGATAAAAATGGAGACCTGATTCCTGACCCCATTAAATTCCCAAATGGTATAAAGGCCGTTGCAGCGTATGTGCATAGTAAAGGGTTGAAATTTGGCTTGTATAATTGTGCAGGTACTAAAACCTGTGCCGGTTATCCGGGTACAAGAGGGTATGAGTATCAGGATGCACGTTTTTATGCCGCCGCAGATATTGACTACCTCAAATTTGACTGGTGTTATGCTGACGGGCAGCAGGCGATAGAATCTTATACGACAATGAGTAAGGCACTGGCAAAGACCGGTAAACCCATTGTATTCAGCCTGTGTGAATGGGGAAATAATAAACCCTGGCACTGGGCAGCACATGTGGGTCATTTATGGAGAACAACGGGCGATATCGGAGTTGTATTTGACGGTTCAAAGAAACTTGGTGACTGGACACCGATGAGTGCGATGCGGATATTAGACTTTGAAGATAGTCTGAGAAATTATGCTGGTCCTGGTCATTGGAATGATCCAGATATGCTAGAAGTAGGTAAGGGGTTCACACCTGGTGAAGACAGGGCTCATTTTAGCATGTGGTGTATGCTTGCTGCCCCGCTCATGGCTGGTAATGACCTGCGCACGATGTCAGTAGCAACAACTTCTGTGCTTGCCAATAAAGCTGTTATTGAAATTGACCAGGATAAGCTGGGTATTCAGGCCTATAGACTTAGTAAGAAGGATAGTCTGGAAACCTGGATGAAGCCACTTACTGGTGGTTCATGGGCAGTATGTTTTCTGAACAGATCAAAAAACGACAGGCCGGTTGATATAGACTGGGCTCTACAGGGTTTTACTGATACCCTCAGTCACCGTATCTTTAATTCAGTAGTTACACAGTATAAAATTAAAGACCTGTGGAAAAACAAGAACCTTGTTAATACAACGCAAAAACTTAAAACCATTATCCCTGCACATGACGTCTTAGTGCTCAGGTTAGATTTGCTTAAGTCCTAAAAATAGGGCTAACCCTTATTTTTACGCTTGATGTCGAAATATATTTCACGCCAGTCGTAGATCAGCAGAAAGCCCATAATTCCAACGATAAGTAACCTTGCCTGAATCACATAATTTATAGAAACAAAATAGGGGATATAAAAAACAAAGATGGCAAGCAGAATGATCACCGCTCCAATTTTCATCGAGCGTTTTTTACTGTACTGCGGCTGCTGTTTATTTTCTGAAGTCATACTTAATTTAAGAAATACATTAAAAAAATACCTGTCTGCCAATCAAAGAGGTTCTCGGTAAAAGCGTGTATAAAAAACTAAAAAAGAAATTGTCAATAGTGGAAGGGCAATTAACCAGATAAGCTGGTACATCATCAGCCAAAAAACCACTATAAATATCAACAGCACACGAGACAGATACTTTTCCAAATCTGCCCCGATTTTATACAGGATGCTATGAAATAACAACAGCATGGCTACGGTCAATAATATTAAACCTATCACTGTTACTAGTTGTAACCTATATAATAACCAGATAGTTTCAGGTAAAAGTAGCAGGCTATAAAAGCCTGCTAGGTGCAGGTAATACCGCCACCTGGGTATGGGTAAATTTTTTATGGAAGTAAGAAATGTTTTTTCAAACCTGAAACTTTCATAGACAAGCACTGAATGGCTAAGTCCGATACCAACGAGCGCAATTGCGGCTACCCTGACATCATTATGAACATCATAGAATGTCCAAAACACTGCAGAAATGACAAGGTATGATATAATCTTACAGATTAAAAACTGAACCTTCTGATCATTCAGGAGTTTCAGGAGATAAATACTAAATATAGAGGAGGGTAAAGAGAGTGTTAAATTGGGAAATAAAACCAGCTTCCACCTTGATAAACCCATCTCAAACAGTGTCTGATAAATTATCACCGAGCCGGCAAGTAATAAAATTGGAAAGCCAGTTATAATTAGTGCAGCTAGAATAAAATTTCCTGTATAAGCAATAAAAGCTGCATAGGTGCTATAGACTAATACCGGTAGTAAAATCAGGATCTCGACCAATAAAAAAATTAGTAAACGCTGGATTCTGGAGAAAGCGCCAAGACTGTAAAAGAGAAAAAGCTGTGTCTGATTCTGCATGATATTAAAAACAGTAAGGCATGTTTGTACAGTATATAAGAACCATAGCATAAGCACTGCACCGAGGTATACAGGGTTAACCAGAAAACCAATAACAAGTGAATGATGAAGCCCTTGAAGCTGTTCGGCAGGTACGAGGCCAAAGCAGATATAAAAGATAAAGATTAGTAAGGCACCGTGTTTTTGATAAAATGATTTAACAAAAACAGGGACAATAACAGCACCAAAACTTTTGATCATGACATCCATAAAAGTTAACTGCATTAATCCTAATTGGATACAGTTGTTAATTTACTCTAAATCTGAATTTCTAACTTAATTATTAGTTCAGAATTTTAACTATCAGGTTTAAAAAATAGCGTCGGGCAAAATTTACCATTAGAATGATACAATGGGAGAATAACCATTCCAGATCAGTTCTGTTCATCCTTTTCAACACTGAGTGCGACTGAAAACCGAGAGACAAGATATCGTGTCTCGGGATATATGTACATTCACAATCTTATTTTAGTTTTAGTTGTAAATGAGTTCATATAAAGATACTATTGTTGCCCTGTCGAGCCCCCCTGGAACAGGAGCTATTGGTTTGGTTCGCATTTCTGGAAATACAGCCATAGAAATTACAAGTGCTATATTTCAGGGTAAAGACCTTGAAAATGCAGCCGCTAATAGCCTTTACTACGGGCGGATAAATGATGGAGATGAGCTCATTGATGAAGTAGTAATAAGTCTATTCAAAGCACCCCACTCTTATACAGGTGAAGATACCATTGAAATTAGCTGTCATGCTTCACCTTATATAATAGGCCGGCTTTTGCAGCTTATTGTAAAGCATGGTGCCCGGGCTGCCAAACCTGGTGAGTTTACCTTGAAAGCTTTTTTAAATGGTAAGATGGATCTCAGCCAGGCAGAAGCTGTAGCTGATCTGATAGCATCTGAAACTGCAGCATCACATAAAATTGCCATACAGCAACTTCGTGGCGGTTTTTCTGATGAGATGAAACAGATGCGTGAAGAGCTCATCACTTTTGCCTCTTTACTGGAGCTCGAACTTGATTTTTCTGAAGAAGATGTGGAGTTTGCTGATCGTTCAGCACTATCAGTTATTCTGAACAGGCTTGAAAAAGCTTTAACAGTTCTCATTAAATCTTTTGAGCTGGGTAATGTGCTGAAAAAAGGTATACCGGTTGCTATCGTTGGTAAACCCAACGCCGGTAAATCGACACTTTTGAACCAGCTATTAAAAGAAGATCGAGCTATTGTGTCTCCTGTACCCGGTACAACACGCGATACAATAGAAGAGCAGTTGAATATTGAAGGTATTCCATTTAGACTGATTGATACTGCCGGCTTACGTCAGACCAGCGATGAAGTTGAGAGCATAGGAGTAGAGCGTGCTTATGAGAAGATGAAGCAGGCATCAATTATTATTTACCTCTTCGACCCACTGGGTTACCAAGCGGAAATACTGCAAACAGATTTAGATACACTGCATGGTATAGTTCCGGGGGCCAATATTCTGGTAGTCGGCAATAAAGCCGATTTGCATGAACTTGATGCCATGTACCGTAAGTTTGCCGCTTTTGAAAATATGGTCTGGATCTCGGCCCGTGATAATCAGAATATTGACGTACTGAAGTTGCAGCTGCTTAATATGGTTGATACCGAAAAACTCAACAGTGGAGAACTGATCATAAATAACGCCAGGCACATGGAAGCCCTGCAAAAAACCCTCATTGCTGTTCAGGCAACCCAGGAGCTTATGCAGCAAACCGGCAACAGCGAACTACTTGCTTTTGAGATCAAACAAGCCCTGCTTTTTCTGGGTGAAATCACAGGCGAAGTCACAACAGACGATTTACTGGATTCAATTTTTTCTAAGTTTTGTATCGGAAAATAAGAGGGAAAAACTTCACAATACTTAAAAGGCACTATTTGATATAATAAAGCCGAATGTTATCCCTAAGTTCCGTAAGGGGAAGCTCTGATACGTACCAAAAATGTTGATTGATAATTTTTTAACCTAGTTTTCAATGATAAATGTCACCCTTCGATCAAAGCCCTTTTCCAAAGATCCTCAAAGCCTGTACCTTGATATTTACCCATCCGTAATGAATGCCGGAATGGGTAAGGTATGGTGAAGAGAGTTTTTAGGAATCTTTATACTGGATAAGCCCAGAACTATTCTGTATAATCAAACCATCAAAGAATTAATGTCACTTGCTAACGGTATTCGGGCAAAGCAAGAGTTAGAAATTATCAGCGGACAATATGGTTTCATTGACGAGGCGAAGGTAGATTGGAA
>Ga0209511_1001506_pt1 | contig 20611 bp, 22 predicted proteins | sample SSSSmetaG_FD_184141 | JGI IMG/M metagenome (GOLD analysis project Ga0209511, IMG submission 184141) | Glacier valley bacterial and archeal communities from Borup Fiord, Nunavut, Canada, to study Microbial Dark Matter (Phase II) - ​SSSS... | ecosystem: Environmental > Aquatic > Freshwater > Ice >...
GTCGGCAGAAGAGACCGTGAGCGTCAGCTCGCCGTAGGCAAGCTCGAGCTTTCTCGCGCGGGCGCCGAGGTGACTGGCGATGGCCGCTTGGAGGGTGTCGAGGGACGGGGGGCTCATCGTCGGGCTTTCAACGCGCGATCGTGTTCTCGCGCCGGATCTTGGCCTGTAGCTGCATCACGCCGTAGAGCAAAGCCTCCGCCGTGGGTGGGCAGCCCGGAACATACACGTCGACCGGCACGATGCGGTCGCAGCCACGCACCACCGAATAGCTGTAGTGGTAGTAGCCGCCGCCGTTGGCGCACGAACCCATGGAGATCACCCAGCGAGGCTCGGCCATCTGGTCGTAGACCTTGCGCAGGGCCGGCGCCATCTTGTTGCACAGCGTGCCGGCGACGATCATCAGGTCGCTCTGGCGCGGGCTCGGACGAAAGAGCATGCCGAAACGGTCAATGTCGTAGCGCGCCGCGCCGGCATGCATCATCTCTACAGCACAGCACGCGAGGCCGAATGTCATCGGCCAGAGCGAACCGGTCTTCGACCAGTTGATGACTGTGTCGAGGCTCGTCGTGACGAAGCCTTCCTTGAGAACGCCATCGAGGCTCATCGGTCGGTCCTCATTCCCAGTCCAGCGCGCCCTTTTTCCATTCGTATACAAATCCCACGACGAGAATCGAGAGGAACAACATCATCGACCAGAACCCGGCTGGGCCAATTTCCTTCAAAGCGACAGCCCAAGGAAAGAGAAATGCGATTTCGAGATCAAACAGAATAAAGAGGATTGCGACGAGGTAGTAGCGAACGTCGAACTTCATGCGCGCATCTTCGAAAGCCTCGAACCCGCACTCGTAAGGTGAGTTCTTGGCCTGATCGGGCTTGCGCGGGCCGAGCAGGAAGCCAAGCACCTGAGGCACGACACCAACTCCTACGCCGATGAGGATAAAGAGGATGACCGGCAGATAGGAATCGAGGGGCATTGCTGCGGTGGAGCGAGCGAGAAGAGAGCCTGCGCCACTCCGGGCGTCTGGTCTGGTGCCGACGGCGAGACTCGAACTCGCACAGCTTTCGCCACTACCCCCTCAAGATAGCGTGTCTACCAATTTCACCACGTCGGCGGCTCTTGTTATGGCCCCGGCTTGCATGAGGTTTCGCTCGCCGGGCAACGCAGAATTCTAGCGTGATTGAAGTGCTTTCCTTGGTGTGGGCAAGCGTTGCGAACCATGCCGATCGCTCATCAGCAGCGCTACTTCTGAGGGATCGCACCGGCACCCGATGCGCTCGGCGCAGCGGGCGTGGCAACCACAGGCGCTGCAAGCTTCGTGTTCCCGGTTGGCGACGAACCCGCCCCCGCACTTGGCAGCATCACGGCACCCGGGATCTGGCCGGCACCGGAGGCGCCCGAAGCCGCAGCAGAAGCGCCGTTCGCAGGTCGGTCGAGCACGCTGCCGGCAGTTGCGTTGCGCGGTCGGTCGTTCGAGGTGTAGGCGAGCGAGAGCGTGCACACGAAGAACACCGCAGCGCACACGGCAGTGGAGCGCGAGAGAAAGTTCGCGCTGCCGGTTGCGCCGAAAAGACTCCCCGACGCGCCGCTGCCGAAGGAGGCACCCATGTCGGCGCCCTTGCCGTGCTGGATCAGCACCAAACCGATCATGACAAGCGCTGCGAGGATCTGCAGCGCCAGCACGAGGTTCATCACGATGTTCATGTCTTGTTGTGACTTTCGTTGTCTGGATGACGTCAGCCGGCAGCGCGACAGATGGCGATGAAGTCGACCGCCTTCAACGAGGCGCCACCGATCAGGCCACCGTCGATGTCGGGTTGGGAAAACAGCTGCGCGGCATTGTCGGCCTTGACGCTGCCGCCGTAGACGATGCGAATGGCCGAGGCCCGGGGCGTCGACGCGAAAAGCGTGGCTCGCAGATGGGCGTGAACGGCCTGAGCCTCTTCAGGAGATGCCGTCTTTCCGGTGCCGATAGCCCAGACAGGCTCATAAGCGAAGACGACAGAGGACACGTCCTCGCCAAGCAAATCGACCACTGCCTCGAGCTGCTGCCGCACCACATCGGCGGTGCGGCCTGCCTCGCGCTCTTCAAGCGTTTCACCGAGGCACACGATAGGCACTAGGCCAGCGGCGAGAGCTTGCTCGGCCTTGGCGGCGACGACCGCATCGCTCTCGTTGTGAAAAGCACGTCGCTCCGAATGGCCGACGAGCACATGTGCGCAGCCGAATTGCGAAAGCATGGGCGCGGAGACCTCACCGGTGTAGGCACCCGCCCTGTGACCTGAGCAGTCCTGTGCGCCCCATGCGATCCCGCTCTCCTTCAGCGAAGCCGCCACGTCGGCGAGGAACGGGGTCGGCACGCACACGCAGATCTCGCTCGACCACGGTCCGGCGCTCTTGAGCGCCTCCAGCAGGCCCGTGTTGGTCGCACGCGTGCCGTTCATCTTCCAGTTGCCGACGACAAGCTTGCGCCGCGGCGCACCCGGCGCTGAAAAGCTCACCACGCCAGCACCAGCTTGCCGATGTGCTGGTTCGATTCCATCAGGCTGTGGGCGGCGGCCGCTTCTGCGGCAGGAAAAACCTGATGAATGACTGGCTTGACCCAGCCCGATTCAAGCCAGGGCCAGACATGAGCCCGAAGCGCCGCGGCGATCTTCGTCTTGAACTCGACCGATCGCGGACGCAGCGTCGAGCCCGTGATCGTGAGCCGGCGCCGAAGCACGAGGCTCGCGTCGATGTGAGCTTCGATGCCGCCCTGCACCGCGATCACGACGATGCGGCCGTCTTCGGCCAGGCACTTCACCTCACGGCCAAGATAGTCGCCCGCCACCATGTCGAGCACGACGTCGGCACCCTTGCCACCAGTCAGGCCCAGCACCTCGGCGACGAAGTCCTGCTGCTTGTAGTCGATAGCGTGGTCCGCGCCCAAGGCTCGGCAGGCGGCGGCTTTGGCAGACGAGCCGACTGTCACGATCACCTTCGCGCCGGCCGCTTTTGCCAACTGGATCGCGGTGACGCCGATGCCGCTGCTGCCGCCTTGCACGAGCAGCGTTTCGCCAGCCTGCAGTCGGCCGCGGTCGAACACGTTCGACCAGACGGTGAAGAACGTCTCGGGCAGGCTGGCGGCTTCGATGTCGCTCAGGTTCGAAGGTGCCGGCAGACACTGGCCGATCGGTGCCACGCAATATTCCGCATAGCCGCCACCCGCCACGAGAGCGCAGACGCGATCACCGATCGCAAAGCCGGCGTGCTGCAGCGTAGCCGCGTCGCCGCCTTCGATTACGCCGGCCACTTCCAGGCCCGGCAGATCGGAGGCACCGTGCGGTACCGGATAGAGCCCCTTGCGCTGCAGCACGTCGGGACGGTTCACGCCAGACGCCGCAACGCGGATCAACATCTCGCCCGCGGCAACGGCTGGTCGCTGCCGCTCCGTCAAGCGCAACACGTCGGGCCCGCCGGGCGCCGATATCTCGATCGCTTTCACGTCTTCGGGCGCGCCGTGATCACTCGTGCGGTGCCGGGGCCGGCTGCTCGCGCGGCGGCTGTGCATCGCGGTCGAGCAGCGCCTTCATCGAGAGCTTGACGCGGCCCTTCTCGTCGGTCTCGAGGACCTTGACGCGGACGATCTGGCCCTCGGAGAGAAAGTCCGTGACCTTCTCGACGCGCTGGTGGGCGATCTGGCTGATGTGCAGCAGACCGTCCTTGCCAGGCAGAAGGTTCACGAGCGCGCCGAAATCGAGAATCTTCGTGATCGCACCTTCGTAGATCTTGCCCACCTCCACCTCGGCCGTGATCTCCTCGATGCGCTTCTTGGCGTGCGCTGCCTTGTCGGCGTCGGTCGACGCGATGGTGATGGTGCCGTCTTCGCCGATGTCGATCGTGCAACCGGTCTCTTCGGTGAGCGCGCGGATGGTGGACCCACCCTTGCCGATCACGTCGCGAATCTTTTCCGGGTTGATCTTCATCGTGTAGAGGCGCGGTGCGAACTGCGAGACCTCCGTGTTCGCGGTGCCCATCGCCTCGGTCATCTTGCCGAGGATGTGCAGGCGCGCTTCCTTGGCCTGCGCCAAGGCGACCTGCATGATTTCCTTCGTGATGCCCTGGATCTTGATGTCCATCTGCAGGGCGGTCACGCCGGCGGTCGTGCCGGCCACCTTGAAGTCCATGTCACCGAGGTGATCTTCATCGCCGAGGATGTCGGTCAGCACGGCGAAACGATTGCCGTCCTTGATCAGACCCATGGCGATGCCGGCGACGTGCGCCTTCAACGGCACGCCGGCATCCATCAGCGCGAGACAGCCGCCGCACACCGAAGCCATCGACGAGGAGCCATTGCTCTCGGTGATCTCCGAGACCACGCGCATCGAGTACGGGAATTCGCCGCGGTCCGGTAGCACGGCGACGAGCGCGCGCTTGGCCAGGCGGCCGTGGCCGATCTCGCGCCGCTTCGGAGAGCCTACGCGGCCCGTTTCACCGGTGGCGAACGGAGGCATGTTGTAGTGCAGCATGAAGTGCTCGCTGTACTCGCCGGCAAGCGCATCGATGCGCTGCGAATCACGGTCGGTGCCGAGCGTGGCGGCGACGAGTGCCTGCGTCTCACCGCGCGTGAACAGCGCGGAGCCGTGGGCGCGTGGCAACAGGCCGCTGCGGATTTCGATCGGGCGCACGGTGCGCGTGTCGCGGCCGTCGATACGCGGCTCGCCGGAAAGAATCTGGCTGCGGACGATCTTGGCTTCGATGTCGAACAGGATGTTGTCGACCTTGACCTTGTCGACTGGCGTGCCACCTTCGGAGAGAGCAGCCATCGTCGCGCTCGTGACATCGCGGGTGGCGTGCGTACGGGCCTGCTTGGAGCGAATCTGGTAAGCGTCGCGCAGCTTTTGCTCCGCCAGCGCGCCGATCTTCGCGATGAAGGCCTCGTCCTTGGCCGGAGCCGACCACTCCCACGCCGACTTGCCGGCATCCTTGACCAGCTCGTTGATCGCGGCGATGGCGATGTTGCCCTGCTCATGGCCGAAGACCACGCCGCCGAGCATCACTTCCTCGCTCAGTTGCTTGGCTTCCGACTCGACCATCAAAACGGCCGCTTCGGTGCCGGCGACGATCAGGTCCATCTGCGTCTCGGCCATCTGCGCCTTCGACGGATTGAGCACGTACTCGCCGCCGATGTAGCCGACGCGCGCAGCGCCGATCGGGCCGTTGAACGGGATGCCGGAGATGGCAAGCGCGGCGCTGGCGCCGATCAGCGACGGGATGTCGGCGGCGATCTCGGGATTGAGCGACAGGACATGAATGACGACCTGCACCTCGTTGTAGAAGCCTTCGGGAAAGAGCGGCCTGAGCGGCCGGTCGATCAGCCGCGACGTCAGGGTCTCGAGCTCGCTCGGGCGGCCTTCGCGCTTGAAAAAACTGCCTGGAATCTTGCCGGCGGCGTACGTTTTCTCGATGTAGTCGACCGTCAGCGGGAAGAAGTCCTGGCCCGGCTTGGCGTCTTTCTTGGCAACGACGGTGGCAAGGATCACCGTGTCTTCGATGCTGACGACGACGGCGCCCCCCGACTGGCGTGCAATCTCGCCCGTCTCGAGCGTGACGGTGTGGCCGCCCCACTGGAACGACTTTGTAACTTTGTTGAACATACTCATGGGAAATCTCCGTTCGTGACGGGCGCCATTCGGGCGGCGCCTTCACCCGGAACGAGCCACTTCGGGGCGAATGCCATTCCAATGGTGCTCGCGGCCCTGCCGCACGAACAACGGTGGAATGACACAGCGACGCCCTGGTCACCCGTTCAAGAAGCCGGCGCCAGCGACTCGGTCGCAGGCAGCCGGCGCGTGCAACCTACTTGCGCAGGCCGAGCTTCTGGATCAAAGCGATGTAGCGATCGGCGTCTCTGCCCTTCAGATACGCGAGAAGGCTCTTTCGCCGGTTGACCATCTTCAGCAGGCCGCGGCGCCCGTGATGGTCTTTCAGATGGGTCTTGAAGTGCGGTGTCAGTTCATTGATCCGGTCGGTAAGCAAGGCGACTTGCACCTCGGTCGATCCGGTGTCGGCAGCGCTTCGTGCATGCGCCTTGACAATCTCCGCCGTGTGTTCGGTGGTGGCTGGCATCTCGTTTCCTGGAGTGTGAAAACCGAGCGTCCGCCAACAGGCATTGCTACGGTTTCCGTTGGAGACTTGCGATCGCCGGTGAAACCGACCAGCGTCGTGCGAAAAGCCTACGAGTATAGCCGTGGCGCCGTTGCAAGAGGCCAGCGGGGCATCACGTCGAATGCATAGTCGGTTGACGCGATGGCCCGGCCGGCTTGCAGGCGCATCGCTCCGGCGAGGGCGATCATGGCGCCGTTGTCGGTGCAATGCGCGAGGTCCGCGTAATGCGTTTGGATCTGCCGCCTGGAACACTCCTCGTCCAAACGCCGCCTGAGCAATTCGTTTGCGCCGACGCCGCCCGCGACCACCAGACGCTCCGCATCCACCGACTTCAACGCGAGCAGCGACTTGCGAACGAGCACGTCGACAATCGCTTCCTGCGTCGAGGCGGCAAGATCGGCTCGAGCCTGGATGCATGTGTCGTCCAACTTCATCGCTTGCGTACGCACGGCCGTCTTCAGCCCGGCAAATGAAAAGTCGAGCGAATCGCGTCGCAGAAGGGGGCGCGGCAATCGGAATGCAGCTGGATTCCCGAATTCGGCCATGCGCGCGAGTGCCGGCCCGCCGGGATACCCGAGCCCGAGCAACTTGGCCGACTTGTCAAACGCCTCGCCCGCCGCGTCGTCGATGGTCTCGCCGAGCAACTCGTAGTCGCCGACCCCGCTCACCCTGAGCAGCTGCGTGTGGCCACCCGAAACGAGCAGAGCAACGAAAGGAAATCCTGGCGGATCGCTCGAAAGGAAGGGTGAAAGAAGGTGCCCTTCGAGGTGATGGATACCGAGCGTCGGTCGATCCAACGATGCGCCGAGAGCATTGGCCACACCGGCGCCGACGAGAAGTGCTCCGGACAATCCAGGCCCTCGGGTGAAGGCAATGACGTCAATCGAAGCGATCGGGATGTCCGCGTCGCTCACAACCGCGCGAACAAGCGGAGCTATGCGACGGATGTGATCGCGAGACGCCAGTTCGGGAACGACGCCACCATAGGCAGAGTGCAGCGCAACCTGGCTGTACAGCGATTGCGACAACAGCTTAGGCGGGCTATCTCCGTCGTACGCGACCAGCGCAAGCCCGGTTTCGTCGCAGGAGGTTTCTATGCCGAGGACATACATCCACCAAGTCTAGGCGGTCGAGAACAACCGCCAGACAGGCTGAATGAGTGCCCAAGGTTGCTGCCCCGAGGGGCAGCAACGACCAGCAATTTACCAGCCGCCCGTCGGGCCCTTGTCTGCTGCGGTGATCGTCCAGCCGCCGGTCGGCCCATCCGAAGCACCCCCAACGACCAGATGCAACAACGTCGAATCCAGTTCGACAGGCTTGGAAAGCCGAACTGCTTGCGAAGGAATGGAAACTGACGACTGCTGATATTGCGACATGGTGGTTCCTTTGGCCCGCGTCACGGCGACGCATGGAAGCATTCGAGCAGAGCGCTCAAATGGGGGGAACTGTCAAGTCTTACAGTGGGCAGTTCGTCACGGATGTGCAGCACAGTCGGAAGCGAGTCGACAGACGAGTTGCGTCAGTGCCCGTGCTCAGCGAATGAGCCCGAGACGCAGCGCCTTCAACACCGCCTGATGCTTGTTCACGCAGTCGAGCTTGTGCGTGGCGTTGTTCACGTGCAGAGCCGCGGTGCGCTCGCTGATGCCCAGCAGGTTGCCGACCTCCCAAGCAGTCTTGCCTTCCATCGTCCACCGCAGTGTCTCGAGCTCGCGCGGTGTCAGCGAAGGGGCGCTCGGCAGGGCCATGGCCGGAGTCAGGATTCGAAGCGCAGCCTCCTGCGCGTGGACCGCGAAGAGTTGCAGGTCGGCGACGAGTCGCGTCAGCTCGGCAGTATCGGGCGGTACTGGCTGGTCGCGATCAACCGCGAAGAAGAAATGCCGGCCTTCTGGCATGTGCAACGCCATCGCGATGCCATTGCGGTAGCCAAATCGCGCTTGGTGCTCCCACATGTCGCCAAGGCCCTTTTCCGCGTAAGTCGCCTGGTCCCAGATGATGGGCATGCTCTGGCGCTTGCAATGTTGCGCCACAGGATCACGGCGCCAGTTGTCCCGGTTTTGAAAGGAGTCTTTGAACGCACGTGGCGTGTTGTCGACGGTAATGAACTCGGCCTCCCCGAGCATGTGGTCGATGACGACGGTGGCCGAGACCGTTTCAAACCCGAGCCTCCGCGTGAAACCGACGACCTCCTCCTGGAGTTCGTCTCGGTTTTGCGTCTTCAAGACAGAGGTGAAGCCGCTCTGCAGCATGGCAATTCAAACCTTCGGTCGCGGCAATTGATGTCGCGGTATAGCGCCCATGACCCTGACAACTCTGACAGATGGCAACGGGCTCACGGCTTGCCACACTGCCCTGCTCGAAGGAATGTGCCATCGACTCCGTAACTACCATGACCCCGGCCTGGATCGTCTGTGCTTGGCCTCCCCTATTGTGGCAGGCCAGTCGAGCACCCCAACTCCATCTGACCCACCTCGGCACGAGTGTGCTGAGTTTTGGTAACGAGGCGCAGCCCTGCAGCGGCCAGACTTTGTGGGGCGATGCCTCTGACTCGCTTTCGGCCGGCGTCGCATGGGACTGGATCGAATTGCAGCGAGGGGTGGTGGCGATGTCAGACCCACTGGGCTTGGTGACCAACCTGAAACTTCTCGACGACCGAGGGGAGGCCCTCAGCAATGCGCAGACGGCTGTTCGACTACATCAGATCGTGCACGCCCTCCCTTGGCAGAACGAGGTGCAACGTGTGCTGGCAGCGGCATGATTTCACGTTGCGATTGAGAGAAACTGTCGCAATTATCACGAACTGATTCCAAACGAAGCCGACGACGCGCAAACACAACGGTTAGGCTCGCGGCTCGATGAAAGAGTACAAGCTTCTCTCCTGGCCGGAGCACTCTTCGGAGTTCCAACGCACCGTCTACCGCAGAGTGCTGACAGAAATGTCGTCGCGCTTCATGAGCGTGGCGCAGCTTGCGGAAGCCAGCGGACTCAAGAAAAACGAGGTCCGGCACTTCGTCGAGAAGCTCGATGATCGTGGCCTAGTGGAAGATCGCGACGCGACCGCACCCGATTCTTTTTTTGACTCCATTAGCCCGCTAGGCTGGCTGCGTCGCCGGTCTCGCGCTGTGACTCAGACTCGCCGCTGACCTCACCCAAGGTTCGCCCAACGCGCGCTGACGCCTCAGTGGTTCTCCTTGGCATGGTTGATCGAGTACCTCGGTATTTCGACCGTCACATCTTCTCGCGCAAGGATCGCCTGACACGAAAGGCGCGACATCGGTTCGAGGCCCCAGGCGCGATCCAGCAGATCTTCTTCGCTCTCGTCGGGCTCGCCAAGCGAAACGAACCCTGTGCGGATGATCACGTGGCACGTCGTGCATGCGCAGCTCATCTCGCACGCGTGCTCGATGGCGATGCCGTTCTCCAGCAATGCTTCGCAGATAGAAACGCCGGAGACCGCATTGATCTCTTTGCCCTGAGGGGCATATTCCGGATGCGGCAAAACCTTGATGACAGGCACGTTCAAACGTCCTCGATGTTGCGGCCAGCCAAAGCCCGTTGAATGCCACGGTTCATGCGGTCGGCAGCAAAACCCTCCGTGGCGCCGGCCAGTACCTTGACGGCCGCTTCAAGCGCAGCCCTGTTTCTCGCACCGCGCGCCGAACGAAGCCGTTCGATCGCCGAGCCAATCGATGACAGGTCGCCTTCACCAAGAAGATCGCGGTCGGCGCGCAGCGCATTTTCAGTAGCAGCGAGCAGACGATCAGCGTCAACCTCGGCCTCGCGCAGGCTGCGCTCGGCCATGTCGATCTCGGCGCTGACGAAGCTTTCGGAGAGCATTCGGGCGACCTCGTCATCGGACAGGCCATAGCTCGGCTTGACGATCACGGAAGCCTCGACACCCGATGTCTGCTCGCGCGCGCTCACGGCCAGCAAACCGTCGGCATCGACCGTGAACGTGACCCGGATGCGGGCCGCTCCCGCGACCATCGGAGGAATGCCCCGGAGCTCGAAACGAGCCAGCGAGCGACAGTCTGCGACCATGTCGCGCTCACCCTGCACGACGTGCATCGACATCGCGGTCTGCCCGTCCTGAAACGTCGTGAAGTCCTGCCCCTTGGCGGTGGGGATCGGGCTGTTACGTGGAATGATCCGTTCGACAAGCCCGCCCATCGTCTCGAGCCCCAGCGAGAGCGCGATCACGTCGAGCAACAGGAGGTCGGCACCGCTGTTGCCACCGCCGGCGAGCGCCTCCGCCTGACGCGCGGCCCCCAGCGCCACGACCTGATCCGGGTCCAGGTCGGTCAGCGGTTCACGGTCGAACGCGGTTGCGACCGCACGCCGCACCAGCGGCATGCGAGTCGAGCCACCGACCAGAACAACACCATCGACAGCTGATCGCAAGACCTTGGCATCGCGCAGCACCTGGCGCACGGCAACCAAGCTGCGATCGATGAAAGGCTGTGCGGACGCTTCCAGCTCGGTACGCGAAACGTCGATCCCGAAAGGCTCGCCTGCGAGAACGCATTCGAATCGCGCGGTCTCTGCGAACGACAGCTGCTCCTTGACCGAACGCGCCGCGAGCAGCATCGCCCGCCGGTCGCTCGCGTCGGTGGCACGGCGCGCCGTCCGCGCCAGAAGCGCGTCGCCGAAGGCGGCATCGATGTCGTCTCCACCGAGCGCGGAGTCGCCGCCGGTCGCCACCACCTCAAACACCCCCCGGGTCAGCCGGAGCAAAGAGATGTCGAACGTGCCACCGCCCAGGTCGTAGACGGCATAGAGACCTTCGGCGGAATGATCGAGGCCGTAGGCGATAGCAGCGGCGGTCGGCTCGCTGACGAGACGCAACACGTGAATACCGGCCAGCTCCGCGGCGTCGCGCGTTGCCTGGCGCTGGCCATCGTCGAAATATGCGGGCACCGTGATCACAGCTCCGAACAGCTCGTCGTCGAAGCTGTCTTCGGCGCGCTGACGCAAGGTGGCGAGAATTTCCGCAGAAATCTGTACCGGCGACTTCACACCCGCGACCGTTTGCAGTCGCACCATGCCGCCCGTGTCGTCAGCCGCCTCGAAGGCGTAAGGCGTCGACACGTTGCGGATTACGTCGGCGCGGCTTCGGCCCATCAGCCGCTTGACGGAGACGATCGTGTTGTGCGGATCGGTGGCGGATGCGGCCATCGCCTCGGCGCCGACCACGACACGGCCGCCGGGTAGATAGCGCACCGCCGACGGCAAGATGACGGCACCCGAGCCATCGGGCAGACATTCGGGCACACCGTTGCGGACGGCAGCCACGAGCGAATGCGTCGTGCCCAGGTCGATGCCGACAGCCAGGCGCCGCGCATGAGGATCGGGCGAGGCGCCGGGCTCGGCGATCTGCAGCAGAGCCACGTCAGGCCTCCATTGCCAGCAAACGATCGTCGACGTCGGCGGCGAGGCGCTCCGTGAACATCAGGGCACGCGTTTGATCGGCTGCGCCGGCGTAGTCGTGGGCTTCATCGATGGCTTGCGCCAGGCGTGCGTAGGCAGCTTCACGCTCGAGACCCAACTCGCGACGAAGCGCCTCGATGGCCGAGCGATCCGATGCCTCGTCGAGCGCCTCCCGCCAGGCCATCTGCTTCTGAAGAAACTCCGCCGGCATGGCGGTGTTGTCCTCCGCACGAATGGCGCTGCCGGTCAACTCACAGAGATAGGCTGCGCGTTGCAACGGGTCTTTCAGCCTGGCGTGTGCTTCATTCACTCGCACGGCCCACTGCATGGCGACACGCTGGGCCACCGAATCGCCTGCGTCGTGGCGGTCTGGGTGGACTTCGGCCTGCAGGGCGCGACGCCGCTCGTCGAGCTCATGCGGATCGAGGGCGTAGAGGCGCGGCAGACCGAGCAGTTCGAAATCGTCGCTGTCGAGACGCATGGAAGCTTCGAGGCAAAAGAGAAGGGCCCGCTCGGCGGGCCCGCAGGTTCCGCCAAGCGGAGGGCTAGACCCGGAACGATTCGCCGCAACCGCAACGATCCTTTTCGCGCGGGTTGTGGAACTTGAAGCCTTCGTTCAGGCCTTCACGAACAAAATCGAGCTCGGTACCGTCGATGTACGGCAAGCTCTTCGGGTCAACGATCACCTTGACGCCGTGATCTTCGAACACATGATCTTCCGCGGCGAATTCGTCGGCGTATTCCAGCTTGTAAGCCAGACCCGAGCACCCGGTGGTCTTTACGCCAAGACGTACGCCAACCCCTTTGCCGCGCTTGCCGAGATAGCGCGATACATGACGCGCTGCCGCTTCGGTGAGAGTGACCGACACGTCGATCAGCCCGCCGACGCAGCCGCTTCAAGTGCAACGCTGTTGCGCTTGGCCTTGTAGTCGTCGACCGCAGCCTTGATCGCATCTTCGGCGAGGATGGAACAGTGGATCTTGACCGGCGGCAGAGCCAGTTCCTTGGCGATGTGGGTGTTCTTGATGGTGAGCGCTTCGTCGAGCGACTTCCCCTTGACCCATTCGGTCACGAGCGAACTCGACGCGATCGCCGAGCCGCAACCGTACGTTTTGAACTTCGCGTCTTCGATCAGTCCGGTTGCTGAATTGACCTTGATCTGAAGCTTCATCACGTCGCCGCAGGCCGGAGCGCCGACCATGCCGGTTCCGACGCTCTCGTCGTTCTTGTCGAAAGTGCCCACATTGCGGGGGTTCTCGTAGTGCTCGACGACCTTTTCGCTATACGCCATTTCGTTCTCCGTTACTTGCAGGTCAGCTTCAATGGGCCGCCCAGTGAATGGTGCTGAGATCGACACCTTCCTTGAACATATCCCACAGTGGCGAAAGCTCGCGCAGCCTGGCGACACGATCCTTCAGCGTGGTGATCACGTAGTCGATCTCTTCTTCGGTGGTGAAACGCCCGATCGTCATGCGCAGGCTCGAATGTGCAAGCTCGTCACTGCGCCCGAGAGCGCGCAGCACGTAGCTAGGTTCCAGACTCGCCGACGTGCAGGCGGAACCCGAAGAGACCGCGATGCCCTTGACGCCCATGATCAACGATTCGCCTTCGACAAAGTTGAACGACATGTTCACGTTGTGCGGCACGCGCTGCGTCGGGTGGCCGTTGAGGAACGTCTGCTCGATGCCGGAAAGCCCGTTGATCAGCTTTGCCTGCAACATCCGGATGCGTTCAATCTCCGTGCCCATCTCTTCTCGAGCGATGCGGAATGCCTCGCCCATGCCGACGATCTGGTGAGTAGGCAAGGAACCGGAGCGCATGCCTCTCTCATGGCCACCACCGTGCATCTGCGCCTCGATACGGATGCGCGGCTTGCGACGAACGTACAGCGCGCCGATGCCCTTTGGGCCATACGTCTTGTGCGAAGTCAGGCTCATCAAATCGACCGGCAGCGTGGCCATGTCGATCAGGATCTTGCCGGTAGCCTGCGCAGCGTCGACATGAAAAACGATGCTGCGCTCGCGGCACATGGCGCCGATGGCAGGGATGTCTTGAATGACGCCGATCTCGTTGTTCACGTACATGACGGACACGAGGATCGTGTCGGGCCGCACCGCGGCTTTCAACTTGTCGAGGTCAAGAAGGCCGTCATCTTCCACGTCGAGATACGTGACCTCGAAGCCCTGCCGCTCGAGCTCACGCATGGTGTCCAGAACCGCCTTGTGCTCGGTCTTGACCGTGATGAGGTGCTTCCCGCGCGACTTGTAGAACTGCGCAGCGCCTTTCAGCGCCAGGTTGTTGGATTCAGTAGCGCCCGATGTCCAGACGATCTCGCGTGGGTCGGCGTTGATCAGCCCGGCAACCTCCGCGCGTGCCTTTTCGACCGCCGCCTCGGCTTCCCAACCCCAGGCGTGGCTCCGCGATGCCGGATTTCCGAAGTGCTCGCGCAACCACGGAATCATCACGTCTACGACGCGCTGGTCGCAAGGCGTGGTGGCGCCGTAATCCATGTAGATCGGAAAATGTGGGGTCGTATCCATACCAGAACCAATGTCCAAAGACGTTGAATGCTTCATTTCGAAAACGCCGCGCCGAGCGCGAACACAGAATTCGGCGCAGTAATCTTGATCGGCTTGACGACAGGCTGCGTCGAGATCGCACGCTTGACCGGGTGTTCTTCGATGGAGATCCCCTTGGCAATCTGCTCGTCGACCAGCTTCTTGAGCGACACCGAATCCAGGAACTCGATCATCTTGGAATTGAGGCTGGCCCACAGGTCGTGCGTCATGCAGCGACCGGCGTCGTCGCCCATGCAATTCTCCTTGCCGGCGCAACCGGTGGCGTCGATCGGCTCATCGACGGCAACGATGATGTCGGCCACCGTGATCGACTCCGATTTGCGGCCGAGCGAATAGCCACCGCCGGGGCCTCGCGTGCTCTCGACCAACTCGTGCCGGCGCAACTTGCCGAACAGTTGCTCGAGATACGACAGGGAAATCTGCTGCCGGCCGCTTATGGCGGCGAGCGCGACCGGACCGGAATTCTCACGAAGCGCGAGATCGATCATCGCAGTGACAGCAAAACGGCCCTTGGTGGTCAAACGCATGAAATTCTCCTTAATCTCGGTGACAGAACGCTGTTGCCAGCGGGTCGACGGACACCTGGCAAACGCCAAGCCCCGAACTCACCTTTTGGCTAACCCGAGCGATTAACTCAAGTATAGCGGAAGTCGACCAATTCGGTGGGCGTCGAGACGTTTCGCTCCCCTTCAAGGCCCGGCCGGAGGCGCGAGCGGAAGCGTCAACACGTTGTCGCTGCCAGGTGCGCCGAAAGCCTGCTCGCGCAGCCCCGCCAGCTGGTCCCGTACCCGGCCCGCCTTCTCGAACTCGAGGTTCTTGGCGTGGTCGAGCATCTGCTTTTCGAGCGCCTTGATCCGTTTGCCCAAGTCCTTCTCGCTCAGTACCTCGGCAACCGCACCTCCGCGCGCTGCCTTCAGGTCGTCTTTCCCGCCTTTGTCGGGGCTGTACACGCCGTCGATCAGCTCCTTGATGCGCTTGACGATGCTCGTCGGCGTGATGCCCTCGGCAAGGTTGTGTGCCGTTTGCCTCGCGCGGCGGCGCTCGGTCTCGCCGATCGCGAGCTTCATCGAATCGGTGATCTGGTCGGCGTAAAGGATCGCCTTGCCGTTTAGGTTGCGCGCCGCCCGCCCGATGGTCTGGATCAGGCTGCGCTCGGAACGAAGGAAGCCTTCCTTGTCGGCGTCGAGGATGGCGACCAGCGACACCTCGGGGATGTCGAGGCCTTCACGCAGCAGATTGATGCCCACGAGCACATCGAACGCACCCAGCCGCAAGTCGCGCAGGATCTCGACCCGCTCCACCGTTTCGATGTCGCTGTGCAGGTAGCGCACCTTGACGCCGTTGTCGCTCAGATAGTCGGTGAGCTGCTCGGCCATGCGCTTGGTGAGCGTCGTGATCAGCACCCGCTCGTTGACCTCGACGCGATCGCGGATTTCCTGCAGCACGTCGTCGACCTGATGAGTCGCCGGGCGCACCTCGACCAGCGGATCGATCAGCCCCGTCGGCCGCACCAACTGCTCGACGACCTGGCCGGCATGTTCCTTCTCGTAGGCTGCCGGCGTCGCCGAAACGAACACCGCCTGTCGCATCTTGGACTCGAATTCCTCGAATTTGAGCGGACGGTTGTCGAGCGCCGAAGGCAGGCGAAATCCATAGTCGACCAGCGTCGTCTTGCGAGCCCGGTCGCCGTTGTACATGCCGCCGAGCTGGCCGATCATGACGTGGCTCTCGTCGAGGAACATGAGTGCGTCTTTCGGCATGTAGTCGACCATCGTGGCGGGCGGCGAGCCCGGAGGCGCGCCCGACAGGTGGCGCGTGTAGTTTTCGATGCCCTTGCAGTGGCCGATCTCCTGCAGCATCTCGAGATCGAACCGCGTGCGCTGCTCGAGCCGCTGCGCCTCGACCAGCTTGCCGGCCTTGACGAGCTCGTCGAGCCGGCCGCGCAATTCCTCCTTGATGGTCTCGATGGCGCTCACCACCCGACCGCGCGGCGTCGCGTAGTGACTGGCCGGGTAGATCACGAAGCGTGGGATCTTCTGGCGGATGCGGCCGGTGAGCGGATCGAACAGCGTGAGCGACTCGAGCTCGTCGTCGAACAGCTCGAGCCGGATCGCGAGTTCGCTGTGCTCGGCCGGGAACACGTCGATGGTGTCGCCGCGAACGCGGAAGGTGCCGCGCGAGAAATCGCTTTCGTTCCTCGTGTACTGCATGCGGATCAGGTGGGCGATGGCGTCGCGCTGGCCGAGCTTGTCGCCGACGCGCATGATCATCCGCATCTCGGTGTAGTCCTCGGGCGCGCCGATGCCGTAGATCGCGCTCACCGAAGCGACCACGATCACGTCGCGCCGCTCCAGCACGCTCTTGGTGGCCGAAAGACGCATCTGCTCGATGTGCTCGTTGATCGCCGAGTCTTTCTCGATGAAGAGATCGCGCTGCGGTACGTAGGCCTCGGGCTGGTAGTAGTCGTAGTAGCTGACGAAGTACTCGACCGCGTTCTTCGGAAAGAACTCTCGGAACTCGGCGTAAAGCTGGGCCGCGAGCGTCTTGTTCGGCGCGAACACGATCGCAGGACGGCCGATCTGGGCGATCACGTTGGCCATCGTGAAGGTCTTGCCCGAGCCGGTCACGCCGAGCAGGGTCTGAAAGGCGAGGCCGTCGTGTATGCCTTCCACCAGCCCGGCAATGGCCGCAGGCTGATCACCTGCCGGCTGGTACGGCCGGAACAGCTGGAAAGGGGAGCCCGGGTACGTGACGAATTCACCTTCCGGCTCGGCAGCGGGAGCGTCGGCCAGGGCAAGGTCTGTCGAAGAGGTCATGGCGATTAAGATTGAGGGCTGACTCGCGGCAGTTGCGCGCAACCGGCCAGAGTAGCGCAAAGATGGCGTCAACGCGCCCGTTTCCAAGCCCGCGACCACTCGTCTGAAGGACGCCCATGTCATCGCTCTTCGCTGCCGTCGAGATGGCGCCCCGCGACCCGATCCTCGGGCTCAACGAACAGTTTCTGGCCGACGCCAACCCGGCCAAGGTCAACCTCGGCGTCGGCGTCTATACCGACGAGAACGGCAAGCTGCCGCTGCTGAACTGCGTGCGAGCAGCCGAGCAGATGATGATGGAGGCGCCCAAGCCGCGCGGCTACCTGCCCATCGACGGCATCGCGGCGTACGACCAGGCAACGCAGGCGCTCGTGTTCGGCGCCGGGAACGCCGTGCGTCGTGAGGGCCGCGTCGCGACCGTGCAGGCCGTCGGCGGCACGGGCGGGCTCAAGGTCGGCGCTGATCTGCTCAAGCGCATGAGCCCCGACGCCAAGGTGCTGATCAGCGATCCGAGCTGGGAGAACCACCGCGCCTTGTTCGAGGGCGCCGGCTTCGTGGTCGAGAACTACCCGTACTACGACGCCACCACCCACGGCGTCGACTTCGCCGCCATGCGCGCTTCGCTCGAATCAGCCGAGCCCGGCACCATCGTGGTGTTGCACGCGTGCTGCCACAACCCGACCGGCTGCGATCTCACCACTGCGCAGTGGAACGAGGTGGTGGCCATCCTCGTCAAGAACCGCCTCGTGACCTTTCTCGACATGGCCTACCAGGGCTTCGGCGAAGGCATTGCCGAAGACGGGCGCGCCGTGCAGCTCTGCGTCGACGCAGGCCTCGACTTCTTCGTCTCGACCAGCTTCTCGAAGAGCTTTTCACTCTACGGCGAGCGCGTCGGCGCACTGTCGGTGGTGTGCGGCTCCAAAGACGAGGCTGCGCGCGTGCTCAGCCAGCTCAAGCGCGTGATTCGCACCAACTACTCGAACCCGCCCACGCACGGCGCCGCAGCGGTGGCGCTCGTGCTTTCCACTCCGAACCTGTGCGCGATGTGGGAAAGCGAGCTCGCCAGCATGCGCGACCGCATCAAGCGCATGCGCCTCGAGTTACAGCGCCGGCTGGTCGCCAGCGGAGCGCAAGTCGAAACCGATTTCATCACCCGCCAGCGCGGCATGTTCAGCTACTCTGGCCTGAACAAGGCGCAGATGCAGCGCCTGCGCAGCGAGTTCGGCATCTACGGTGTCGACTCCGGGCGCATCTGCGTCGCCGCTCTCAACGACCAAAACCTCGACGCTGTGGTCGGCGCCATCAAGCAAGTCACCGAGACCGTCACCGCATGATGCTTTACGAGTGGTACGAGGCGCAGCGCGCCCTGTTGAGCCCGTTTTCCGAATTCGCGAGCGCTTCTTCCAAGCTCTTCGATCACCCGCTTTCGCTGTTCGCACACACGCCCATGGCGACCCGCGTATCGGCTGGCCTGGAGCTGATGCACCGACTCGCGAAAGATTACGAAAAGCCCCCGTTCGACATTCGCGAGGTGATCGTCGGCGGCGTCGAGGTGGCGGTGCATGAGCAGGTCGCGATCCAGAAAGACTTCTGCCGCCTGCTGCGCTTCAAGCGCTTCAGCGACGACCTGCCGACGCTGCAGGCGATCAAGTCGCAGCCCACCGTGCTGATCGTGGCGCCGCTCTCCGGCCATCACTCGACCCTGCTGCGTGAGACCGTGCGAGAGATGTTGAAGGACCACAAGGTCTACATCACCGACTGGACCGACGCGCGCATGGTCCCGGAAGACAAGGGCGCCTTCCACCTCGACGACTACATCGCTTACGTGCAGGAGTTCATTCGCGCCATCGGCCCCGACGTGAACGTGATCTCGGTCTGCCAGCCGACGGTGCCCGTGCTGGCCGCGATCTCGCTGATGGCCAGCGCCGGCGAACGCACGCCGCGCACGATGACCATGATGGGTGGCCCGATCGATGCGCGGAAGAGCCCCACCGCCGTCAACAACCTGGCCACCAACAAAAGCCATTCCTGGTTCGAGAACAACGTGATCCACCGCGTGCCGGTGAACTATCCAGGTGCGGGGCGCGCGGTCTATCCGGGCTTCCTGCAGCACGCCGGCTTCATCGCCATGAACCCCGACCGGCACCTCAATTCGCACTACGACTATTTCCTCGACCTGGTGCGTGGCGACGAAGACAAATCCGACTTCCACCGCGACTTCTACGACGAATACAACGCCGTGCTCGACATGCCGGCCGAGTACTACCTCGACACCATCAAGACCGTGTTCCAGGACTTCGCGCTCGTCAACGGCACGTGGGTCGTGAACGGCAAGCCGGTGCGTCCGCAAGACATCAAGACCACGGCGCTGCTCACCATCGAGGGCGAGCTCGACGACATTTCCGGCGCCGGCCAGACCCAGGCTGCGCACGGTCTTTGCTCCGGCGTGCCGGCGGCACTGCACTTCCACTACGACGCGATGGGCGCCGGCCACTACGGCATCTTCTCCGGCCGTCGCTGGCGCGAGAAGGTCTATCCGCGCGTGCGCGACTTCATCGCGCAATTCCACGTGGCCAGCGGCTCGAAGGCCAAGCCTTCGAAGCGACTGCTCGGCACTTCCGATGCTCGTCCCGCACCTGCGCTGCCGGCACGCCGCAAGCGGGCGACCGCCAAGGCCTGAGCCGCGTCGAACCCATGGGCGATCTCGCGGCAGCCCTGCTCGAGGCCCTGCCGCAGACGCAGTGCACGCGTTGCGGCTATCCGGATTGCCGCGGCTATGCCGAAGCGATGGCGGACCGCGAAGCATCGATCGATCGCTGCCCGCCGGGCGGCGCCGAAGGTGTCGCACGTCTGGCCGCCATCACCGGCCGCGCCGACGTGCCACTGCTCGATCCGGCCTGCGGGCACGAAGGTCCGCGTTCTCTCGCGGTGATCGACGAGCCGGCCTGCATCGGCTGCGCGCTGTGCCTCAAGGCCTGCCCGGTCGACGCGATTCTCGGAGCAGCCAAGCAGATGCACACCGTGATCGCCGAGCACTGCACCGGCTGCGAACTGTGCATTCCGGCGTGCCCGGTCGATTGCATCTCGCTGGTTAGCTCGAGCGGCGAGCGAACGGGCTGGAACGCGTGGAGCGCCGAGCAGGCCGACAGCGCGCGGCATCGGTACGAGCGGCACGGCGCGCGAGAAGTGTCGGCGGCTGCGACCCGTGTCGACGCGGCGAAGGCGGTCGCTGCGCGGCTACTGGAACAAGCAATGCAACTAACGCCCTGAATCGGCGCCACTCGATGCGTCGTGCCGAGATCGTTCCCTTTTTCACCACCCTTCGTGCGGCCAACCCCCAGCCGCAAAGCGAGCTCGAGTACGCCAGCGTGTTCGAGTTGCTCGCCGCCGTGCTGCTTTCGGCACAGGCCACCGACCGCGGCGTCAACAAGGCCACCCGCGCGCTTTTTGCAAGCGCCCCGACAGCCGAGAAGATGCTTGCGCTGGGGCAGCCGGCCATCGAGAACGCCATCAAGACCATCGGCCTGTTCCGCACCAAGGCGAAGAACCTGCACGCGACCTGCCGCATCCTCGTCGAGCAGCACGGCGGCCAGGTGCCGCGCACGCGCGAAGCCCTCGAAGCGCTGCCCGGCGTAGGCCGCAAGACCGCC
>Ga0209511_1001508_pt1 | contig 20607 bp, 24 predicted proteins | sample SSSSmetaG_FD_184141 | JGI IMG/M metagenome (GOLD analysis project Ga0209511, IMG submission 184141) | Glacier valley bacterial and archeal communities from Borup Fiord, Nunavut, Canada, to study Microbial Dark Matter (Phase II) - ​SSSS... | ecosystem: Environmental > Aquatic > Freshwater > Ice >...
CTAAATCCACTGCGTACCTCTGAGTTTTAAGACAGACGGCGTGCGACTTCGCTTCTCCAACAAAGTCTAACGCGATCACCCATCTAAGCTTAAGAAATTCTCAAGGTCTGCAACCTCTCCTTTTGAAAGATTTCTGGCATTGCTGGATGCAGATATGAGATGCCCTCCTCACAAAGTGGGGCAAGCCCTCGCCAACCCTTCTCCTAGTGAGAAGGGAGCTAAAACTCTTGTCCCCTCTCCCCAGGGAGAGGGCTAGGGTGAGGGTAAAATCTGTGCTTCATCGATCGATTCAGCAACGCCGGATTTCTCACCTGTCTCTGCACGGTTAGCCAAACTTTTTCTTGGCTTGCTCATAAACCTCGATCGTGATTTGGGTCGCGCCTGCTTCTAGGGCAAACTTCTCAATTTTTTTACGGGCGGCTGGGCGCACAAAAAACGGAATTTCTTTCAGTTTTGCCTCTGCTTCGCTAGTCCACACGATCGGGTCGCTCATGATTTGCCTCAAACACTACCATCCTTTTAACACAGGTTCTCTCAGCAGTTCACGAGTGCCTCTGGTGACGGTGAGAAAGTTTCCTTTAGGCGTTTTAGCCAGAATGTATTCAACGTCTTTGTTAACCGCATAAAAGTAATTGCCTCGTGGGTCGAAGTCTTTTAGAGGCACCCGAATGCTTTGCCGACGGTCTTTTTTGCTGACTCCTACATAAGAATTGGGATTATCTCCGCCGCAGATGCTCACCCAATAGCTTTTGGTTTCCATTGTCAAAAAGGTGCTCTCACTTTTGCGGCAATAGTTTGGAATCGCTTGGGCAAGCAGCAAAGGCTGATTGGATTTGCTAGAAACTGTCTGCGACTGTGCTGGAAAGACTGTAAAACAACAGATGCCAAGAGCGATCGAGACGCGGCTCAAAGCGGACTGAAGACGCGATCGAGATTTCATTAAAATCATAGCGGCTCTACTGTATAAAAAAGTACGTTCACTCTATTATTAAACCGCAAAAAAATGAGAATAATTTGGTTGGGCAGTCTTCTAAACTGAGGGTACGATCGCCCATAGTTCTCTCTGCTCTTTTCTCTGATACCACGGCATGAATTTAGCTGACTTAGCATTCACTTCAGCGTTGGATCAAGCTCGGCTGATCCGCACTAAAGAAATTTCTCCCCTCGAACTGACTCAACTCTATCTACAGCGCATTCAGCAGCTAGACTCGCAGTTGGGCAGTTTTTTCACCGTGATGAGCGATCGGGCGATCGCTGATGCCACTCTCAAAACCGAGCAGCTAACCGGGGATATTTCAGAGTTACCACCTTTTTTTGGCGTTCCGATCGCCGTTAAAGATCTCAATCCGGTTGCAGAGGTGCCGTATTCAGGCGGGGTGAAGATTGCCCTTCAGAAAAACATTGCTAAATATGATGATTTAGTCGTAACAAAAATCAGGCAAGCCGGGTTTGTAATCTTGGGCAAGACGGCAACCTCTCAGCTCGGTTCGTTTCCTTATACAGAGCCACCTGGGTTTCCTCCTGCCCGCAATCCCTGGAATTTAGACTACACGCCTGGCGGGTCAAGTGGCGGGTCAGCCGCAGCCGTCGCCGCAGGATTTTGTGCGATCGCTCAAGGGTCTGATGGCGGCGGCTCGATTCGCGGTCCGGCAGCTTGCTGTGGTTTGGTTGGGCTAAAACCTTCGCGGGGCAGAATCTCAAATGCGCCAGTGGGTGACTATTTGGGAGGCTGTGCAGTCAACGGACCGATCGCCCATACGGTTGCAGATGTTGCCGCGTTTTTAGATGTCACATCTGGGTATGTGACAGGCGATCCTTATTGGCTTCCTAACCCTGAGCCGTCTTTTTTAGCGGCAACTCAAACTACTCCAGGCAGATTGAGAATCGGCTGCATCACGTCATTTTTGCCGATCGGAGATGCCGATCCAATCTGTCGCGATGCGGTGCAAAAAATGGCGCACCTGCTCGAAGGGTTGGGTCACGACATCGAATCAGTCACCCCAAACTTTGGTGATTTGATCGAGCCTTTTATCACCATTTGGCGCACTCAAACCGATGTTGGCATTCCCCCATTTTTCTTAGAGCGAGTCAATCGATGGCTGTGGCTCCGAGCACGTTTTACGACAGGAGGGCAATATATAAGATCGATCCATCAACTTCAGCGATTTGCTCGCCAAGTCGTTCAGTTAATCGAGCCGTTTGATGTGTTGCTCACGCCCACTTATTTGCACCCAACTATTCGAGTCGGTGAGTGGGCAAAGCTAAGTCCGGCAAAGACGATCGAGCATATCATCCGATGGATTGCGCCCTGCCCAGCTTTTAACGTGAGCGGACAACCTGCCATCTCACTACCTGCTGGGTTTGATTCAAAGGGTCTGCCGATCGGAATTCAGCTAGTCGGTCGCCCCGCCGATGAAGTGACGATTCTCTCGTTAGCAGCACAAATCGAAGCGGCGCAACCGTGGATTGGAAGTCGTCCAAAATTTGGTGAAACCAGCGGCTAATCCTACGGTTCTTTGCGAATTGAGCAGCGATCGAACCAGCCTTGATATAACTCAAGGTGACTCTGATCGTCTAATTCGATTTCAATCCGAATCTTTTTGCAACCCGGTTGGGCTTGATGGGCGATCGAGTCAAGCAACCAAGCAGCCGTTTTAGGTGAAGAAAACTCCCCGCTAATCTTTAAATTTGAATGAGTTTGTGAATCATTTAACAGATAGTCTCTGAGTTCTAAACCCTCAATTGCGCCGTGTCCTAAATCGATTTCTGCTAGCTGTTTATAGTCTGGGCTAATTTGCTCGACAATCAATTTCTCACGCCGAACAGGAACTTCAATGATGTAAGTTTCAATCTCTTTGCGGACAACAACTTCTCCAACCTTATGTTTGTTATAAGAAACCGCTAATCGTTCTTCTAAAAGTCGAATGCTCTCTTCATGCACGACTTCTCCTGACATCGCTTTTGGAAGTGCTGTATGACCCAGCAGTTCTTGAGCCTCGGCAGGAGTCGGCTGATTTTCTAACCCTTCGAGAGAGGTCAGCTCGATCTCTTGGGGTTGGTCATCTGGCTCGGGTGAAGAGTTCATAGACAGTTGATAATCTGGGAGGTTTCTAATCGTGGCTTGAGTCAATGTGATAGAGAGAGTATGCGATCGCGATCGTACCCAACTCACAACACGGCTAGGAATTAAGAAAAAACGCTGCCCGTTATTTACGTCTGGCTGAGAAACGACCAAGTGCAAACGCTGTTGCTCGTTGAGCACTATGTCAGTCACCTCGCCCACAAAACGCCCATCTGGATCAATGACCGCAAAGCCTTGTAGTTTGTTTTTTAGCTGGTCTAGTCTTTGCCCTAACTGACCCGTTGCTGAGTGGTCACCTAGACTCGCCTTGGCAGAAATGTCACGATTCATAAATCTAATAGGGTTAGCTAATTTTTTGTAAAGGTGTGGGCAGAGCCACTAAATAGCCCTGCCCACCCCGCGTTAAACGCTCAAAGCAAAAAGATTAAACGTTTAACCAACTGTCTTAGAGAATGTCTAAAAAGGTTTAGACGATCGCTTAGACGCGCGACTTAGTATCGCCATCGATTACAGGACGACCTTGAGTATCAACATCTAGTTCTTCACGACGAAGTTGCTCTTCAGCGGTTACGGTGTCTTGATCGACGACTTTCGTCACCCGCACTTCTTCCCGCACAAACGCTTCTTTGTGAATGTCAGGCGTTTCTTCATAGACTTCCATGCGTGCGACTTCACCTTCGTGAAATGCCTCGCTGCCAGGAGTCACAGCCGCGCTACCAGTTGGGGTAGTGCGCTCAATCACGACCCGCTCTTTCTCAATGGGTACAGATACTCTAGCCGTTTCGGTTTCGACGCGCTTACCGACTGCGACTTCACCCGTTTTTTGGCGAGTTTTGTTAGCAATCAGACGCTCTTGATAAAGTTTGAGGCTGGGGTTTGTGCTTTCTTTGATGTCATACAGGTCGGCATCCATACCGTAGTCGTAAGTGTCACGATCGTAGGTCGGACGAGCCATGCTCATATCTGCATTGGTCTCGATCGCGCCTGCGCCCATTGAAGATCCGGTATAGGCAGCGCCTTCAACAGGCATCGGAGTGTTCAAGGTACCAGAAGCGTCAAGGGAGGTAGCACCCATCGCGCCCACAGCACCCATCGCCGCACCTGCGGAAGGACGATAGATGTTCCGCACTTCTTCTTCTCTGTCGTAGTCAACCTTGAGATCGTCGGTAAATTCTGGCAGTGCTTCGACTTGCTGCTTGGTCAAGCCATCTGCATAGACGTGATGAGCGCTGTAGTCAATGCGTGCCCGTCCGATCGGGAGCATCACTTTTTTGCCGAAGATCCATGCGCCTGTGTTGATGATTAGATAGCGAAACTTTCCATCGTCATCAACTAAAGCATCGTTCACTGAGCCAATTCTTTGATCGCCAGAATAAAGATCTAATTCTTTAATATCTTGACCATCAAAGTGATCGCGATAGTCTGGGTCGAAGTCTTTGATTTTGTAGAGTGCCATGTTATTTTCCTCAAGTTTTTTCCTGCCCTTACTCGCTAATAGTAGAAAGTGCTTGCTCAGACTTCCTCTTTCTAATGACTCAATCGGCTTCTCTCTAATGGCTGACTTCCGCTCAGTTTTCAGCAAAACAAGCCTTTCTAGAACTGCTTTATTAAGAGGTGATTAACGTTGACTGAGGTATAGTTTTGTAAATAGTTTGACTGCAATCCGTCTGAAGTGCCGAGAGTTGATTGACCTCATGCTCCATCCAATCGTTGATAAAATCGTCTGTCTAGTATGATTTGACTAAAAATGAAGACTCAATCCTGGTTGACTGTGGTGAAACAGCAACGGGCGATCGCGGTGATTCGTGCTCCTCAATTTGAACTCGGCAGACAAATGGCAAAAGCGATCGCTGCAGGGGGCATGAAGCTGATCGAGATCACTTGGGATAGCGATCGTCCGTCTCAGTTGATTCAACAGCTTCAGTCAGAGCTACCGGACTGCACGATCGGAACTGGAACGGTGTTGACGTTAGACCAATTGCGAGACGCGATCGCTGCAAAGGTGGCGTTTGTCTTTACGCCTCATGTGAATGTCGAGTTGATTCACTGGGCAGTCGATCGCCAGATTCCAATCATTCCAGGTGCGTTGACTCCGACTGAAATTTTGACCGCGTGGCAAGCTGGAGCTAGCAGCGTTAAGGTTTTTCCAATTCAGGCTTTGGGCGGAGCGGACTATATTCGCAGTTTGCAAGCCCCCCTCGGTCAAATTCCTCTGATTCCAACCGGGGGAGTCACCTTCAAGACTGCTCAAGATTTGATCGATGCGGGAGCGGTGGCGATCGGGCTAGCCGGAAATCTGTTTCCAAAAGCCGCGCTGCACGCTCAAAACTGGGCGGCAATTACGCGGCAAGCCAGCACTCTGATGAAGCTATTAAACGTCTCGTAGATTAGCGGAATCTGATGGGAGAGTCGTGTAGTTAATCTCAGGTCGATCGACCGGGATCAGGGTTTTAGAGGGTGCTACAAGTCTATTAGCTCTTTCCCGCCTGAGATTTGACCGTGCCGCAGGGTTGCATTCGCCACTATTCAAACACGATTTAATTAATAAGGATGGGAGGGACTGATGATCAAGTGCCTCATGAATGGTCGACGGTTACGCAACGCTGGAATTTTGGCGAGTGCTCTGTTTATAGTCGCTCCGATTAACATCTGGGCAACGCCTGCTTTAACACAAACACCACCCGTCGCGATCGCGCGGGCAACCGATTCGATTAAGAGCGCGATGATGAAGTTAAAGAAATCAAACCAACGCTGGATTGAAGTTGACTTAACCAAACAGCGATTGATTGCTTGGCAAGGAAAAACTCCCTTTCGTGCCGTGATTGTGTCAACGGGCAAAGCCGCAACTCCAACGCTAACCGGAGTGTTTCAGATTCAATCAAAGCTGCGATCGGCGCGAATGCAGGGAGACAATTATGATCTGCCAGATGTGCCGTTTACGATGTATTATTCGGGCGGCTATGCGATTCATGGTGCTTATTGGCATCGCAGATTTGGCACTCCGGTTAGTCACGGCTGCGTCAATGTGGCGATCGACCATGCAGAAATGCTGTTTGATTGGGCATCGATCGGCACTGCGATCGTAGTACACAATTAGACGAATTTATAGATAGCTGCGCACTCGCTCAACTCGTTTAGGAGCTTCCATTTCGGTAAATAATTGAATGGCTTGATCAAAATGTAGCCCACTGTTTTTAGCTTGGTTCATCCGCTGGTAGGTGATGCCAAGCTGCAAATGAGCTTCAGCGAGGTCACATTTAGCCCCAATTTTGCTTAAGAGTTCGATCGCCTGTAGGTGATGAATCGTTGCGGATGCAAATTCTCGTTGTTCGCGATAGAGTTGGGCGATGCCGTGCAGCGCGTTGGCTTTGATTTGAGTGAAGTGATTGTCTTCAGAATATCGCGTGGTTTGCTGGTAGAGCGCGAGCGAGCGCTCGATCTCGCCCACATTTCGATAAGTCGCGGCTAAATAGAGGAGGCTATAGCCTGCTCCCCAAGCTGAGAGTTGACTGAGCAACGATTCAGAATCAACTTGATTGGCAAACTCTAAGGCAAGATGCTCACGCCCCGTACTGGAATGCAGATAAGCTAGACAGCATTGAGAATAGACCAGGTAATTGGAGTTTACATTGTCTTGCTGACTCATTGAGTAAACTTGATTGAAATACTCGATCGCGGCTTCAACTTCCCAGAGATCTTTTTTGCAAAGCCCTAAATTTAAGAGAGTCGAGACTTTGAACTGGTCTTGATTAAACGCTTTTGAAATCTCCCCGGCTTTTTGGTGACACTCGATCGCAGATTGAAAATTTCCGGCAAGCCGATAGATATAGCCGAGTAAGTTGTAGAGCATTCCCGATCGGTGATCAGGTTTGACGTTATCAATAATGCGATTGATCGCAGACACCATTTGCTCCATCAATCCCAGTCGATAAAACAGCCACCCTAACGGAATTTCTTCTCCCCACTGGCTGTTTCTAAACTCAACAATCACATTACACGCAAGCTCAAAGTCATTGATTTCAACATAGTGATGATAGGCTTCTAACGCTCTTAGCGCATCGTCTACGGTGTTGACAATGGGCACACTTTGCATCCAAAACTCAGCGGCTTTTTGATGAGCCATCGCCCATTCGTCGCTTGGTCTCAGCCTTGCGATCGCCATCGCTCTAATTACTGGATGCAGCCAATATATTTGTCCTCGTCGCCCTTCTAACAGCGATCGTTCTTGCAAGGATTTAATGACGCGCCTGTGTCGATCTAAAGGCACATCCCACAAAAGACCTAACAACCCATTCGTTGAGACAGACGAAATATCTTGATAGCGATAGCACCCCAATCGACACAGCAATCGATAAGCATCTGGGTCGATCGACTGCAATCGAGTAAATTGACTGGCAACTAAATGATTTAGCTCTTGCTCAATCAGCAAATCGTCTCTGTTTTCCTGCCAATAGGCTTCAATATCGCCTTCAGAGTCGATCAAAATCGCACCACTGAGAATCTTCATGGCTTTGGCGTTGCCTCCATAAGAGCGCCACATTTCAGACAGGGCTTCGCAATCAGTCCGAATCTGACGACTGCTAAAAAACTCTCTCCAATCCTCTTCGCTAAGGCTATCTGGGCGATAGGGTTGCACACTCACACTCGCTTCATAGAGACGCTCTCGACTCGTGATCAGCGTCACCGATCGCGATAGCACCGAAGAGTCGGCTAACACTCTCAGCAAGTCAACATAGGGTCGGCGAGAGTCGATGAATCTGCCTTCGCCGTTCAAAGCGGATTCTAGATTGTCAATTAAGATGCCAATGCGCTGATTTGGATTACGCAATTTGCGCCGCAATCGCTCTAGATTGATGCCAAAATCTCGTTCAGTCTCTTCTTTAAAGGTTCCACGCAGCCATTCTTCAACGACGCTTTCAGCCGGAGTGATGCTCTCTTGCTCGATGGGCATCCACAGTTCTAATTGCAGATCAAACCCTTGGGTGTCGAGATATTTGCGAGCGAGGGTTGTCTTTCCTAGCCCGCCTTCGCCTTGAATGACAATGATTTTTGCGCCCTGGCTAACAAACTGATTGAGATCCGCGATCGCGCGCTCTCGTCCCACAAAATCTGCGTTGGCAGCGATCGCAGGTGTCCTTGTCAAAACGACGGGTCGATGTGCTTGATATCGCCTTTCAAGGGCTGATCTAAAGTTTGGTTTGCTAACATCTTCGTCAAGTGCCTTTGAAAGTGATTTACAAAGTCGGGTACCTACTGAACGCAGATAGCTCTCGTCGTAGCCTAACTCTTGGGCTATCTGCTCATAGGTTTGCCCCTCCCAGGCTCTTCTAAAAACGTTTCGCGTTAGGTCGTCAAAATGCTTTCCGATCGCTCTAAAAACCAATTCATCTGCAAACTCCAAGACTTCATCAGCACCCATTTGCGAGCCAGCTATTATTTTTTATTCTTATTGTAATGATTAGCGATGACTAAGCAGAAAGCCAGAAGGCGATTGTTGCATCAACTTACCGCTTTATCGCTCTATGACTAAATAGGCAGATAAAAAAGATCTAACGTTTTCCAACAAATTGATCGAGTCCAACGTTTTCCAACAGGGACGGTCGATCGAGCATCACACATTATCAAATTGCATAAGTTTAACGGTTGCGGAATGATATGGCTGGAGGCACCCTAAATGCCTCAACAAAGCCAAGGTGAGGAGAGTCGTGCCTTATTAACCGTCACCAGGAGTTGCACTCATGCGTCATCTAAGCCCTCAACCAACGCTTTCATCGTCGTCTCAGGCTGACATTCCTCATTATTCTGAGTCAGTGATCGCTCCAGAAATAGCACCTGCGATCGCACTGCTAACATCACAGATCACCACGCTTCGCAATCAGATTACGACGCTTTACACTCAGATCCACGAGATGCAGACCCGATTAAAGGAGCTAGAAGCGGTGGCTTACCCAATCAATCAGCGATATCGTGCGCCTGACCCTGAGAATACGATTTATAGTCCGATCGTCAAACTTTCCTTCAAAGCGATGAAGCTATTGTTTCTATTTCTGGCAGGGTTGGCGATCGCTTACATCCTTGCTGGCAGCCTTGGCGCTTCGGATGTCATGGATGGTTTGCAAATTCTGATCTCAGTTTGGCTAATGCCGCTGGCTGCGCTAGTCTTTTGCACGATCGCCGCTGCTGCAATCATCGAATCGCTGAAATGATTTCCAAACCCTATAGAGACGTTCCGGTGGAGCGTCTCTAAAACTACATTTGAATTGTTAGGCTGTGGTGGCTACTCTCGATCAACCCAATATCGAGGCTTACGTTTATGATGTGCTACAGCCAAAATCCGAATCACTTCCTCATCGACAACACGGTATAAGAGTGAATAAGGAAATTTTGGCAGAATCACCCGACGAATAGAGCCTCGAATCACAGAACCCGTACTAGGATAGCGTGCCAGAAGGTTGGCTGCATGTTCTACTTCTGATAGATACTCTAGCCAAAGCCCTTGATTTTCTTCCTCATAGTAAACTGCGGCATCAATAAGTTCCTGTTCTGCTAGGGGGTGAAATACAACGCTTCTCATTGCAAGGATGTACGAACTCGTTGAAACACTTCTTTAGCAGGAATGCCAGCTACTTGATCTATGTTCATAGCTTCATCACGCTTTTCAGCTTCCTCAGCCCAACTAGCTGAAACTTCTTGATCTATTTCACTGATTTGCCCCAAATGCTCAAGTAGTCGCGCTAATAGAATTACTTGAGAATCTTTCGGAAGTGCAAAAACTTGGGCTTCAAGCTGTTCAAGGGTCATGGTGAACACACAAGTTCTATAGTACGTTGTCTCATATTGTACTCGAAGCGCATAGCACAACATCTCAGCAATTCACACTGCTGAGAAATTTAAGCATTGAGCAATACTGACGTAATTAGCTTCTCTTGAAGGGCGATCTGGGGAGAGATACTGGCACGACAACAATTCCCCAAATGATGAAAATAGCAATCATGCCAAGTCCTGCTCCCGCAGCATATGCGTCGCTAGACCCTACCATGCTTGAATCCACCTCACCAATGTCGGCAAACAAGCCGTAGCCACAGATAATATTCCAGTCACGATGATTTTAATCATAAGTTATCGCCTTCAATGGGTGAGTCAGCCTTCGTATCTGTATTTAGCTTCCCCATCAATCGGAGCAGGCTAACAATTGCATAAACAGTCACCAATTGCCGTAAAGTCTAGAGAAAGAGAGGTTTGCAGGTTTAAACGGGTGGAAATTTTCAAGATTAAGGTAAAGCCAAACTCTAAACAGCAGAAGATTGAACAGCAGGACGATGGCAGCTTTCTCATTCACTTAAAATCGCCGCCTGTCGATGGTAAAGCTAATCAAGAACTCATCAAACTGCTGTCCGATCGCTTCAATCTTCCCAAGTGTCATATCACGATTAAGTCTGGGGTGTCGTCTAAACACAAATTGATCGAACTCGATCGCTAACCGATGAATTCAACGCCCAAAGTTTCTACTATTTCTCTGAGCGCGATCGTGCTGGCTGGCGGACGAAGTTCTCGCATGGGTTACGATAAAGCGCTGATCGAGATTTCCGACGTTCCTTTGCTGAGACGAGTGTGTGATGTGGCACTGCACTGTACTCATCAGGTTTATGTGGTGACGGGCTGGAGCGATCGCTATCGTGCAATTCTGCCTCCTAATTGCCATCTAATCGCAGATCCTCAACAAGGACCTTTAGTGGGTTTTGCTCAAGGATTAACGCACATTCAAACTGATTGGGTGCTGCTGTTGGCGTGTGATTTGCCTCGATTGCGGGGTGAAGATTTGCAGTCCTGGATTATTGGGTTAGAAACAATTGCACCTGACAAGATCGCGCTGTTGCCCTACGGTCAAAAAGGTTGGGAACCTCTCTGCGGATTTTATCGCCGCACCTGTTTATTTGAATTACAGAGTTTTATTGCTCAGGGAGGACGATCGTTTCAATCCTGGTTAGCCAAGCAGTCTGTTCAAGAATTGCGGCTAGAAAACCGAGACGTTTTATTTAACTGCAACACTCCCAAAGATTTAGAAGACTTTATTCGCGCCGATCGCTAAACTCAACTTTATCCATTTATTGAAAAGCTGTATTTAAGTATCCTTTGCATCACCACCAAGACTTCTCGCCCTCCCACTCCAACGTGTTGTTGAACCGGGCTTTCGCGACAAGTTTACGACTTCTCTGCCGCTTTCTGCTTCCTTCTTGCGTAGATCTGCAAATATCACGTCCAGATCATAGTCGAAGGACTTCGCATACTCCTCACGGATTCGATGGATCTCTTCGACAATATCATCTGTCCACATGATCTAATCTCCCATTAGTTCGTTGGGTGTACAAAGGATCGGTAGCACGCAGCCAAAATCGAGACTAATTTTCCCTGGATTTGAGCATTGGCAATACGCTTGCAATTCCAAGTTAGCAGATGATCCATGATGCAGATAGTCGAAGAGGCGATGTGAATTGCGTTAAGCAGCCGCTTTTGTCAGTCTCGTCCCCTTCTTATTAAGATTCAACCAGTGAAGTAATGTAGTGCAATCAACTTCGGTAGAGATCCCACTCGAAATATTGTCTCGATCGCGCCACTCGATCTCTATTGCAACAGAAATTACTCGTCTGTAAGATTAGAAATCCTGGCAAATTATTCCCGTACTTGATTTTGCATAAGCATTACTTGATTAAAAAATCCCGTACTTGATTTTGCATAAGCGTTACTTAATTTAAAAATCCCGTACTTGATCAGGGATATTTTTTCAACGTTTGGCATTAATTTACAGGCTTGAGCAGTAAACTATCAACTATTTTTATTAAAATGACTAGATTTTTAGGTTATGACCCATCTAAAACAAACGCGCTTAGGCTGCCGAACTTTTCTCAAAGTCCGGTGAACCACCGATCGTCAAACCCTCACCGATCTAAAACCTGTAATCCTCTCAAACGCGGGCTTTCAAAAAATGGATAAAGCCAAGCTACACTCAAAAGCGGTGAGTTTGTGAATTGCCGTGACCCAGTTTCTATTAGTGACCGATTTAGACAATACGTTAGTCGGTGACGATCGTGCCCTTGCCATTCTCAATCAACGCTTAACGCAATGTCGTCAAGTCAATGGCGTAAAACTGGTTTATTCGACGGGGCGATCGCTCACGTCTTATCAGCAACTATCTAGCGAAGTGACCTTACTAGAGCCAGACGTGTTGATCACCGCCGTCGGGACTGAAATTTATTATCCAGGAAACATTTTGGATCAAAGCTGGATAGAGCAATCGTCAGCAGGTTGGAATCGAGATGCGATCGTGGCGATTACTCAGCAATTCCCTCAGCTTGTGCCGCAGCCAAAGTCTGAGCAACGCACGCTTAAAGTCAGCTTTTTGCTAGACGCAGAAGATGCACATATTTTGCCGGAACTCGAAGCTAAAATTAAGAATCAAGGCGTTGACGCGCAGCTCATTTACAGCAGCAATCAAGATCTCGATATTTTGTCAAGCCGAGCCAATAAAGGAAACGCCCTTGCCTACATTCGGCAAGTGTTGAACTTTGAACCCGATCGCACGATCGCGTGTGGCGATTCGGGCAACGATATTGCACTGTTTGAACAAAAAACATTGGGCGTGATTATGGGCAACGCTCAACCAGAATTAGTGCAGTGGCATCACAAAAATCAGAGCGACGATCGCCATCTTGCCAAAGCTCACTGCGCCGCTGGAATCCTTGAAGGCTTACAGCATTTCGGCTTTCTATAATAAAAGATGAAGGGTAACTCCTCTCGTCCCACTTCACTCACCCTTCTCTATGATTGGCTATCTCAAAGGAACGATCGCAGGCATTCAAAAAAGCAGCAAGCACGTCACCCTCACCCTTGAGGTCAATCAAATCGGCTATGACCTGCAAATCGTGCCCCGACTGCTGCAACAGCTCCCCGAAGTCGGTGAAGATGCTCAAATCTTTACCCATCTCAACGTGCGAGAAGATCAGGTGACGCTATTTGGCTTTAGCTCGTCTGCCGAACGCGATCTGTTTCGGCAACTCGTCAGCGTCAGCGGCATTGGTCCCCAACTTGCGTTGGCATTACTTGATACACTCGGACTGCAAGATCTCGTTCAGGCGATCGTGGCAGGCAACACTCGTCTACTTTCTCGAACTCCCGGCGTGGGCAGCAAAACCGCCGAACGCATTGCTCTAGAGTTAAAAACTAAACTTGCCGAGTGGCGGCAGCAGTCGGGCATCGCGATCGCTCCCGGAGCCGGACCTGCCACCAATATTCTCGAAGATGTCGAGATGACTCTATTGGCGTTGGGCTATACCGATCAAGAGATTACTCAGGCACTTCAAGCCGTTGGGCAGAGCACCACTCTCTCTAAAACAGACGATGCTGAAGCTTGGATTCGTCAATCGATCGCGTGGTTAAGCCAATAGATTAGAAACTTCAAATTTGTGGGCGAATGCGATAGATGAGGCGATTACCCGATGGCGGGGAGACGTTCTACCGGAACGCCTCCACAGGGTTGTCATACCTCTCCAGGATATCGAGCCGTTAGCAGCGACAAAAAGCGCTCATCTTGCCGGAGTTCGTCAAAGTCGCCGTTCGTCTGGGCAATTTCACGATATTCGTCAGGGTTTAGCTCGATCGCTCGCTCTAAATGCTCAAATGCCAGATCAAATTCGCCCTGAATAGCATAGCAGCAGGCTTTGTTATACCAAAGAGTCGGAGTGTTTGGCTTCAGTTCTAAAGCTTTGTCGTAGCTGGCGATCGCCGCATCGTGCTGCCCCAGATGATAAAAGGCATTGCCTCGATTTGTCCACGACTCTTCAAAATCGGGCTTAAACTCTATCGCTTTGTCATAGCTGGCGATCACTTGTTCGAGCTTGCCCAGTTTGCGAAGGGCTAACCCTCGGCTATACCACGCCCAATGATAGTCAGGCTTAAACTCAATGGCGCGATCGTAGCTATCGACGGCTTGCTGATAGCGCCCCAGGTTTTTCAACGAGATGCCCCGGTTATACCATGCCCAATAGTAGTTTGGCTTAAACTTGATTGCCTGGTCATAGCTGCGAATCGCATCGTCGTAGCAGAGCAGCTCGTCTAAGGCATTGCCTCGGTTGTTCCACGCTTCTGCAAATCCTGGCTGATGGTCGAGAGCTTGGTCATAGCTGTCGATCGCTTCTTCATATTTTTTAAGATGATAGAGAGCGTTGCCCCGGTTATACCAAGCATCAGAGTAGTCAGGATTTAGAGTGAGTGCAGCTTCATAGCTGTGAACGGCAGTCTCGTAAGCTTTCGTTTTGTTTAGATACAGTCCCTTCTGAAAGAAGAAGGTCATCTCAACGTCTGAAGTTTGGCTCATCGCCTGAGTTTATCTTAACTTAAAGTGACTTTGTTAAGATTCCCAGGAGGAGAAGCCGATCACCACAAATGCAAAGAAAATTTATAAGCTCAGTTTGAAGAAAAACGCAGGCAAAGAATCGCCCTGTGCAAAGTCAGAGAGAAGGAATTTGGTTTGCTCGGATTTCGGCTTGCATGGTTAAGCTTCCTGGCTCAACTTCCATTGTTTTAATGCGTAAGATGATTCCTTCGAGGGCAAAATATGGTTGACGCACGATTTCTTGAAGCTTGCTCATTAGAGCAATTATCAAGGGAATCGAAACGCCCTGTCCAGGAACACAGCAGAAGGTTTCGAGCAAAATCGGCTGAGTGTCTGTGCGGGGACACGCGACGGCAGCAAAGCCAACTGAGCGAGTTTTGTCCGCTTCGTTCAACGCGATCGTTCCACTAAAGTGAATTTTTCCGACATCTGACAAACGAATCTCTAGGGGAAACTTTACTACGATCGTGACTTTCCTCCCTTCAACGTCAAGGTCTAGAGGAGGCAGTCTATCTTTTACATAAGCTGAATTTAGTGCGTGATTGATGTCAGATTCAGTGAGAACAATCCGGGCAGTAGTATCAACAGGTTGATCTAATTTAATGTCTCCTAAAAGTGCCATTAAAGGATTGATTGAAACCTGATTTGTTTGGACTTCGATCGATTCTAAACGAATGTCTTCTTGAATCGCCAAACCCTGTCCTTCTACTGAAATAGAGTCTACTTTTCCCTGAACTACTTTCAGCAGATCAGTTTCGACATATACCTCTATAGTTTCAGCATCATCTAGTTGACTCGATAGCCCTAATTTAATGGCTTGTGAGAGGGCTTGTGCTTCTAGTCTAGGTTGGTCTGACATGAATAGACGAGTGTATTTGTTGTTTGGATGGCTGTTAGTCTAAACGCGACTGTCCAGCTTGATATCTGCATTTTGGAGGAAAAGAATGAGTTTTGATTGAGTGATTAGAAATGAAGCCGATCATTCATTCTAAATCTCTCTTTTCCAGTCGTTTTTGCCACTCGGCATCAATTTGAGCAGCCCGATCGCTCTCTTGGTCGATCAAATCGCGTTCGGTTGTGTAAATCAGATCGTCGTTGCGAATTACCGTTTCGGCAGCAAACTGTTGGGCGTAGGAGAGTTTTTGCTGAATGGTTGGATCAGCTCCTTTCAACAGCAGCGATCGCTGTTGGCGCTCTGCATTGCGATCGCTGATTTTGCGGTTTCGCCACCCGATCCAACTGTTGCGGATGACCGGAATTGAGAGATAGGCAACGCTGTAGCCCAGAGAGAGAATCGCGATCGTCTTCACAAACGTAGCCGCTGTGCCAACGAGCGTAACTCCGCCTGCGAGGGAGACATTCAGCACGATCGCCAACGCCAAGAGAAACGCTCCTAGTGAAGCGGCAGCAATGACTTGCCCACGGCTAGCGCGACTAAAGACATAGCGATATTCTTGGAGATAATCAGAGATAGATTTGCGTCGCGATTCAGTCACCGTTGTTTGCAGATCGGGAAAGTGATAGACCATTTGCCCCTCTGGACTCACTTCGGGTCGCCCGTTAAATCGCGCTAACACAGGCACCATATATTGCTCATATTCTTGGTCGTAGCCTGTGCCGACTTCATCTAAAAAGGGCGAAATTTGCTCGGCAATCACCGCGCCTCGGTTGTTGCGAATCACCGTCGCGATCGACTGCCATCGCCGTTCTTCTAATTCTGCATTGGGGTTGCCATCGCCAAATAAGAATGAGAAGACCGCTTCTAGAAAGTTGATATCGCTCGTGCTTCCGCCCTGATTGCGATTGCGGGGAGACGGACGATCGTAGCGATCGTAATAATTGGGATAGAAAATCCAAAACAGGTTAGGAAAGCCCATGTTGGGAATGCCAATTCCGCCACTATTGTTGCGATCGTCGCGACTGGAGTTCATGGCAAGAACGAGGAGAATGACCGCCACGATCGCCAGTGCAATCAGCAGCACCAACACAATGCCAAACGAAATGCGAATCAGATAGAACAGCACTCGCCAAACTTTGCCCAGCCATTCTCTGAGTCGTAGCTGAAAAAATTTGTTTTGTAGAACGCCCTGAACATCTTTAGGAAACAGGTAGACGACTTCGCCCGACTCTGCAACCTGAAGCTGTCCACCCACGGCAGAGGCAAGCACGAGCAGCCCTCGCTCTGCGAGATTTACATCCAGCCCTGCCTGAGAGGCGACATCGCCTACAGTGACCCGATAATCGAGTCGCTCAACGGCTTTGACAATGGCGGGATCGGGAGTCAGATTAGAGTCCATGCAGTTCCCTTTAAGAGGTGTCTCTCTCCAGTATAGGAAAGCGAAACCAGGAACTTGGGGAGCTAATTTAAACTTCAATCTTCAAACTTCAAAATCTGCCCAGGCGCTAAACTACAATAGATGTCTGAAAGCTGCACGACCTAGCCGTTTCAATCCTTTACTAAGCGCTATATGCCTAGAACTCAACGCAACGACAACTTCATTGACAAAAGCTTCACGGTAATGGCAGATCTCATCTTGAAGGTCTTTCCGGCGAGCAAACGTGAAAAAGAAGCCTTTGCCTACTATCGAGATGGGATGTCTGCCCAAGCAGATGGCGAATATGCTGAGGCGTTAGACAACTACTATGAAGCGCTGACGCTCGAAGATGACGAAAACGATCGCAGCTATGTTCTCTACAACATTGGCTTAATTCACGCTAGCAATGGCGAACACGAAAAAGCACTGGAATATTATTATCAGGCGATCGAGCTTAATCCTCGCTTGCCTCAGGCTGTCAATAATATTGCCGTAATTGCTCACTATCTTGGCGAGAAAGCCAAAGACGAAGGCAGAGACGAAGAAGCAGAAGTCCTGTTTGAAAAAGCTGCTGACTACTGGAAACGCGCCATCAATCTGGCTCCTAACAACTACATCGAAGCTCAAAACTGGCTCAAAACCACCGGGCGATCGACGATGGATGTTTATTTCTAAACCGGATGAGTTTTGAATTTAGACGATCGATTTTCTGAATTCAAAACTCAACGGTCTTTGTCTTTTCCAATTCACTATTAAATCTCATGCTCGATCGTGCCCAAGTTCAAAAAGTTGCCCATCTCGCTCGGCTACAGCTAACGCCCGATGAAGAGGCAACCTTCACCACTCAACTCAGCAGCATTTTGGATTATTTTGAACTGCTGAGTGAGTTGGATGTCACAGATGTCAAGCCGACGACCCGCGCGATCGAGGTTAGCAACGTGGTGCGTGTCGATCGTCAGCACCCTTTTCCTCGTGAAGATATTTTGGATGGTGCGCCCGATCGAGAAGGTGAATTCTTCAGAGTGCCGAAGATTGTCACAGGAGATTGAGCGTGTAGTTCTTTAGCGATCGCCCTGCCGTTTAAAGAGGTGTTTGAGTTAGGGCGATCGCGTCAAAAATTGACCAGATCACAGGCAATGCTAGGGCGAACACTTTTGGTACAGAAAACCTATGCGCTGACATCTAGACTGAATCTACAAATAGTCAGAATCTTCCCGCATATCCCTCTAAATGAGCGTACTATGCAGAAAAATTCTGCCTATCTCCCTGATTTGGGGTGTTATGCGGAAACTTTCTCTCTAAAAAGAAGTTGGGCTGCATCTCGCAAGGGGCGCACAGTGATCGGGGTGGCGCGTCGATCGTTTCTTTCCGAGAGATTCGCGTTTTGTGGGTTGTGGTTTGAGAAGTGCGTCGATCGTGTTTAGTTTCGTGATTCTCGTTCTGTTGCGCGAGTGGTTTTTCATTCATTGCCACAAGCAATCCCAACAAATCGCTGCACCCGTCCCTTTCTAGTCCTCGCATCTAGCGGTTGAGTCCACTTCAGGCGGGTGAGCTTAGTCGTTGTACCACTTGAGCCATTGCTTGAGGGATGAGCCCTAGAGGTTAGGGGGGCATTACTCTAAAAAGTATTGGGGAGGCGATTATCGTTAGATCACAATCGCAGTGAAAAGTTACTGAAACTACTTGTAGAGAGGTAGCAAGGTAGTTTAAACTAGATCTATAACAGCAGTTTTGGGACGCATAGTAGATTTTGATGAACTTGCCTGAGTTTGAGCGTGTAATTTACAAGCGCAACCCTCTTGTGGAGGTTGTTTGTCAACTGCGTTTTCCGCCCATACTCAAGATTTCTCACCAAGAGCCAGTTGAGTTTCAGGATGTGATTAGGTCTAAATACCCACTTTTTGAGACAACTAGGGTGCAACTTCCATCCGAAATCTCACAGGTTGTACAGCAACTGGGATTGCCTTTGCAAAGCGACGTTGCTTATAGCTTCAAATCAGAAGACCAGAAATGGAGCATCTCTATTACTAAAGATTTCATTGCTTTAACTACTTCCTCATATGAGCGATATGAGCAATTTAAACAGCGCTTAGAGGAGGTCCTAGAGATTTTTGAAAATATTTATAAGCCGTCTTTTTACACAAGGGTGGGGCTTCGATATCAGGACTTAATTATTCGTTCAAAACTTGGAATTGAAGATAGGAATTGGTCGGAATTAATTGCTAGGCATATTGCCTCAGAATTATATGAGCCGAATTTTTCTTCCTCAATTCAAACAATAGTAAAGAGTTTAGTTTTGAGAACGGAAATCGGGCAAATCAATCTAAACCACGGCTTGGTTAATGTTAAAGAGCCGCAGGGCGGTAGTGAAGAGATTGCCTATCTGTTTGATGCTGATTTTTATACGGAAAAAAAGATAGAGGGCAATAGAGATGTCTGGAACGTACTCAATCAATTCAACCAGTCTGCTGGAAGGCTCTTTAGGTGGAGCATTACAGATACCCTCTATAATGCCATGCAACCCCAACCAGTTGAATCAGTATCAGTATCAGCATAGTCAAACTTCATCAGGCATTACTCTCAATAATGTGGTTTTAGATAGAGAAAGTGGCAAAGCTATTGTAATTCAGTATTCTTCTTTCGATTTGATGATGTCTGGTTCGTCTTTATCCTTTAGAACTGATTCATCCCGCCTGTCGCCAGACAAGCTGATGCTGTTACTAAAATGCTTGCTTATTATTCAAATACTGCCTGAATCTGCTCTAGAAGAAGCTTCTGAGGAATTGGAAGGGATTTATTGCTTCTATATGAATCGTTTTCCTCAAGTTAATATACCTATAATTCCTGCTAGTAGTATCAGAGGTAAGTTGAGTGCTATGCAAGTCAGACCACCTATTGTTCTAGAACCTTAAATTGTTCGGTAAATCGCTTCATGGAAGAACGGGCTATCTACCTAGGATCAGATAAAGGTTCCTCGCTGAGGCAAGGAGAAATCTTGACAGGTGTGTTTCAATATAACCCTGTTATTGATGAAATACCGAAAGAGTCTCAAGAGTTATCCTTTACGCCCATTTTTCATCCATATGCAATCGTTATTACACAAGATTGTGACCTCGATTGGGATTATAAAGCTAGAGTAACTAACAACAATCCAGCTAAGTTCCTGAATTCTATTATTTTGTGTGAAATAGGTACGGCGGAGTTAATTAGAAGCACGGACGGAATGAATCGAAAAGAATGGGAACTGGTTGTTGCCCATCGCCATGAAAGATTTTATTTCTTTGAAAAGATACCTTCTGAATGCGAGGTGGAGCAAGAAGGTTTACCTGAACTTACTGCTGATTTCAAGAAGGTCTTTGGTATAGATGCAGCAACTTTGTATCGCCAAATCGAACTTGGTATAGTTAAACGCCGAGCAGTTTTAGCTAGTCCATATCTAGAGCATTTTTCTAGGCGGTATCATAGCTTTCACGGTAGAGTTGCGCTGCCTTTTCAGTATGAAAGTGAGCGTGAAGGATAAGTACACGGGCAACGCAGTACAACAACCCTGTTGGAGCGGACTGAAGAGAGAGCTTGGTGTTGTAGCGAAGAGCTACCTACAGCCGCTCAACAGGAACGTTAGCTCGTCAGACCTAAAAGCCAAAGTTAAGTTTTAGATGTAGTTGCCCTAGTGTATGACCAAGTTAATCTTGATCCCACCTTTAAAACGTAGTGTTCAGGTGTAAATAGCTCCCAATAGGGTAGTTCATATTCATCATCAGCTAGACACGGTAGTACGCTCAATTGAAGTTGCTCCTCAAAAGTCAAGATTAGCCCAAGGC
>Ga0209511_1001516_pt1 | contig 20594 bp, 10 predicted proteins | sample SSSSmetaG_FD_184141 | JGI IMG/M metagenome (GOLD analysis project Ga0209511, IMG submission 184141) | Glacier valley bacterial and archeal communities from Borup Fiord, Nunavut, Canada, to study Microbial Dark Matter (Phase II) - ​SSSS... | ecosystem: Environmental > Aquatic > Freshwater > Ice >...
AAGCTGATCTGGCACATGGACTACCCGACTGTCGGCCCAGGACTGCTGCCCCAATACTTCGTCTGCAAACTGACGGCGGAGAACGGGGTAATCGTGGTCAACGGTGGGCAGGGCGGTGACGAGTTGTTCGCAGGCTACTTCCGCTACGTGCCACCCTACCTGCGCGGCAAGCTAGCAACCCTGCGCCAACATCCCGCTGCTGCCGCCGGCTTGCTAGCCGACGCGGGCCGCATCGCCAGCCGCGCAGCACTGCGCGACCTGGCCCTCAATCGCACTCGACGCAAGATAGTGAATGAGGGCAATATGGCCCTGCTGGTCGCCGAGGCCCAGGCAGCCTTGCCAGAGCGCGACCCTGGCAGCAACCCTGGCAGCAACCCGCTGCAACGCGCCCTTTATTGGGATATGCGTAACTACCTGCCCGCTCTCTTGCACGTAGAGGATCGCACCAGCATGAGTGTTTCGCTTGAGAGTCGGGTACCGCTGCTCGACTACCGCATCGTAGAGTTGGCAGCACGCATCCCCGCCGCTCTCAAGCTCAAAGGTTTGGAGACGAAGCGGATCATGCGGCGAGCGGTCGCTCCCCTACTCCCCCCGCAGATCGTACAGCGGCGCGATAAGAAGGGCTTCCCCACCCCGATTGATCTCTGGTTCAGCGGCCCGCTCTACGAGTGGGTATGCGACCAGCTAACCGACCTCAGCCCCACCGCCGCCGCGTTGCTCGACCAGCAGCACTTGCGCCAACTCCTACGTGAGCAGCAGCAGCATGACCACAGCCGCGCCCTCTGGATGGCCCTCAGCATCAACGCCTGGTGCCGCCAGTTTATAGACGACTTTGTGCCATTCAGCCCCACTTTGCTCCCGACGAAGGGGGGGCAAGAAGAGAGCTACCCCTTTGAAGGAGAGGAGAGGATGACTGCTGCGCGATGAAAATCCTTTACCTCAGCCAGTACTTCCCGCCCGAAGTGGGGGCGACCCAAACCCGTGCCTACGAGATGGCTCGCTACCTGGCCGCACAGGGGCATCAGGTGACGATGCTCACCGAGGTGCCGAACCACCCCAGCGGCATCATCCCAGCAGAGTATCGGCGGACGGTAGCCGACTTCAGCACGCTAGAAGGCATCCGCGTAGTGCGCCTCTGGGTGCTAGCCAGCCCCAAAAAGAGCTTCTTGCGCCGCATCAGCTTCTATCTCAGTTACACCGCCATGGCGACCTGGGCTAGCCTGTTCCTGCGCGGCAAGTACGACGTGATCGTGGCAACCTCACCGCCCCTGTTTGTCGGGCTGGCGGGGGTGCTGGTCAGCTACCTGAAGCGGACGAAGCTGGTTTTTGAGGTGCGCGACATCTGGCCGGAGTCGGCGGTGATCCTGGGGGAACTGAACAACCCACGAGCGATCAAGCTGTCCGAAGCTATCGAGCAATGGTGCTACCGCCGCGCCCGCCAGATCGTAGTCGTCACCGAGGGCATCCGCCAGCGTCTCATTGCACGTGGCCTGGCGGCAAAGAAGCTGCACCTGATCATGAATGGCGCAAACGTCAGCCAGTTCCAGCCGCAGCCAGAGCAAGCCGCCGTCCTACGCCACAAGTTGGGGCTGGAGGGTAAGTTCGTTGTCCTCTATGCGGGCATCCACGGCATTGCACAGGGCATGGAGACGCTAGTGGAGGTTGCACGGCTACTGCGCGATGAAAGCAGCATCCACTTTCTTTTTGTTGGTGAGGGGCCGAAGAAGGAGGAAACTACCGCCCTGGTACGCGCCCTGGCCCTACCCAATGTCACTCTGGTGGGCGAACGTCCGCGTGAGCAGATGGCAGCCTACCTTAGCCTGGCTGACAGCAGCCTGGTGCCGCTAAAGAAAGTAGCCTTGTTCGAGGGAGCCTTGCCCAGCAAGATGTTCGAGGCACTGGCCTGCGCCACCCCAGTCATCCTCAGCGTAGGTGGCGAGGCTGCTCGCGTGCTGGGGGAGATGCAGGCGGGGATCGCAGTTGAGCCAGAGAGCGCAGCCCAGATCGTCGAGGCGATTCGCTGGCTGCAAGCCCACCCGAACGAGGCGCGCTTGATGGGCGCAAGGGGCCGCGCCGCAGTCACTGCCCACTATTCGCGGCAGGCGCAGGCCGCCGAGTTGACCTCCCTGCTAGAACAGGTAGTGGCCGAACGGTAAGCGGTGATGGATGTGGTATAATGGCGGCAAGATGATGGCAGTTTGTAGAGGCAGGCTTGGCCTCCCCAGGAGTGGGATCAGTATGGTTGAGCATGGCACGAGCAGCTTGAAGGAGATGATTGTAGATGAGCCAACGTGTCCGCGTCTCAGCGGTCAAACATTATGACCCCGCCAGCCCCGACCCAACAGATGAGGAGGAGCTAGCTGTCCTGCCAATAGAGGCTGGCCCACCCGTCAGCGAGCTAGAAGCTAGCAATGCGGCTAGCGAAGCTAATCAGCCCGCTGCGCACGCTGACCTGGATGCAACCACTGCCACAGTCGCCGAGCAGGTTGCCAGCCCCGAACTGGTTGAGGTCGAGACCACACCCACCAGCGAGCCGCTTGGGGCTGAGGTCGCCGCCGAGCAAGCTCATCGCTCCTTGCTACCGGCTATCGTCATCCCCGCCCAACTCACCTGGCCGCTCTGGGTAGTGCGCCTGCTGCTGGTCGCGAGTGGGATTGGGCTTGGCATCTTCGGCCAGCTACGCTTGGAGCAGGCGCGGGCCGTCGCTTCGGTGCTGCCAGAGAACGCCTGGCTGCCCTTCATCGCTGGGGCGGTGCTGCTCGTCCTCGGTGCCTGGAACACGCCCACGCTGCTAACCGCAGTGCCAGCCCCCGCCCGCACCCTCTTTGGTGGCAATAGCCTCTGGTGGCTGGCGGGCGTGATGCTGGTCGCCGCGATTGCCTTCGTTGGCAACAGCCTGGTCTTCTTCAACAAGCTGAACACCATCACCGCCGACCCAGTGCAGACTCCGATCGACAGCGACCCTGGCACTCCCGCCTGGCTGTTCTTCCTGGCGGGTCTTGCCTGCTTTGGCCTGGCCCTGATCATCTGGGAGATCGGGGCGGGGCGGCGCGGTGGCGCACTCTCCGCCGACCCCGGCCCTGACCAGCTACCGCGCTGGCTAGAAGGGTTGGTGCTGGCAGGCTTCTTCCTTGCTGCCCTCTTTGTGCGCTTCAACAACCTGGACAATGCCCCCCCTGGCCTCTGGTTTGACGAGGCGCAGAACGGCATCGTGGGCCAGCAGATCGTGGCTGGGGCCGCCGCGCCCCACCCGCTGTTCATCACCGGCTACACGCAGATGGGCGCGTTGTTCTTCTACCTGCAAGGGTTGCTGCTCAAGTTCTTTGGTGCGCAGATTTACCTGCTGCGGGTGTTGCCTGCCTTCGCTGGTGCAATCGCCGTGCCAATCATCTACGTGCTGGCCTCGCGGCTCTACGGCTGGCGGACAGGCCTCGCTGCCGCCGCCTTCCTTTGCTTCAGCATCTGGAGCATCACCATGAGCCGCTTTGGGGTCGCCACCATCGTCACCACCACTCTCGACCTGGCGGTGATCACCTGCCTGGTGCTGGCCCTCCGCAGCGGGCGGCTGGGCTGGTATGGGCTGGCGGGGCTGCTGCTGGGCCTCAACCTGCATATGTACTATGGCGCACGGGTGCTGCCGCTGGTGATAGTCGCCGTCTTTGCCCACAAGCTAGTCAGCGAACGGTGGCGGTTCATCAAGGGCATCCGCTATGGGGTGCCGCTGTTCGTGATCGGCGCGCTGCTAGGCTTCGCCCCAATGGGCCTCTACGCCCTGCAACACCCTGGCGAGTTCTGGGGGCGCATCAACACCGTGGTCGCGGGGGGTGGTTCGGGAGCGGCAGGCATCTTCGCCAGCTTCCAGACTCCTGACGTGCAGATGAGCTTGCAGAAGCATCTGCTGATGTTCAACTGGGTCGGCGACGCGAACCCACGCCACAACTTCGCAGGGCTACCGATGCTGGACACACTGGTGGCGGGCCTGTTCCTGGTCGGCCTCGGCTACTGCGTCGCCCACTTCTGGCGGTGGCAGTACTTCTTCCCTGTCGTTTGGCTTGGCACTGAGATGCTGGGTGGTATCCTCTCGGTCTCCTTCGAGGCCCCGCAAGGCCACCGCACGATGGAGAATATGGTGACAACTGCGCTCCTGGCTGGCATCGCCGCTGGTGCCGCCCTCAATGCGCTGCGTAGCCCTTGGCTGGCCCGTCTCCGCACGCCGCAACCAGCAGACCTCAGCCTCAAGCGGGTTGCCGCCGTTCCGCCAGTGGTGGTCGTTGACCAGCCACGCCGTCTGCGCCTGCGGATCGGGCAGGGGGTGGCAGCAGTGTTGGTGCTGGTGATGGCGGTGCAACTGGCGGGTACTGCCCTCGCCCGTTACGACCGCCAATCGCGCGCAACCCCTACCTGGCTTGAGATGTATGGCACCCAGTTGAGTGTCGCCCGCTTGCTGCTCAAGTACGACAAGGCTTATGAGTTCTACGTTTCGCCCCGCTACATCGGCCTGCCACCGCAAGCCTTCCTTGCTCCAAATATCAACCCGCCGCGTACCTACGATGGTGCGTGGGCCTTGCCCTTCGATATCACAGGCCGCGATGTAGGCATCATTGCCGACTTGGAAAGCTCGGCGGACATGGCCCGGATGTACAAACTCTACCCCAACGCCAGCTACACCGTCATCTACCCACCCAGTGACCAGAACCCGGTGCAGTACGTGACCCTGCTCAAGGAGAGCGACCTGAACGCGACCAGGGGTGTTCATCTGCTTACCTACGCTGCCGACGCGGGCGCAGACCCTAAACCTACTAGCGACAAGTACGAGCCGAGCCTGAAGCACCAGTGGCTAGCGGCAGACGGTAAGTTCCCCCTGCGCGCGCGCTTTGAGGCCACTATGCGCCTGGCGAACAGCAGCACCGCCAGCTTCTATCTGGAAGGTGCGCCGGTCAGCGCGACAGTGACGGTGGATGGCTTCCCTGGGGAGACTGCTCGCTACGTCGCGGCTGGCTTGCACACTGTTGTGGTCGAGCAGACGGTAGCGGCGGCGGGTGGTCAGACGCACTTGCTGATGGATGCGAACGGCAGCGTTGGCCTGGAGATAGCCCCGGAAAGCCTGTTCAAGCCGTCGGTGGAAGTTCGTGGCCTGACCGGCAACTACTACGCTGGCGGCAACGTGGCTGGCCCGCCGACGCTAGCGCGGATTGACCCGTTTATCTCCTTCTACTATCACCTGACCCCGATGGGCCGACCCTACGCCATCCAGTGGACGGGTAAGCTGTACATCCCAACCGACGGCAGCTACAACATCGCCACTGAGCAGATCAGCCGCTCGACCCTCGAAGTGGATGGACAACTGGGTATCACCAACAACGCCTTCAACAGCCTGGCCGAACAGTCCTTTACTCTCAAGCGCGGCTTCCACGACATTCGCCTAACCTTCTACGACACAGATGGTGGTTCGCATATGTTCCTCTACTGGACACCGCCCAGCGGCGAACGGACGATCATCCCTTCGGCCTTCCTCTGGCCGGTGCAAGGCAGCTACCCTGCGCTGGATGCACCAGGGTTGCCGACGCTGGCCGAGGCTACTGGCCGCCTGCCCCAGGACAAGCTGGCGAAGGATATGCCGCCCGCACCTACCCCTGTGCCGCAGCCAGCCCAACAGCCCCAGCAGCCCAGCGGACAGCCAACCCAGCCGCCAGCGGGCGAGAAGCTCGATCTACCCGCCGCCACTGTCCTTACCGCGCGGGCCACGATCAATCTTGAGGGAGAAGCTCCCGTGCGTGGGGTGGCGGCTGACACGAAGGGTAACATCTATGTGCTAGCTGGTGGCGAGAGCAAGATACACAAGTACGACGCTGGTGGCAAGGAGCTAACCTCCTGGACGGTGGAGAAAGGAGGGCAGGTGGCTAAAGACCCCACAGCTATCTCCATTGCTGGCGAGCGCGTGGTGGTGCTGGACGCAGCGACCGCCAACCTCCTCAGCTACGACCTGAACGGCAAGCCGCTTTCGGTGGTGCAAGCCTGCGCCTGCTTCAACCCCCGCGACATGATCGCCCTGGTGGACGGTAGCTACTGGCTGGCGGACACCGGCCTCAACCGCCTGATCCACGTGGACAACCAGGGCAAGGAGCTTGGCGTTGTCGGCCAACAGGGGAGTGAGGGCGGCCAGTTGCTCGAACCAGCCGCCGTCTGGCAAGACAGGGAGGGCAACCTCTACAGCTACGACAGTGGCAACAAGCGGCTGCAACGCTTCGACCGTAGCGGTCACTTCCTAGCCCAGTGGCCCTTCTACCCCAGCCCACCGCTAAACGGGACGCGCATCAGCGGCAACGACAAGTACATCTTTGTTACCGCCCCAGGCCAGAGCATGATCGTCGGCTATGACCACGAAGGCAAGGGGCCAGTGACCTGGCAGCCGAGCGGCAAGAGCGCGCAACCGAGCGCGATCACCGCCACTGGCAGCGGCTTTGCCGTCGCTTACCCGAAGGAGCAGCGGGTTTTGCTATTCGACTTGCCCTGAACCGCAGCGCGCAACTAGCAAAAAGAAACCCCGTCCCTCAACCAGGGAACGGGGTTTCGCTTGCCGCTACTAAGCCTCACGCTCCGCCTGCTTCTCCGCGTAGATGGTGAGCGTCGCACCCTGGCGCAGGGCAGCGGCCAGTAGGGTTGCTGGTATGCTGACCACGCCTAGCAGGCCACCGAGCAGGATGGTAGCGGCCACCTGGGGCGCAAGGTTGCCAGCCCCCTCGTCGGCCCCGATCACCTTTGCGGTACGCCCACGCAGGAGATTGTAGAGCAGATTAGGGCGTAGGCCGAGGCGGTTGAGGGTCGATTGCACAAAGCTGAAGCTATCAAACTCCGGGGCGAAGAACTGCATCCTTCGTACCCGCAGGCCCGTGCGCTTGAGGGCGCGCCGCAGCGAGTGGGGGGTGAAGTGGTTGAGGTGGCGCGGCACATCCAGGTGGAACCACTTGTCGCCGCTGACCCGCGCTTCGAGGCTGGCGAAGTTCGGCACACCGATCAGGAAGATACCGCCAGGGCGCAGCAGTCGGTTGACCTCGCGCATGGTGGCGGCGGGGTCGATCACGTGTTCCAGCACGTGCCACATTACTACCGCGTCAAAGTGGCCGCTAGGGAAGTGCTGATCGGCAAGGTCGCCAACCTGCACTGGCAGGCCCAGCACCTCGCGGGGGTAGCTAGCTGATCCCTCGCTCAACTCCGTTCCCACAACATCCCAGCCCAGCTTCTGCAATTGGGCGAGCAAGAGACCACGCCCGCAGCCGACATCTAGCACCCGCCCTGGCTGGCCGCCGTTCATCAGCGTCAACTGGCGCGCGCGGTAGCGATAGAGGGCATCTTGCAGCCGCTCGATCACGCTGGGGAAGCGTTTGTCGCGGTGGGTGCCGTAGTAGCCAGCCGGGTAGTAGGCGGCCAGTTCTTTCGGCGCAGGGGTGGGCTGAGTCTGCGCCCAGCCATGCTCCGCATTGACCACGATCTCGAACTGCTCGTGAGTGATGTAGTCGGTGGCAGCGAACAGCCGCCGCGGGCTGGGGGTCTGCGGCTGGCTGGCCTCTTGCCTGGCACCGCTGCTCTCTGGGCTAGCCGCATCCGCTTCACTTAGGTTCATCGTTGCTTCCTCTGGTATGCTACTGATCATTATTGGCTGATGGCGGCGGTATCGCGCCCCTCCACCTTGTTCAAGTCATCACCAGGGGGGGTGGCGGTGCCACCGGGGGTAAAGAGGCCCACACTATGATAGCGACTGACGATCTGTGAGAGCTTCTTGCTGAAGATCGGGTAGCGCATCAGGTGCAGCCGCTTGTGCAGCAGAAACTTACGCATCACGTCCAGGGTTGCCAGACCGTAAACTACGCTGCGGCGGAAGTTGACCGAGGAGGCTTCCTTGAAGTAGCGGGTCGGCACTGCGATTTCGGCGATACGGAAGTCGAAGGCGCGGGCCTGGGCGATCACCTCACTATCGAACACAAAGTCGTCGGAGTTGAGCAGGAAGGGGATCGTCTGCAACATCTGGCGAGTGTAGGCGCGGAAGCCGGTGTGCGCCTCGGAGAGACTGGTACCCATCACCAGGTTCTCGGTAGTGGTTAGGAAGCGATTGGAGATGTACTTCCAAATTGGCATTCCCCCGGCCAGAGCCTCGCCACTGAGCAGGCGCGAACCCAGCACCATGTCGGCGCGCCCCTCCAGCAGCGGCTGGATCATCTGCGGCACCAGGTCGGCGGCGTACTGGTTGTCAGGATGCAGCATCACTATGATGTCTGCCCCATCACGCAGAGCCTCGAAGTAGCAGGTCTTCTGGTTGCCGCCGTAGCCCCGATTCTGGATGTGGGTGATCACCTTGAGGCTGAGGCGGCGGGCGATTTCTACCGTCTCGTCGCTACTTACATCGTCCACCAGGATGATCTCGTCCACCACATCGGGGGGGATGTCGGCGACAGTGCGCTCCAACGTCTTCTCTGCGTTGTAAGCGGGCATCACGACGACGACTTTGGGCTTGTTGCTGTTCATGGGCTGCAAACTGTGTCCTTTCTGCTCAAGGCCGAAGCCTATTGTGGAGGGAAGACCTGGACGCGGCGGCTGTCCGACTCTAGGGTATAAACCTTGCCGCCTGGATCGGTAGCCACGTCGACCAGGCCCTGGAACTGCCCGGCCCCGCCACCAGGCAGGCCGAGGATGCGGGCGTTACCATTGTCGGTATTGATCGCTATCAGTCTGTTGCGCTCTGAACTGGTGACGTAGAGGATGTTGCCGTGGGCGGCTAGGTGTAGGCTGGTCTCCTGCTCGAAGCCGAGCAGGGGCCACTCGCGCTGAAAATTGCCCTCCCTGTCGAACTGAGCGATCCGCCGCTTGAGGTCACTGACGTAGATTTGGCCGTTGCTACCAACCGCGCAATCTATCGGCTGGTAGAGTTGCTTTGGCACCGTGCGTTCCAGGTTATCGTTGCCGAACTGAGCGATCAACTTGCCAGTGTTGTCCAACTTGATCACCCGATTGCCACCGGTGTCGGCCAGGTAGATGTTACCTGTTGGGTCAGCGCAGAGGCCACGTGAGCCGTAACTCTGGGCGGCGTTGTTGAGGTTGAGGTTGCCCAGCAGCTTGCCGTCTGGGTCGTAGACAGCCATGCCACCGTTGGTGTTGAGGGCGATCAGGTGGCCCTGGGTAAAGAGCAGCGACACCAGCCGTCCGCGCTCGCTCTCACTCAACTCGGCGAACAGCCGCCAGTGGGCTGCTGGCTTGCCGTCAACGTTGATGCGCGTCACAGTGAAGTTCTCGCGGTCAGCAGTGTAGGCGTTACCCTGATCGTCGGCGGCAATCGCCAGCGGGATCGGGATCGCGTAGTCACCTTGAGGGACGGTGGTGGTCAGCGGCACAAACTGCGCGGGCGGCACCTCGCTGATCTGGGCGTAGGCATCCTTCAGGCCGAAGGTGTAGCTGTAGAACAGGTAGCTGCCGATCAGCAGCCCTAGCCCAGCCAGCAGGCTGATCAGCGAGTGGCGCAGCCCCCAGCGTGGTGGGATTGGGATGGTCGCAGGCAGCACGTAGGTCGCTGGTTCAGCCTCCACCACCGCTGCCCCCGCTGCCCCTGCTGTTTCGCCCAGGCTGGCTGCTACCCCCGGCTGAACCATCGGCACTAGCTGGGTGGCGGCTGGCACATCAGGCAGGCTCCCAGCACTAGCCACCCTACTGGAAGCGAGTTGCGGACGGTAGCTGCGTTGCGCCCACCAGTAGAGTAGCAACCCCAGTAGCAGCACCGCCGCAATCGAGGTGAGGGCAGGAACGCTCTCCTGCACGGCATTGCGGGCCGAGTAACCCTGACTGAGGAAACCCGCCTTGCTGCGGGCGAACACAAAATCGGGCAGCAGGCCGTTGCTGGGGATCGTCTCGATCCACTGCTGTAGCCCTGGGTTGGGGATGCGCAGCAGTAGGCTCTTAAACAGGTCGAAGCCGTTGAGGGCGAAGCTAAACGAATCCTGGGGGTTGAACATGAAGGCGGCGGTTTGTACCAGGCTGACTGCCAGCAAGCCAGCATAGGTCAGCTTGTAGATCAGCGAGGGGAGTAGAGTGCTAATGCGGGCGAAGCCGAGGGCGAAGGGTAGGGCGAACAGCGGCAGGATAGCAATGAAATAGCGGGCTGGTGGAGCCCAGATGCCCCACCAGTACTTGAAATTGGCGAGCAGGCCGAGGTAGGGAATGGCTACCGCCAGGATCACGATCAGGTCTAGCCGCCACCGCTTCTCCAGGCCCATGATGATTAGCCCTACCCCAGCAAGCAGGAAGACCGGGGCGGTGGTGAGGAAGCCGAAACGCTGGTCGATGAACAGGCCGAGGCCAGAGAGGATGGTATCGGTCGCATCATTGCGTTCTAGATAGCCCGCCTTGATCGTGAACTCGTGAAAGAGAGTGTAGCTCCAACCGAAGATGCCCAGGGCAGAGACGAGCAGCACCAGCGGCAGGGTAGCATAGTGGCGCAACCAGGTAGCTAGCTTTGGCTTGCCACGCACGCTCATGTAGAAGTAGAATAGGGTGAGGATGCCAGCAAGCGGAATGTAGCGATAGTGTAGCCAGGGCAGTGAAGCAATGCTGAGGGCGACCAGTGCAGTCTGCACCCCGGTGTTTTGCCAGAGGCGGATGCGACGAAAGGCGTAGATCACCAGCAGGGCGGCGGGCAGTTCGGTGAAGATCAGGTAGATGAAGGGGAAGATGGGCAGGGTAAGCATGAAGGTAGCAACAGTGAGGATAGCGATCCATCGCTTGTTGACCGTTTCGCGCACCAGCAGGTAGATGTTGGCGGCCAGCAGTGCGCCGAGCAGGTTGAGGAAGAAGACTACCGCCAGCCGCCCACCCAGGGCATAGGCAGGGGCGATCAGGATGCTAAGGCCAAGGCCATGCCAGGTGTAAGCCTCGTTCTGGCTACCATCGGCAGGCAGCGGCGTGGCAGGGTCGGTGCTGATGCAACGGCGACTGAGCGGCTCAATCTGCTCCCATTGCACTGGCAGTGGGTAGGTCATGTTCGGCCAGCCCTGATAGCCTTGCGGACGGGCCACACCTTGCTGCCAGTAGGAGGGAGGATAGAAGCCTTGCTCGTCGCGCTGGCGGAAGTTATTGCACTCGTTGAAATCGCCATCCTTGAGCAGGCTGATCGTAGTCATCAGGTAGGTTGGCTCGTCGCCAGAAACCGGGTCGAGGATGGTAGTGAGGCGGGGGGTGAGAGCGGCAAAGAGGGCAAGGGCGATTAGAAAGACGATAGCTATCTCCACGAAGCTGGGGCGGGCACTCGTCGCGGTGGGGTGGGAGCGCGCAGCAGGTGGGCTGGGAGCGGCCATGATGGTTATGCTGCTCTCTTGCGAAACACTCATTCTGGCAAAATCCTCACGCTAGTCCGCGAAGCACCGATGGCATGGGGCTATGGGCTGCTGGCCGATGACCAATAACCAACAGCACAAGGCCAGAGTGAGATGAAGCCTCAAGCCCTAGCGATAATATTATAGCACACTAGCCCGCTAGAAGCCGAGTCCTGTCGTACTACCGCTAATGCAGGATAAGAGGACAAATGGGGTTTGGTAAGGGGTTGGTAAGGCGATTTGGGCTGGGCCAAGCAAGCGGCAGCCTCAGCGCAAGTAGCTAGTGGGTGGCTGCTTTCTGGCTAGCGACCTACCTTGTTGGGGCCGAGGCTGACGCGCTGGGCGCGGCTACCGTCGTGCGAGAGTAGTATGCGCTCGTCGCCAACCACAGTCTCTAGATGCACAGGCCGCCCCCACAGTTGGTGGATGTACTGCAAGACCTTCTCCGCATAGCTCGCATCCAATTCCTGGCCCTCGTAGTGGTGGCGCAGGTAGAGTTCGTGGTTGCGGTTGTAGTCGCCATCGTCAACGGTGATGTAGGGCTGGCCGAAGTTGGTCATGCTAGCAACGATGCCATCGCGCACCTTCTCCCAGTTCTTCTCGACGATCACCCACTCGTTGCCCTGCTTGGCGTAGAGGTAGAGGTCTAGCTCGGCGATCAGTTCTTTGGTCAGGTAGTTGCGGAGGAAGGATACATCATTGTCCATCTCGCGCACCTCGAATATCTTGGCCCGACCCTGGCCGGGAACGCGCTTGAGGCGGTCACGCTCCTCCTCGGTCGGTGCGTCCCAGCGGCGTTCGATGGACTCGTAGAGTTTGAGGCCCAGGTAGTAGGGGTTGAGTTGGAAGCGCGAGTGATGCATCACGCCCGCATTAACTTTGGCGTACTCAGTGTAGTCGTCGCTACTCATCTCAAACTCGCGCATGATGCTCTGGTGGTGGTAGGCGGCCCAGCCCTCGTTCATAATCTTGGTCTGCATCTGCGGCACAAAGTAGAGCATCTCCTGATGCACGATGCCGATCACGTCACGCTGCCAATCCTCAAGGTGGCGGGCGTGCTGCTGGAGAAAGAGGAGCAAGTCCTTCTCTGGCTGGGCCGGGAAGCGGCGACGCTCGCTCTCCTTCTTCTCCTTCTCTTTCTCCTTCTCACTCTTGAGCGGCAAAGCGGCTTGCTGGGCCGCCTCTGCCTCAGTCGGCAGCCCTGGTAGCGACCAGAGGTCGTCGTAAGCAGACTCAGCCACGTGCGGCTTCACCTGCTCGCGGCGGTTGCCCTCGCTCTCCTCACCCGCTGTGGCGAAGCTCTGGTGCGGATCGATGTGTTCGGAGATCGAGAGTACCGCGTCCAGGAACTCCTCCACCTTCTTGCTGCCATGCTGGTACTCATATTGGCGGATACGCTCGGCATTGAGGCTGGCGGTCTCGATCATGTGGCGGTTGGTGCGCTGGAAGTAGATGTTGTTCTTAAAGAAGTCCACATGGCCGAGGACATGGGCGGCAACCAGTCGGTTGGCGGTCAGGCTGTTGTTCTCCAAGAGGAAGGCGTAGGCAGGGTTAGTGTTGATCACCATCTCGTAGATGATGCTCAGACCAAAGTCGTACTGCATCTTCATCTTGTTGTACGCCTTGCCATGCGTCCAGTGGCTGAAGCGACCGGGAATGCCATATGCACCGAACTCGTACATGATGCTGGCAGGCACCACCTCGAAGTGGACGGGGTAGAAGTCCAGCCCGTTGGCTTTCGCCATCTCGACGATCACCTCAATATCTTTGGTTAGCTGCTCGTAGTCTTGTTCGTTCAATGGTTTACCCTCTGGTTAGCCTCTGGTAGGCGGCACGAACTGCTACTTCTAGTTCGCTAGCTTGAACTTCGTAGCGAGCAAAGTTTTGTATGTTGTCTGGCTTCATGTGAATCTGGCCTTCGCCTACGTTACCTCGGTGCTGACCTTTTGAGTAGCCTCTAATCTGGGTTAGCTCATCTGCCTTGATCACCCAGAACCGGGCAACATCAAGCCAGACAGCTATAAAGACAAAAACTGAAGCCTGTGCAACCTTCAATTGCTGAAAGTTCATGTCGAAGTAATAGCCAGAAGTTGACAGGAGTGGAACACTCGCACCTTTATCCCCTTGCGGGGCTTGCCCCATGCTCTACTGGTTTTGACTTCTACTTTAATATTATCTAGAGTAGTATCGTAGCTGTTGCCCAAAGGTGGTGTCATGCCAGGAACGTTGCTCATTACTTGCATAACCCCCACTTGCCAGTGTCGGTTGGAGCGGAGAACGCAAAAACGTGAGCGTAGGTCTGACTTTGATCAGCCATGTACTCCTGCTTCAGCCGCTCATACGCCGCTATGACCGCTGGATCAGCCAGTTGCTCAAACAGCGCATCCAGCCTTTGCCACAGTTCGTCAATCGTCAAGTGCTTGCCTCAATCGAACAATGATAGCTGCCCACTATCATCCACAATGCTGTCAATGGTGCCGTCAAGTTCAGCCGCAAACGGATTACTGTTCTGCCAGCCGCGCTTGCCGCTAGCTCGCCAGCTTTCCAACCTGCGGATCGTGATCTCGCAGAAGACCGCATCGTTGTCCATCGTGAGGCAGCGGCGGCCCGATAGTTCAGCTTGCAGCAGGGTCGTGCCAGAGTGAGCGAAGAAGTCCAGCACGGTGTCGCCTGGCTGCGAACTGGCGTTGATGATCCGCTCGATAGCCTTGAGCGGCTTCTGTGCGTAGCAACCGTTGACGTTTTCTTCCAGCCGGTAGAAGACCTGCTGGACATCGAACCAGACGTTGCCTGCCCGGATGTAAGGCGACTTGCCACGCTCGGTGTTCTCGGTCAGTTCGCCGTCAACTTCCTTGTAGTAACCCTTGACTGCCTTCGGTATCTCGGTGTACTGCGGCGTGAAGAAGGGCTTGCCCAGCGTGTAGTAGAGCAACTCCTGCCGAACAGCCATCCAGCTGTGTTGCGTGCCGTAGCCACGCTGGTTACGCATGGTGATGAAGCTGCGTGAAGAAAACGGCGTGTTGCTCATCATCAGCATAAACTGCGGCAACGGCTGATAGTGGTTGTCCTGATCCGCCCCCAGCCAAACATAGAGGCTGCTAGTAGGCAGCAGCACAGCAGCGGTGTTGTCCACCCACTGCCGACACCATGCAGCGTACTCGTCGGCTGAACGGCTGGCGAAGGCAACGAGGTTGTAGGGTAGGTCCTGCACCGCCAGAGCCGCTTTGTCGTTGCCGCACAGCTTACTAACATCAGCGGCGGATGCGGCATCCAGGCAGCCAACGCGGTGGCCGCCAACGGCATCCACCCACACCTCGCCCGGACGCAGACGGCAGAAGTCGAGCAAGCGGATGCGTAGCTCCTGCTCCTTGTCCAAGCGTGGTAGTGGATTAGCGATCATCTTTGGGCAGCCTCCGGCATCCCCAGCGTGGGGTCGAAGAACTTCTTGAGGGCGGGGTAGACATCGCGCTTGTCGGTGATCGTCACGTTGATGAAGTGCTTGTTCTGCAACTTACTGAAGGCCGACATCAGCGTGCTGCTGCTGCCCCGGTAGCCTTCACGTATCTCGCCATAGCCGAAGATGTTGCAGATTTCGAGTAGCTTGTTGACCTGCTGCACACACAGTTCGTTGTCCCAGGGTAGGTTGTCACCGTCACTGAAGTGGAAGGGGTAGATGTTCCAGTCTTGTGGTGGATAACGGTCGGCAATCACCTTGAGGGCCAGTTCGTAGGCCGAGGAGACCTGGGTGCCGCCGCTCTCACCCTTGTGGAAGAAGTCATCCTCGCTAACTTCATGCGCTTCGGTGTGGTGGCTGATGAAGACGACACGCACGTTATTGTACTTGGTTCGCAAGAAGCGCACCATCCAGAAGTAGAAGCTGCGGGCAATGTACTTCTCGAACTCGCCCATGCTGCCGCTCACGTCCATCATGGCGATTACCACCGCGTTGGACTGGTAGCGCACTTGCTGCTCCCAGGTCTTGAAGCGCAGATCCTCCTTACGCACGTCATGAAAGTGGGCATCACCATGTGCGGCGTTGCGCTTGATATTCTCGCGGATCGTACGCCGCTTGTCGAGATTGGGCATCATGCCAGTGCGTCGCACGTCGGTAAACTTGATCGTCTCCGACTCCATCTCCTGCTGCTTGCGCTCCTCCAGGTAGGGCAGGCCGAGGTCGGCAAAGAGCAGGGCCGCCAGTTCATCGAGGCTAACTTCGGCCTCAAAGTAGTCGTAGCCTGGCTGGTCACCCGCTTCGCCCTGACCCTTGCCTGCGCCCTTGCCCTTCTTATCGCCCGCCTGCCCGATCACATCGCCGACGCGGGACTCGCCCTCTCCACCACCCGCGTGCTGACCCGTGCCTGGGTCGTAGCGGAAGCGATACTCGTCGAGGCTGCGGATCGGCACCTTGACCGTCTTCTTGCCGTCGCTGAGGATGATACTTTCGTTGGAGACAATATTGCCGAGGTTCTTCTTCAGAGCCTCCTTGATCTTCTCCTTGTGGCGTTGCTGATCAATCGGCCCCTTGCGATGCAGCGACCAGTCGTGCTGCGAAATACTGGTGCTGCCAGGGGGGAGAAGGTTGTTGCTCATAACATACCTGCCTTGCAAAGGGGCGAGTAGCCACCCGCCCCCACGTAGAAGTTGCGTTTGACAGAGGGTACTGCCAAGCTCTGGTGGCTGCCCAGCTAGCGGTTCAGCAGGCTGCCAACGTACTTGAGCAGTTCGTTTGCGCTGGCGGGGGTGTAGCCGTGCTGCTCGACCAGGCGGCTAACTACCTCGTTGACGCGCTTCAGTTGCTCCGGGTCGGGCGTGCGACTGTTGGTGGTGATCTTCACGATGTCGCGCAGATCGGCGAACAGCTTGCGCTCAATCGCTTCCTTCAGTCGCTCGTGCGAGGTGTAGTCGAAGCTCTGCCCGCGCCGCGCCAGGGTGGAGATACGGATCAGGATTTCTTCACGGAAGGCTTTCTTGGCGTTCTCGCTCACCCCGATCTGCTCCTCGATGCTCCGCATCAGTTGCTCGTCGGCATCCATCTCCTCCTCGGTGATCGGGTCCTTGAGCTTCTGCTTGTTGCAATATGCCTCTACGTTGTCCAGGTAGTTGTTCAGCACCGTCTTGGCCGACTCCTCGAACGAGTAGACGAAAGCCTTCTGCACTTCCTTCTTGGCGATCTCGTCGTACTCCTTGCGGGCCTCGGCGATGAAGTTGAGGTACTGCTCGCGTTCTTCCTTGTTAATGCTAGTGTGCTGCTCGAAGCCGTCACGCAAGGCACGCAGAGCGTCAATCGGGGTGATGAACTCGATCCCCTCCTTGACTAGCGCGCTACTCAGGCGGTTGATCACGTAGCGCGGGCTGATACCGCTCATCCCCTCGCGTTGGGCCTCCTCCTGCAACTCGCGCACATCCTTGCCCTTGAAGTCATCAAGCTCCTCACCATCATACAGCTTGAGCTTCTTCATCAGGCTCATACCATTCTTCTTCGATGGCTCAAGCCTGGTCAGCACCGCGAAGATGCTGGCGACCCGCAGCGTGTGTGGGGCGATATGCACACCTTTGAGTGCGCTCTGCTGGATCAGCTTCTCGTAGATACGCACCTCGTCGCTGACTCGCAAGTTGTATGGCACCTTGACCAGGATGATGCGGTCTTGCAACGCTTCGCTCTTGCGGTTGCCAACGAAGCTGCTGTACTCGCTCTCATTAGTGTGGCTGACTACTACTTCATCAGCGTAGATCATACTGAAACGACCCGTCTTGATGTTCTGCTCCTGTGACAAAGTTAGCAGCACGTAGAGAAACTTCTCGTCGCTCTTAAGGATTTCGATGAACTCCATCATGCCCCGGTTGGCAATGTTCAGTTCACCGTCGAAGCGATAGGCGCGAGGGTCGCTCTCACTGCCCACCTCACCAATGGTGCTGAGGTCAATCGAACCGACCAGTTCGGAAATGTCCTGCGACTTCGGATCGGAGGGGGTGAAGGTGCCGATGCCAATGCGTGCCTTCTCGCTGAAGGAGAGGCGGCGTACTGGCACCTTCTCCATGCGTCCCTCGTAGGTATGTTCCAGGTCGTAGGCGCAGCGGGGGCAGAGATCGCCCTCGATGTAAACCCCATACTCGCGCTCGATGTCGGCGCGCAGTTCGCGCGGGATCAGGTGCAGCGGCTCCTCGTGCATCGGGCAATCGCGGATGGCATAGACCGACCCCTGCTCGCTGCGGGTATAGCTCTCCAGCCCACGCTTGAGCAGGCTGACCAGGGTAGACTTGCCGCCGCCCACCGGCCCCATCAACAGGAGGATGCGCTTACGCACTTCTAGCCGTTGCGCGCCGCTGCTGAAGTATTCCACGACCTGCTGCAACGACTTGTCCAGGCCGAAGATTTCGTCGTCGAAGAACTTGTAGTGCGCTTCACCCCGCTTGTTGGTCTCCACCCCACCGTTGATGATCATGTCGTAGATGCGGGCGTGCGAAAGTTGCGCAGCACGTGGGTTTTTGGTGACAACCTCGAAGTATTCGGAGAACGTTCCCTCCCAGTTTAGAGCCTTCTCGATCGCCCGGAACTCTTCCAGCTTCTTGATGATGTCCATTGCTCTGTCTCCTTCGCAAGCGGGACGGTTGCCCAAAACCGCCGCGCTCACCTGCCTTGACTGTTGGGGACGGCCCCGCTGAACGGTATAATAATTATACGCCAGCTTGCCGACCGGGGTTGCACAACACTGCCTACCAACAATGCCACGAAGTTAAAGATCAGGTTAGAATTGCCTTGACCAGGTACAGAAAGAGGACACTGCCGCGCCACTGAGCGGCTCTTGCGAACCGTCGGTTGGCGACACTGCCCTCCTTACCAAACTACTATACAGCGATCTTGCGGGCGCATACGCTTTGCCCTTCTAGCTGCCACTGCTGTGTTTCAAGGTTAAGATCATCTGGCTCTTTTACCCATTCTTTGGCAAGGGGGCAGCTTAGGGACTGCCTACGTTACTCTTATCTTACCATACGCTGCAAATCTTGACAATAGCGCATTGGTACCGCCAGCTAGCAGCCAACTGATGACAATATGCAGGGAACGTGCCAGACGCAAAAGCCGCCCCGATGTTGCAGGGCGGCTGCGATGGGCCAAAAGCCGCACCTACACATCCAACTCCATGTCCTCGTGGCTGATGATCAGCATATCTGCGCCAAGCTCCTCGATATGGGGGGCTAGCTCGGCTCGAATCTCGTCCTCATAATGCGGGTTGATGTGGGTGATCACGAAGGGAACGTAGTGACCGACCACCCGCTTGAACTCCTCCATCTCGCGGCGCACAAAGGTGGGGGTGAGGTGGCAAAAGGCAACCGCCGACCCCTCCATACGGTTGGGGTAAGTACATTCGGTGATCACCATCTGCGGCCTGATCCGCTCCCAGATCGGGGCCATGTAGCCCGCCGTATCGCTGCTGAAGAAGACGTTGTGTTCGCCGTACTCGACGAAGAAGCCGGTACTCGGCACTGCGTGGATGGTAGGGTAGGAAGTGATGCGGTAGCCGTCAAACTCAACTGACTGGTAGGGTTCCAGGTCGTGGAAGATCAGGCTAGGAGACTTTGGCGAAGGTATCTCAACCAGCTTAGGCCAAACCGACTCGTTGAAGATGTGAGCCATCATCACATCTTTGACCACTGGCAGGCAGTACACGTCAATCGTGGTGCTGTAGAGAGTGTTGAAGCCGATAATCGGCACATCCTTTATGTGATCGTAATGGTAGTGGCTGAGGAAGATGTAGCGTACCTGCTCCTGCTCGGCCAGGGTCAAGCCAGAAGCGATGCTACCTGCATCAAGGGCGATATGGTCGTCTACAAGAACAGAGAGGAAGCGACAGCCCTTTGCCTCACCCTGGTGTGCGCCAACGATCTTGAGCCTCATTCGTAGTTACGACCTTTCTGCAAGCTGCGTCTATTATAGCAGGATCAGCATCTTGATGCAACGATCATGCCACCGCTTGCAGATCGTCAAGCGTAAATCCAACCTGGGCCGAGCAGAGTATTACTGGCAGCAAAGCAAAACCGCCGAAGCGGTTAGACTTGGCGGTGAAGTGGTAGCGCATAGGGGATTCGAACCCCTGGTCTCATCCTTGAGAGGGATGTGTCCTAGGCCGCTAGACGAATGCGCCATAACGTGCTGTATTATACCCGCTGAGTTGGCCGCTTGTCAAGCCTTAGCACAGCCACCCTACCAGTACCTTACCGCTGCTACTAGAGCAGTACAGCCTTCTTGCAGCAGGCGAGCGTATATTGTACAATACGGCCAAAGCGTAGTGAGCGCAGCCTTGCCACGCCCGCAATTGCAAACAGGTTTGCCGATGCCCACAACTCGGCGCAGAATGGCATAGAGTTGGCCCAACAAGAGCGCAGGCCAGCGGATAGTAATTTGTAGATAGCAATGTGCGATCCAGGGAGAAAAGATGAACACACAAGGTGATAAGCAACATGGTGCAGAGCAAGTAGCAGAGGCCACCCCCCAACGTAGCTTTGGCACGGTGCGTACCCGCCATAGTGGCGCAGGCAGCAGCACCCAGGTAGAGAGCGTAGAGTTGGCGAAGGATGATGCCAGCCTCATCCGCCGCCGCGTGCGCGTAGCTCGTGCTAAGGACGATCTGCTGTTGGACGGTGGCCCGGTGCCACAGGGCAGCAGCGTCGCACTGGTCCAGCCAGTCAGTGGGCAGTCCTGGTTGACGGTGGAGAACTGTCTCTACCTTCTTTTCCTGATCCTGACCTTGTTTAGCCGCTTTTGGGATTTGGGCCGCATGGCTTTGCACCATGACGAGAGCCTACACGCTACCTACAGTTGGTACTTCTTCAAGGGCAACGGCTACACCCACGATCCGATGATGCACGGCCCCTTCCAGTTCCACCTCTGGGGGCTGTTCCAGTATATGTTTGGTAGCAGCGAGGCCGCGGTGCGCTCTGTTTCGGCCACTCTCGCTATCTTCGTGGTCATGTCGCCCTTCTTTCTACGCCGCTATATTGGGCGGCTGCCAGCATTGGCGACGACCTTCCTCTTTCTTGTCTCCCCTGGCTTCCTGTACTTTGGCCGCTTTGCCCGCGAGGATGCCTTCCTGATGTTCGCCGAGGCTCTGCTGCTAGTCGGCTTGATCGGCTACATCGCCAGCCGCAAGACTCCCTACTTCTACACCTTCATCGTCGCCCTCAGCCTGTTGTTCTCGATTAAGGCGACCGCTTACATCACCACCCTGATTTTTATCATCGTGC
>Ga0209511_1001519_pt1 | contig 20565 bp, 14 predicted proteins | sample SSSSmetaG_FD_184141 | JGI IMG/M metagenome (GOLD analysis project Ga0209511, IMG submission 184141) | Glacier valley bacterial and archeal communities from Borup Fiord, Nunavut, Canada, to study Microbial Dark Matter (Phase II) - ​SSSS... | ecosystem: Environmental > Aquatic > Freshwater > Ice >...
GGAGATATTAAAACACTTGCAAGATGTATTTCATTGGTAGAAAATGAAGTTTCCGGATATGAAAAACTGTTGCAGTTATTACCACCATCCACAACACCTGTTATTGGCATTACCGGGCCACCCGGTGCAGGAAAAAGCACCCTTGTTGATGCGCTAATAGGCAACATTACAGAGCAGAATAAAAAAATTGGAATTCTTTGTGTTGACCCTTCTTCACCTTTTAATTTAGGTGCTTTGCTGGGCGACAGAATACGAATGAGCGAATGGTACAATAATCCAAATGTATATATTCGTTCCTTAGCTACAAGAGGATCGCTTGGTGGTTTACATCCTAAAATTATAGAAATAAGCGACCTGTTAAAAGCTGCCCCCTTCGACTATATTATTATTGAAACAGTTGGCGTAGGACAAAGCGAAATTGAAATTGCCGGACTTGCAGATACTACCGTGGTAGTTGTGGTACCGGAATCTGGCGATGAAGTACAAACCATGAAAGCAGGGTTGATGGAAATCGCCGATATCTTTGTAGTAAATAAAGCTGACAGGGCCGATGCCGATACTTTTGTAAAAAATCTCAGGCTAATGCTTGCCCCTTCGTTCAGCAGTAAGCAAATTCCAATCACCGTTATTAAAACTGTAGCATTGCAAAAAAAGGGTATTACTGAATTGTATGAAGCTATACAAACTCATATTCAACACCATACGATAAACGACAAAAAATTATGGCTGTTGGCTGAAAAAGCCTACCATCTTATTCAGCATAAAAGAATGACTAATGTAAATAAAGCAGCATTAAGAAAAGAAATTGAACTTGCAGGAACTACATTTAATTTATACCAATTTATTCAGCAATACTAACATACCGGCAAATTATAAAACCCCTAACTGTTGGCTTCAAATTCCTTATTGTTCTTCCACCAGCGATACCCAATAATACCTACAATAATAAAAGGCATAAACATTAAATAAAGTATACCGCTATTTAAACCCTGCGCAGGCTTTTCGCCCAACTGTTGCGCCGTTTTGGTACACAATGAGCATTGGGCATTTGCGTACTGTGTAATAGAAACTGAAGCTAAAAAGAAGAAAAGAATAAGAATAATTTTTTTCATTGCCCTGCAAAGATAAAGCATAAAAAATACGAACAACCTATTTGTTCAACCATGCTTTAATGGCTATAATAATTTATTTGGATAACTATTTAAAAAAAATTTCATTTTTTATTACATCCATTATTTCAGGAGTAATTTTTATATGCGGATTTAGTTGTTTGTGTTGGTCAAGCTTTGCATACATCTGTTCAATTTTTGTGTCATAGTCATAAGCTTCCTTGTTTTCAGGTATAGTACGGTGGGTAAATTTTTTTGTATCAATGGAAAGTTGATAAAAAAAGCCGCCGACACCCATGCATGCCAATAAGAAAAAAGAAAAATCATGTACACTAAAATCATAGGTGTACCAAAACCAAAAACAAAAAATAAGGGGGATCATAAAAATTATTTTTTGTTTGATAGCCACTAAAAAAACGCCGGTATAATAACACAAAATACCTAACAAATAAAACCAGTTAGCAGACTGTGCTGCCACATAAGGCACAAATACCAATGGAAAAATAATATAGAAAAAAGTCAGAATTTTAGAAAGTTTCTTCATAGTTAAAGGGAGGGGGTTATTCTCGATCTTTAAAGTTACAATCAAAACAAAAATATTAAACGAACTACTTTTACACATATCCACAATTTGTTTTTGTTTGCACATTCATATAAAGACTAATGTTATTTTGAGTAATGATATTTAGTTGCATTTTTATTATTTATGGCATTAAGATTATTATAGAAAGAGCAGCAATTATTATATTTGCCACCAATGGCACAAAAAAAATTACAACGTTTTGCAGACATTAAAACCTTTCCCAATGTATTGGAGTACCCAAAAAATATGCAGGGGCAATGGAAAAATTTCTTCAAAAATACGGAGGACATTGTGTTAGAGTTGGCTTGTGGCAGAGGAGAATATACTGTGGGATTGTCCAAATTATTTCCGGGTAAAAATTTTATAGGGGTAGATATTAAAGGCAACCGCATTTATATTGGTGCAAAAAAATGTTTGGATCAACAGTTACCCAATGCTGCTTTTTTACGAACTCAAATAGCCATGCTTCCCCAATATTTTGCTCCACAGGAAATAAGTGATATCTGGATCACATTTCCAGATCCGCAATTAAGAACATCCAAAGCAAAGAAAAGGTTAACCCATCCGCAGTTTTTGCGGTTGTATCAACAGGTATTACAAAATAATGGAAGTCTGCATTTAAAAACGGATTCTCCAAAGTTGTACATTTTTACTAAAAGGGTAATTGAACTATATAATTTAATTCTTGTTGAAGATTGTGCAGATGTTTATGCATCAAATCCTGAAGCGGCATTGCAAATTAAAACACATTACGAAGCATTGGATATTGCACAGAGTAATACAATTTATTACCTTAAATTTAAGCTTCCTTTAACCATTGTTGATAGGGATGAAGCATTACATGATGAATTAAAGCTAACCGAAAATAATTAATCATATTTTATGAATGAGTTGGCAGAGGGCGAAGATTACTATTATAATGAGAATGGCTATGTAGTACTTACTGCAAAATATCATTTGCAAAGAGGGCACTGTTGTGGCAATGGCTGCAGGCATTGCCCCTACAATTATTGCGATGTGCCGGAGCCTAAAAGAACTAAATTACGCAAGGCAGAACAGGTTGATTTTAGCAAAACTTCCCGGCTTTAAATTTGTATCTTTTACATCATGAAAAAAAAGATTGCCCTAACAAAGATTGCTGAAAAAGAATCACCTAAAAGCACCGTAAAAGAATACAGTTTTTTTGCAGATGTATATGATGTAGTTCGCCAGATTCCCAAAGGCAGGGTAACATCTTATGGTGCCATTGCCAGTTACCTGGGCACAAAATTGTCAGCCCGAATGGTAGGGTGGGCAATGAATGCAGCCCATTTAGCCAGGCCGAAAATTCCAGCACACAGGGTAGTTAACCGGAATGGCTTACTTACCGGTAGGTTTCATTTTGCCACACCTACATTAATGGAAGAATTATTAAAAAAAGAAAAAATTTTGGTGAAAGATGATAAAATCGTTGATTTTAAATACCTTTTTTGGGACCCCTTAACAGAACTGATTTTATAAGCGGCATTATGTCTCCAGGAAGAAACACTTTAGGTATTGGGCTTTCTTAGTAATTTAAGAAATTGGTGCAAAAATCTGAAATATTTTTTTACCCTGAAGATACTCATTGATAAAACTTACTTTCGGTTCTTTCAAAATTTGAATTTACTATTCATGGCTACAGATGATAAAACTATTATGGGCAAAATCACTTTTATCAATCATGAAAAAGAATATGCAACCATAGAGTATGAACACAATGGAAAGAAAAAAACTATTAGTGGCAATATCAGTGAGAAAGAGCAGGAGAAATTAAGAAAAGAAAAAATCATTAAAAAAATTCACCAGTTTCATGTAGGTGATGAAGTTAGTTTTATGATCACCTTATCTGCAAGAGGCGATAAGATGGTTGCTGATTGTTTACAGTTTCATTTCAATAATGCACTGGATAATCTTATCAATAAATCGCAAATTGAAAATCGTTTTGTAGGTTATTTGAAAAAGGTAGAGGAGGATTATTTTGTAAAAGAAACCGGCAGCTACATTTTCTTCCCCCTTATATTATCTCCGTGGGAAAAAAAGCCCAGAGAAGATAATTTAAATGAACCCGTATTTTTTAAATTAGAAAATACAGATAAGCCAGACAAGGCTACCGCGGCATTGTTTAAAAGCGAGTATATGCCAGAATATATGTACGCTATGCAATGTTTTAAAAAGAAAACTGTCATTGATGTAACAGTTTATAAAGTAACGCCTCACGGTATTTTTGTAAATGTTGTAGATAAGAAAATACAGGCAAAAATTGCGGTGGATAAAACTACTCCGCTTACAGTGCAAGTTGGTGATGTGCTGAAAGGGGTGATTACATATTTGGGTACTTCGAAAATTATTGTTGAAAGAGTTTGATGAGCATTGCTTTTGAACAATATACCTCATTACCTATTTAATTTGTGGCCATTACATATTTTCTTCTAAAATAAAATGCGGCGACAAAAGTTCCTGCAATACCAATAACTGAAATGATAAGAACAGCATCTGTAAAAAAATTTGTCCAGGAAAGTTTAACCCCGATAAATTCCTTTAAAAATAACACCAGTACACTCCCCAGGTAGCCGAATGCATCTGCTATGTACATGATAAAACCGATATTACTTTTCACTTTGTAGGTAGCAATCATTCTTTCAAAATACAATGCATTAAAAGGAACATAACTCAGGTACAAACCAGTGCCAATCATGGTCATCCAAATTACAGGGCTAATGTATTGCGCAAGGAACAAAAGTGTGGATATTAATGCCAATGCATAGCCGACAATGATGATGAAGTGATTGATCATAAAAGCCCTGATATTATTTTTTACCAATATCAGCAGGCTCATGCAGAGCAACACTACCAGCGACACAAAGGTTTCTGTTTGGGTAAAAATGGCAGCATTGTTGCCATACCCCAATTCTTTCCACAGTTCGTTTGAAAAATTGTCCCGAAAATCCCGAAGAATTGTAAGCAATACATAAGTAAAAATAATTACGATAATACCCGGTAAAAAAGTACGGATGAATGCTTTTCTCTCAATACCTGTCATTGGTTTTCGTGCACTCCGTAAAAGAATATCTTCATCATTTGGTGGCGGAATATGGTTGAGCAACCAGGTAAATAAAATCATTGGCAACACAAAAAATGCTCCCGCAATAAAAGGCATCCACATTTCACTCACCTGCCAGTTTAATACAATGGATTTACCCACGCTCTTTACCACGCCGGAAGAAAAAATAAAACTAATTGCAAGAACAGCTCCCATAAATTCAGTTGTTTTTCTTCCCTCCAAAAAACTAAACACCAATCCCCAAACCATGCCCAAAGGAAACCCGTTTAAGAAAAGAAAAATAATATTGTAAGGTGCCGGAGTAACCGCAAACAAAAACAACGCTATCCATGCAAGTAAAATCAATTTTACAATGGTGACGGCTCTTTTCTGCCCTTTCATACCAGAGATAAATTTTATGCCATAAAATTTACTGAGCATATAACCAATTAACTGTGCTGTTACCAGCCACACTTTGTAATCAAAACCAATAAAATGCATGCCTGTAAAACCGGCAGCAGCAAAGGGCTTTCGGAAAGCATACATACAGAAATAAACGCAAAATGCACTTAAGGCAGCATATACTGAAAGTGTCCATGCGGGCATCGTCTTTAATTGCTTTTGCAGCAGTGCAGAAGTGTACATTTATTTACTGGTTTTATTTTGCAATTGTAAAACTTTTACAAAGTAGCATTATTCATTAATAGTATTGTGTACTGGTTTAATTACTCCTCAACAGAAATGTTATGCTATAATAATACTATTGGTTAAAAATTTAGCCAATTCTTTTTTGTGATCTTGCAGTAGCGCATTTATCCAGCCACTTTTTACTAAACGGATCTATTTTGCCAAAACGATCTATGTTGAAATTTGTGAAATCGTAAGGATTGGGTTTACCGGCAATCATTTCCGCAAAGGCAAGCCCAACACCACCGGAAACAGAAATACCTGCACCGGCACAACCCGTAGCAGCAAACAAATTGCTAACGCCCGGCACAATCCCCATGCTTAAATTATTATCGGGTGTATACCCTGAAAACCCTGCGATGTAATACTTAAGCCCAATATCATATACTGCCGGAAAAAAGCGGCCAAGCTTATCAATTACTTCCGACAGATCACTCACACCACGATCAGGACTAAAAGAGAAATCTCTGATATCTTTTGGAATATCCAATGGTGATGTGGTGAATGAGTTGGTTTCCCTGATACCAAAAAGTAAACCGCCGCCTTCGGGTCTTGCATAAGCCTGCGCATCGGGTAAAAGAACAATGGGTGAGTCAACAGGAAAAATTGCATTCCTTTCAGTTATCCAGTATTGACTTCTCACAGGCGCCATAGGTAAGCCAACACCCGCCTGCATGGCCAATACCGGCGACCATGCTCCCGCTGCAATTACCACAGCATTGGAAAATATTTTGCCTGCAGCTGTACTTACGCCTATAATGGTATTACCTTCCATTAACAGCCTTTTTACCTCAACACCTTGTCTTATATCCGCACCCTGCATTTTTGCACACCTTGCAAAAAAAGTTCCCAGCAGGTAAGGATCACAATAACTTTCATTTGGCATAAAACCAAACTTCAAAGCTTCATCCGTTTTTAACCAGGGTACTTTTGCCTTTACCGTTTTTTGTGTGAGGTATTCAGATGGCTCGTTACATGAATCCGCAATCCGCATTATATTATCCAAATCTGCCACGCTTGATTTACTCGCTGCCACATGCAGTACACCCACCCTTTTCATCTCCATGCTTTCATTCAATTGCTTTTCCATTTCAGCAACCGCATGGTAGGTTTCTAAAGAGAGCGGAATAAAATCTTTCTTACCTCTGATACGTGTAACCAGCGCTGCAGCCCTGCTGGTGGCTGCATTGCAAATTTCATTTCGCTCCAGTACTACAATCTTTTTACCCGGATTATTTTTTGTATAATAATAGGCAATGGCACAGCCATATATGCCGCCGCCAATAACAATGGCATCTACCTTTTCAGAAGTACTAAGCAGCATATTAAATGAAGAATATTTTTCTAAGATGAATTAAATGACTACAATACTTCTTTCACAGCCGCAACAAGCCCCCTGATATCGTCTGGAAAAATCTGGCCGATATTGCCAATTCGAAATGCATCTGCCTTGCTGAGTTTGCCCGGGTAAATTACAAAGCCGCGGTCGTTCAGTTTGTTATAAAAATCTTCAAAGTTGAAGGGCTTATCGGTTGGGTACAAAAAAGAAGTGATAATGTGACCTTGTATATCAGCTTTTAAATATTGTTTAAACCCAAGTGCCGCCATTCCTTCATCCAGTATTTTTTTATTTGTTTTATAACGTTGCTCCCTTGCTGCAATTCCACCTTCTTCTTCCAGTTCTTTCATCGCCTGGCGAAACGCCATAATGCTCAACGTTGGCGGCGTAAAACGAAACTGTCCGTTGCTTTCCAGCCCATTCCACTGATCGTACAAATCAAGACTCAAGCTTCTTCCCTGACCTTTTGCTTTCTCCAGTTCACTTCGTTTGCACAAGGCAAAAGAAAAACCCGGAACGCCCTCAATACATTTATTGGATGAGGATACAAGAAAGTCGATGTGCATTTGTCTAATGTCCATTTTAACACCACCAAAACTACTCATGGCATCTACAATAAAAACTTTGTTCTGCGCTTTGCATACTGCACCAATTGCTTCTATTGGATTGAAAAGTCCGGTAGTTGTTTCACTATGAATGCAGGCAATATGTGTAATTTCCGGATGTTCATTTAGATATTGCTGGGTTACCGCCGGGGTTACAATTTCATCTTCCTCAAACCGTAGTACCTGGTGAGCAAGCTGGTTAATTTTTGCCATTTTTACAATGCGTTCACCATAAGCACCATTCACTAAAATGAGTAAGGTGTCATTTTTACCTACCACGCTGCCTACTACACTCTCGACACCAAAAGTGCCCGACCCTTGAATTATTATACATTCATACCCTTCTTCTTTTGAAACATTCCCCAGTTTTAATAAACCGTTTCTGATTTCTTTTACAGCCAGTAAAAATGCATGATCCCTCGAGCCCATATCTTCCAGCATCGCCTCCTTTACTGTTTTAGAAGTGGATAGCGGGCCAGGGGTAAACAATAGTTTTTGCATATTCAATTTTTTATAATTAATGATTTGCAGGATTAAATTATTTTTAAACAGCCAGGCAACTATTAATGAGGCCTTCCTGTTATAACTTGCAAATGCTATTACCATGGCATAGAAAAAGTTTTCACAAATGTGAAACATTTCATCGCTTCAATAACACCTTCCTTTACACCAAGACCAGAATCTTTTATACCACCAAACGGAGAACTTTCGATGCGGTAACCGGGTACTTCATTGATGTTTACTGTACCTACTTTTAGTTCTTTTATAAAGCGGATAGCATGCTGCATGTTATTGGTAATAATGCCGCTTGATAAACCATAAGCTGTTGAATTACTCAATGCAATAGCATCATCAATATCTTTAAATGAAAGGATAGGAGCCAGCGGACCAAACGATTCATGTACTACCATGTCTGCATTGCGTGGCACATCTGTAATTACTGTTGGCTCCATCAAAGCACCGGTGCGCTTGCCGCCCAGTAAAATTTTTGCGCCTTGCTCAACAGCCCTGTTTACAACGCTTTTAAGGTACGTAGCAGCCGCTTCATCAATGACAGTTCCTACTACTGTAGCAGGATCTGAAGGGTCGCCGCAGGTATATGTTTTTGATTTGGCTACAAACTTTTCAATAAATGCTTCTTTAATATTTTCATGAATTAAAATACGCTTAACTGCTGTGCAACGCTGTCCGCTGTTACGGTAAGATCCCTCAGCGGCAAGATGAACAGCAGTATCCATATCTGCATCTTCCAGAATAATAATGGGATCATTTCCGCCCAGTTCAAGAATCACTTTTTTGTATCCTGCTACAGTTGAAATTCTTTTGCCAACAGCTACACTTCCGGTAAAAGAAACAATTTCAACACGGGGATCTTTTACCAATGGTTCTGCAATTTCGCTTGTAGCACCGAGTAAGGTACTCAGCATATAATGTGGCAGTCCTGCATCATACAATAACTCCGTAAACTTAATTGCAGTTAACGGTGTTTTTTCAGATGGCTTTAAAATTACCGGTGTACCTACTGCTATGGCAGGTGCAATTTTATGTGCTACCTGGTTTAACGGATGATTAAAGGGTGTTATGCAAAGTGCCAGCGACAAAGGATCTCGGGTGGTAAATATTTTGCGTGCCTTGCCCTGGGGGGAGATGTCGCAGGAGAAAATCTGGCCATCGTCTTTCAGGCTTTCCATTGCCGCAAACATCAGTACATCATGCGCACGGCCTGTTTCATAAATGGCTTCTCTTATAGCCAGTCCTGATTCGGCACTGATGATTTTTGCAAACTCATCCCTGCGTTCTATCAGCAATTGTCTTGCCTTATCAAGAATGCTGAAACGATCGTACCGGGTTAGTTTTTGTCCGCCTTTTAAAGCCGCTTCGATTGCCTGTTCCGCATGAGATGCATTGGCCAAAGCAACTGTGCCTACCAAACGTTGATCATATGGGCTTCTTACTTCCAGTGTGTTTTCTGATATAATCTTTTTACCGGCAACATAACAGCTGGTATTTATTACGGCAAGATGATTGGTGTTTTTTTGCTGACCTTTATTTTCAACTACGGTTGCTTCTTCATTCATAGTACTAAATTTTAGTTTGTTCCATTTACAGTAAAGTCAAAAATGTCAAAATTGCGGGGATCACCTGCGGCTTTCATTCTGTAAACGTTGTTTAAAGGATGGGAAATAATCATCGGTACCATTTCTTCGTACCGGCCGCCGTGAGAACGCAGACTGCCATCCAGTGCTGACAAGTCGTGGTATTGCGGTCTTCTTCCAACTACCACATCTCTGCCTGACAGTACAACAATGTCCCCAATTCTATCTACTGGTTGTTCTAATACTATTGCTGCTGTTGCCTTGTCATATACTTCTGTAATACCGGGCTGAAGCATTAACCAGTCTTTTATTTCTGTTACTTTAGACTGATCGGGTACATGCACCACTACATAAGAACCCAATGCGCCATGGTGTTTTACATAAGGGTCTGTAATAGGACAAATAACCCTGAAGCCTTCTCCGAATTTTTCCGTAAGCATATCTTCAACAAATAACACATTGGGCAAACCATCTGCTTTTACTTTAGCATTCATCCCATGATCTGCCGTGGCGCCAACAACCGCACCAAGCGCTATCATCTTTCCTATCTCTGCATCCATGGCTTCATAAAAGGCCTGTGATTCTTCTGCTTCGGGTGCATACGTGTGCTGCATATAATCTGTTAAGGACAGGTACAGAAAATCTGCAATTCCTTTTTCAATTAAGGCAACACCGGCACGCAATACAAACAAACTTGCATCAGCACTGTAAATAGCTGGTGTCGGAAATCCAATTACTTCTTCGGCATTTTCAATTCCGTGTGTCTCCTTTTTGGCAAGGTTGGCTTTTTCTGCAGAAAAAGCAATGCCGTTTAATTTATAAGATAAGATATCTCTTAGCTTTTCTTTAGCCGTTACCACAGCCACTTTACGACCTGCATTAGCTGCGGCCGCCAGCAAAGTTTCAGCACGCAGGTATTCAGCTGAATTCATCATCACTTCCTGGTCGATGGCTGCATTATAAAAAAAGTTACCGCTTATTCCATGCACTGCAGGCGATGCCCCTGTAACAATAGAAGAGTTATTTACGTTAGTAAAAGAAGGCAATGCGCCTCTCACCATTCCCCTGTAACCTCTTACTGTCATCGCTTTCAGGTTAGGCATACGGTCATGTGCCATTGTAATATCCAGGTATTCATCGGCTGATCCATCAATACAAATCACCACAATTGGTTTTGCGGCAGGTTTGTACGTTTTGCCATTTACAGAAAATTCATTGGTTGAAATACTCATCGTTATATTGTTTGTTAAATAAAATATTTTTAAAAATTTAATCTTAATGACCCAGGACAATTACTAAGCTTTATAAATTGTAACCAATACCTGCATAAAAACTTCTACCTACAGATGGTATAATCCCGGGACCAGGATATTCATCCGTTCGCTGAGTGAAATATCTTTTATCAGACAGGTTGTTAACGCCTGCTTTAAACTTGAATTTTTTACAGCTCACAGTTGCTGACCAATCAATAATGCTATACCCAGGTATACGGCCAATGATGGGGTTACTGCTTCTTTCTGTATTGGCAGCATCTCCATATGCTTTTGACTGATTTGAAAATTGGAAAGAAGTTGAGAATATTTTTTTTGAATACGTGATGCCAATACGATTAATGATCTCAGGTGCATATTCAACCTGGTTTCCTTTAAAAATGCCTTTGGTATACCTTGCCTTCGTATAGGCAAATGAATTATAGAATCTCAACTCTCCAGCTATTTTATTTATAGCTAAAGCATGGGTAATATTTAATTCAACATAACTTTCAATACCCTTATGAATACTTTTATCTGTATTAGTACGTAAAGTATATTCTGCTCCGCTATCATCAATTTTGTTAACCAGCCCTATTCGGTTGCTGTAACTTAAATAAAACAAGCTGATATCATAATTAAAATAATTTTGGATATTCCCTCTTACCCCTAAATCGGCATTCCAGCCTTTAGGGTCTTTCATGTTGGGATCAACTTTAGAAACTGAACCCAGTGGTACCAGTTGGGCATAGGTAACAGGGCGATAAGCTTGTGAAATATTACCATAAAAACTGCCTGCCTTTCCTGCCTGGTATTGTAACCCAATACCGAGTAATAAAAAACTTCTTTCCTTTTCTGATTCTGATTCCTTCTCAATTCCATTTATTTCATATTCTACTTCTGCTTCAGAAGTCAATGATTCAAACCTGATGCCGGGTGTAATGGAAAACCTGCTATCTACTTTTAAACAGTTTTCAATAAAGGCTGCAATATTGGTAGTAGTAAAATGATATTTTTCTTCATAATCTCCGATAGTGGTTAAATCAAAATCGCTTTTATTTGTTCCGGGTGCTTGTTCTTTTCTGTCGAAAGCTGCCGAAGAAAAACGAATACCTGTTGCCAGTGTACTCTCCATTTTGCCCAAATTAAAATTGTGCAGTAACCTTATTTCTGTTGCTGTACTTTTCATCAATTCCCTGTCTACTTCCCTCTCACTATATTGGCCTGTTGCACGATCAACTATGTCTGACTCTGCTGGTAATTTGTTAACCCACACCAGACTTCTTTCACCTAAAAGAAATGTTGATTTAATATGCAAAGAAGTATTTTTTTGAATACCATAATCCATTGAAGCAGTCAATATATTCCAGGGACTTTTTAACCAATTGCGGGAACGCACAGACTCTTTACTATTAGCTTGAAATTGTTCATCGGTTAAACCGCCGGGCATTTTTATTTTGTTTCGTAATAAAGAATACTCAAGACCTACTGTTATTTTTTGACTGGCCTGGTAAGCAATTTTACCATGCCCGGTTAACTGCTTTTGTTGTGAGTTAGGCCGCCAGCCCTCCACAGTACGGTAATTAAGAAAAGTAAAATAATTCCACTTTTTAATAGTTCCGCCAGCCGCATGATAACTATTAAACAAGCCATTACTCCCGGTTATTTGCATAGCACTATAATTAAATGATTTATTGAGACTTCCGTCTTTCAACACATAATTTACCATGCCCCCTAACTGAGATCCAAATTGTATGGCTGATGCTCCTTTAATAATTTCAATTCTTGTCACGGCTTCCATTGGAGGTAAATAATAGGTTTCATTATAGCCATATAGATCGGCAGCTACATTGTATCCATTTTGGCGCACATTCATTTCCAATGACTGCACGGGGTATAACCCACGTACCCCAATTCCGTTTGCAACAAATCCCCCTGTTTCGCTTTCTACAATATACAGCCCTGGTATCCGCCCTAAAATTTGACGGGTATTGTTGATAGCCTTATTAGCATCTAAACTATCAACTTCTATCACTTCTGTTTTTTTACCTGCATAAATTACAGGGCCGTGTACTTCGTTAAAATGCCCGATTCCATTGATGGTTTTATATCCAACAACTTTTATTTCTTTTAAGTTAGTAATGGATAACGTATCTTTTAATTGAGCTATACAGTTTATACGTATAAAAAAGATACTCAGAGAAAACAAAAAATATTTATTGCCGCCAACATTCATGATATCTTTTTTAACTACTTGCCTTTGGTTGGTTTGTAATGATTTTTGCGCATATCGTCTTCGTCATCCATATCTGGCCCCTGCATTACTTTGCGCCAGTCTACACTGCGATTATATTTCTTCATTGCTTTCTCCAAATCAAAAACTCTCGGATCATGTTGCTCTAAAGTGTAGGGTGTATAGTCTGGCTTATTAGTAAAAAAATCCTGTAGTAAAGAAGCCGTTAGATCGTATTGGTTTACATATTTTACACCCAGGATATTGTAAATGGTTTTTAAGATAGAACCAAAATTTGCGTGCGTATGGCTTACATACCCCTTCTTTACATAAGGCCCCGCCATCATTAAAATACTGCGATGTGCATCAATGTGATCAACACCTCCCTGCGGATCGTCTTCCGTAATTATTACCAGCATATTTTTCCAATATTTGGTACGGGAAAGAAAATGCAATATCCTGCCCACAGCCAGGTCGTTATCTGCAACAAAAGATTGTGGAAAATAATAACCATCTTCAGGTCTTGCGCCTGCTGTGTGATCGTTGGGTACCTGCATGGCAATTAAAGAGGGCATCGGTTTCTTTCCTTTGATCCACCTTTTTGTAAACTCGTCTTCAAACTGGTTCATCCTGAACTGATCAGGAATATTCATATTGAAACCGGCGTAATTGTGGCTTGTTCTGGTGAACAATGCCTTTTGCATAGGTACCATTACCCCATGTGCGGCACCGGTAGCTGTATCCATCCATTCTTCCCGTACATGCGCTGTTTCGTTGGCTTCACCAAAATTATAAAAGTTTACTTTCTTTCTTTCTAATGCTTCCCACATACCACCAATCTCTCCATAGTCTTCAGGATCCATGCTTCCTGTAGAACCGGGAAAACGACGGCCTGGTGCTTTGGAAAAAAAGTTGGCTGTTTTATCAACGCTTGAATTGGCTTCAACCCATTCATTTGGTATTACGCCCATCATCCAATGGTGGCCATGAATAGAGGCATCGCTATCGCAATAAAAATTATCACTAAAAGCGAATTGCTTTGCAGCTTTTTGGTGATTGGGTGTCACTTTTAAATGCGCATATTTTGCACGCAAAGAATCTGGCAAAGTAAATTCGCAATTCATTCCAAATCTTGCGAGGGTAGTATCTCCCTTTGCATTTTTTAATTGTCCAAATACTTCATCATAACTCCTGTTTTCTTTGGTGATGTACACAATGTATTTGATTGGACTTAAATGTGAGCCAGGTAAAACAGGTAGCGGATTTTTTATATCATCCACTACCTCCGTATTTACAAAAGTATTGCTAATAGTTTGCCTTGTGTAAGCCGCCAATTCGCTGGCAGAAGGCATTGGTACTTTTTGAAAAGTACCTAATTGAATATCGCCAATATAGGTGCCTTGGGGCGGTGCAACAAAACCATTTCCCCCATTAGGCCCTGCCCCCAAACCACGACAAGTGATAATGTATAATTCCTTTTCATTTTTTGATAATTGAACTCTTGTTGGTCCCCAACCGGTTGGTATTAATCCCCTGGTTGTTTTTGTTGCTATATCAATTACAGCAACTGCATTAAACCCAAGTAAAGCCACATACAAGGTTTTTTCATCTTTACTTAAAGTAATACCAAAAGGCAAAAGCCCCCTAAATTTATCAATGCGTTTATCTACGGTTATTTGAATATGACCCAGTATTTTATGGCTCTTATAATCGATGATAGAAATATTATCATTGGTTGCATTGGTTACGTAGGCAAATTGTTTACCTACGGCTATTGAGTTGGGACTTGCTCCACCTACCACTTCAGCCCCTTCAATCATCTCTCCTATCTGAAAACCGGTTTTAAATTTATCAACTACTTTATTGGTAGTTAGGTCTATGGTAAACACACTCATCGCTTCAGGAGAATGAGGGCTTCCTACACCCGGTATTTTTTTACCTTCTACTTCAGTGCCGTTGATCGACTCTTTGGTATTGTCGCCATAAGGATGATGGGAGATCATCATGGAATCGAAATTCTCTTTTGTCATCCCCTTCACCAACGGGTACGAATACACGCCTACATTGGCAACAAAGGCTGTTTGTTTATCTGCACTAAGGGCAAGGCCAAAAGGCTGCCTGCCAGCAGGTATAGAAGCGGTGATTTTCTTTTGCTCAAGGTTGTATCTTACCAAGCGAAAATTGCCCCTGTCTAAAATTAATAATTCGTTGCTGGTATTATCCAGCAAAAGGTCAGATGTAAAACTATCACCAAAATCTTCTCCGGCTACTTTTCCGTTTAAAGAAATAGAATCAATGCGTTGCAGTTTTTCAATATCATACACAATCACAGCGCCATTATCGCCGCCGCTTAAATAAACTGTTTTTGAATCGGGTGCAAAAGCTACGCCCAGGAAAGAGCCTTGTGGTAAGGCTGTAGGAATGATATTATTTTTGGCTGAATCGTTTGTAAACGGACTGCTGTTTAATGGTTCATGCGTAAGCGGTGAATTTATTTTGTTCTCATACCCAGGAACCCTTATGGCGTTTAATGATACAAGGTCGATGATTGTGAATACCCCGTTGTGCAGTGTTACCGCTTTTTTGCCATCAGGAGAAATGGCCATACCAAAGGGGTCGTTGGTAATGCGGATGAAATTCCCGGCGGGTGTAACATAACGTCCGCTGGGTAATACGGAAATACCGGCTGTGTCAATTTTACAATATTGATTACTGCCGGGAACAGAAAGTACATTAATTTTTTTTTGTTGTGCCTGCAAATTAGTTGCCGATAATATAACAGTTAAACAAAGAACTATAGGGTGTCTTATGATGAATTGCAAGAGATTGATTTTAATAAAAAATAATTAAAACAAAGACTAAAGCGAAACTACTACGTAGTTTCGCTTTAGATAAATAAAGAACTTTTCCTGGAGCTAAATTCCCCAATCTTAAAAAATATATTTTACTTAACTAACCAAATATCCTGGTTAATGTCATCACCGGTACCCCCAAACTGACTTGTTATGGCAGCACTTACATTAATTTTATTAACTGATAATTCATTATTGGGATATTGAAACCTTCTTGGAATTTTACCCCCGTTTCCTGTTCCTGCACCAGTGCTGAATGCTGGTACACCAGTTCTGCGCCATTGGAAATATCCTTGTAATCCTGAATTACGAAAATATCCCAGGTATTTTTGGGTCAATATCTGATTTAGTCCATCACTATTGTCCCCTTTGTATTTAACCAGCGATTGGTTAAAGTAAGTTGTAAAACTGAAAGGAATGGTATAGGTAATATTACCTGTTCCATCTGGTTTGCGCAATGTTACCACATTATTACCATCTGTAATACCATAGAAATCAAACATTGCTTTTACCCCATTTGTGTACCATGTTTCTGCACTACCAGTTGTCCAACCCCTGTTAATTGCTTCTGCTATACTAAAACAAACTTCTGCATAACTTACTATAAGCGTAGGTTCACCTGTAAGTCCAGAATAATAATGATTATAGTTAAATAAAGATAATCTACCAGCACCAGACTCGGTAGCAAGGAGGCTCAAATCATCCCCAAGCGAGGCCCCTTTGTACGATTTAAAATCCGTATCTGCAAAACCTAAACCACGAGCAGGTTCTGCAATGACCATAGCACGCAAATCGTTTAAAGAACTTAGTGTATTTAAATATGTTCCACCAATGTTTAAGCGTCCTGCATTGTTACCATAATTGGTGGCATTATCTGGATAATAATTATACTTATCATTGTACACATATTGCAGGTTATCTGCATTGCTTGTAAAAATTGGATATTGTGCAGGATTATTAAAAATTTTATTGAACTCACCTTTAATATCTAAATCCGGGTCTGTAACTTTTTTGCTGAGTTCAATAAGCACTCTTAATTTATAACTATTAATAACCTTCTGCCATTGTATCAAAGCATCTGTACCATTTCCCCCAGAGATAGGGATAGATATTCTTTCGAAATAATAAAAATCTCCAGAAAAATATGTAGGCCCTTGTGATTGTAAGTATTTATTTTGAATAAACCCTGTCATCAAAGTATTTGCAGTATCCAGCCATTTTAAGGATTGTTTGAATATATCCTTCTGTGTATCGTATTTTGGAGTAGAATTTGCAATGCCCTGCAAAGTCTCAGTCATTGGAAGATCTCCTACTTTTTCACTCATACTTACAAATAAAAAGGCACGTAAAAATAAACCCAGTGCATGATAAGGATTATTGTCACTATTGGCAGAGGCCTTTTTAGCAAGTGCTTCCATAGCTACAATATTATTTAATGTGCCATAATTAAGACTGGCACTACCGTTCCAATATTTATTATCGCCATAGTAGGTGTAGTTGGAGGCAATGTATTGACCTGCTTTATCCTGATAGTCTCCCGGATAAACTACAATATCATTCAAAACAGTCCGTAGTATTAGGCCAGGTGGCACTTCAAGGGGAAGGTTTTTATTTTTTGAGAAGTCCTCAAATTTTTTGCTACAGCCTGCAAGTATAACAAGGGCTGTAAGTGCGAGCATTATTTTAAACTTAAAAGATTTCATACAATTATTTTATGATTGAAGTATTTGTTTTAAAAAACTACGTTTACATTAAATCCGTAGCTTCTTGTTGTTGGTGTTTGAAGATTGTACTCTCTTCTAATGCTATTAAACTGATCCCTACCTGGATATTGATCAACATCCATGTCTTTAAATGCCTGAGGGAAAAAGTACAAAAGATTTCTGCCCACTAAAGAAATATCGACTTTACTAATACCTGATTTTCCGAAAAACTTCTTAGGCAATGAATAACTAATTACCAATTCACGCAATTTTGCGTAAGTTCTATCAACCATTGTATGCTGTGGATCGTTGAAAAAACTGCTAACATAATCCTGTACCCAACCAGTAGCAGTTTTATTTTGTTTGTACGAAAGTGTTTTACTATTTGTAATTACTCCAGTAGTGGGATCGTATTTGATTAGACTGCTTCCTAGAACGTTGGGATCATTGCTAACAACCTGTACACCATCACCACCCAAAATAGGAATACCGCTAGCATCAACCGCACCCGCATAACCTGCATCACCCCAATGATTGGATTCATACAAACGAGCCTCGCCCAATTTACCATTGTTGGTATTGGCTCCACGGCCACCTTCGGTTAACTTACGTAACACACGATCCTGAATTTTTCCACCAACCATTCCATCAAACTGAAAAGCAAAACTGAAAGATTTATAAGTAAATTTATTGTGAATACCCCAGCTCCAATCAGGATCAGCATGACCTAAATATTGTGCTTTTGGAAGATAGATAGGGAACCCGCTTTCATCATGAATCACTTTACCATCTGGTGTCATTGCTTCAAAAGATCCATATAATTGATCTACCCTGTCGCCAATTTTGTATGGATAACCTGTTCCATTACCCTGTGTAGTTGCTCCACCTGCAAATTTTGCAAATACTTCTTTATAAGTAGCCCAGTTTACCATCACATCCCAACGAAAATCTTTCTTTTGAATAGGAGTGCCAGTTAAAGATAATTCAGCACCCGTTCTTTTAGTAGTTAAACCTGTAGTTACAAAATAATTTAAACCACTTGCTTCAGATATTGACTGATTAGAGATAACAGGACCATCCTTATATTGAAAATACGTAGCATTTAAACCAAGGCGATTCTGCAAAAAACGAATATCTATACCAGCCTCATAGTTACTTCTTGAAGAAGGCTGTACACCCGGATTAATGGTATAATTAGGAGCATAGGCACCAGTAACATTATTATAAATAGGAGATGTTAAATAGGGTGGCTGCTGCAAACCATAAGAAGGGCCATCATAAGGAGTATAAAAATTATTTCCATAACCTACAGGACTACCAGATCCAAGATCTTGAAATGCTGCACCTGCAAAAGCTCTGGTTCCTCCGTCTTTTACATTGGTAAACGCTCCTCTTACTTTAAGAAATGTTATTACCTTTGGTAGAGTTATATAATCAGAAATAACTGAACTTAACGATACTGATGGGTAGAAATACGCATTTTTTCCTACTGGTAATGCCGAAGTTTTATCTAGGCGGCCTGTAGTAGTAATAGTAAAATACTTTTTATAGGTAAGATCTAAAGAGTAATAAGCACTCATCTGAATTAGGTTTGATCCATATGAATATGCCCGAATTGGTTTAACCGAATTTGCAAAAGAATATACATTTGGCACGATAAGTTGATCTGTGCTTACATAACTGGATGTATATTTCATGTTACGCATTGAACCACCACCAAAGGCACTCAAAGAAAAACCAGATTTGGCAATATTATCTTTATTAAATCTTAATAGCAACTCAGTATTGTTTTCCCAAAGATCTCTGCGATCTTCTCTGTAGTTACCACGTCCGTGCTCATCTCCATAAGGGTGGGCAGAAAATGGTTCTTTCTCAGTTCTTAAAACATTGTAAGTAGTTATGTTTGAACGAACCATTACATCAAGATCTTTATTAAACTTGTAGGTAAAAGCAACCCATCCATACAAATCATTTTTATAATGCGCTCTAAGCCATTCATAACTTGAAAACCAAGGATTTGAGTAACGTTTGTATTCAACAAAATTCTGTTGAAGGCCTTCTTTACCTGGCTGCCAATAATTTTTAATACCTGGATCCAATACATTCCAGTCTGCACCGGTCCACACATCCACATTATAAATAATACTATTAGGACCATACACCGCATCAGGTATATTTCTTGAAAACTGGCGGTTGTAATTAATATTACCTTCCACTTTAAATTTATCTGTTACATCATAACTGGCAACAAGATTTAAATTAATGGTGTTTAAGCTTGTATTAGGTGTAATACCACGTTGGTAACCATTAGATACCGACATCCGAATATTAGATCTATCTGTAACAGAAGAGAAGTTTATGTTATTGCTAGTTAATAAACCCGGTTGTAAAAAATTTGACAGGTTATTTACTCCACGGGCCACCCAGGGCGTTGGTTTAATATTTCCTTTAAATATAGATCCGTCTTTAAACGTAGTTGTATATACAGTATTAGGATCATACGCTCCATCATACTGTGGTAATGATAAACCTGCATCTAAACGTGGTCCCCATACATCATAATCTTTATCATTTACACCCGAACCTGTTCCATTGCTATTGTAATCACCAAAAGCATATTTCTGGTTGTCACCACCACCATATTGATTTTGTACTTTTGGAATGGCAATAAAACCGTGGTTAATTTGGGTGCTGCTGTTTACTTCTACCGTAAAACCTTTGGCATTTTTTTTACCACGTTTTGTTGTAATCATAATTGCACCGTTAATACCACGGCTACCATACACTGCAGCAGCTGTTGGACCTTTGAGAACAGTGTATGTTTCAATATCATCTGGGCTAATATTCCAGGTGTCTGAATTTATTGGTATACCATCCACTATGTAAAAGTTCAGGGGAGAACCTCTTAACAATACTGTAGGGGTTGCAAGTAATTCTGCATTAATTCCCACATTCAATCCAGCAACTTTACCTACCAAACCATTAACAGGATTGGATTCTCTTGCCTTTAACAAGTCTGCTCCTTTTACTTCCTGTACTGAATAACC
>Ga0209511_1001520_pt1 | contig 20557 bp, 21 predicted proteins | sample SSSSmetaG_FD_184141 | JGI IMG/M metagenome (GOLD analysis project Ga0209511, IMG submission 184141) | Glacier valley bacterial and archeal communities from Borup Fiord, Nunavut, Canada, to study Microbial Dark Matter (Phase II) - ​SSSS... | ecosystem: Environmental > Aquatic > Freshwater > Ice >...
ATGGCGAAAGCTTGAAATTGCCAAACATCGCCTTGTATATTCTTTTCTAAAGCTTAGACTTCCACTTTTTTCAAAATCCGAAGATTCTGAAAATGGTCTTGGGTTTGATTTCCTTTCAGAAGAAGATGCTCCTACTGGCGTTGTTATGGGTCATGCTGAAGGATTGATCACAATCAATTTAGCAGAAGCGGATGATGCGAAGCGCGAGGCGATGCGTGAAAAGTTAGGTGAGCCCTACAGGACGCTGATGGGTCATTTCAGGCATGAGTCAGGTCATTATTATTGGGACCGACTTATTAAAAACTCACCTGAGAATCTGAATAGTTTCAGGGATCTCTTCGGTAATGAAGGTATTGATTATAATGAGGCACTACAGAAGCATTACAAAAATGGTCCACCTCTCAATTGGGCTGATTCGTTTGTAAGCGCTTATGCAACAGCACACCCCTGGGAGGATTGGGCAGAAACCTGGGCACACTATTTACACATCATTGATACATTAGAGACAGCATATTATCATGGACTGAAAATCCACTCCATTGAAGAACCAAGAATTCAGCTTGTTGCCACCAATGAAAATGATCCGTTCAATGTCAACGACTTTAAAGAGTTGATCAACCTTTGGTATCCACTGACAGTGACAATAAATAATTTAAATCGCAGTATGGGACAGAGGGATTTTTATCCGTTTGTGATTGCGGGTCCGGTAGTAGAGAAGTTGAAATATATACATCATCTGTGTCAGCAACAAAATAACTTAAAGCAAGATCCACATTTACAAAACCCGTAAGATTCCCATCACATTTTGAATTTTTAACATCCTTCCAAACGCTTCATTTAAGGCTATACGCATACAATCTCAGGATTTACCCTCTCCCTTTTGATATTAAACGACTGCTATCCGTTAACCGAGCGGTTAGTATACTGATGTAGGATTTGACCCGTTTTTGGTGAATTACTTGTCTGGCGAACCGGCACCTTTATCCTACAGAACAGCAATCACATGAAACAATTCGCATCCAACAAAATCGTTCGCCAGGCACTCCGCCAGATTCTCGTTCTTATCATTGTGATCATTGCAGCAATGTTATTTGCAAAACCAGCGGAAGCTCAATCAGGTGGCAAAGGCAAGAGTAAGATAACTCGCCAGATTTCCTTAAAAAATAATCCAAACAAAGCATCTTACATTCTTTATAAGAAAAGAACATCAGGCCGTAATCGTAATGTAGTAGCCTCGGCCCGTCGCAAAAAACATCAACCAATGGCAGAGACAGATTTTCCGAAAGTGGCTTCAATGGAATAGCAGAAACATAGCATTTATTGTATGGCCTTTGCGGGAAACTTCATCGTTGACCAACCACCAAGACCCCAACTTTTCGTATCTTTGCATCCTCATTTAAAAATGGGGCTGACCGGTTTTGACAGGATGTGTGAATCCGTGCACCAGCATGCAAGCTTATGAGGGTAAAGCTTTAATCACTGCTCTCACAATTTACGTGGCGAAAATACTTACGCCATGGCTGCTTAATCTGACTCACGTTAGATAAGCTTATGCAGGGATAAGATCCCGCAGGCCATCGTCGCCTGACAACTCTGTTCTGTGGTTGTCAGATATGCGGCGTCGATCAGCAGAACTGGGCCGTCATGTGTTGCGCATGATTGTCGAGACAACAGCAACTAAGTAAATATTTAGGCTGTTGCCTGCCTTATGTTTGCCGACAATCAAAGTCAACTAAGCATGTAGAACGTACGCGTTTATCTTCTCTGGACCAGGGTTCGATTCCCTGCAGCTCCACATTTCACCAAGTAACAACAGACGAAAGCCCGAAATTCAAATGAATTCGGGCTTTTTGCTTTTTAAAGCCCACCGAATTGAATCATGTTTTGACGGTTTTTATACCTGAATTCGGTGCACCAGACGGAAAAATGAAAGTGGTGCACCGAATCGTTGCAAGTTTCTGATTTACAAGTAGTTCAAAGGCTAAACATCTTGATTTCAGACTGGCAAAAAATGATTTTCAACCTAAAATTCGGTGCACTATTATGGGAGACATGATCAAAGTTCTTTTCTATGTGAGAACTAACAAAATGAACCGGAAAGGCCTCATTCCGATCTATATGAGGGTCACTATTAGTGGGCGGCGGTTTAATGTCACCACTTCCCGTTATGTCGAGCCAGCCAAGTGGTCAGCCATCGGTGAAAAAATGGATTGTAAAACAGAAGAGAACCAGGAGGTAAATGACTACCTGGCGGTGCTTCGTAATAAAGCCTTTACCATCCAGAAGAAGCTTATGGCGGTTGACAAGCCAGTGACCATTCAAGAGTTTTCAAAACAATGGTATGGCGTGAAAGAAGCCGGTCGCATGCTGATCGAGATTTTCAAACACCACAACCAGCAGGTGAAAGATTTGGTCGGTCGTCAATATTCGCACGCTACCTGGAAGCGATACGAAACTTCACTGGAGCATACACAACACTTCATGGAAGACACCTATAAGATCTCCGATATTGATGTCAGCCAAATCAAATACAAGTTTATCACCGACTACGAATTCTGGTTAAAGACGAAGCGTAACTGTAATCAGAACAGCACGGTAAAGTATTTAACAAACTTTAAAAAGATCATTTTCATCTGCATCAAAAACTCCTGGCTGGATCGTGATCCATTTGTAGGATATAAAATGATCAAGCGCGAAGTTGAGAGAGAAGTGCTCAATGAGGAAGAATTGAAAGTAATGACCGAAAAGAAGCTGGTCATTGATCGAATAGCAATGGTGAGGGATACATTCCTTTTCTGTTGTTACACTGGGTTAGCCTACATCGACGTGAAACAACTTAAGCGGACGGAGATAGTTACCGGAATCGACGGCGCAAAATGGATTTTCACCCACCGTGAAAAAACAGAAACTCCTTCAAGAGTTCCATTGCTGCCGCCAGCCTTTGCAATCATTGAGAGATATAAAAACCATCCCTTGTGCGAGATAAATTTACTGCCAGTATTCAGCAATCAGCGTATGAACGCCTATCTGAAAGAAGTTGCCGATCTCTGCGGAATTACAAAGAAACTGACGACTCACATGGCAAGGCACACATTCGCCACAACAGTGACGTTAAATAATGGTGTGCCTATTGAAACAGTGAGTAAAATGTTGGGTCATAGAAATCTCAGGACTACGCAGCACTATGCAAAGGTGTTGGATAAAAAGGTGAGTGAGGATATGAATTTGCTCAAGGCAAAATTTGCAGTCATAGACCCTGCCGCCATTGTTTTACAATCGAACAGATGAATTTCATTTGATTAATAAATCTAGGATCAATTCATCATAAAATCGGATCTATGAAATTATTATCCAACTGTAGATATCAATATTCTAAAAAGACAGGCCTGCTATTCCCTTTTCGACTTAATGCGGCTACCGCATCTTTTTCTGTTCCTGATTAAAATACTCGATTACTTTTTTGTCAAGTGGGCTCTCTAAAATGGTGGTGTAAGAATCCCAAAAATTCTTATTGAATTTCCCTGGCTGGTTGGCAATTGATCCTTTATTGGATTTTTTAGATTTCAGCTGTTCGCGTTTCATATCAACGTCTTCGAGGATAACATTACTTATTAGCAACTCCCTTGAGTAGTCCTCGGTCTGCAATATTTTCTTTTTGAGCACATCAAGCTTTTTAACCGTATAAGTAAATCGAATATAATTCAAGTATACTTTATCTAGATACCGTTTGAATATGATTGATTTGTCAATCTTTTCAATGTGCCATTCACCACTGGAAAAGTCGATCTCTTTCGACTCACCTCGCAGATCGATCCTCAGAATCGCAAAGTCTTTATCACTTATATATACGTTGTAGTAAGCGGGGAGATTGCGCTTATTAGGAATCATTACTTTTATCACCGTCAGGCTTTCGCCATTGATGCTGGAAACCCCATCCCATTCATACATCAGTGAATTTGGAAAGTCGAGGAAATTCTTCAACCCTATAAATGCATCTTCCCGATTATTACGGACCGGATTTTTGTTCAATAGCTCTCTTAGTGCATTTCCATCGTAATTCCATCCATCTCGAAGAGCGCTTCGCTTCACTTCATTAATATAAATTTCCTCTTTCTTCCTAGTTCCGGCTTTCGTCACGGCATAGCCAGGATCGTAGACGGTTACCGCTGCTTCAATCAATGTACCAGGGTAACTAATACTATCTTGAAAATCCACTTTCTCCCAGCTTCGATGAAATCCTTCCATCAGATACGGCGTCATCGGATAAACAGATGGTATGGCATTTAATGCTTTCACCACTAGTTGTTTTGCTGCGTCATCGGACACGATCACTTCATTCAGCATGGTTGAGAACTCATCGAGACGGACTACGATATCACCATCCCAATTAGTCAGGCTCTTCTTAAATGATTTATAACCAATATAACTGACCACTATACTGTCAGCTTTCTCCGAAACCGGGATAAATAATTCGAACTCTCCTGTTGCCGCCGTGACAGTCCCATAAGATGAGGGTCGAATACTAACACTCGCGTAAGGTAATGGCTTGCCCGAATCGCTATCAAGAACTTTACCTTTTAGATTCAGATGGCCCTGACCAAACATATCAAGACCAAGCGCGCAAAGCATGACGACGACTAAACAACTCGATTTCATTTTGCTTTATTTTTTTTACGGGACCTTTTGGTCTTTGACGTTGAGTCGGGCCTTTGCCGAACGAACTGATCGTCAAGTTTTCCAATCGCCTCCAATGACTTCAACAGATCTTTGTTCACCGGCCTATCAAGAACAATATTAAACTCATCCCAGAATTTCTTATTGTAAGGCCGCACCTGCTTCTCAAGACTGAGTCCATAATTCATAGGAAACTTTAAACTATCTTTTGCAAGGGAAACGTTTTCTGTAATCACCTCGTTGATAAGCAATTCCTGGAATAATTCCCGCGTATCAGTCTGCTTTCCGTCGGTGTCACCAATCGTCCTAGTGGTCCAGTTTAGTTTCATATAGCTCATAAAATACAGGTTCTTATACTTTCGAAAGACAAGGGTATTGTCGACGGCCATCAAATGATGCGTTCTTTTCAAAGAAGGAACAGATTCCATCCCCAGAAAACTCTTTTCCGAAGAATGTCCTTTGAAATCGATTCTGATAAACGCATAGCGTTCTGCTTCTATATATATTTTATAAACTCCAAGTTTGCTAGACAGTGTCGCAGAAATCATATAAACCTTCGTTCCTTCCTGAATTAAGACATCTTCTATTGCATAATCCTTTAGGTGCTCGAAATCAAAGGGTGAATAAATATTACCGACATTTCTTGATTCTGTATGTCTTACAAAATCATGCGCAAGAATGAAATCAAGATAGTTGTAGAGATGTTTTCCGGTTGATAGACTTCGTCTCATCTCGGTGAGAAAAACCTGTTCTCGTTTTTTGCTGTTGACCCGGGAAAAACCCTTGTCATAGATCGACACGGCGGCCTCCATCAGGGATACCATAGACGAATCGGCATCAAGCGATTCCCGCCGCTTCCAGTCACGATAAAAAGCATTGGCGATGTAAGGTGATACCGGATAGTTCCGCTCTATATTCTGAATCGCCTTCCTTACGATTGCTTCTGCTGATACGTCAAGAATCTCAATCTCCTCAAGCTTAGTGCTTGTCGGCTCAAGAAAAAATGTTGTCCCGGCGACCGCCGATACTTTTGATACATAATTTTTAAAGCCCAGGTATGAAATGATAATCGTGTCCTGCGCAAATACTGACGGTACTTTGAAATCGAACTCACCGGCTTCATTTGAAACTGTCCCAATAGATTTATCTTTTATATAGATACTGGCGTAGGGTAATATTGTTTTTGATTCCCGGTCCACTACCTTTCCTTTAATCTCAATAAATCTTTGACCCATGCAGCAGGTTGTAGTTACTAATATAACTACTAGTGTCTTGAATTTAGTTTTCATTTATTGCTTTACATCGTGGTTCATTTTTTCAATGACCTGGAGATCAAATGAAGAGTGTTTAATGATATTAAAGTTATCCCAGAAGGATTTATTATATTTTCCTAAATGCGATTCGATTGGGTCATGTTTCCCTAGTTTTTCTTTAGCGCGTAAAGAAGGGAAATCATCAGTGACAATGTCATTAACCAGAAGTTCCATACAACTATTATCATTCCGTATTACTTTATTAGTCTTCTTATCCAACTTTGAAAAGAAGAAACAATAATTAGCGTAATGAAGATAAAGTTTGCCTTTATAATCCCGAAACTCGAGATTTTTTATAAAATAGTCCGTTCTGTTCCTTGTTGATTGATCTTCCTTTGAAATAAACATATCACCCAAATGTCTTTCTAGTCTGACTTTGAGTACTGAGTAATTTTTTACATCGACGATTACCTGATATATGGGCTCCTTCGAGTGCAACACGTAAACCAGGCGATCATTATAAGACTCCACCGTAAACGAATCATACTTCGAATCAAGGGCATTCTTGAAATAACGAATATCATTATTTATGAGGACCTGGAAGATTGAATTTACGTTATGCTTTTTTTGAGCTTTTTCCTCTGAAAATCTTCTTACCTCCCTGAGGTACACTGTTTCACCTCTTTTGCTTACAGAAACTTTACTTGTAGGATATCCCTCATCATGTATGGATATTGCTGCCTCCATCAGTTCAAAATACCTGTCGTTTCTTTTTGAAAATTGTCTGAAAAACCCCTCTAACACAAACGGATTTGTTGCATAATTTTTACCTATATTTTTCTTTACACTGTCCATGATTTCTGTGGATGTGATTCTTTTGTCTTCAATCGCTAATTCCTCAAGGAGGTGATTCTTGATTTTCATTTTAACGAGCAAGTTTCGATTGCTCTCAATATCCTTAACTGTCCCGTTGAAATTTTCAAAACCAAGAAATGAAATTCGAAGTGTATCAGATAAAAAATCCTTCGGAATGTTCAGCTTGAATTCACCGGAATCATTGCTGATGGTTCCTACAGATCGACCGATTACAGTTATGGTGGCATGCCTAAGTGCTTCACCAGCCTCGGTCATCACCTTGCCTTTTATTTGAATCTGTTGATCCTGACCAGAGCAAAACCTTGAGATTGCAAAAAATAGAATGATTGGCAAATAATCCTTCATTTTGTGATTTTGTAATTTCTTAGCGGTAATACAAATTGCGCATCAATTCGTCAGTTAGGGAAGACGAACAAAAACAGAACTTCACCGCGGAGATACTCATGGTCATCGTAAGAATACTATTCATGTTTTAACACATCGACAGGATTTATCAATGCACCTTTAAGTCCGTGATATAAGGAAGTTGCAATTGTTATCACAAACGCTATCGCCGTTGGGATAACAAAATGCCATCCATTCAAATCAATATGATAAACAAAGCTTTGCAGCCACTTTCCCGACAAATACCAAATGAAAGGGAAACTAACAACCATTGCCAGGACTAGAAACTGGATAAAGGTTTTGGAATGAATGAGAAGCAGCTGCATTGGATTGGCTCCGGAAATTTTCCGGATACCCATTTCCTTTGCACGGACGGTGATGAGCAATGCAGAAATACTGAAGATGCCCATCGCGGAAGTCAGTATGGAAATGATCAGGCCAACCTGAAAGATGCTTTTCAGCTCATAATCTTTAGCATACAGGTTCATGTACTTCGTATCAAGATATTCCCAGTCAAAGGGAAGGTCTTCCCACTGGGATCGAAATGTATCTTCAATCCGTCCAATAATCTCTCGTGATCGAAAAGCATCCGTCTTTATGTAAATGGTATTTGCGGCCCAATTCTCATCAGAGAGAAAAACAATCATCGGCTCAATTTTTTCATGGAGGGAAGCAAAATTAAAATCCCTGGCCACGCCGATCACTTCCCCTTGGCGATAGCTCTCGTTGCTTCCCGTGACTGGTCCGTCTATTTTCTTTCCGATCGCATCCTTCCAACCAAACTCCCTGGCGGCAGCCTCATTCACGATAAATGATGATGCCTGATCCTGAACATGATCGGGATCAAATCCCCTGCCCCTGTTCATTTTGACCTCTAGCAGGTTCAGATACTCGTACGTACAATTCATCATCGGGATAAGACGCTGCTCTCTGCCATTTTTCGTTTCAATCTCAAACACATACTTTGTTTCAATCACTCCCGGGTAGTAAGAACTCCCCGCCACCTCTTCAACGCCTCCAATTCGTTTCAATTCGTCACTAAACGTTTTTACGCTTTGATAGTCATATGATCTTACTTTCACCATGATAACGTTGCGAGCTTCGAAACCTTTATCGCTTTCACGAATGAAATTAAATTGATCAACGATAATCACGATCAGGGCGATCATGATCAATGAGAACGACAGTTGCGTTGCTACCAGCATCTTTCGGATTGGAAATGCGGTGCGAACTTTCGTCTTGACGCCATTAAAAAAATGACCTGCACGCGGTACCACCATTGCGTTGAGCCACGTTGAAATCAGAAGGAGAAACAAAAATCCTGCAAAGAGTCCCGCAACGATCGGAGAAAGAAATACATGATCATTGATATTAATCGACAGGTATTTAGCTCCAAGCCACGAGCCCGACAAAACGAAGAGTACTGCGAGCGGAACAACGAATAACAACGTGATGAGAACGTCGACGAAAATTATTTTACCAGTACCTTCCGACAGTCCTCCAAATACTTTTAAAATGCCAATGCGTTTCGCATAGGTAGTAAGTTCCGCCAGTGTTAAATTAAGATAGTTGATCAAACCGGTCATCATAAAAAGACCGACCACCGCCATCAGAATATACAGGTAACTGCTATTGCCCTTTTGTGCGACATCTTCATTTAGTGGTGAAGAAAAATGAATATCCGCGATGTTTTCAAATACTGTTTCAAACGTGCCATCATAATCACGCACGATGAGTTCGTGATAGGCCTCCATCATAGAAGGCGTCTTTTCACGGACAGCATCAATGCTTGCACCGGGTTTCAAAAGGATATAGGTATAAGAATTCAGATTCTCCCATCCATCCTCGCGATCAATCGTTTCCCAGGAGATGAGAGCGTCGAATTTAAGATGGGAGTTGGCCGGTACGTCTCTAATAACTGCTGTGACTTCCAGCGCCAGGTTGTCTCCAAGACCGATCGTTTTTCCTACTGCATCTTCTCCTCCAAAGAATTTACTGGCAAGCGATTCGGTCAAAACGATTTTATCGGGACCGGAAAGTGGATTGGGATCTCCACTGACGATGTCGAAGGTGAAGAGCTTGAAAAAATTACTGTCGGCCGAGAAAACGGTTTCTTCATAATAGATTTCTTCGTCAACCGACAAGGTTGGCTTCTCCTCATACATCAACCTTGTATAACATTCGACCTCCGGCACATCATTCACGAAAGCCTGACCGATCGGCAAAGGAACTACCGCGTAGTCAACAATATGATCTTTGAAATTAACTACCGATGTCACGCGAAAAATGCGTTCATGGTTTGCATGAGACATATCAAAGGTGGTTTCATTCACCATAAATCCCGCCAACAGCAAAGCGAAGGCAAGACATATCGAAAGCCCGAAGGTCTTTACGCAAAAGATTAGCTTATTTTTTTGAGCGTTGCGAATTGACATTTTCAAATTCAAATTCCATCGCCCACCAAGGCTGCCCGGAACATATTCGCCTTCCCGCTTTATGTTTGACCACCTGCAAAATCGCAGCACATCCCAGACATATTTAAAGTCTGCAGATTTTTTTCCTTCCTTCCTGAGGCGCTCAAAGTACAATTCGTGCGCATCACCTTGGATCTCTTCCAACAAATCAGGATTGCAGTACCACGAAAGAAACCTGTCAGCCCACGATGGAGGTCGATTTATCATATGGGCTTAAATGAAAAATTTGGAACGCGCCGGTACAGTTGAAGCTTGAGCTTCATGGTCTCGTCAAGCGTTTTTTTTCCAGCGTTAGTCAGAATGAAAAAGCGCTTCCTTCTTCCGCCCCGCTCGTTGGTGGCACCACCCATTTTTGATTTGAGATAGCCTTTCTGTTCGAGTCGCTTCAGCACCTCGTGTACGGCACTGATATTAACGTTGCGGCCTGTTTCCTTGATGATATCCTGCATAATGGACACGCCATACGCCTGATCGGTGAGTGAAGCGGCGGACAATAACACCAGTTCTTCGAACTCACCCAGATAGCTTCCTTTTTGATTCATATTTGTTATACAAACGTGAATGTAATTGATATATTTCAGTTTTGTATAATTAATCACAAATTATTTTTGAGCTAACTTGATCCAATACAGTTCACCACATAGATACCGGATCAGATTCGAACAAATTCGTACCCATCTTGGGCACAACATGTGAAATTCAAGTCATCAATGTTATCACATTTGAATTATTTCAAATGTGATTGAATGGAAAATACAGAACGACTCATCGGTTTTATTACAAGTCTGACAAAAGATGACCGTTTGAACCCGGTTCAAACAGCTCTTTTAATTGCGTTATGCAATTCATGGATTTCCGCAGGTTATGAACAAAGCTTTAAGACTTCAAGGCGGACGCTTATGAAAACGTCACACATTCAATCAAGGGCAAAGCATCGAACTCAATTATTTCAGCCTGGCACAAGCTGTGGCTAAGTTCAAAAAGAATAGGCCATCGGTTCGTACCGTCAAGGACGCTCATGAAAGCAAAGATCAATCTACCGCAGGTAAGTTCACGGTAGGCCAATCAAAGTAAACTTCATTTACGGATACTGAATGAACAGCAACTTAAATCAGCGAATCACAATTAATAGCAGACATCTACAACGCTTAGAACCCTTTCAAGTCCGGAGGAGCAAGCCATGTTTCCGCTACGCTCCAACGGCTTGCCGAGTAACAACCACTTCGTTCGACCTTAAAAGTTATGGCCAGACCGCCGGTAAACACTAGCGAAAAAAGAATTCATCAGGTGAATATCAGGCTCACCGACGATGAAAATGAAAAGGCTAACCAGTATGCTACAGCCAGCGGATTAAGTCCGGCTAACTGGATTCGGCAAAAAGTATTTACCGGGAAATTTCCAGCGGTTAAACTTGCACCGATAGATGCCGCGCTCTACATGGAGCTTAAAAAGATCGGGGTCAATCTCAACCAGGTGACACACAGGATTAATCAGGGGGATTTTCCAAAGGAGTACCTTTCTCACTTATTAGCCCTCACGTCCATGATCGATAAGATTCTTAAAATCATGACCGATGACCGGCAATCAGATCAAGGGTAAAGGCTTTCGTGGAGCGCTCCGGTATAATCTTGAAAAGGTCGACAAAGGAGTGGCCGAGCTACTGGATTCTTCCTTTGCCGGCAAGTCCGAAAATTCAATCTTAAAAGAAGTACAACTGATTCGCGTTCAAAAGCCGAACCTTCAGAAATACTTCTATCACACCTCGATCAATTTTCCACCAGAAGAGAACCTTTCCAGTGAAATGATGAAACAGATCGGCCACGATTATCTTCAGGCCAATGGATTTACTCAGCATCAGTTTATCATGTTCCGGCATTTCGACGCTGACCACCCTCACCTCCATATATTTGTAAACCGGATTGGATACGATGGCAAAGTGCTCAGCGACAGTAACGACTATAAGCGGAGCGAGCAGGTGCTCCGCGAACTTGAAGTGAAATACAACCTTACGAAAGTTGTTTCAAGCCGAGAGGCCAAGGAACGTGCTATGACCAAAGACGAGTTGGAGATGATGAAGCGAACCAATGTTCCGTCGTCTAAATTGAAGCTACAAGCAATTGTCAAAGCCGTCCTTGGAAAAGGAGGAAGACCAACTGTTCACGAGTTCATCACGGCGCTGCAAAGTAAAGGCGTAAGGCTTCAATTCAATCAGGCCACCACCGGATACGTAAGTGGAATCTCTTACGATTTTGAAGGATTTGTTATCAAAGGCACTGCCCTTGGCCATGACTTTAAATGGCCTTCGATAAAAAATCGCATTGACTATCAACAGGAAAGAGATCGCATAACGATTAGGATGGCGAATGTCGCAACGCAATCACATAGAACAGCGACCGATTTGGCCAAAGTATTGAAGCAAAAATCCCAGCCTGATTCCGATAATGATCAAGCTTCAAAGAGCATATTTGAATTCGACCTGGCTGCATTGCTTGGAGGTCATTTACCTCCATGGTCAATCCAACCCGATCAACAAGATAATCCAGACCCGGAAAATGTGGGATTGAAGGCCAGGAAAAAGAAACGAAGAAAAGGTCGTCGGCGGTGATTGCGTAGATTAATGGTGCTATTCGACGCAAAATATGCGTTAAAGATTAGTGAAAGATGGCTTATGCGTCGAATAAGTACTATATTCGACGCACGATATGCGTAGAATACTTGTCCGACAAAGCCTTCGCGAAGGCGGATACATCCACCAAAATAAGAATTGGCCAGAATTCAACTGGAAAAAGGAAGCCATCGCCAAAATCCTTGGAGCAATACGACATAAGCAAGGAAAGCTGACGGGTCGTATGGAGGCCCTTGGATTTAAACTGCGGAACGAAGCAACTCTCCAGACACTTACCCTCGATGTGCTTAAATCAAGTGAGATAGAGGGCGAAATGCTGAATGCAGATCAAGTGCGCTCTTCCATTGCCAGGCGCTTGGGTATGGACATCGCAGGATTGGTTCCTGCCGACCGGCATGTGGAAGGCATTGTTGAAATGATGCTGGATGCCACTCAGAATTATGAAGAAGAATTAACGGCTGGACGATTATTCGCCTGGCATGCAGCAATGTTTCCGACTGGTCGTAGCGGTATGCAGAAAATAACTGTAGGTGCATGGCGAGATAACCCTGTTGATGATCCCATGCAGGTGGTCTCAGGCCCCATGGGTAAAGAACGTGTTCATTACGAAGCTCCCGCTGCCGAACTTCTTGAAAAGGAGATGCAAGTATTTTTAGAGTGGTTTAATCATAAAGATGATATTGATCCCGTTTTGAAAGCAGGCGTTGCGCATTTATGGTTTGTTACGATACACCCCTTCGATGATGGCAACGGCCGGATAGCACGTGCTATTGCCGATATGCAGCTTGCTCGTTCGGATGAAAGCAAGCATCGCTTTTATAGCATGTCTGCACAGATACGAAAAGAACGCACTGAGTATTATGACATTCTTGAAGCTACCCAAAAAGGAAGTCTTGATATTACTACGTGGTTACAATGGTTCTTTGCATGCCTTGACAGGGCTTTGGTGGCTTCTGAAGAAACGCTGGAAGGTGTTATGAAGAAAGCCAAGTTTTGGGAGGCGCATGCAGGCACGGAGTTCAATACGCGACAAAAATTTATGTTGAACAAACTCCTGGATCATTTCGATGGCGCATTAACCTCATCCAAATGGGCCAAGATCACTAAAGCCTCACATGATACATCATTGCGCGACATTCAGGATTTGATTTCAAAAAAGGTACTGATAAAAGATCCTGCCGGCGGAAGAAGCACGAATTATCTGCTGAATGATTTCAATTGAATGCTACCCATCTATGAATTGATTAATAGCTCTCCTAATCAACGGATTTAATTCTGGTGAAAGATTGCTCCATGTGCTTTAGGACTACCAAAAGCGTTCGGCATAAACGGTTTCCCCCTTCCAGCTAGCGCTTCCAGGAACCCCCATTTATTCCGTTTCCTTTTGGTAGTCCTGCACCGCGAGCGAATGAGCACACCATAATTAAACCGTATGATTATGGAAAGCACAACTCATCAAACCATCAACTATCAGGTAGCAGAAATTCAACTGTCTTACAAAACAGATCTTTTACCTTCCCAAATGCCACAGATCGAAAGATCAAAAAGCGCTTATGATATTCTTTACAACTCTTGGGATCTCAACAAGCTTGAATTTATTGAGCAGTTCAAAGTTTTGCTTCTTAACAGAGCAAATAAGGTTCTTGGAATGTTTGAAGTATCATCAGGATGCCTCACAGGCACGGTAGCTGATCCGAAGTTGATTTTTGCCGCAGCCATTAAATCCAATGCCTGTGGGATCATACTTTCTCACAACCATCCTTCCGGAAATCTCAAGCCAAGTCAGGCGGATATTGATTTGACAAAAAAGATGACTCAAGGGGGAAAGATTTTAGAGATTCAGATTCTTGATCACATTATAGTGACTAAGGAAGGTTATTATTCATTTGCTGATGAGGGGTTAATCTAATCCTTCTCAAAAAATACGATTGTTAATCCTGCCACGATGCCAAATGTCTCTTGTATCTGTTTCAGCAATTGGTACACCTCTTCGATATCACTCATTGATTCTAATATTTCGATTCCCACGGATATTCACCGGTACTATTACACCAAAATATACGACCATCTGAAATCCAAAAGTGACTTTTGCATCCTTTGTTTTGCCAAACCGATGGCGACAATGTTGGTCTACCATCCTTCGATGAACGCACTGACCAATTCGGTTTATGTGATTGTTGCAAATTGAGTGAGATAACATGGCCGCAACCGCAAGGGCATCTAAACAGTGCCCAATATTTTTTCCGCTTATATATAACGATAACAAATTCCTTCTCGCCAATCAATTCATTTGAAGGAGCCTTAGGAAATATAGTTAGCGAGTCAAATCTAATTTCACTTTCAGATTTGAAGTATGTACTCCCTTCAAACCATGTATTCGGGTCATTCGTCTTCGATTTTCTTTTCTTTAGTTTGGCCATTAGTTTTTTTATAAATTCAATCATGGTCAATAATTTCACCTAGTTGGGGTGTATCAAGTCTATATTTTTTCTCACGTTTTAATAAAAGAAAATTCGTTCGGCAATGAATGCATTCAGGATCATTAAGAGGTTCATTACTATGAATATTTAGATGCCTGAAGTCAATCCATATATTATCCTGCCTTAGGTCAGTGGGAAGATCCCTAAATCTTTTAATCAAATTCATTAGTGTAGCAACTGCGTTGTCAGCTGCCGCGCTTGTGAACGGACCTATTCCGGGTGATCTTTCTCCTCCACCTCTAAGGTAATATTCGCGTTCGAGCGTCACTGGATCTAAATTAGCTAACGCTGGCCGTTCTTTGACCGCTTGCTCAAATTTCATCAGATCTTCAGTAATTACTCTTTGACATCGAAGGCACGCGCCATATTCTGGGAGAATACAGCTAACTCGGGCTCGTTGGTCTCTTAAATATGGCTGCCCCATTTCATCCTTGTCGACAAATCCTGCAATCCCTGAATCAATTAAAACCTGAGTATAATAGTATACGGCCTGATTCAAGATGTCACGTCCTCCAACATCATCAGTACAACCAAAAACAATATCAGCCGTCGATAAGGCATCAAGCGCTTCCTCAGATTCGTTTAGATAGTTAGGTATTGCACAAAGTTTTACGTTTAATCCTAGGCTGTCAATATATGCTGAAAGTGAAAGGGCTTTCTTTTTGCCAATATCATCCGAGCGATAACCGCGAACACGATTCATATTGCTTTTCTCAAGATTGTCGCCATCAATAAGAATGAGTTCGCCGACCCCAGATCTAGCTAAAATCGTGGCTGTTGGAGAACCCGTTCCACCCAAACCCACTACAGCTACTCTCAATGATTGTAGCTTCGCATTAAATGGTTTTCCGAAGGCAGCTTCCTGGCGAGCTAATGACTCAGGGGAATCATTTGACGTTGGAACTCCATGCAATTCCATACCTTCACCAAGGACGCTAACGTGGCGAACATGCATCACGTCATTTCGATCCACCCCTTGCCTGACCCTTGCCAACCACTTACCTTCAACGAGTATCATGGAGATCAAAAAAGATCTTTCACCGTTGCACCCGGATACACCATGAAGAATATTCTTTTCATTAATCTCATCTCGATGCGAGAAATTGACATATCCGTCAGGATGGTTATGAACAAAGCCCAACTCCAATCCCTCCCTCTCGCACCTAAAATAGATTTCTGGAAGTTTACGCATGTTGATGGTAAAATGGGTCTCAGAACTATCCAAGACCCAATCATCACGCATTTCAATTATCTCAACAGCTAAAAATCTATCAGAAATGGGCAGATTTTTCGCTGGGCGCGACAAACGCCGGAACAAAATTAAAGCTCCTCGTTCATGCTGAAAAGGATGCCCAGTTAACCAATTTTTAAGCTGTCTCTCTTGGCTGTTCAATAGAGTAATTCGATGACTTTTCATGTGCCTGCATCAGGATTCTTTAAAGCCCATTCAATTCTGCCAAGTATTTTTTCAATATTATCAACCTTAGGTTTCCAAGAGTCTGGTTTAAAATGTCTGGACCAACGACAATATTCCTTTCCACCAAAGAATCTCGCATCGCCTCCTCCAAATGTCATTGTTGCAGGTATTACTTTTCCGTCACTGCGAGAAAGAAAAGGATAAGTCCAAAACATATCTCCACCATCCATATTATAGTTCGGTGGAATTACAGTTAAGACTTCAACTGTCCCAATGGCTTGGCCGTTATAAATATACAAGCCGTCACTAAGGGGATAATTTTTTAACACGAGATACCTATTCGCATAATCCTCCAGATACGCTAACCCAGAACTTTTTAGAATATCATAATCCTCATCAAAGAGAAGTTTCATAATGATGTTCCTGGTGTTGACGTTGATTCCTGAGTATAAAATTTCTCAATTCCGTCATCTGATAAATCGACCTTATCATCGTTTTTAATTAACCTCCCCGGTTTATGTTTCTCCTTTAGAAACAAATCCATGTTATCCGGAATTCCGGGGCCCACTGTTCTAACTTCTGCGCCAGTTATGATTTGGTTATCCCAATCGTAAGTAACGTTTTCGATTTTAAATTTGTATTTCTTTTTCATTTTCTTGTTTTTTTAATTAATGGTTTATCCCTTATTATTTACTTACGGCAATTCCCACTATAATCAATATCAATAGGCCGACTATGCCTCGATTGACTTGAAAACTTTCAGTCTTACCATGTTGAACATAGTTGGCGAAATGTTCACAATTGAAATCTATCAAGCTATAGGGCTTCCCCAAAAGCTTAAGAGCCCTCTCAACTGCGGTCCTGCGTTCGAAGCTGTTTCCCTTGAACACCTCGACGCGCGTTATTTGTGGGTACTCATCAAAGAATTTCTTTGCATCCGCTATAGCCACAAATTTTCCATAGGCATTTTCCGCAATTAGATCTTGTCCATATTGATTCTGTCCAAGGTAAACAGCATGATGTTGAATAATTCCGGCGAGGCTTTTCGGAGTGACAATTCGGTCACCGGGTTTTAGATTATGAAATTTTATATAGTCCATAGTCTTAACCTTTTGGTGGATGAGGATCGTTACCGTAACTATCGCGTTCGCGGATTTGACCATCCCTACCATGGATGAAAAGTTCCGCTCCCTGATTCTTGGCAATCTCTGTTGCTATTTTGATTGCCTCTTTCTGTGTCGGCACAACTGTCGTTGCCCGATCACTACCTCCGCGCCTAACAGCCCAATCGCCGTCGTGCGGTACTACATGTTGACTTTTACCTTTTGACATTGTTGTAAAGGTTAAAGTGAGTTCCCAGATATTATCTCGGATTATGGGAAAACTTTGCCGGATGTACTAATTGACTTTTTTCGGTGGGCCGTCTGTATAAAACTGCTTTGTAAATTCCGGTAAACAGTTCTATTTTTAAGCGTTCTAAACCAAAAAAGTAGGTTCCCGCTCATTGGTTGAGCTAATACACCAGGGACCTTTGTTCTATTAAAATGCTGGAGGTACGAACTCCAGCATTTTTTATTTCCATTAATGCCAAATCTTATCTGGCTACTCATCATCAGGTGGCCATAGATTTTCCATTTAGTTGATAATATCTCTCTATCGTTTGACAAGGTAGTTTTCCTCCCAGTCTTATGATCTCGCCAATAAATGCATCACAATCTCCTTTTTCCATCTTCTTTTCTTCCAAGGCTATCATAAGAATATCCATGGTACCGATGTACATTAGCTTATGCTGCTCACAGTAAACTCTTATATCTTTGAAATTACTGCTGGCAACTACATGCTGCCGATGGCGAGCCACTGCAAGGCAAGCACTTTCACCAATTCCCATACCGCCGCTGGTCAGTTTCGAAAATTCGGATACTATGGCAGCATCATCTGTTGGGAAAATATAAGACTTTACGAGTTTAAAATTTAGTAAGTTTTCAACTTCTGTTCTAAGGCTCTTACTCCTTTTTAATTCATTCTCAACAACATCAAGCAAGTACAAATTTTCGGCGAACAGTTTTGACAAAACAGGAAAGGCCCCTCCGCGCAGAAAGTGCCTCACTACATCTGAGTCTAGCAGAATAGTTTTACCGTTTAAATCAGAACTCTTCATCTACGATAGTTTCGTTTTTCTCACTTTCTATATCTTTTCCAATATCAAGCATCAAACTCAAGTAGTTTGACTCTGAGATCAATTCATTATCGTATAAGAAATTCGCTAGCTCTCCATAGCCACCAACTACCAACCCTTCATTGCCAGCTTCATATAATTCCTTGGAGTATCCGTATGTTATCGCGCTTAGCTTAACGCCGGTGGAATTCACATCGTAAAAGTTGCTACTGATAAATGCCCACTCTTTCAACTTTCTTAATAGCATAGCTCTTGAGCACGAGTAGTATTGCTCTATTTTCAAAAGTGTAGCCAATGTGATTTTGTCTTTTCCTCCCAACTCTTCAGGTGGAATAAGAGATAGAACCCCTTCTTCAGGTAACAATAGATGAGATGCAAAATAATCAGCCGCTAACTCAACAGGATCGTTCTTCGGAAACGCGCCAGTCTTACATGCAATAAAAGAAGTGAAATCCTCTTGTACGAATAAATGGTACAATTCATGGCAGACCGTGAAATGTTGTCTGCCGACAGCATGTTTAGAGTTAACTACCATTGCCGGAATGCCGTTCTCTTTAATTGCCATTCCTGAAAAACTATCACCCAACGGCTTAAATACGGCAAGAACACCGAGCTTGCTCAAAGAGAAGCCTATTTTTATAGGTTCTGTAGGTGCAAACCGGTATTCCTGCCGGAACCGGATGGCCTTAACTTTCATATCAAGTGATAGTGTGCTCATGCCTTTGTTTTGTTCACCAGTTCTTTCATTTTCTTGTAGTTCTTTACAATCCTCCTGAACTCAGCTATGCTTTTCAAATCTTCAGTTTTTAATTCTAAAGCTCTGAACGCACTTACAGGCTGTTTGTAATTCTCTTTCAATGTCTCTTGATACAGGTCTTCCGTTTCAACTCCATACAGATCACCCAGCCTGAGTAGATGATCCATGCTAACCGGTCGTTGACCGTTCTCAAAGTAGCTCACCTCAACCCGGTTTACTCCAAGATAGTTGGCGACCTCCTCCTGGGTCAGTTCCATCTTATCTCGAAGAAAAGCAAGGTTTTTTCCGATGATTTCTTTTGTTGTCATAGATTGTTTGGTTGCTGTAGTTTGTTACACAAATAACGTATTTAAATTACAATAGTTCAAATTATGTAACAATTAGATATATTATTTGCGAAAGACACCGATAATAGGTACTTTTTGCAAAATTTATATTCTTTGGAGGCAAAGACTCTACATATCAAATTAAGTAACTGGGTAAATGAGCAGGCGTCTAGGGGCAAAGTGGCCTTTTCCGCTAGGCAGGCTAAAGACGCGTTTCCGAATCAATCAGATATTGCATTTAAAAGATCATTAAACAGGTTATCCGCCAAAGGCAGCATCCTCTCTATTTACAAGGGCTACTATCTAATTATCACGCCTCAATATGCATCCAGGGGAGTTCTACCTCCGCCCATGTATCTGGATGGACTAATGAAATTTCTTGGAAGGCCTTATTACGTAGGGATATTAAATGCAGCGGGATTCCACGGCGCAGCGCACCAACAGCCACAGGAATTTTTTGTGTTCACAACATTGCCGGTTTTACGAGCCACTCAAAAAAGGGGAATTAAAGTAAATTACATTAGTAAAAAAGAGATTCCTTCAGGGCTATTGGAAGACCGCAAAACAGAATCAGGTTATTTAAAAATCTCATCTCCGGAATTGACTGCTGCCGATCTGATTCAATTTGAAAAAAGAGTAGGTGGCTTAAACAGGGCAACAACCGTGTTGAGTGAATTAATAGAGGTGATAAAGCCAGAAAAAATTGACGAAACCTTTTTGAAACAAATACCCATCACTTGCCTCCAGCGACTAGGTTTTATTCTAGAAAAGGTTTTAAATAAAAGAGTAATTGCAGATCACCTTTACGAAATGTGTAAGCAATACCAACTAAAATTCCTTCACATTCCACTAAAAGCCTCTTCCACAAGTAAAGACTTTCCTTCAGATGAGAAATGGAAAGTGATTATAAACACACAAATCGAAATTGACGAGTGATACCTCAGGCATACATAACCGAGTGGTCCAATCAGGTACCATGGAGAACCAATGAACAAGTAGAACAAGACCTGGTCATTTGCCGCGCATTGGTAGAAATATTTTCAGACGAATGGCTTGCTTCAAGTCTGGCATTCAGAGGAGGAACGGCATTGCACAAATTGTATTTGCAGCCGCA
>Ga0209511_1001522_pt1 | contig 20547 bp, 19 predicted proteins | sample SSSSmetaG_FD_184141 | JGI IMG/M metagenome (GOLD analysis project Ga0209511, IMG submission 184141) | Glacier valley bacterial and archeal communities from Borup Fiord, Nunavut, Canada, to study Microbial Dark Matter (Phase II) - ​SSSS... | ecosystem: Environmental > Aquatic > Freshwater > Ice >...
GTGGCTCCCAACTGCGCGCCAATTGCCGCCTTTGCCCCGGCCCCCGGCGCCCGCACCAGCGTGTGCGTGAACACGCCGGTTACCCTGCGCGACTACTCTTCCAACTTTACCGCCGCTGGCGGGCCGCTCGTGTACAGCTGGTCGGCACCGGGCGCCACCATCGTCGGCTCGGCCACGGGCCAGACCATAACCGTCACGTACGCCGCCGCCGGCTTCTATTCCATCACCGAAACGGTGGGCAACAACGTGGGCAGCACCAGCAGCACCCAAACCAACATCATCCGGGTGGAAGGGCCAACGGGCGCCGAAATGGCACCTTATGCCCAATCGTTCGAAGACCCCAACTTCCCGAACCTTTTCGCCGACCCCACCCTGCGTAATTACACTACGTCGGGCGTGACCAGCGCCGGGGTTGTGGCCAACTACCGGTGGGCCCGCCAGGCCGCGCTGCCCGCCGCCGATGGCAGTGCCTATTTGATTGTGTCCGACCGGCTGTACACGGCTGGCGCGGTTACCACGCTCGTCACGCCCAACATTAACCTGGGCGGGGTGCCGAACGCGGTGCTGAGCTTTTACCGCTCCTACGCCCTGCGCAATGCCGGCACCGACGACCAATTGCGCATTTCCTACAGCACCGACTGCGGCCTGAGCTGGTCGGCGCCCACCGTTTTCAACGCGGCGGACTTATCTACCCAGGGCCAGACACCCATCGACGGTTTCGCGCCGGCCAGCGCCGCCGACTGGCAGCGCCTGGTGGTGGCCATTCCGGCCCAGTACCAGGGCAGCGGCTTGTTTAAATTGCGTTTGCAGATGGTGAACGGCAGCACCCAGGGTAACAACTTCTACTTCGACAACTTGCGCGTCAGCGGCCCCTTGGCCACCAAAGCCAGCGCCCTGGCCGGCCGCGGCATCAGCGTGTACCCCAACCCGCTCACCAACGAAACGGCCGTGCACCTGAGCCTGGCCACCGCCACCAAGGTGCAGGTGAGCCTGACCGACGTGCTGGGCCGGACGGTGCTGGTGCTGCCCACCAAGATGTATGGTACGGGCCAGCAAACCTTGTCGCTGCAAAACGCCGCCCGTCCGTTGCGCGCCGGCCTGTACGTCGTGCGCATTGTGCTCGACGGCGAAACCTTCAGCAGCAAGCTGACGGTGGAATAGCCGTTGAAATTTTGGTTTAGGGAGTGAATTTTACGGTTCTTCCCTCTCCTAATGCTTCGCAAATAACAAGCCCCGACCAAATTGGCCGGGGCTTGTTGTTTATAAAAAAGGTCCGCTTGGTCCCGGGCGTACCTTTGCGCAAGCCTTACCGCGGAATTCCGAATACCCCAAACGCCTTTTCCTAATGCGCAAGCAAAAACCCGTTGCCGACTCCTTCGTCATCATGACCGAGCTGGTGCTGCCCAACGACACGAACACGCTCAACAACCTGATGGGCGGCCGCATGATGCACCTGATGGACATTGCCGCCGCCATCTCGGCCCAGAAGCATTCCAACCGCATTGTGGTCACGGCCTCGGTCGACAACGTGTCCTTCCGCGACAGCATCCGGCTGGGCAACGTGGTGACGCTGCAGGCCCAGGTGACGCGGGCGTTCAGCTCCAGCATGGAAGTGCACATCGACGTGTGGGCCGAAGACATTCCCAGCGGCACCAAGCTGAAAACCAATGAGGCTTTCTTTACTTTCGTGGCCGTGGACCAGGCCGGGCGGCCCATCGACGTGCCCGAGGCCCTGCCCGAATCGGAAGAAGAAGTGCGGTTGTACGACGGGGCTTTGCGCCGTCGGCAGCTGCGCTTAGTGCTCGCCGGCCGCATGAAACCCGCCGAAGCCCAGGAGCTCCGGGCCTTGTTCCAGCTAGAGATACCCACCGAATAACCCGCGCCACTGCGCTAATTTTTCCAGCCATGACGGACCAAAAACTGGCTTTCCTGCAAAATTTCTACACCGACATAACCCTGTACGTTCCGGTCGAGCCGCCCACGACGCCAGTTCCGGCTCCGCCCCCGGTAGCCGCCGCGCAGCTCCCCGAGCGGAAGCTGGCCGCGGCGGCAACCATGCCTTCCCGGTCGTACAGCAACCCCACGGCCGGCCTCGAACGGTTGGCCTCGGGCTTCCACCAGCCCCTGGCCGCGCCGGTGGAGGACCCGGTCCCGCAGCCACTGGCAGCTCCGGTGCCGGCCCCGGGCGTCCCCGCAGTGCCGCCCGCCATGCTCACTCCGTTTAGCGTCTTGGGCCAGAATACCCAAGGGGTTATCCTGTTGTTTCGGCTGCCATCCGACCAGTTTCTAAAGTTGCACCGCAACGTGTTTCTCAACAAAATGCTGCAGGCGCTCGATTTGGCGATGGATGATGTGCTGCTGGTGAACATCGAATCCGACCTGCCCGTCGCCCTCGTCAACCTCCGCCGCCAACTGGCCGCGACGCACGTCGTGGCCTTTGGCAAAAACCTGCTCGACACCACCATTCGCAACACCCAGATTTACGAGCCGGTGCAGTTCCCCAATCTGGGCCTGTGCTACCTCTCCTCCGCCACCGTCGAGCTGGTAGAATACGATGTAAGCCTGAAAAAGCGCCTCTGGCCCGGCCTGAAGCGCATGTTCATGCAATAGAAGCGTAAGGCCTGACCCACCGTTTAGCCCACACAAAAAGCCCGGCCGTGGTGGCCGGGCTTTTTGTGTGGGCTGAGTATTGGCAGTCAATCCTTATTTAAGCACCTGAGCCAGCTTGGCGGCCAGGGCCTCGCCGCGCAAGTTCTTCGCAATAATCTTGCCCTCCGGGTCCAACAGAAAAGATTGCGGAATGGCCTTGATGCCGTACGCGGCACCGGCCACGCTGTTCCAACCGGCCAGGTCCGACACGTGGTGCCAAGTGAGGCCATCGGCAGCAATGGCTTTTTCCCACTTGACCTTGTCCTGGTCCAGCGACACGGAATAAATGGTAAAGCCTTTGCCCTTGTCTTTGAATTGGTTGTAAGCCTTCACCACGTTGGGGTTTTCCTGGCGGCAGGGCCCGCACCAGCTGGCCCAGAAATCAAGCAGCACGTACTTGCCGCGCAGGCTGCTGAGGGCCAGCTTGGGGCCTTCGGGCGTGGGCAGGTTGATGTCGGGGGCCAGGGTGCCGGCAGCGGTGGCCCGCAGCGGCTCCAGGCGGGCCGTCAGCTCTTTGGTAAAGGGCGAGTTGGGGTTGGCTTTGCGCTGAATGGCCGCCACCGAGTCGGCAAACTGGAATTCTTCGTCCGGATTCAAGAACGCGCCAACCGCGAAGCCGCCAACCACCGACGCGGCATTGCGGCGAATCAGGCTTTTCACCCGGGCCGTGTTGCGGCCTTGAATGGCGAAGTATTCCTTTTCCAGGTCTTTCATCTCGGCGGTTTTGCCGGCCTGGCCCGCGGCGTTGTAGCGCTGATTCAGGCTTTCCATTTGGGCTTTGGTGCCCTGCATCACTTGGGTTAGCTGGCGGAGCACCTCGGCGTCCGGGCTGCCTTTCACGAGGTAGGTGGTGGGCAGGCTTTTGGCATCGCCGTTCACTTGCACGTGGGTTTTGTTATCGAGCAGCAGCAGCACCTGGTTGGCCTCGTCTACTTTCAGTTGGAAAATGCCCGCCGATGCCGCGGCCCCTTTCAGCACGAAGTGGCCCGCGGCATCGGTTTTGGCCTGGCTCTTCTCCACAAACTGGTTCGAAGTCAGCTCTGATAAGTGCAGCACGGTGCCAGCCGGGGCATTTTTCAATTGGCCCGAAACCTCGTAACCGTCGGCCGCGACTGCGTTCTGGCAAGCGTTGGTGAGGCCAAGCACCGTGGCAGCAACAAACAAAGAATTAATCATGGGGCGGGTCATGGACACGTAAACTTGAGCATTGAAGGACAAACGCGCGCCCGCAAAGGTATTGTTCCGCGGCGGGGCATTGCACCGGCCAAACGCCGACTGCCAGAAATACCTACCCTTCCAGCGCGGCGCGCAGCAGCTGATTAGCCAGCTTGGGGTCGGCCTTGCCGCCGGTGAGCTTCATCAATTCGCCCATGAACATGCCGGTGAGCGACTTTTTACCGGCCCGGTACTCGGCCACCTTGGCCGGGTTGGCGGCCAGCACTTGCTGCACCAGCTCGCCGAGCTCGCCCGTGTCGGCCTGCGTGAGCAGGCCCAGGCTTTCGGCCGCGCCCGTGGCGTTGGCCTGCGGGTGGTCGACCAGGTGCGGAAACAGCTGCTTGCTGGCCACCGAGTAATTCAGCTTGCCGGCGTCAATCAGCTCGATGATGCCCGCCAGCTGGCCGGGGTCGAGCGGGAAGTCCTCCATCGGCAGGGCCCGCTCGTTGAGGTAGGACTTCACCGGGCCCATCACCCAGTTGGCGGCGGCTTTGGCGTTGGGCGTGAGGCGGGCCAGCTCATCAAAAAACAAGGCCACGTCTTTCTGGTCAATCAGCACCGAGGCGTCGTAGTCGCTCAGGCCCAGCTCGCCCACAAAGCGCGCGTAGAGCTGCTGCGGCAGCGCCGGCAGCTCGGCCGCCACGCGGTGCAGCCACTCGTCGGAAATGATGAGCGGCGGCAAATCCGGCTCGGGGAAGTAGCGGTAGTCGTTGAGGGTTTCCTTGCTGCGCTGGCCGCCGGTGGTGCCGGTAGCGGCGTCGAAGCCGCGGGTTTCGCTGTCCACCGCGCCGCCGGCCTCGATGATGCCCACCTGCCGCTCGATTTCGTGGGCAATGGCCCGCTGCACGTTGCGGAAGGAGTTCATGTTCTTCACTTCTACCTTCATGCCGAACTGCGCGGCCCCGTGCAGCATCACCGACACGTTGGCGTCGCAGCGCAGCGAGCCTTCCTCCATGTTGCCGTCGCAGATGCCGAGGTACTCCACCAGCTTTTTAATTTCGATGAGGTAGGCGTAGGCTTCCTCGCCGGTGCGGATGTCGGGCTCACTCACAATCTCAATGAGCGGCACGCCGGCGCGGTTCAGGTCCACCAGGGTTTCGGTTTCGCCGGCCAGGTGCATGCTCTTGCCCGCGTCCTCCTCCATGTGGATGCGCGTGATGCCGACGTGCTTGGTCGAGCCGTCGGGCAGGCGCACGTCGAGGTGGCCGTCGTAGCAAATCGGGGTTTTGTCCTGCGTAATCTGGTAGCCCTTGGGCAGGTCGGGGTAAAAGTAGTTTTTGCGCGCAAACAGGTTGTCGCGCCGAATCTGGCAGTTGGTGGCCAGGCCCATTTTCATGGCAAACTCCACTGCCGTGCGGTTCACCTTGGGCAGCGTGCCGGGGTGGCCCAGGGTGATAACCGACAGGTTGGTGTTGGGCGCCACGCCGTACTCGTTTTCGTCGGACGAATACATTTTGCTGCGCGTGAGCAGTTGGGCGTGAACTTCGAGGCCGATGACGGGCTGGTATTTGGCGAGGATGGCTTCGTCCATGTAACAAGCAGGGAGGGTTAGAGCCCCAAAGGTAACGGCTGCGGCACGCCAGCGGCCCGCCGCGGCTAACCTGTTTACTGTATGATGTAAGTGATGGGCACGGTAAACGACACGGACACGGGCTCCCCGTCGAGGCGGCCGGGCGTAAAGCGCTTGAGCTTGTGCACTGCCGCCACGGTTTCCTCATCCAGCGCCAGCGAGACGCCTTTCACCACAAGCACTTTTTCCACGTCACCGCTGGCATTTACGGTAAACGAAACAAAGCCCCGGCCTTGTTCCTGGTTGCGCAAGGCCGCGGCCGGGTAGCGGGTGTTCATCTGCACCGCGGCCACAATCCTATCAGTGCCGCCGCCCTGGTAGGTGGGCATCACCTCGTATTCGTAAAACGGCACTGGGCTGCCATCTTTGGCAAAGCAGGCTTTGCTTTGGCGCTCATTCGCCACGTAGGTTTCGCGGCGCTTAAGTTAGCCCTCCGGGTAATACACCAAGAACTCCCCGTTGCGATTGGCCCCTACATAGTCGTCTTTGGTACGCAGTTGGCCGGTTTCATAAAAAGTGGTGCGCGGCCCTATCTTAATCAAATGCGCCATGTCGGCGTAAGGGGTTATTTCCAGCAGTTTGCCCGCAGCATTGTATACCCGCTCAGTGCCCGATAAGCTGTCGCGAAACGTGCGCTCGATGCGGTGGTGGGCGCCTTCTGCGCCGGGCAGCTTCTGCCCGTATTCGCCAAGGTACTCGGTGGTTTTATACGGATAAGCAGGCCGGTTTTGGGCACCGGCGGCTCCGGCTAACACTAGTAATTGAAAGACCCCCAGAAAAACGGAGAAGCGCATATAAATCGGAGCAACTGAAATCGGGGTGACGCGGCTGGGGGTTACTTCACCGGCTTGTTCAGCTGCTGCATGGCCATCATCTGCTCCAGGTTTTTGCTCATGCCCTCGTTCGAGCCGTCCAGGAAAATGACGTTGCCCTGCCCCTGTTCGGCAAAGTGCTTGATGGCCTCGGTCCACATCGAAAAGTACACCAGCGACGGGTCGAGGTGGTTGTCGGTGACCTGCTGCACGGCCAGGGCCAGGCCCTTGGTCACTTCCTCGCGGAACAGCGCCACGCCCTGCCCGCGCAGCTGGGCCGCGATTTTCTCGGCTTCGGCCGCAATTTTAATGGCGTTGCCTTCGGCTTCGGCGGCCTTGGTTTTGGTGATGAGCAGGGCCTGGCCTTCGTTTTCGGCGGCGGCTTTCAGGTTGTTCGAAGCCACCACTTTCGCCATCGAGCGCATGATTTCCTCGTCAAAGGCAATGTCGTTGAGCTGCAAATCAATCAGGTGGTAGCCCCAACCTTCGAGGGTGGCGTCGAGCTGGTCCTTCACGTGGAGCACAATCTCGCCCCGCAGGCTGAGCACCGCCGCCTGGCGCTGGGTGGCCACAAACGCCCGGATGCTGCCCTCCACGGTGCGCACCAGCGCCTGCATCAGGCTGGCTTCGTCCACAAACTTGAAGGCCACGTTCTTGATGGCCTCTTCGCTCTGGTCGAACGCCGCGTACACCAGCATGGCCTTGAAATTGACGTTGGCCTGGTCCACGGTGATGGCCTGGAAATTCAGCTCCAGCGAGCGGTTCTGAATGGAAATCCGCTTGTACACCGCCTCAATAAACGGCAGCTTAAAATTGAGCCCGGGCCCCATGATGCGCCGGTACTTGCCAAATACCGTGACCACGGCCACCGTGCCCTGCGGCACCACCACGTAGCACAGGAATAGCGTGAGCACGACGATGCCAACGAGGATGAGGGTGAAAGTGGGCATACAAGAGCGGGGTGAAAGGGCGATAAAGGCGTTATTTGCTGTCAAGGTACGCGCCTATTTGGCGGCGCAGCTGACGGGCTTGCTGCGCGGCCCCGTGGTACAGCCCCACAATGGTGGGAATGCCTTCGCCGTGGGCCAGGTAATTTTGCATGGGCGGCTGCTGCAACACGGCCACCAGGTTGCGGCGGTCCGGGGCGAGGCGCAGGTCGAGGTAAGGGCCGATGGTTTGCCGCTTGTACTCGGCAAATACCTTCGCGTTGTTCGTCACGTTGGCCGTGGTGCGCTCGTAGTAAGTGAGCAATTGGTGCAGCAATTCTTCGTCTTCCACAATGCCGAGCGCGCCCGACGATTTCAGGCCCTGAAACCGTGAATCGTTGGGGATGAGCCAGGTAAGGCTGGTGAGTGCCGTGCCGTAGTAACGCACGCTGTCCGTGGGCAGGTCGCTGGTCTTTAATTGCCGAAAAAACCGCAACCCCCTTGCCTGGAATCCCAGCTAAGCCGAGTCAACGGCCATTTCCCGCAAGCCCTCGGCCAGGCCCTGCCGCAGCCCCACTATAAATTGCCGCTCGCGGGCCCGGTCGTGGCGGTGCTCCTGCCAGCTGTGCAACCAAATCGACAGCGAGATGACAAACACGATGATGCCGATTTCCAGCAAAATCTCGTTCAGGCGGGTCCGCCAGGAATGGGGTTGGGGGACGTGCTCGGACATACCCAGGGCTTTTTTGCCGTGTTTGGTGATGAGGTCAACTTCAATCATGGCGCGGGCTGGTCAGCTAAATCTCGGTGCGACGTTCGATGCTCTGAATTTTTACCCCCTCTCGTAACTCCCGGCGCCAGTCCCAGCGCCTCTCCCTCAATCGTTCATCACCGGCACGTACGTGTCCATGAACGCGGTGGAAGTGCGGTTGTAGGCGTCGTTGAATTTTTGATTTTGCGTATTGAGCGTGTTGATGTGCGCGTTGATGGTTTGGGCGTCGGCCTTGGTCAGGTGGTCTTTTTGCTTTAGCAATTCGCCAACTTGCAGCAGTTGGTTGGCCGCCATCACCACGTACAGGTTGGCAAAATCGCGAGCCGCGTTGCGGTACGCCACGTCCTTGCCCCGGAACGCCGGCACGACGACCAGTTCGGCCGCCGATTTCTCCGCTTCGGTGGCCAGCGTGGCGCGGGCGGTTTCAAACGCGGCCGCATCCTGCGCGTTCAGCGCGTCGGTTAGCTTGGCGGTGGCCTTTTGCACCCGGAAGTAGGGCAAGAAAACCTGGTGCTGGTAGCGGTTCACCGCCGACACCTGCCGGGTGTATTCGGCCAGCCGAGCCGATTCCTTGCTGGTTTCGATGCTCATGCCAAACTGCCGGGCAAAACGTTTCTGGGCCGCGTTCACGCTGTCGTCCACCACGGCCAGCTTCTGCTCGGCCACTTCTTGGGCCGCAAAGTAACGCTCCATGGCTTCGAAGCTTTGGGTGCGGGTAGCGGCCAGCGCGTTTACCTGCTTGTAGTCGGCCGAGTACACTTCGAGCATGGTTTTGAAGGCCTTGAGGGCCGCGGCGCGCAGTTCGGCGTTGCCTTTGTAGCCGGGCATGTGCTGCAGCGTGGCCACGGCCGCCTTGTTTTGCTCCACCACTTCGAGGCGGCGGTTTTCAATTTTGCGGTCGTTTTCGCTGTGGGCCGCTTTGCTGATATAGCGCAGGTTTTTCTTGAGCAGTTCCACCTGCTCGTTCACGATGGCGTTGTTGTAAGCGGCCGGGTCAGCGTACGTTTGAGCTGCGGCCGGCCGGGCAATGGCGGCAACCAGGCAAGCGGCAGCAAGATGGGTAAAAAAACGCATAAGCGAACAAAAAAATGGACTGTGAATCGGGCAATAAAGCTTGCCAAACCTGCGGGATATTTTTTAACCGGCCGCCTGCACATACAATTTCATTCGCTGGCTATTGAATACTGAAGGTGATGGGAATCGTGTAAAACACGTCTGCCGTGTCTCCGTCCACCTCGCCAGGGGTGAATCGTGCCAGCGAGGCTACGGCTTTCAGTGCCGCGGCATTAAGTAGCGGGGAAGGCGAGCGCAGAATGTGCGCATCGCGCACAAAGCCGGTATCGTCTACCATAAAGGAAACGAAAACCCGGCCGGTCACCTGCGCCCGCAATGCCTCCGCCGGGTACCGCAATTGGCGCATCACGGCCTCGACAATGGCGCTGTTATCGCTGCCAAGCCTTCCTGCGCCTCTCAGCGCGGGCATTTTCTCAGTTGCCCGACGGCCTTCCGGCACGGGCTTGCCATCGGAAGCGAACGCAGCTCCGGGCAACGCATGGCCGTCCGGCGCCACCCCAAAGGACTGGCGAAACCGCAATTGTCCATTGCGGAAAAACTGCTCATATGGCCCCGTCTGCTCCACCTTGTAGGGGCAGCGGCTTTTCACCTCGCCGGTTTCATAGAAACTGGTTTCGGTGCCGTATTTAAGGCCTCGGCCAAAGTGCAGGTAGGACACCAGCCGCCGCAGGTTGCCGGAGGGGTAGTAGATGCGCAGGTTGCCGCCGATGCTGTCGCGGTACACCATTTCCTCGCGGTGCTCGGCTTTTTCAGCCGTGGCCACCGGGCGTCCTTGCGCGTCGTAGTAGAATACGCTCTTGGGCGGCAGTTCGGACGAAACAGGCACGGCTCCCGGAACCGCACCGGTCCTAATAGCCGGTGCGTCTTGGCCAAGAACCGAGCCGGCCGCCAACAGCCCAAGCAGGATTGAAATTATCAAAACCAGGCGAAACATCATGAATAAAGCAAAAAAAGGCTACTGAACCTTGCGCACCGCTTCTTCCGCTCTGGCAATGGCCGCCGCCAACCCGGCCACGTTCTTGCCGCCGGCCGTGGCAAAGAATGGCTGCCCGCCGCCGCCGCCCTGGATTTCTTTGGCCAGCTCGCGTACCAGTGCGGTGGCATTGAGCTTGCCGGCTTTGGCGATTTCGTCGTCCAGCATCACGGCCAGCTGCGGCTTGCCGTCAATTTCGGCCCCGAGGATGGCTACCAGGTTAGGCACCGCCTGGCGCAGGTCGTAGGCCAGCTTTTTGAGGCCGTCGGCGCTGCCGGCCTGCACCACGGCGGCTAGGAAATTCACGCCCTGCAGGTCTTTCACCTGGGCGGCCAGTTGGTTTTTTTGCTGATTGAGGCTCAGCAGTTCGAACTGCTCCAACTGCTTGCGCAAGGCGGCCATTTCTTCGCCCTGCTTCTCGATGCTGGACACAAGGTGCTGGGGGTTGCCCAAGGTTTCGCGCACCTGCGCCAGCAGGTCGAGCTGCTGGTCCACGTAGGCTTCGGCCCCGGCGCCGGTCACGGCTTCGATGCGGCGTACGCCGGCGCCCACGGCGCTTTCGGCCGTGATTTTGAGGTAACCGATGCTGCCCGTATTGGGCACGTGCAGGCCGCCGCACAGCTCCACGGAATACTGTTTATCGAAGGTGATGACGCGCACAAATTCGCCGTACTTCTCCCCAAAAAGCGCCATGGCACCCAAGGTTTTGGCCTCGGCAATGGGTACGTTGCGGCGCTCGTCGAGGGGGATTTGCTGGCGAATCTTCTCATTCACGAGGCGCTCAATCTGGCGCAGCTGGTCATCCGTCACCTTGGTGAAGTGCGAGAAGTCGAAGCGCAGCAGCTTCTCGTTTACCAGCGAGCCTTTCTGCTGCACGTGCGCGCCCAATACTTCCCGCAAGGCCGCCTGCAGCAGGTGCGTGGCCGAGTGATTCTGCCGAATCTGGGTGCGGCGGGCGGCGTCGGGCCGCGCCATGAACGCGCCGGTCAGGTTCTCCGGCAAGTCGAGCACGGTGTGCACGATGAGGTCGTTCTCGCGCTTGGTGTCCAGCACGCGCACCTTCGCAAAGTCCCCTTCCAAGTAGCCGGTGTCCCCCACCTGGCCGCCGCTTTCGGCATAAAAAGCCGTTTGGTCGAGCACCATCTGGTATTCGGTTTTGCCCTTGGCGGTGGTTTTGCGGTAGCGCAGAATACGGGCGGGCGCAACGTCGAGGTCATAGCCCACAAAGGCGGGCTGCTCCACGGAGTCGGCCACAATGGTCCAGTCCGATTGCTCGGTTTCCTGCGCGTTGCGGCTGCGATTTTTCTGCTGCGCCAACTCCTTCCGGAAGCCTTCTTCGTCCACGGACAGGCCTTTTTCCCGGGCGATGAGGGCAGTGAGGTCCAGCGGGAAGCCGAAGGTGTCGGACAACTCAAAGGCGGTTTTGCCGTCGATGCGGTGGCCGTTGGCACGGGCACTTTCCTCCAGGGCATCGAGCCGGCGCAGGCCGGTTTCCAGCGTTTTCAGGAAGGCAATTTCCTCTTCCTCAATCACGCGCTGCACGAAAGCCGTCTGGGCTTTCAGTTCCGGGAAAATACCGGCCATCTGGTCGGCCAGCACGGGCACCAGCCGGAACAGGAAGGGCTGCTTTTGATTGAGCGACGAAAAGGCGTAGCGCACGGCCCGGCGCAAAATGCGCCGGATAACGTAGCCGGCCTTCACGTTGCTGGGCAGCTGGCCGTCGGCAATGGTGAAGGCGATGGTGCGGATGTGGTCGGCAATGACCCGAATGGCAATGTCCGTTTTTTCGTTCTCCGTGGCGGGCTGGTCGGTTACTTTGGCCGGGGCGGTGCCGTGGTACTCCACTCCCACTTCCTTGGCGATGAACCGAATGAGCGGCTGGAACACGTCGGTGTCGTAGTTGGATTTCACGCCCGACACGGCCATCATCAGGCGCTCAAAGCCCATGCCGGTATCCACGTGCTGGGCCGGCAGTTTCACCAGGCTCTTATCGGCCAGGCGCTGGAATTCCATGAACACGTTGTTCCATATTTCGACCACCTGCGGGTGGTCGGCGTTTACTAGCTCGCGGCCCGATTTCTGGGCCCGCTCCTCGTCGGAGCGCAGGTCGATGTGGATTTCGGTGCAGGGTCCGCAGGGGCCGGTGTCGCCCATCTCCCAGAAGTTGTCCTTCTTGTTGCCGGGCAAAATCCGTTCGTCGGTGGTGTATTGCCGCCACAGGCCCTGGGTTTCGGTATCAGCCCCCAAACCGTCGCCGGCGTCGCCCTCGAAATACGTGACGTAGAGCCGGTCTTTTTCCAGCTTGAATACCTCCGTGAGCAGCTCCCAGGCCCAGGCAATGGCGTCTTTCTTGAAATAATCGCCAAACGACCAGTTGCCGAGCATCTCAAACATGGTGTGGTGGTAGGTGTCGTAGCCCACCTCTTCCAAATCGTTGTGCTTGCCGCTCACGCGCAGGCACTTCTGGGTGTCGGCAATGCGCTTGTAGGGCGCGGGCTTGTTGCCCAGGAAGTAGTCTTTGAACGGCGCCATCCCGCTGTTGATGAACAGCAGTGTGGGGTCGTCTTTCACCACAATGGGGGCCGAGGGCACGATGTGGTGGCCTTTGGAAGCGAAGAAATCGAGGAACTGCTGGCGAACAACGGAAGCGGTGGGGAGGGACATAGTGCGCAAGGACAATCTGGCCGGAATAGCGAGAAATGCCGTTTTTGTAGGTACTTTTCGGCTTAATTGCAAAGGTAGCCCTTTCACATGCCCTACAAAGAGCGCAGCATCGAGAAACAGTACTTCACCATCGGCGAAGTGGCCGCCCAGTTCAAGGTGGCCGAGTCGCTGGTGCGTTTCTGGGAGACAGAGTTTGACGAACTGCGCCCCCGCCGCAGCAAGAAAGGTAACCGCCTCTACACGCCCCAGGACATCGAAATTTTTCGCACCATTTACCACTTGGTGAAGGAGCGCGGCTACACCATCCCCGGCGCCCGCTACATACTCAAGCAAAAAGGCCCGCAGCTGAAGGAAAAGATTGACGTAGTGCAAAGCCTGGAGAAAGTGCGCGCGTTTCTGATGAGTCTGAAAAAGGAAGTAGAAGCCGCCGGCAAAGCCGACCCCGACCCCACTTTCGAGGCCTGATGCCCAATTTTACCCCCGACGACACCCTTTTCCACGAGCTGGCCCTCACGCTGCTGCCCGGCATCGGCCCGCAGCTCACGCGGCAACTGATGAGTTACGGCGGGTCGGCCAAAGCCGTGCTCACCCTGCCGCCTGGTAAGCTGCGCCGCATCCCCGGCGTGGGCAACGCCACTGTCAACATCCTGACCGGCAAGGACCGCGAAACTGCCTTTCGCAAGGCCGAGGCCGACTTAAAACGAGCGGAAAAAGAAGGCATCGAAATTCTTTTTTACACCAGCAAACGCTTTCCCAGCCGGCTCAAGCTCATTCCCGATGCGCCGGCCATCCTGTATTACCACGGCACGGCCGACCTGAACGCCCCGAAAACGGTGGCCCTCGTGGGCACCCGCCAAGCCACCGACTACGGCCGCGAGCAAACCGAGCGCATCGTTAAGGGCCTGGTGCCGCACCGGCCTTTGGTGGTGAGCGGCTTGGCCTATGGCATCGACATTGCGGCGCACCGCGCCGCGTTGCAGGAAGGCCTCGAAACCGTGGGCGTAATGGCCACCGGCCTGGACATCATTTACCCCGCCGCGCACCGCAAAACCGCCGAAAAAATGCGCGAGCAGGGCGGCTTGCTCACCGAGTTTGCTTTCGGCACGCCGCCCGACCGCTACAACTTTCCGGCCCGCAACCGCATCATCGCCGGCCTTTCGGATGGGACCGTGGTGGTGGAAGCCGCCATCAAAGGCGGCGCCCTCATCACCGCTGAGCTGGCCCTGAGCTACGACCGCGACGTGTTGGCCGTGCCCGGCAACCTGGGCTCGGCGGCCTCGGCCGGTTGCAATGCCCTCATCAAAAGCAACAAGGCGGCACTGTACCAAGACCCGGAGGACCTGGTGCAGCTCCTGAACTGGGACGAGGCCCTGTACCAATCGGGCAAATTCAAGCCCGCGCCTTCCTACTCGGCCGATGATTTTACCTCCGAGGAGTTTGCGCTGATAACCGTGCTGGCGGGCGCTGCCGGCCGCGAAATGCAGATGGACGAGCTGGCCTGGAAAGCCCAGCTGCCCATTCACGCCGTGGCTTCGCTGCTGCTGACGCTGGAGTTTGGGGGCGTGGTGCGGGCGCTGCCGGGCAAAAAGTTTGCGTTGATATGAGCCGTTGGGGCCGGGCTGTGGATTGGCGGGACGTATATTTAAGTGCCTTTGGCTGTTTAATTTTCCATTTTTTTAGTATTACCATGAAACAATATCTACCCTTGCTGTTGGTGGCGCTACTAAGCGGCGCATTTGGGTCGCCGGGGGCCGCTCAAACGCTTGATGCCAGCTTTATAGCTTCGACATTCTACGCACCGGGCACTGTGTACTCGGTCTTGGAGCAGCCCGATGGCAAGGTGCTGGTAGGCGGCACCTTCTCTGCGTATGGCGGTACGACCCGTGCCAACATTGCCCGCCTCAACCCCGACGGTTCCCTCGACGCTGGCTTTGTGCCGCCCGCTTCTGCCACCGGTAGTGTAAATTGCATACTGCTCCAACCTAATGGCCGGATGCTGCTGAGCGGCACTTACGCCGCCGCTGGCCTGCCTACCAACCTGACCCGTTTACTACTCAATGGCCAGGCCGATGCCAGCTTCGCGGCCACTGCCGTGCCCAACAGCACCGTACGTGCTTTATTGATTCAGCCCGATGGTAAAATTGTACTCGGCGGGTCGTTTACTTCGGTAGACGGCCAGCCCAGCCAGGACCTAGCCCGTATCACGGCTCCCAGCGTGCTGAGCGTAGCGGCCCCACAAGCCGTGGCCAACCGCACCAAAGTCTGGCCCGTGCCCGCCCATACCAACCTTATGGTGGCCCCCGACGCCAGTGCCCACCCGCAGGCCCTTGACCTGCTCGACTTGCTGGGCCGCACGGTGCACCATCAGTTGTTGAATGGCGCAGCTCCGGTTTCATTGCCGGTAGCCAATTTGCCGGCCGGCATGTATTTGCTGCGGGTAAGCTACGCAGAGGGGGCTGTGGTACGCCGTGTTCAGGTGCAATAGCATGCAGCTTAACCTACCCGCTGAAAAAGGATGAGCCCTTGGGTTCGTCCTTTTTTTGTGTGCCGGTCATTCGCTCACCCTACCTTGAAACTCATGTTGCTTTTCAATAATGACCTGCTCCCAATCGCCGCCCTGCCCCTGCCCAACCGCGGCTTGGCTTTCGGCGACGGGTTCTTCGAAACCCTGATTTTTTCCGAAGGCCGCCTGCGCTTGGTCTCCGACCACCACGCCCGCATGGCGCAAGCCGCCGCCGCGCTCTATCTCACGCTGCCCGCACCGCTGGCCACCCCCGAAACGTTGGAAACCACGTTGGCCCAGCTAGCAATGGCCAATGCCTTGCCAGCCGCCCGCCTGCGCCTGCAGCTGTGGCGCGCCGGCGGCGGCCGCTACACCCCGCCCACCGATGCGGTGGAGTGGCTGGCCACTGCCGAGCCGTTCGCAGCTGATGATACGCCCATTCGCCAAGCTGATTTCGCGCTGGACACCTATTCCATTCCCTCACCCTTGAGCTTTTGCAAAGGCCCGCAGGGGTGGCTCTACGTGCGCGCCGCCCACGAGCGCCAGCGGCGCGGCCTCGATGAAATCATCCTCTGCGACGCCGCCGGGCACGTGGCCGAAGCCGGCGCGGCGGCTATTTTCTGGGCTAAGCAAGGGGTGCTGTTCACGCCCGCGCTGGCGAGCGGCTGCGTGGCCGGCGTGCGCCGGGCGCAGGTGCTGCGGGCAGCGCGGGAAGCAGGTGTGGAGTGCCAGGAAGGGCTGTTTCAGCGGGCAGAGCTGTTGGCAGCCGACGCCGTTTTTACGGCTAATGCCGCGGCCGTGCGCGTGGTGCAACGCCTCGGCAGCACCGTGTTTGCTACACCGCCACCGGCGCTTTTATCGCTGGCCAGGGTTGGTAATTCTCCAACGTAAAATCCTCGTATTGAAACGTGAAAATGTCGGTCACTTCGGGATTGAGGCGCATTTGCGGCAACGCGTGGGGTTTCCGTTGCAACTGCAGGCGGGCCTGGTCCAGATGATTGGAATAGAGGTGCGTATCGCCGCCGGTCCAGATGAATTCGCCGGGCTGCAGGCCAGTTACCTGGGCCACCATCAGGGTGAGCAGGGCGTAGCTGGCCACGTTGAACGGCACGCCCAGAAACACGTCGGCCGAGCGCTGGTAGAGCTGGCACGAAAGCTTGCCGTCGGCCACGTAAAACTGGAACAAGGCGTGGCAGGGCTGCAATTTCATTTCGGGCAGCTCGGCCACGTTCCAGGCCGAAACGAGCATGCGGCGCGAGTCGGGCTGGGTTCGGAGCTGCTGGATAATCTGGCTGATTTGGTCGATGTGGCCGCCGTGGCCGTCGGGCCAGGAGCGCCACTGATGGCCGTACACGGGCCCGAGGTCGCCGCGGGCGTCCGCCCACTCGTCCCATATTTTCACGCCGTGCTGCTTCAGGTACGCAATGTTGGTGTCGCCCTTCAGGAACCACAGCAACTCGTGGATGATGCTTTTCACGTGCACCTTTTTGGTCGTGACCAGCGGGAAACCCTCCGCCAGGTTAAACCGCATTTGGGGGCCGAAAATGGAGAGCGTGCCCGTGCCCGTGCGGTCGGTTTTTACGGTGCCGTGGTCGAGGATTTGACGAAGGAGGTCGAGGTATTGGCGCATGGTGCGCCAAAGGTAAAACCGCCGCGTTCGCAGCGCGCCCCCCGCCGGACCGCGCTACTCATTCCAGGCATCGAGCTTCGCTAAAAACGCTTCGGCGTGCGCCAAATGGGCATCGCGCTTGGCCTCGCTCATTTTATCGAAGGTGGAAACCAACATGCCCAGGCGCGGATTGCGGGTGAAAAAGTCGCGGTTGACGTGCATGAAGCGCCAGAACAGGCCGTCCCAGGTGGCCTGCCAGTCGCCCTTGGGCCAGTCGCCCATTTTCAGCAAATAGTTGCTGCCGCTGATGTAGGGCTTGGTCGTCATCAGGCCGCCGTCGGCGAATTGGGTCATGCCGTACACGTTGGGCACCATCACCCAATCGTAGGCATCAATGTACATCTCCATGAACCAGCGGTGCACCTCGTCGGGGTCGAACTCGCAGAGCAGCATGAAGTTGCCCATCACCATGAGCCGCTCGATGTGGTGGTTGTAAGCCCCGGCCAGGGCTTTTTTTATCACGATGTCGACCGGGGCTATGCCGGTGGTGCCGGTCCAGAACGCCTGGGGAATCTTGCGTTCGAAGCCCCAGAAATTCTGGGTGCGCTGCTTGCGGCCCTCCCGCTCGTACACGATGCGAATGAACTCGCGCCAGCCCACTATCTGCCGCAAAAAGCCTTCCAGCGAGTTCAACGGCACCTCGTGGCGGGCGGCATGGGCCAGGGTGGCGTCAACAATTTGCTGCGGACTCAGCAAGCCGATGTTGAGCATTGGCGTGAGCACCGAGTGGTAGAGCACCGGCTCGTGGGCCACCTGGGCGTCCTCGTACACCCCAAACTTAGCCAGGCGCTGCGCCAAAAAATCAGACAACCAAGCCTCGGCCGCCGCGTGGGTGATGGGATAACGGAAGTCACGGGCCCGGCCGTAATGGTCCGGAAAATGGGTTTCGACGTAGGCCACGGCTTCCGTCACCTCGGCCGGGGGCGCGGGCCAGGGCAGCGCGGGCACGGTTTCGCCCCTGGCGAATTTCTCGCGGTTCTCGGCGTCGAACGTCCACTTGCCGCCGGTGGGCTGGCCGTCGGGCTCCAGCAGCAGCCGGCGCTGCTTGCGCTGGGCCACGTAGAAATCGGTTTGGAAGTATTTTTTGCGGCCGTCGAAAAAGGCATTTGCCGCCGCCATGTCATTCAGGAAATTCGGGCTGGGATGCACGGTCAGGCCCAATCCGGCTTTTGCCGCGGCGGCCTCGATGCGCCGCCGCAGCCAGTAGTCCACCGGGTCGATGACGTGGAGCTGGCTTACGCCGTGGGCCGCCGCCTGGGCAATCCATAGGCGCACATCGGCCGTGGGCTGCCGGGCTTCCACGTAGTCGCAGGCAAAGCCCTGTTCCTGCAGCTGGCACTGGTAGGCCTTCATGCTGGCCCGGTGCAGCACCAGCTTTTGCTGATGGAAGTGAAACTGGGTGAAATACAACGACTCTTCCAGCAGCACCACCGGCCGGCCGGGGCGCAGGGCCAAGTGCTCGCGGTAGAGCTGGTGGGGGAACAACAGGAGGATTTCGGCAGGGTCGGAAGTCATGGCAGGCTGGCGCGATGGGCGCTTGTGCTACAATCGACGATGGCGAAGGTTCAGGCAAGCCAAACGCCAGCGCGCACCGTTGTAGTTATTGCCAGGCTCGGATTAGTGTTCAATTGGTGGTCCATGCAGAAAATTAACGTTTTGCGTCTCTGCAGCTGTTGTAAAACGGAAAGTCCTGGACCAAGCTTTACCGCATCTGTGAATAAATAAATTGACTACTACTCAAGCCGACGCCGTAACAGGCACAACCAAAAAAGCCGCCTCGTTTCCGAAGCGGCTCTTTGTTTCTCAGGAGTGGCCGCAGCCGTTGGCAATGCTATTTTACGGCAACAGCCAGGGCTTTGGCGGCCGGCTTGGTGCTGGCGGTTTTGCCTTCTTTCTTCATGCAGCACGAGCCACCGGCCATGCTCTTCATGGCGCAGGCTTCTTTTTTTCCGGTTTTAGCTACTTTGTTCGGGCCGTCCTGGGCGAGGGCAGCGGAGCCGGCGAAGGCAAACAGGGCGAGGGCAAGCAGGGACTTTTTCATGGGAAATGAACTAAAATGAGGGGAAACAAAAGGTGAAAAACCGGGGTTTTCGAACCCTAAGTTACGCACCGGCCCGGCAACGCAACCCGGCCCGGCTGCGTTACCGAAAACGCTTTTTTGTTCACCTTTAGCTGCTCGTCCGGCGCCTGCTCAGCCCGGCGCTTGCCGCGGGCGGCCCGCAGATGTCGCTACGCCGCTATTCCCACCTTACCCTGCTCGTGCTGGGCTTGTTCACGGCCCTGAGCGGCTATTTTGTCGCCCAGCTGCGCTTCAACTACAATTTCAACGACTTCTACCCGGCCGGCGACCCCGACCTGGAGTACTACCAAGGCTACACCCAGCGCTTCGGCAACGACAACGACTACGTGCTGCTGGGCCTGGAAGCCCCCGCCGGCCGCACCGTGTTCGACCCCGGCTTTCTGGCGCGGGTCGACCGCCTCACGCGGCTGGTGCGGCGGCAGCCCCACGTGGTGCAAGTCACCTCTCCCACCACGCTGGCCCGCACGGTGGTTGAGGGCGTGGGCGTGTTCAGCCTGCCCTACCTCGCCCCCGAAACGTATGCCGCCGACCCCGCCCGGCGGGCGGCCGACTCGACCCTGATTTACCGCTCGGCCGGCCTGGTGGGCAACGTGTTCAGCCCCACGGCCCGGGCCGTGACGCTGGTGCTGCAAACCGAGCCCGACCTAAAGAAGCCGCCCGGCGACTCGCTGCTCACGGCCCTGCGCGGTGGGCTGGCCCGGCTGGGCTTTCCAGCGGCGCGCTACCATTTTGCGGGCAAGCTGGTGGCTCAATCGGTGTTTGTGGATAGGCTGAAGCGGGAGCTGGTAGTGTTTATGTCGCTGTCGGTGCTGCTCGTGACGGGTTTGCTCTGGCTCACGTTTCGGACGTGGTGGGGCGTGGTGCTGCCGCTGGTGGTGGTGCTGGGCGCCATTTTGTGGGGCCTGGGCGTAATGGCGGCCTGCGGGGTGAGCATCGACCTGATGACGGCCCTGCTCCCGCTTATGCTCTTCGTGGTGGGCATGAGCGACACCATCCACCTGATGACGCGCTACGTGACCGAGCTGGGCTACGGTGCCAGCAAAAAACAAGCCTTGCGCGTCACCATCAAAGAATCGGGGTTTGGGTCGGGCCTGTCGGCCATCACCACCAGCCTGGGGTTTTTCACGCTGATGACCAGCACCATCCGGCCCATTCACAACTTCGGGCTTTTCACGGGCATCGCCGTGCTGCTGGCGTTTGTGCTCAGCTTCACGCTGCTGCCGGCCATGCTGGTGCTGCTGGGCCGGCCGCAGCTGCGGGTGCCGCGGGCTCAGGGCCACAGCTGGGACGGCGTACTGGGGCGCCTGTTCCGGCAGGTGCTGGTGCGGCGGCGGCTGATTTTTGCGGTCAGCGGCTTGCTCATCGCCGGGGCCATTGGGGCGGCCACCCGGGTGCGCATCAATTCCTCGCTGCTCGATGACTTGTCGAAAAACGACCCCGTGCGGCAGGATTTTGGCTTTTTTGAAAAGAATTTTGCCGGCGTGCGGCCCTTTGAGCTGGAGCTGCGCCCGGCGCCCGGCCGCGACATCTACGACCTGGCCGTGCTGCGCCAGACCGAGCAGATTGAAGGCTACCTGGCCGGTACCTACGGCCTGCGCTTCGCCGCCTCGCCGGTTACGCTGGTGAAATCGGTGCGCCAG
>Ga0209511_1001523_pt1 | contig 20544 bp, 20 predicted proteins | sample SSSSmetaG_FD_184141 | JGI IMG/M metagenome (GOLD analysis project Ga0209511, IMG submission 184141) | Glacier valley bacterial and archeal communities from Borup Fiord, Nunavut, Canada, to study Microbial Dark Matter (Phase II) - ​SSSS... | ecosystem: Environmental > Aquatic > Freshwater > Ice >...
AATGCGGCGGCGGCGGCGGTTTTGCGCCTGCGCGACGAGCGGGTGCTGGCCGCCATTCAGGAGTTGCTCGACCAGGCCGCTTCGCCCGACGACCCTGGTCCTCTACCCTTGCTGCCGCCTGGTTACGCGGCTGGCGAAGGCTTCTGGATGGCCCCTGACTTTGACGAGCCAATGGAGGACATGATGCCTTACATGTACTGAGTATGCCGCGTTATTTACTTGACACGCACACGCTGCTCTGGTATTCTCAAAAAGATGCTCAACTGCCAGCCACGCTGGTAGAAACGCTGGCCGAGCCAAGTGCGGTCCGCTACATAAGCCGCGCTTCGCTGATTGAGATAGCCATCAAAGTTAATATTGGTAAGCTGACGCTGCCTCAGCCCTACGAGGCATGGTTGGAGCGAACGAAGTTCGCGGGTTTCCGGCTGCTGGAAATTCAACACAAGCACTTGAAGGAGTTTGTCCGCCTGCCTTTGCATCACCGCGACCCCTTCGACCGCCTGCTTATCGCCCAAGCCCTGACCGACGACCTGACGCTGGTCAGCCGCGACGGAAAATTTCGGGACTACGCGGGGCTGCAATTGCGGTGGGCCTGAAGAATGATTCAAAAAAACGCCCCCAAAACATGCTCACCGAGGACAGAAAAGCAGCCTTCCTGACGGCCTTGCGCCAGCAAATGGAGCCTGCTTACGACGTGCTGGCCGACCAAGTGGAAAAGGTGCGCCACGGCTCAGTGCCGACCGACGCAACCGACGCGGCTACACCACCGGCACCGGCCGCACTCCCGCTACAAAGTCCCGAATAGCCGCCTCGCGCGTTTCGGCGGGCGTGATTTGCAGCAGCCGGATGAAGGCGCTGCCGATGATGGCCCCGGTGGTGTGGCGGCTGGCGGCGCGGAAGCTGGCCGCGTCGTGAATGCCGAAGCCGACGAGCGTGGGGTTGCGCAAGCCCAGGGCCGGGGTGCGGGCCAGGTAGGCATCCACGTCGGCGTTCATCTCGGTTTGCTGGCCGGTGGTGCCGGCGGCGGCCACCAGGTAGAGGAAGCCGTCGGCGAGCGCGTCGAGCTGCCGCACCCGCGCCGGGCTGGTTTGGGGCGTTATCAGAAACACCGATTTCAGGCCGTAGCGCGCGAACAGCGGCTGATATTCGCGCTCATACACTTCGAGAGGCAGGTCGGGCAGGATGAGGCCGTCCACGCCCACGGCCTGGCACTGGCGGCAGAAGTTTTCGGCCCCGAACTGCACCACCGGGTTGAGGTAGCCCATGAGCAGAATCGGCAGCGTAATACCTTGCTCCCGAACGCCTTGCAGCTGCTCGAACAGCCGTTCCACCGTCATCCCATTGTCGAGCGCCTGCTGGTTGCTCCGCTGAATGGTTTCGCCGTCGGCCACCGGGTCGGAATACGGCATCCCGATTTCCACCAGGTCCGCGCCCGCGTCCTGCAAGGTTTTCAGGATGGGTACGGTGTCCGTTAAATGCGGGAAGCCGGCCGTGAAATAGACGTTGAGTACGTCCGTGGTTTTGGTTTGGAAGAGCTGGGTAAGGCGGTTCATGTTGTTATAAATTAGACATGAGACATGAGACGTTAGACTGGTTATTTCGGAGTCTTATGTCTCATGTCTAACGTCTCATGTCTCAGCTTCAAGCTCTAGTTTTCGTATTCCTCCAAATGCTTGGTGTACGTGGCCAAGTCCTTGTCCCCGCGCCCCGACAGGCACACCACGACGACCTCATCGGGCCGGGCCTTGAGCATCGGCAGACAGGCCAGCGCGTGGGCCGTTTCGAGGGCCGGAATGATGCCCTCCAGGCGGCTGAGCTGGAAGGCCGCGTCGAGGGCCTCGCGGTCGGTGATGGCCAGAAACTCGGCCCGGCCGGTGGCGAACAATTGCGCGTGCTGCGGCCCGATGCCGGGATAATCGAGTCCGGCCGAAATCGAGTACGGCTCCGTCACCTGGCCGTCCTCAGTTTGCATCAGTATCGTGCTGGCTCCGTGCAGAATACCGGGCTTGCCGAGCGCCGTGGTGGCCGCCGAGTGGCCCGTGTTCACACCTTGCCCGGCCGCCTCGGCCGCGATGAGGCGTACGCTGGGTTCGTCGAGGTAGTGGTAGAACGCGCCCGCCGCGTTGGAGCCGCCGCCCACGCAAGCCAGCACGAAATCGGGATTCTCGCGGCCGGTTTGCTCCGCTAATTGCGTCCGCGTCTCGGCCGAAATCACCGACTGGAAGCGGGCTACCATGTCGGGGTAGGGGTGCGGGCCGACGACCGAGCCGATGATGTAGTGCGTGTCGGTGGGATTCGAAATCCAGTGGCGCATGGCCTCATTGGTGGCATCTTTCAGCGTCTGGCTGCCGCTGCGGGCGGGCACCACTTTCGCGCCGAGCATCCGCATCCGGTCCACGTTCGGGCGCTGGCGCTCGATGTCCACCGCGCCCATGTAAATAATGCACTCCAGGCCCATCAGGGCGCACACCGTGGCCGTGGCCACGCCGTGCTGGCCAGCCCCCGTTTCGGCCACGATGCGGCGCTTGCCCAGCCGCTGGGCCACCAGAATCTGGCCGATGGTATTGTTGATTTTGTGCGCTCCGGTGTGGCACAAGTCCTCGCGCTTGAGATAAACCGTCGTGCCGACGTGGGCCGACAGCCGCCGGGCCAGAAACAGTGGGGTCGGCCGCCCCACGTAGTCGGCCAATAATTGGTCAAACTCGCGCTGAAACTCCGGCTCCTGGGTGATGCGCAAGTAGTTGTCGCGCAACTCCTCCACGTTCGGGTACAGCATTTCGGGCACGTAGGCCCCGCCGAAAGTGCCGTAGTAGCCGGCCGCATCGACGCGGTAGGGAGAGGTCGTCATTTTTTAATTAAGAATTAAAAATTAGGAATCAAAAATTGCTACTTTGGTTGCGGCTGTTTTTTATTTTCTTAATAAAACAACTTAGCAAATCAGGTATTTAATTCTGATAAAAGCCGCTCCACCGCTGCCACGTCTTTCACGCCGGGCGCGGTTTCGAGCTTGCTGTTGAAGTCGAATCCGTGCAGCCGGGGGTGCTCAAACCGCAGCGCGGCGGCTAGGTTTTCCGGCCCCAGGCCGCCGCTGAGCCAGAACGGCACCGGGCCGTCGTAACGGCTCAGTACCGACCAGTCGAAAGCCCGGCCGTTGCCGCCTGGCAGCTCACCTTTAGTGTCGAATAAGAAGTAGTCGCAGCTCGATTCGTAAGCTCTCAGCGTATCAAAATTGAAGTTGGTATCGACGGCAAATGCCTTAATAATTCGCAGGTTTTGAGCGCAGACTTGTTGGCATAACTCGGGCGTTTCGTGGCCGTGCAGCTGCACGTAGTGGAGGCCAAACTCGGCGGCCGTGGCGACTATCTCGGTCAGGCCAGCATCGACGAAAACACCCACCCGGCCCACGGTCGGCGGCAACTCGCGCAAGGTTTGTGCGTCGAGCGTACCGCGCACGAAGCGAGCCGATTTTTCAGAAAAAATAAAGCCCAGTAAATCAGGCCCGAGTGCAGCAACGGCGCGGATGTTTTCCGCCTCCCGCATTCCGCAGATTTTGACGTGCCTCATGCGCCGGTAGAAGTGGAAAGGACAGCAGATGTTTCAGTTTGTAACTCCGCCACGAGGTCCGCCAGCGCGGCGGCCGGGTCGATGGTTTTCATAAACGTCTCCCCGATGAGAAAGCCCCGGTAGCCCGCCGCCCGCAACGCCCGGATGGTACGCGCGTGCTGCAAGCCGCTCTCGGCTACTTTAACGAACTGCTCGGGTATCAGCCCGGTCAGCCGCGCCGACGTATCCACGTCGGTCACAAAAGTGCTCAGGTTGCGGTTGTTCACGCCCACTAAATCCACGTGCTCGCACAGATGTCCGCGCAGCTCGGCTTCGTCGTGCACTTCGAGCAGCACTTCCAAGCCCAGCCCGTGGGCGAACGTGCCCAGCCGCGCCACCTCGACCGGGGTAAGGCAACTGGCGATGAGCAGCACGAAATCGGCTCCCAGCGCCCGCGCTTCCACGATTTGATAGTCGCCGATAACGAAGTCTTTGCGTAGCAAGGGCGTGTGCGGACAGGCCGCCCGCGCCGCGAGCAGGTCCTCGGCCGTGCCGCCGAAGAACGGCCCGTCCGTGAGCACCGATAGGCAGGCCGCGCCCGCCGCCACGTAGCCCGCCGTGGTCGCGCCGACCTCGGCCGTGCCGTTAATCAGCCCTTTCGAGGGCGAGCGCCGCTTGAATTCGGCGATGATGCCCGACGAGCCATCGGCCGTCAGCGCTGCCCGCGCCGAGAGGGTAGGGCGAGTAAAATGCGGCATCTTTTCGAGGTCAGCGACCGAAGTAGCGGCCAGGCAGCGGGCGACTTCGAGGCGCTTTTCGGCGATGATTTTTTCGAGGATAGTCATGAGTAGCGTCAAGCCCCAGCTTGGTGAATGTAACACTAAGCCCTAGCTTGGTGATAGTTGTTAAGCTGTTGTATTACAGGGTGTAGTGCCCGTATGTGCGCCAAGCTAAGGCTTGGCGTTACGTAGTTTCTCAAATGCCTGCCGCGCCTGGCCGCCTGCCAGCGACTCGCGCGCCTGACTCAGCCCTTCGGCCAAATCGGCGGCGTGGCCCGACGTGCGCAACGCCAGCGCGGCGTTGGCCAGCACGGCATCGCGGTGCGCGGCGGGCGCTTCGTTGCGCAGCACTTTTTCAAAAATAGCGGCGGCTTCGGCCACCGTGTCGCCGCCAAAAAGTGCTTCCGGGACCAGCGTGGGCAGGCCGAAATCGGCGGGCGTGAGCACTTCTTCGCCCGCGCCGCCCAGCAGCTTGACCGGGCCGGTGAGCGACACCTCGTCGTAGCCATCGAGGCTGTGGACGATGAGAAACTCGCGCTCCGGCTCGGCTTGGTGCAAATAAGCGTAGAGCCGGGCCAGCTCCAGGCTGAACACGCCCACGAGCTGGGTGCGCGGCCGGGCCGGGTTCACGAGCGGGCCGAGCATGTTGAAGAACGTCTTCACGCCCAGCTCCTGACGCAGCGCGGCCACGTTCTTGAGCGCCGGATGAAACAGCGGCGCGTGCAAAAAGCAGAGGCCCGCCACGTCGAGCTGCTGCCGGAGCGCGTCGCTGTCGGCCGTAAACTTCAGCCCTAGATACTCCAGCACCGTACTGCTGCCGCTGATGCTCGACACGCCGTGATTGCCGTGCTTGGCCACGGGCTGCCCCGCGCCGGCCACCACGAACGCCGCTAAGGTGGAGATATTGAACGTGTTGCGCCCGTCGCCGCCCGTCCCGCAGACATCCATCACGTCATAGCCGCCCAGGTCCACTGGCCGGCACAGCTCCAGCAGCGCGTTGCGAAAGCCGGCCAGCTCATCCACCGTCACGCTCCGCATGAGGTAAACGGTGAGAAAAGCCGCGATTTGGGCCGGGTTGTACTGCCCTTGCGCGATGCCGAGCACCACGCGGTGCGCCTCGTCCTGGGGCAGGGTCTGGTAAGCGAAAAGGTGGTTGAGCGTGTCTTTCATAAGCGTAACACCAAGCCCTAGCTTGGTGCGCGTTGCGGTGTTTTACTGGTGAATCGTAGCGCGTTTATTTAGGAGAATTACTGAAGAATCTGACGCGTCATTCGCCGCTTCGCGACGATGCACCCCTCCGGTGGCAGCTGGAGCTTGGTGTTACTTTACCCAATTAGCCAGCATGACGCGGCCGTGCTCGGTCAAAACGGATTCGGGGTGGAACTGCACGCCTTGCACGTCGTATTCGCGGTGCGCCAGGGCCATGATTTGCCCGTGCTCGTCTACGGCCGTGACTTGCAATTCGGCGGGCACGGCCTCGGGCACGACGGTCCAGGAATGGTAGCGGCCGACGCGCCCGCCGTCGGGCACTTGGTGAAAGAGGCGCGAGTAGGCGGCGGCGGGCGTTTGGTGCAGTACGTGGGCCACGCCGTGATGCACATCGCCAAGGTTAGTAAGCTGTCCGCCAAAGGCTTCGGCAATGGCCTGGTGGCCCAGGCACACGCCCAGTATGCGCTTGCTGGACGCGTAGCGGCGAATCAAGTCGGGCATGATGCCGGCTTCGGCGGGCAGGCCGGGGCCGGGCGAAAGCAGGATGCACTCGTAGCGGTCCACGTCATCCAAACTGATTTTATCGTTGCGAAACACATCCACCTGCTGGCCTAATTCGCGCAGCATGTACACCAAATTGTACGTGAACGAGTCGTAATTATCAAGGACGAGAATCATTTTTAATGTGCTGATGTGGAAAATGGGATAGTGCGTGAAAGTTGGAAAAATGAGTGAAAATAAAACAGGTGCAGCATTCAGGAAACAACAAGTAGCAGGCTACAACGAAAGCAGCAATTTTCACATCAGCACATTAAATTTTCTCGGCTTGTTTGAGCGCGGCGCGCAAGGCACCTAGCTTGTTATGAACCTCTTGCAGCTCGCTTTCCGGCACTGATTTAGCCACTACGCCCGCGCCGGCCTGGAAATAGAGCGTATTGTCGCGGCTCAGAAACGTGCGAATCATGATGGCGTGATTGAAGTCGCCGCCGAAGTCGAGCGCGCCGATGCAGCCGCCGTAGAAGCCGCGCTGGGTGCTTTCGTACTCGTCGATGAGCTGGATGGCGCGGTACTTAGGCGCGCCGGAGAGCGTGCCGGCGGGGAAGGTTTCGCCCACCACGTCGAGCGGCTCGGTGTCGGCCCCAAGCTGGCCCGTTACCTTGGAAACCAGGTGGATAACGTGCGAATAATACTGAATTTCCTTGAAGCGCTCGACGGCCACCACGTCGCAGCGGCGGCTCAGGTCGTTGCGGGCCAGGTCCACGAGCATGACGTGCTCGGCGGTTTCCTTGGGGTCTTCGAGCAGCTCCTGGGCCAGGCGCGCATCGGCCGCGTCGTCGCCGGTGCGCCGGAAGGTACCCGCGATGGGGTACAATACCGCCTGCCCTTTGTGAATGACAATTTGCGACTCCGGCGACGAGCCGAATATTTTGTAATTGCCGTAATCAAAATAAAATAAATACGGCGACGGATTGAGCGAGCGCAAAGCGCGGTACACGTTAAACTCGTCGCCCTGAAAACCCTGCTGGAAGCGCCGCGAAAGCACGATTTGAAACACGTCGCCCTGCTGGCAATGCTGCTGGCCGAGGCGAATCAACTCCAGGTACTCGGCATCGGTGGCGTTCGAGGTTTCCGCGCCCGTGAGCCGGAACGGGTGAGTGGCGAAGTTACGGTTTTGGATGAGCGTCTGGATGGCCGCGAGCGAGCCGGGCGCGGGCGTTTCACCCTCGGCCAGATACTGGTGCTCAAACAGGTACAGCTCGTCCTTGAAGTGGTTGATGGCGATGACGTAGCGAAACGCCTGGTACACGATGGCCGGCACGGTGCTCTGAGCCGGCTTGTCGCGCAGGCTGACATCCTCAAAATAAGCCACCGCCTCGTAGGCCATGTGCCCGAACAAGCCGTTGGTGATGAATGGCAGCCCGCTCGGCGCGGCCGGCCGGAAGCTTTCCCGAAACGCCCGCAAGTGGGTGAGCGCCTGGCGCGGGTCGGCCAGGGTTTCGACCTGGGCCGGCTGGCCGGGATGCTGGGTCAGGAGTTGATTTTTATCCAGCTCGAAGCGCGCGACCGGCCCGAAGCAGAGGTAGGAAAAGCTGTTGTCGTGGCCGTGGTAGTCGGAGCTTTCGAGCAGCAGCGTGCCCACGAACTGGTCGCGCAGGCGCAGGTAGAGGCTGACCGGGGTGAGCGTGTCGGCCAGCAAACGGCGGTGAACGGAGTGAACAATTATCATTTAACAGTTAACATTTAACAGCCTACTGAGCGGACTTGGGTGGCACAAAAAAAGCCCGCTGCTGAGCGGGCTTCGGGGATTCAAGTAGGGATTAACCGACCGGATACGCCTGGGTGCTCAGCCTTGCGATAAGGGAGAGAGCCACCACCAGAAAAGCGAAACGGAAGCGCGGAACATGGGTTGAAGTCAGATTTGTGAAGGCAAAGAAAGGGATTGAAAGCTTAACAGCGCAAGCTGAGTCAGCTCATAGAGCAGAAAAAAATCACTTAAACTGCTTGATTATCCAGTCAAAGACGCCCAGAACCAGCTCAAAATTAGGATAATAAAGAACGTTAGGGTCGGCAATGGCCAAATCACCGGTCAGGCGTAAAAATTGCCATTCGGTGCCAGTTGTCACGCAGCCGAAGATAGCCGGTAGCTGCAAACCAGCTTTTTCATTCAGATAACGGGCCACGAGCATTTCCGCTATACACTGAGGAATGCCGCCCAGCAGGTCTTGTCGCTTCGCCTCGACCAACACCATAATAGGTGGCTCAGGTAAAAAGCCGGTAGGGTTGGTCGTGATAATAAAATCACACACGCCCGTCAGCTCAATTCCGCTCAGTGGCTCACCCGAAAATATGCCTATCTGGCCTTGTTGGTAAGCTTTTACCGCCGATAGCAGGGGCGCAATAATATTCTCGGAAATCGCTTTCTCCGATTTGGTGACCGAAGCCACGAGTGGATTGATGGCAAAATACTCCGTGAGCCAATTCGGCAGCGGCAGCGGCTTGATGGTGGGCAGAAACGCTTGGTTATCGGTGCGCAAGCCAAACCGGTCGTGTAAATCCCGAAAAGTAACTTGACTGTAAGTAAGCACGAGGCTGAGTTTAGTAGAATTTATCCGCAAGGTACGCCCGCCCTACTCCGACCCCAGCAACCGCGTTTCCGTCGGCCCGAGCGTCACCAAACCGCGCTTATACAACGCTCCCAGGGCTTTTTTGAACACTTTCTTGCTCAAACCCAGGCGGCGGTACACGTCGTCGGCCAGGCTCTTGTCGCCGAGGGGCAGGCGCTGGTCGGGGCGCTGGCGCAAAGCTTCGAGCACGAGGTTGGCGGCCGTCTCCACCTCGTCGTAGCCGCGCTGGCCGAGGCGCACGTCGAGCTTACCGTCGGGCCGGAGCAGGCGCAGGTGACCAGGCAGGATTTCGCCGGTGCGCAACGGCCGAAACACCTCATTCTCATAGAGCAAGCCCTGGTGAGTGCCGTTCACGACGACCGAATAGCCGAGCGGCGTTGGCTCGGCGATGAGCAGGCTCACCGCGTCGCCGACCGCGCCCTCGAACGGCTCGGGGCTGAGAAACTGCTGCCATTTGGCCGACGCGACCAGCCGGTCGGTGGCCTCGTCCAGATAGACGTACACCAGCAGCCGGTCGCCGGGCCGGGCGGGCTGGCGCTGATTGGCGTGGGGCAGCAGCAGGTCTTTTTCCAGGCCCCAGTCCAGGAACGCGCCGGGCGGGCCGACATCGCGCACGGTGAGGGCGGCGAACGAGTCCACGACGGCCAGCGGCTCCAGGTTGGTGGCGATGAGCCGGTCCTCGGAATCGCGGTACACGAACACCCGAATCACGTCGCCGACGTGCGCGCCCACGGGGCGGTACTTTTCGGGCAGCAGCAGGTCGCCGTCGTCGCTGGTTAAATAAAAGCCGATGCTGACCTCGCGGGCAATTTCGAGGTCGTTGAAGTCGCCGAGTTTCATGGGGGGAAAGGCTGGAAGGGGCGCGGGCCACGGGGCACCGCCGGGCAAAGGTCGGGCCGCCGGGCCACCCGTGGCAGGGCGGCTTCGGCGGCCAAAGGCTCTCATCTGAGCCAGCAATTTTTTTGGTACTTAATTTAATAATTTGAGAGCTAATAGCCTGTCAGGCTATATTTGTGGACATATTTGGTGTAAAAATTTAGAATTATTCAGAGATTCATTGGTATGCGAGCACCCCTACTATTTCTACTTGGCTTGGCGGCCCACGTAGCCGTCGCCCAGCGGCCGATGCCGCTGGTAGCCGCCTCCGCCGGGGGGGCAGGCAGTAAGCCGGTTCGGGGCGCGCCAGTTGCGCTGGTCGCACTAACTGTATCGGCCGCGCCCGCCCCCCGCCCGGCTTTCAACCCCGATTCCATCTTCGGCAGCCCCGAGATGCGGCCGCAATTCCGGGGCGGCGAGGCGGCGATGCAAGCGTACCTCGAAAAAACTCTGCGCTACCCGCCCCTGGCCCTGCGCCAGCGCCTGACGGGCCGCGTGATGGTGCGCTTCGTGCTCAGCGCCGCTGGCCGTGTCACGGACGCGACCGTCGTGCGCGGTGCCGGCAATGGTTTCGACGAGGAAGCCCTGCGCCTGGTCTGGTTCATGCCGGCCTGGGAGCCGGCCCGGCAGCAGGGCCGCCCGGTGCGCGTGTCGTGCACCATCCCCATCCAGTTTCGGTAGGGAAGTGTAAAACGGAGTGGCACTCCGTTTTGCCGCGCCAGCGGCAAGCTCGCGTCAGGTCGGTTTGGCTTGGTGGTGTGGGACGCGAACGCGGATTGCCGCTTCGCGGCAGAACGGAGTGCCACTCCGTTCTACATCCGGGCCGGGCGGGCGGTTTACCTTCACGGTTCCGAATTCGCCTCGCCCCACTATGCCCCGTTTCCGTTTCCGCCTCCTGCTGACAGTGCTCCTGGCGCACTGCTCCCTGATAATTGTAAATGCGCAAGCGCCCAAAACGTATTCGTCCTCGGATATTCTGCTGGGCCTCAAAAAGCTCAACACGCTCGGTTCGGTGCTCTACATCGCCGCCCACCCCGACGACGAGAATACCCGCCTGCTGGCCTACCTGGCCAACGGTCGGTTGGTCGAAACTGGCTACCTGAGCCTGACCCGCGGCGACGGCGGCCAGAACCTCATCGGCCCGGAATTGCGGGAGCAGCTCGGCGTGATTCGCACTCAGGAGCTGCTGGCGGCGCGGCGCATCGACGGGGCGCGGCAGTTTTTTACCCGCGCCAACGACTTCGGCTTCTCGAAAACGAGCGAGGAAACCCTGCGCGTCTGGGACCATGAGCAGGTGCTCGCCGATGTGGTCTGGGTGATTCGGCAGCAGCGGCCCGACGTGCTCATCGCCCGCTTCCCGCCCGACGCGCGCGCCGGCCACGGCCACCACCAGGCCAGCGCCATCCTCGCCGCCGAAGCCTTCGACGCGGCCGGCGACGCGAAGCGCTTCCCAGAACAGTTGAAATACGTGCAGCCCTGGAGTCCGAAGCGCCTGCTCTGGAACACGGGCAGCTTTTTCATCAAGCCCGGCGACGATATGAGCGGCTACCTCAAGCTCGATGCCGGCGGCTACAACCCGCTGCTGGGGCAGAGCTACGGCGAAATCGCGGCCCGCTCGCGCTCGCAACACCGCAGCCAGGGCTTCGGCTCGGCCGCCACCAGGGGCGAGGCGCTGGAGTATTTCCAGCTGGTGAAAGGCGCGCCCGCTACGAAGGATATTTTCGACGGGGTGGATTTGACGTGGGGGCGGGTGCCGGGCGGGGCGAAAATCGGGGCGCTGGTTGAGGATGTTATTCGGAAATACGACGCGGGGAATCCGAGCGCGAGCGTTTCTTTTTTGAGACGTTTAGAGTCTGTAATGACTGAATGCTATATGCAAAACAGAAAACAAAATCAAAAAACTGAAGCTGCACTATGGATTGATGAAAAATATCGGGAGGTTGAAAAGTTGATTTTAGCTTGCTTAGGCTTACACGTGGAAGCTATTGCAGCACAAAATTCTGTAGTTGCCGGCGACTCTATGAATATTTCTGCCGAAATAACTAATAGGTCGGGGTCGCTTTTAACGCTGGGAACGCTTGACCTTGAAGGGTCTGGTGAGAAGAAAAAAATTGCTAAAGAGTTAGTAGATGGCGCGTCTATAAAACAGGTATTGCGATTATTTAAAATCGCACCTAACTGGCGTTTGAAAATCGCACCTGACTGGCGTCGAAGATTACTCGAAAAAGGGGGCTTAGCGCGTGATACCTCTTTAGGGAAAGAGCAACTCCTATCTCAACCTTATTGGTTAGTCAAAAAACCCACGACGGGCATGTACCGGGTTGATTCCCAAGAGCTACACGGAATCCCCAATGATAACGCGACCGCGGTAGTTGAAGGCTACTTAACGCTGAGACTTAAGGGGGCACATGATAAAGACTTATCCACCAAATCTAATTCTGATAAACCAGGCATAGATTTTACACTTTCATTCTCCGTCCCCGTCCAATACAAGCACACCGACCCCGTGCTCGGCGAATTATACCAGCCGCTGGCCGTGGTGCCGCCGGTGATGGTGAACCTGCCCGCCGCCCGCGCCTACGTCTTTGCCGATGCCCAGCCCAAGACGGTGCCCGTGACGGTGCGGGCCGGGCGGGCGGGGGTGCGCGGCACGGTGGCCCTGCAAGCCCCGGCCGGCTACGTGGCCGAGCCGGCCCGCGCCGCTTTCGACCTCGCCGCCAAAGACCAGGAGCAAACCCTCAGCTTCAGCCTGCGTCCCGGCCCCGGGGCCGCCCCCGGCCGGGCCGAGCTGCGCGCCGAAGCCACCCTGAGCGACCAGCCCGGGCAGTCCTATCACCGGGGCATTCAGACCATTCAGTACCCCCACATCCCGACCCAGACGCTGTTCCCGGAAGCCGTGGAGCCGCTGGTGAAGCTCGATGTTAAACGGGGCCAGACCCAGACCGTGGGCTACCTGATGGGGGCCGGCGACGAGGTGCCCGAAGCCCTGCGCCAGCTCGGCTACTCGGTGACGCTGCTCGACCCCGCCGCCGACCTGACCCTGGAGCGCCTGCGCCGTTTCGATGCCGTGGTGCTCGGCATCCGGGCCTACAACACGGTCGAGCGGCTCCGCACCCAGCAGCCGGAATTGCTCAAATACGTCGAGCAGGGCGGCAATCTCGTGGTGCAGTACGTGGTGAGCCGCGAGGTGCTGCTGCCCCAAATCGGGCCGTACCCGCTCAAGCTCAGCAACGACCGGGTAACGGTGGAGGACGCGCCCGTGACGCTGCTGCGCCCCGAACACCGCCTGCTGAACTACCCCAACAAAATCAGCGCCGCCGATTTCCAGGGCTGGGTGCAGGAGCAGGGCCTGTACTACCCCTCGGAATGGGACCCGAAGTACACGCCCGTCATCGCCAGTAGCGACCCCGGCGAAGCGCCCAAGCAAAGCGCCATCCTGGTAGCTGACTACGGCCGGGGCCACTACATCTACACGGGGCTGAGCTTTTTTCGGGAGCTGCCGGCCGGGGTGCCGGGGGCGTATCGGCTGCTGGCTAATCTGGTGTCGTATGGGAAGTAAATCAAAGTAACTTTGCGAACGAGATGCGCGAATTTATTGGCTTCGTTGATGCCAAAGGCAAAGAGCCGGTGATGGAGTTTATTGCCCAGCTCAAGCAGCCGGAGGCGGATAAGGTGGTGACTATGCTGGAGGCACTGACCAGCGTCGATGAGTTGCGGCTACCTTACTTCAAGCCCTTGCGGGGGCTGCGGGAGACGTTAGCCGAATTAATTATCGGGCCGTTTCGTATTTTCGTACACCGGTTGGATGGCGGGCCGGGTCAGGAGCGTTACTTGCTGGTGCATATGTTTCGCAAGAAGTCGAATGAAACACCGGTGACGGAACTTGAAAAAGCCTTAAAAAACGTTATTGCCTTTCGTTATGGATAATAAGCAAAAAGCCCCCGGCGAAGGCCGAACGCTGGCCGAGATGAAAGCGGCCTTACTGGCGGCGGGTAAAGTCACGGAAGAATCGCTCAGCAAAGCCCGCGCGGAGTTAGCCAACGACCCGGAGTGGCAGGCTTACCTGGCTCAACAGCCGACCACGGTTGCCGAACCAAGCGCCCATTGAGCCAAGCGAGTTTACCCATCTACTTTTATGAAAAAAGTGAAAAGCCCGCGTCTAACACTAGCAGTGTATAAGGACCATCTGTTGCAATCAGGCAAGCTCACGCAAAAAGAGCTGGACGAGGCTCGCGCCGAAGTGCAGCGCGAGGTCGCCCGTGAGTTACTAGCGAAGGCTTAATTTTCTGAGAGAACGAAACACGCTCAGGCTAAAGTAAAGATGGCTGAAACCCCGCCCGGCCCCGTCGGCGGGGTTTTTTGCGGCCGTACTTTCGCGCCCGACTTATGCTGACCGTTGAAAAAATTGGCGGCACCTCGATGCTGGCTTTCGCCGAGGTGCTGCAAAACATCGTCTTCCACGGCCCGGCCGTTTACAACCGCGTCTACGTCGTGTCGGCCTACGCGGGCGTGACGAACTGGTTGCTCGAAGACAAGCGCACCGGCGCGCCGGGCGTGTATCACCACATCACGCAGGGGCAGGATTTCGCGCCCGCGCTGGCCGAGGTGCTGAGTAAGCTGCAAGAGTTGAACCAGCGCTACGTCCCGCTGGGCCTCGACCTGGCCTCGGCCGACGGCTTCATCGCCGGGCGCGTGGAGCGGGCGCGGGTGTATCTGGAAAGCCTGGTGAACGTGCTGGCCTCGGGCTACGTCGAGGCGCGGGCGGTGTTACAGGCCGCGCGCGAGATTCTGGCCAGCATCGGCGAGGCGCACTCGGCGTTCAACTCCGTCAATATTTTGCGGAGCCGGGGCGTGCGCGCGACGCTCATTGATTTGAGTGGCTTCGACGACGCGCGGGCGCTGACCATCGACGAACGCATCCGGCAGGAGTTCGCGGGCGTGGATTTCAGCCAGACCGTGTGCGTGGCGACGGGCTACGCCAAAGGTACGGAGGGGATTATGCGCGAGTTCGACCGGGGGTATTCGGAGGTGACGTTCAGTAAGATAGCCGTCGCGGTGCGGCCCCAGGAGGCCATCATTCACAAGGAATACCACCTTTGCTCGGCCGACCCGGCGCTGGTGGGCGTGGCCCGCTGCCACCCGGTGGGGGCCACTAATTACGACGTGGCCGACCAGCTCGCCGATGTCGGCATGGAGGCCATTCACCCCAAAGCGTCGAAGCCGCTGGAGGTGAACGGCATCAACCTGCGCATCAAAAACACGTTCGAGCCGGCCCACCCCGGCACGCTCATCACCCGCGACTACGTGGCCGCGCGCCAGCACGTGGAAATCATCACCGGCACCGACCGGGTGGTGATAATCGACGTGTTCGACCCGCTTATGGTGGGTACGGCCGGCTTCGACCTGCACCTGATGCAGGTGTTTCTGGAGCTGAACATCAGCTACATTTTCAAGGCGACGAGCGCCAACAGCATCTCGCTCGTCATCTGGGAACGCGACCTGCGGCCCGCGCTCGTGCCCACGCTCGAAGCGCGCTACGAGCGCATCACCGTCGAGCCGGCCGCGCTGGTCTGCCTCATCGGCTCGAACATGGACCAGCGCGGCCTGCTGGCCCGCGCGGCCGGCGCGCTCGCCGAGGCCGGCATCAGCATTCAGAGCGGCGGCTTTGCGTTGCGCAAAGTCAATCTGCAGTTCGTGGTGGGGCGCGGGGAGTTTGGCGCGGCCATCGTGGCGCTGAATGAGGCGTTGGGGTAGGGGCGTAACGTTGGGGCGTGGCGGGCGGTAACGGGGGCGTTCGGGTTGGCTTAGCGACTCACGCAACCGGCTTTAAGCCGTCTGAGGTAGCAGGCTCTGCCGCTTCAAGATTTAGACATGAGACGTTAGACATGAGACATGAGACTCCGAAATACCAGTCTCATGTCTCATATCCAACGTCTCATGTCTCATGTCTAACGTCTCATGTCTCATGTCTAACGTCTCATGTCTCATGTCTAACGTCTCATGTCTGACTAAACTCAACCGGCTTCTTAGCGTGGCCGGCTTACATTGGCGCTTGTCCAAGCTAACCAACTCACTGATTATGCGCATGAAAAATTTGTTTCTCGCCCTCATCCTGCTCCCGCTCGGCCTGGCCGCGCCCGCCGCCCGCGCCCAGTCGCTGGCGCTGCCGCCCGATACGCAACGCGTGAGCAACGCCCAGGCCCGCGCCCGTTATTTTGTCGATACACTTTATGCTCACCAGCATTACGTCAAAACGGAGTTGCAAATCCCGATGCGCGACGGGGTAAAACTCTACACTGTCGTGTACACGCCACGCGATGCCAACCAAGTGCGTTATCCTTTCCTGCTCAACCGGACACCCTATTCAGCCGGGCCATATGGGCCGAATAAATACCGCTGGAGCCTTGCTCAAAACGGATTTCTACTACACGAAGGCTACATTTTCGTCATCCAGGACGTGCGCGGGCGCTTTTTGTCGGAAGGCACGTTTGAGGACGTGCGGCCCCAGGCCGTCAAGCACACGAGCAAAACCGACGTGGACGAGAGCACCGACACGTTCGACACCATCGAGTATCTGCTCAAGAAGGGGCCGAAAAACAACGGCCGGGTGGGGCAGCTTGGCATTTCGTACCCTGGCTTCTACACCACGGTGGGTTTGCTCAGCCGCCACCCGGCCCTGAAGGCGGCCAGCCCACAAGCCCCGGTAACGGACTGGTTCTGGGACGACGACCACCACAACGGCGCGTTTTTTCTGACCGGGGTAATGAGCTTCTGGAACACCTTCGGCCAGCCCCGGCCCCAACCGGTGGCTCACTACCCCGACGGCCCCCAGATAGGTACGCCCGACGGCTACGCGTTCTACCAAAAGCTGGGGCCACTGAAGAACGTGGATGCCAATTACTTCCACGGGCAGTACAAGCACTGGACCGACCTCACGCAGCACCCCAACTACGATGCCTTCTGGCAGGCCCGCGACCCGCGCCCGCACCTGCACGATTTGAAAGCGGCCGTGCTCACGGTGGGCGGCTTCAACGACGCGGAGGACCTCTTCGGCACGCTGCACACCTACGCGGCCATCGAAAAGCAGAACCCCGGCCTGAGCAATCGCTTCGTGTGGGGGCCGTGGGTGCACGGCGGCTGGAGCAACACCACCGGCGAGATGGTGGGCAACGTGGCCTACGGCCCCTCACCCTCGCTCTGGTATCAGCAGTATATCGAGGCCCCGTTTTTCAAGTCGTACCTGAAAGACGCTAACCCCGGCGCGGCCATCGCCGGCCTGCCCGAAGCCACCGTGTTTGAGGGCGGCACCAACCGCTGGCGCGCCTTCGATGCCTGGCCGCCGAAGCAGGCGCAGGAGAAGACGCTGTATTTCCGGCAGGCGGGCGGGCTGAGCTTCAGCCCGCCCACGACGGGCGCGAACGAGCGCCGCATGGCCGGCATCAACTTCGAGTTCGACCAGTTCGTGAGCGACCCGGCCCATCCCGTGCCCTACACCGAGGCCACAGCCGCTGGCATGACCCGCGAGTACATGACCGACGACCAGCGCTTCGCCAGCCGCCGGCCCGACGTGCTCACCTACCAGACCGACGTGCTGACCGAGGACCTGACCCTGGCCGGCCCCATCGCGGCGCGGCTGCAAGTGGCCACCACCGGCACCGATGCTGACTGGGTAGTGAAAATCATCGACGTGTATCCCGACGACACGCCCGACAACCCGCGCACCACCCCCGGTGTGCGCCTGGCCGGCTACCAGCAAATGGTGCGCTCGGAGGTGATGCGCGGCCGTTTCCGCGAAAGTTTCAGCCAGCCCAAGCCCTTCGTGGCCAATGCCGTAACGGCCGTGCCCTTCACCGTGCAGGATGTGATGCACACCTTTAAGAAAGGCCACCGTCTGCTGGTGCAGGTGCAGAGCACTTGGTTTCCGCTCGTGGACCGCAACCCGCAGACCTACGTGCCCAACATTTACGAGGCCGTCGAAACCGATTTCCAGGCTCAGACCCACCGGCTGTATCACAATCCCGACCACGCCTCGCAGCTCGTGCTGCGGGTGCTGCCGTAGCGGCGGTTTGACGCGGCGGGCTGCCGGCTTTTCGCCGGCTGTCCGCTCTCCGTTGTTTGATTCAGACAGGAGACGTTAGACATGAGACGGGAGACGCTCGCCGAAAAAGTCTCTTGTCTAACGTCTCCTGTCTTGGTAAACTCAACAACGTCGAAGCGGACAGCCGGCGAAAAGCCGGCAGCCCGCCCCGTCGTTCAATCGCTAATCAGTTGTCAGGCTAATGAACTGGCGCGAACCGTTCCAGCAGCCGCTCCGGCTGTCCTTCGTACTCCGTGCGGCTGAACTCCTGGAAGCCCAGCCTGGTCGCTAAGCGTAGCGAGGCCGCGTTGGCCGCGTTGATGAGGCAGACTGTGCGGGCGTGGGGCAGGTGCGCGTCGGCCCAGGCCAGGGCCGCCTGCGCTGCTTCGGCCGCGTAGCCCCGTCCCTGCCGACTCGGGGCCAAGACCCAACCCATTTCGGGGTAGCCCTTGAGCGTCGGCTCAATGGCCCGCTGCCAGTCGGCAAAGCCGACGGCTCCTACCAGCTCGCCCGTAGCGCGCTCCTCAATGCTCCAGTAGCCGTAGCCCAGCATGGGCCAGAACCCAAGCTGGCGCAATAGCCTAATCCAGACTTCCGATTCGCTCAGGGGTGCGCCGCCCAGAAACTCGTAAAACGCCGGCTCCTGGTACATGGCCAGGTACGGGGCCAGGTCATCGGGTCGGTGGGCGCGCAGCCGCAGCCGGGGCGTATCGAGTTCGGGGATGCTGAGCATCATGCGGCGGGTGGCTACTTGCCGCCTTTCTTGGCCTCAGCCACCAACTCGTCAGCCATTTTCGCGTAGTCGCCGTTGGCGGGCGTGGCGGCCAGGGCCAGCTTTTTCGACTGTTCAGCGGCCACGATGGCACCCTTGTAGTCCTTCATTTTGAGGCGGATTTTGGCCTCCGTGTTCACGTTCCAGAACTTGGGGTCAGTGGCGTTGGCTTTCTGAATCCAGGCCAGCGCCTGCTTAGGGTCCTTGTTGGTGTCGTGGTAATAGACGGCGGCCCCGGCCAGGTCCTGGGCCGTGGGGGCAGCGGCGTTGATGACCTTCTCGGTGATTTGCGCCATCACCTTGCCGTCCACGTCGCTCACTACTTTGAACTTCACGCCGGTCGTTTCCCACAGCAGGGCCACCGTGGCGGTGCCGGGCGTGAGGTCGGGGAAGGCGATGGTGAACGACTCGACCGGGGCCGGCAGCTTGTAGGGCTTCACCGTGAAGCGGGCCACGTCTTGGTCGTCCTTGAAGCCGTCCACGTCGGCCCCCTGCTTGAGGCTTTTGTTGAGCACGATGGTCCACTCGGTAGGGCGCACCACGGTGTAGAGGCCGTACTCGCCGGCCGGCACCTTCTGGCCCTCCACGGTCACGTCATCGGCGAACTTGATGCTGGTCGTGGCGTTGGCGCCCGTGCGCCAGCGCTTGCCGTTGGGCACGAGCGAGTTATCGGCCCCGAAAACCGGGCGCCCCTTCACGCCGGGCCGCGAGTAGGTGATGGTCACGTCGGTCAGGCCCACGCGCTGCATCACGCTGGCTTTCGGGCTGGGCTGGGGCGTGGAGATTTGGGCCTGGGCGGCGGGCGCGGCGGCCAGCAATAAGGCGGCGGCGAGGGGGGCGAGAAGGAATTTCATGGGAGAGAGAAAGTTAGTTTTTAATGTCCTTTGATTTGTCGCGGGCGCGCTACTGCCCGCCGCCGCCGTCGCGCTGCTGCAAGTACGGCGCGAGCACGTCATACGCGCGTTTGGCGCGCGGCTCGTCGTGGGCCTGCACGGCGGCCTGATACACGCTTTGCAGCGTGAACAGGTCCTGGCGCTGGGTATCTTCGTAGAGGGCGCCGTCGTGGGTCTGGTAGTAGCTCAGGGCCTGGATGCTGCGGGTCGTGAGCTGGTCGAGGATGGCGTTCGCTTTGTCTTTTTCGCCCACGGCCAGCAGCACCGGCACGAGCTGCGGGGTGTAGAAATCGTAGGGCACGGCCGCGTCGGGCATCACGGCCAGGCACTTATCGGCCACTTCCTTCGCCTTCGCCGCGTCGGCGGCGGCGAGGTAAGCGTTGGCCAGGCGGGCGAACTTATCGCGGTAGTTGGCCGGGAAGCGCAGGTTGTTTTCGTCGTAAAACAGCTTGGGGTTATCCAAGCCCCGGTAGCTGAATTTACGCATCAGCGCGTCGTAGCTGATGCTTTTTTCCAGGTAGCCCTCGTCGCCGCGCTTCTGGTAGTTGGGGTCGCGCAGGGGCAAGAGCCGATACGCCATGCCTTCGAGCTGGAAGTAGGGCTGCAGGTTCATGAAGTCGCTGGTCGCGACGGTCGAGCTGAAGTAGATGGGCCGCTGCCAGTTATTAGTGGCAATCATGTCAAGGATGACCAGGTTTTTCTTCTCGATGCCGCGTTTGCCCATGCTCCAGCTCAGGCGGCTCACGAGCTGCTTCTCGCGGCCTTTCGGGATGATGCCCAGGCGCTTGACGGCGGCCGTGTCCACGTTCAGGTAGAACTTAGGCGTGGGGAAGGTCAGCGTCGGATACGAAGGGTCGGCGTAGCGCAGGGCCGGGTCGTTTTTAGCTATCAGGCCGATGAACTGTTTCAAATCCAGGCTGTCCACGTTGGGGTTGGGCTGGAAGGGCAGCACGTCGTTCGTGCCCTGGGTGTAGCTCGCGTCGGGCATCGAGATGGGCAGGCCCTGCGACTTGTACGAGCGGCGCTTCATCTGCTGAATGTACCAGTCGGTATTCAGGTACGAGAGCACGGCCACGCGCACGTCGGTGCGGAAGCCCTCGACTTCCTGGGCGTACCAGAGCGGGAACGTGTCGTTGTCGCCGTTGGTGAACAGTATCGCGTTCGGGGCGCAGGAATCGAGCAGGTTCTTGGCCGAATCGACCGAGTTGAAGCGGCCCGAGCGGTCGTGGTCGTCCCAGCCCTGGGCCAGCAGGATGCCCGGCGAAAGCAG
>Ga0209511_1001527_pt1 | contig 20459 bp, 19 predicted proteins | sample SSSSmetaG_FD_184141 | JGI IMG/M metagenome (GOLD analysis project Ga0209511, IMG submission 184141) | Glacier valley bacterial and archeal communities from Borup Fiord, Nunavut, Canada, to study Microbial Dark Matter (Phase II) - ​SSSS... | ecosystem: Environmental > Aquatic > Freshwater > Ice >...
CCTTGACCACCCGCGCCCCCGTTACCGTGCCCGCCTGCCTAATCGCCAGCCCGTACACGCCCGGCGCGAGGCCAGCGACGGGGAGCACGGCCGTGGGGAGGTGAATGCAGTAGCGTGGGTGGTAAGAGAATAAGGGTAGTTTCCGACGTCACCCCATTCCGGGCCACCGCCCAAGAAATTATTTTTTCGCCGGCTCCTCCCGCGACAGCGGCGGCAGGGCGGCGGCCAGCTTCTGCCGAAGCTGCTCGCCCGAGTCGGGCGCGGCCAGCTCGCCGATGCCGTACTGCCGTTGCAGCTGCCGCCAGTCTTCGATGGCGATGAAAACCCCCGTCAGGGTGCCCTTGGCATCGGTGAGGTACTTGAGGTCCATTCTTCAGGTCGCGCTACAGCGTCGGGATTTCGTTGATGAGCGCTTGCAGCTCGGTATCGGTGAGCGAATCCTGCTCGGCCTTATCGTAAATCGAAAGCAAGTAAACTTCGGTCGTGACGGCGATTACACACGTAATGACTCGCGCGCTGCCGCTTTTGCCCTGGCCTTTGCTGGCGATGCCCAAGCGGATTTTGTAGCTGTTACCGCCCAGGCTCGTGCCTTGCTTTGGGTTAGTTTGTAAGGAAATGGCTAGTGCTTCTACCTCGTTTGCCAAAGAAGTATGCTTCTTCGTCGTTTTAATTGTCGTAAAAACGGGGCGATGGGGCGAATGTCAAACATCGCGAAGCTCGTCAAGCAAGTCTCGGAGGGATGTTTTCGGAATTTCCCCCGCCTGCATTCGCTTCATCTCTCGCACGGCCTCCCGAAACTCTTTCTTAAACTGCTCTTTCTTGCTGAGTTTGGCACCAGCGGACGCTTTGGCGGAGGCCGCTACGGCCTCGGCCGGGAATTGGTGCTGCAAACGCTCCCACTCCGCGATGGGCACGAGCACGGCCGTCCGGTTGCCGGCCTCGTCGGATACATATTGAACGCTCATGACTGAATGAGTTTATTGAACCCACTAAGTCTGCGATAATCGCGACTTACGCCGAGAACGACGAGCCGCAGCCGCAGGTACTCTTGGCCTGAGGGTTATTGAACACGAAGCCGCGGGCATTGAGGCCATCCTGAAAATCGACCTCCATGCCCAGCACGTACATGGCGTGTTTTTTATCCATGATGAGTTGTACGCCGTCGAGGTCATACACCTCATCGGCCTCTTTAGCTTGGTCGAAGCCGAGCAGATAGCTCATGCCCGAGCAGCCGCCGCCCTGCACACCGATGCGCAAGCCGTAATTTTCGGGCACACTTTTGTCCTGAATGATAATTTTGACTTCGGCCAGGGCGCGGGGCGTGAGACCGATGGGGGGAGCGAGCGTGGTGGTAGCCATAAAAAAGCGTTGATTAGGTCGGATTAAGGCAAATGTACGCCGCCCTTAGTTTCGCTCTGGGTGGCTTGCTGCCGTAAACAGGGCGGCGCGGGTGGGAGTTCGTGGGGTGAGCTTTAGCTTGCCGTTTAATGTGCGGTAGGCTTCAGCCTGCCGTCTTATCGTCTGGATTAACTACAAACGGCAGGCTAAAGCCTACCGCACAAGCCTACACATGGACTCAACTACCTACGTCTTCGACTTGCTCAAAACGACGCTGCCGGCCCTCATCGTGGCCGGGGCCATTTTCCTGCTCTTCCGCCAGTACCTGGAGCGCGAGCAGCAGCGCCGCCTGATTGAGCTGCGGCTGGAAAGCGGCAAGACCACGCTGCCGCTGCGCCTGCAAGCCTACGAGCGGGTCGTGCTGCTGCTCGAGCGCATCGCGCCCAACAACGTACTCGTGCGCCTGAGCAGCGCCGGCCAAACGGCCACCGACTACCACCGGCTCTTGCAGCAAGAAATACGAGCCGAGTACGAGCACAACTTCGCCCAGCAGCTCTACCTCAGCCCTGATGCCTGGGAGGCCGTCAAGCAGGCCAAGGAAAACGTGCTCACGATGGTCAATAAAGCTTACCACGGCCTGCCCAACCCCGGCCAGCTGCGCGGTACCGAGCTGGCCAAGCGCGTGCTGGAAAGTCTGATGACCGACGCGGCCGACCCTACCGCCGGCGCGCTGGCTTTCGTGAAGCGCGAAGCGGCCGGGCTCTTTTAATGATTAACTTTCCAATGATTAATGGTTAATTCCGAAATACCAAGCACTGGGCACTGAGCACCAGGAACTAACAATGAGTAAACAACGCATTGCCGTGGACATGGACGAGGTGCTGACCGACACCGTTTCGCGGTTTCAGGACTGGTACGGGCGCGACTTCGGGCGGGCGCTGACGGCTGAGGACATGCACGGGCGGCATTTGCTCGAAGTCGTCGCCCCGGAGCACCGCGTCGCGCTGCGCGCCTACCTCGACGCGGACGGCTTCTTCCGCGACCTGCCGCTCATCGCCGACTCCCAGCGCGTGATGCGGGAATTAGCCGAACGCTACGAACTATTCGTGGCCACGGCCGCGATGGATTTCCCCGGCTCGTTCCGGGATAAATACGACTGGCTGCAACGGTATTTTCCATTTATTCCAACCCGCAATTACGTGTTTTGTGGCGATAAAAGTATTCTTAACGCCGACTATTTAATCGACGACAACGGGTATAATTTCGAGCGGTTTCGGGGCGAGGGATTATTGTTCAGCGCCCCGCACAATGCGCGCGAAACGCGGTTTCGGCGGGTGAATAACTGGTCGGAAGTAGCGGCGGTGCTGCTGTAGCGCGGACGGTGCGAGTCCGCGCGTACTGTCATCGTTGTTCCGGCAACCACAAACCGGCGTAATCGTGGACTTGGCGCGTGGCCGCCCCCGGCGCGGGACTCAGCGTAAAAAACAGCCGACGCGCTTGGCGCCGTAGCCGCACCGTGGTCGGCGCGAGGGCGCGAATCCGCAGGCTATCAGGGTTGAAGTGTTCCCAGGCAAAATGGCCTTTGCTGAGCGTCAGGCGACGCACTTCCCAGGCGGTGCTGTCGTCGGGGGCCGGTTGACTAAAGTAATAGTGGCCCCGGTAGCGCCGCACATGCGTCTGGGCGGGCTGGCGAAAGCTGAATAGGGTGTCTTTCATGGCGTAGCTGAAAAGCGTATAGGCAACGGTCAGCTTCAGCCCAGATAAGGAGTTGAATTTAGCCACCATTCGAACCAGACTATCGGGCTGAACGCGGGCAAGTGAATCCCGCTCTCGACGCTCTACATGCCCCTGCAACAGGTAGACGTTTACCAGAGCATCAGCCGCAATCAGCAATTGCCGGCTGGTGTCGGAGGCAGCGCGATAGTGGCCCCAGTCATAAGTCGGAATCACTTTCAGGTCTGGCGTGGCCGGTGGAAAAGGCTGGGCGAAATGCACTGTTGCCATGGGGTTGGACTCTAAAGTTTTGGGGTTGCCACACGCAGCGGCCAACACCAGCAGACCTCCGAACGCCCAACGTCCTTGTTTCATCATGCGACTTTATTGCTCGCTGGGTCCAAAGTAACCCGTCAATGAGGTCTGCGGGTAACTTGCGAATAGATTTCTCGCAGAGGTTCGCGGAGGTAAAGCGCGGAGGTTCGCAGAGCCGAATTAACTAACCACCACTGGCGAATTAACCAGCGCCGCCGCCCGCTCGTAGTGCGCCTCATACAGCGGCACAATCCGGTCCACGGCGAACTCCTCGGCGCGGGCGCGGGCGGCGGCTTTGAAGCGGGGCAGGTTCGCGTCATCGAGCACGTAGAGCGCGTTGCGCACCATGTCGGGCACGTCGCCGATTTCGCTCAGCATACCGGTTACGCCGTGCACGTTCAGCTCGGGGATGCCGCCGGCGTTGGTGCTTACTACGGGCACCTCGCACGCCATCGCTTCGAGGGCGGCCAGGCCGAAGCTCTCGTTTTCGCTCGGCATCAAAAACAAGTCGCTCACGCTGAGCACTTCCTCCACGGCTTCGAGCTTGCCCAGGAAGCGGATGTCGGCGTGACAGTCCAGCTCGCGAGCCAGCTTTTCCATGCGCGTACGGTCGGGGCCGTCGCCGATGAGCAGCAGCTTGGCCGGCAGCTGCTCGCGCACTCCGCAAAAGATGCGCAGCACGTCCTCGACCCGCTTCACGGCCCGGAAATTACTCGTGTGCAGCAGCAGCTTTTCGCCCTCGGGCGCGATGGCCGTGCGGAAGTGGCTCTTTTCCTGCTTCTTGAAGCGGCTCAGGTCGATGAAGTTGGGGATAACCTCAATCTTGTGCTCGACCGGAAACGACTCATAGGTTTCGCGCCGCAAATCGGCCGAGACGGCCGTCACGCCGTCGCTCTGGTTGATGCTGAACGTGACGACCGGCTCGTAGCTCGCGTCCTTGCCCACGAGCGTGATGTCGGTGCCGTGGAGCGTCGTGACGACCGGCACCCGGATGCCGCGCGAGGCCAGAATCTGCTTCGCTAAAAACGCCGCCGAGGCGTGCGGAATAGCGTAGTGTACGTGCAGCACGTCGAGGTGCTCGTTCTGCACGATGTCCACCATCTTGCTGGCCAGCGCCGACTCGTAGGGCGGAAACTGAAACAGCGGGTAGGTCGGCACATACACCTCGTGGTAGAAGAGGTTCTCGTTAAAGAAATCGAGCCGCACCGGCTGGCTGTAAGTGATGAAATGCACCCGGTGCCCGCGCTGGGCCAGGGCCTTGCCCAGCTCGGTGGCGACGACCCCCGAGCCGCCAAAAGTGGGATAACAGACGATGCCGATGTTCATGTGGGAAGAAGGTGCGGTAGGCTTCAGCCGGCCGTCGAACGTGGGGTAAGCTTTAGCTTGCCGTTTATAAAATGAAATGTTTGACGGCAAGCTAAAGCTTACCTCACGCTTAACGGCCGGCTGAAGCCTACCGCACTTGCCGCGCAACTACGTACATTTCCGCCCAACTGCCGTCGTCAGACGCGCCGCACCCAATTATACTTTGTTCGCTCCCGCATGAAAGCGTTGATACTCTCCTTGTGTTTGCTGAGCTGCGCCGCCCTGGCCCAACGCCCGGCCCCGCCCAAACCAACCACCGCGCCCGATGCCCACGCCGCCATCCGCGAGGCAGATATTCGGCGCGACTTGTTCGCGCTGGGCGGCGACCGGTTTCGGGGGCGCGAGGCGGGCACGCTCGACGAGCTGCGGGCCTCGGCCTGGCTGGCCGAACAGCTGCGAACGGCGGGCGCGGAGCCGGCCGGCGACGACGGCACCTACTTCCAGTTCTTCCAGATTCAGCGCCTGCGCTTGACTAAAAGCAGCCAGCTCAGCATCGGTACGCACACGCTGCGGCCCAACCACGACGCGCTGCTGTTTGCCCCGGTGCGGGCGGCCGTGAGCGCGCCGCTGGTGTGGGCCGGCTCCGGCTCGGCGGCCGAGCTGGCCAAGCTCGACGTGAAGGGCAAGGCGGTGGCGGTGCAGTTTGGGGGCGAGGTGCCGGCGGGGCTGAGCTTCCGGCGGTTTCTGTCGGCGAGCTTGCGCGAGCGCTCGGTCGAGCTGGCCAAGGCGGGCGCGGTGGCCGTTGTCTGGGTGAGCGACGCGCGCGCCCAGGCCGTGTACGCGCACTGGGGCCACACTTATGAGCGCGGCCGCTACGACCTGCCCGGCGGCCCCAACGTGCGCCTGCCGACGGCCGCGCTGCCCATCGTCTGGCTGCCGGCCGACGCGGCGAGCTGGGCGCAAGCGCCGGGCCAGCAATTCACGGCCGACTTGCAACTCGAAACCTTCGCCTATCCGTCGGTTAACATCGTGGCGAAAATCGCCGGCACGGACGCGAAGCTGAAAGCGCAATACGTGCTTTTCAGCACCCACCAGGACCACGACGGGGTGCGCGAGGCCGTGGCGGGCGACTCGATTTACAACGGGGCCGACGACAACGCGACGGGCTGCGCGGCCACGCTGGCGCTGGTGCGGGCGTTTCGGCAGCGGCCGGCGCGGCGCTCGGCGCTGTTCGTGTTTCACGGGGCGGAGGAGCGCGGCCTGCTCGGCTCACGCTATTTTTCAGCCCACCCCACGGTGCCGGCCGAAAGCCTGGTGGCCGTGCTCAACGCCGAGATGATGGGCCGCAACGCTGCCGACAGCGCCGCGCTGCTGGGCCGCGTGCGGCCCCACCGCAACTCGGCGGATTTGGTGAGCACCGCCCTGGCCGCCAACCTGGCCGGCCCAAAATTCAAGCTCGACTCGCTCTGGGACCGCGCCGACCACCCCGAGGGCTGGTATTTCCGCTCCGACCACTTACCGTATGCGCGGCTGGGCATTCCGGCCGTCATGTTCACTTCGTTGCTGCACCCCGATTACCACACCCCGCGCGACGAGCCGGCCCGCATCGGCTACCCGAAACTCACGAATATGACCCGCTGGATGTACCTCACCGGCTGGGCCGTGGCCAACCGCACCGAGCCGCCGGCCCGCGAGCCAGGCTTTAAGCTGGAGCGGTAAGCGCGTAGAACGGAGTGGCGCTCCATTCTGCCGCGAAGCGGCAAGCTACGGTCGGGTGTAGAACGGAGTGGCACTCCATTTTGCCGCGAAGCGGCAGGCGCGGGTCTGGTTTTCAAGCGTGATTCAAAACGGTTTTGAGGTCAGTAGGCAGGTAGGGGCGGGCGGGCGGCGAAAAGCCGCCCGCGTTGAACGAATCAGTGTACGCTGACTCGGAATTAGTCGTGGCGACCAAAGCAACAGCCAGGAATTACCAACTCGCCGCGAGCTTGCCGCTTTGCGGCAGAACGGAGTGCCACTCCGTTCTACTACTATTTTTGCGGGCGGGTATGCCAGCCGGGTGGGTTTTCAGCGTTGAGCGCGAAGGCCGTCGGGTGGCCGGACCTTTCCCTTTAGCGCTTGTTTTTGAAAAAGACCTTCTTCGTTGGGCTGCTTGCGGGGCTGTTGAGCGGCGCGGCCAGCCACCTGGTCCAGGCCCAGGCTCCAGCTCCGGCCCGACCTCAGCTTCCGGCCCGACCTCAGCTTCCGGCTTCGCCTCCGTCTCAGGCTCCAGCCCCACCGCCGCGGGTCGCGTCTGGCCCATCGCCGGCAGCGACCGGAGTGGCTACGGCGGCTTCGGCTTCGGTTTCGCCGGGGAGCGCGCCGTTGCCCGTGCCGCGCAACATGCGGCCGGCCTACGCCCGCGGCACCCGCTCGGCCGACGGGCGGCCCGGCCCCAACTACTGGCAAAACCGGGCCGACTACATTATCAAGGTCAATTTCGACCCCGCCACCCGGCTGCTGGCCGGTACGGTGAACATCAATTATCAGAACAACTCGCCCGACTCGCTGCGGCAAATCTGGTTCAAGCTCTACCCCAATCTCTTCCAGAAAGGCGCGCCCCACGACGGGCGCTTTCAGCCGGGCGACCTCGGCGACGGGGTTAAAATCGAGCAGCTGAGCCTGAACGGGCAGCCGTTCGACGTAGATAAACTGCTGATTGACAACACTAACATGACCCTACCCCTGCGCCGGGCGCTGGGGCCGCGGCAGGCGCTGCAAATCAGCGTTACGTATTCGTACATCCTCAACCGCACTTCGCACCAGCGCACGGGCGAAGTCGCGCCGGGGGCGGCTTTCGTGGCCTATTTCTTCCCGCGCGTGGCCGTGTACGACGACGTGGACGGCTGGAACCGGAATCCCTACACCGGCACCCAGGAGTTTTACAACGACTTCGGGCGCTTCTCGGTGGACGTTACCGTACCGCGCAACTTCATCGTCTGGGCGACTGGCGACCTCACGAACGCGGGCAAGGTGCTGGCCCCGAAGTACCACAAGCGCCTGGTGCTGGCCGGCAAAAAGGACGGCATCGTGAGCGTGATTGATTCGGCCGAAGCCAGCCTGCACGACGCGACGGCCCCCAACGCCTACAACACCTGGCACTTCGAGGCCCGCGAGGTGACCGACTTTGTCTTCGCCACCTCCGACCACTACGCCTGGGAAGCGACGAGCCTCGTCGTGGACCCCGCCACCAAGCGCCGCACCCGCGTCGATGCCGTGTACGATGCCAAGCACGACGACTTTGAAGAAGCCGCCAAATTTGGGCGCAAGACGATTCAGGCCATGAGCTACGTCTTTCCGAAGTGGCCTTTTCCGTATTCGCACGAGACGATATTCGACGGCCTCGACCAGATGGAGTACCCGATGATGGCCAACGACAACCCCTCGCCCACCCGTGAGTCGGCCATCACGCTCACCGACCACGAGATTTTTCACACCATGTTCCCATTTTACATGGGCACCAACGAGACGAAATACGCCTGGATGGACGAGGGTTGGGCCACGCTCGGCGAGTGGCTCATCTCGCCCCTCATCAAGCCCAAGCTGGTGGACTCCTACGGCATGGTGCCCTACAGCCAGGCCGCCGCCACCGAAGACGACCCGCCCATCATGACGCTTTCCACGCAGCTCAGCGGGCAGGGCTATTTCTTGAATTCGTACCCGAAGCCGGCCCTGGGGTATTTGTTCGTCAAAGACATGCTCGGCGACGAGCTGTTTACCAGGGCCTTGCACCACTACATCCGCACCTGGCACGGCAAGCATCCCATCCCGTTCGATTTTTTCTACTCGATGAACGCCGGCGCGGGGCGCGACCTGAATTGGTTCTGGCAGCGCTGGTTTTTCGACGGCGGCTACCCCGACCTGGGCCTCACCCGCGTGGCGCGCGACCCGAGCGGCGGCGGCGAAATCGAAGTAACCGCCGTCGGGTCCAAGCCCGTGCCGATTGACCTGACCGTGACCTACGACAACGGCTCGACCGAGGACTTCCACGAAAGCATTGCCGCGTGGCAGGCCGGCAACCGCACCCACAAAATCGAAGTCGAGAGCCGCCGCCAAATCGTGAAAGTCACGCTCGGCAGCACCTACGTGCCCGACGCGAACCCGGCGGATAACGTGTGGGTGGCGACGGGCGAGTGAGCGCGGCCAGCCAGGGGAACCACACCACAGCGAGGAACCGTAGCTTTGAGTCACGGAGTGTCACGCTCCGTGTCTTGACTGATGAAAACCACCGCCGCGAAAACCGATTGGTTGGCCGTTGCCAAACGAATGCTCGCCGATAAGAAGCGCATCAATCACGCGCTGGTGACTGGTATGCCCGTTCCTGATGCCATCCGCTTCGTCAAACCTGCCGCCTTCTAAATTAATTATTGTACTGATTTTGAAAGTACCACTGCTGATTGCTTGCTTCGTCCTGCTTGCCACTCGGGCTATGGCGCAACAAGGCTGGTTCGGGCCGGAAGTTGCCAAAGAAATAGGCATTGAAACTTGCGCTACGTGCCCACCGCCCCGCTATCCAGCCACTACTTATCAAATCGAAAAGTATCGAATCGCCAGCATCACCATAGCATTATTTGACACCACAGGTACTTACGTTCAAGGGCGTGTTGTGAGTGTAGCGGGCAAGCCACTTGCGGGAGCGGTTGTGAGGGTCGATTACTGCTCCAACGGAAGTAGCCGGCTAGAGACCAAGACCGTAACCACGAATAATCAGGGCTTCTTTCGGCTCGGTTGGGTGGGCAGTTATGGAGTTGCCGGCCCGCGCTCAAACCATTCATTGAGCGTACAGTCCGCCGGTTATCAACCCCTCGAAACGCAGAAGGTCGTCTTTGGTGGTTCGGCCTACTTGCACATCGTAGTCGGCGCGGTTGAAACGACCAGGTAACCAGTCATCTTTAATTCCCCCGCGCCGTCTCCACCCGCGGCTGTCCGGCGGCCATGGCCTTATAAATCACCTCCTGAATGCGGGTGCGGATGTTGTAGGTGCGCAGCTTCACGTTACCCGCATCGGGATAGACGCGGTTGGAGAGAAAGACGTACAGAATCTGATTGTCGGGGTCGAGCCAGACGCAGGTGCCCGTGAAGCCGGTGTGGCCGAAGGTGCTGGCCGGGGCCAGGCGGGTGGTGGGGCCGCTGGGCTGGGTCGGGTCGCCGTGGTCCCAGCCCAGGCCGCGCTTGTTACCGCTGACCTGGGGCCGGGCGAACTCGGTTACGACCGGCGTCTGGAAAAACTGGGTGCCGCCGTAGCGGCCGTTTTGCAGGTTCATCTGCATGAGCACGGCCAGGTCGTTGGCCGTCGCAAACAGCCCCGCGTGGCCGCCCACGCCACCCACGAGCGCCGCCGTCTGGTCGTGCACCGTGCCCTGCAGCTGCTGGCGGCGGTAGTAGGTGTCGTTCTCCGTCGGCGCGATGCAGCTTTTCGGAAAGCGCTGCAAGGGGTTGTAGGTGAGCGCGCCCAGGCCCAGTGGCCGGTAAAACTCGCGCGGCAGAAACACGCTCAGCGGCTGACCCAGCAGCTTTTCGCTCAGCCGCTTCATGATGATGAAGCTCAAATCCGAATACTCGACCGGGTACTTGCCCTTGACTTTGGGCAGCAGGCCCGAGCGCAGCGTCCAGGCCCAGACCGAGTCATCGGCGGCCCGCAACGAGTATTCGCCGGGCGCTATCTCGTTCGGGTATTCGTCGGAGCGCTGGCTTGAATAATAGCCGGGCCGGAGCGCGCCGTCGCGCACGGTGCGCTCCCAGGTCGGGATGCCGGGCTTGAGGCCGGCTTGGTGCAGCAGCACGTCGCGCACGGTCGCTTCGCGCTTGTTGGTGCGGGCCATCTCGGGCAGGTAAGTCGAGATTTTCTCGTCCAGGTTCAGCCGGCCCTGGTCTTTGAGGTACATGACGGCCTGCAGGGTGCCGGCCACTTTCGTCACCGAGGCCAGGTCGTAGAGTGTGCTGCTCGTTACGGGCTGGCTCTGGTCGTAGGTGGCGTAGCCGTAGCTCTGGTCGAAGACGACCGTGCCGTTTTTGGCGATGAGCACCTGGCAGCCGGGCGCGGCGGCCGTCACGATGCTTTCGAGGGCGATGTTGTCAATCTGGGCCAGCACCCGCGAATCCAGCCCCTCGCGCTCGGGCGTGGCGTAGCGCAACCGGCGCAAATCAGGTAGTGCCAGGCCGGTGCCGATTTTCAGGTTTTCCGACACCGTAACCGGCAGCTTACCCCGCGCCGGCAGCGCCCCGAACAGCACTTGCGGCAGCACGATTTGCGCCGCGTAGTGGTCCTCGTAGCCGCAAACCAGCGTGCGGGCGCTCTCCAGAAACTTCAGACCGTAGGGGTTACCCATCGCCACGACCACCGTCTTACGGCGCTTGTCGGCTTGCAGGTTCTTCAGAAATTTCAGCGCGCCCTCGCCCAGCCCGTAGCTGTGGGCGGGCGTGTTGTTCATCTGATGCAGACTAACGACCACCACGTTGGCGTTGCCCAGCCCCGCCTGGACCCGCGCAAACGTCGAATCAGGCGCGTAGCGGTCAGCCACGGCCACCACCGGGCCGGGCTGGTACTTATTGAAAATCGTGGCGTACGGCCCCTCCGGCGCGGTGCCGATGGTCACGGCCGCGATGCGCAGCGTGTCGAGCCGCTGAAACGGCAGCAGCTTGTCGTCGTTTTTGACCACCGTCACGGCGTGCTCGAAAATGGTTTGCGCCAGCACCCGGCTCGCGGGCTGATTCAGGCTGTCGTGGAGCTGGGTCAGGTTCACCGGCCGGTAGCGGCTCAACCCGGCCCAGTACTTGGCCCGCAGAATTTTCTTCACCCGCGCGTCCAGCTCGGTTTGCACCAAGTGCCCGGCCGCCACGGCGGTTTTGATGCGGCCGAGCGCGGCCGGCACGTCCTCCGAAAACAGCAGCACGTCGTTGCCAGCGGCCAGCGCCATCGCGTCCAGCTCGCCATCCTGATACAGCCGGCTCACGCTCCGCATGTTGAGCGCGTCGGTAAAAATCAGACCCTTGAAGCCCATCTTTTCTTGCAGCAAGCCCGTCACCAGCGCCCGCGACAGGGTGGTCGTTTTGGCGTTTGTCGTGTCGAAGAGCGGCATGTACAAATGCGCCACCATCACGCCCAACACGCCCGCCTCGAAAGTTTTCTGAAACGGCACGAGGTCCACTTTTTCCAGGCGGGCCATGTCGGTGTTTATCACCGGCAGGGCCACGTGCGAGTCGGTGTCGGTGTCGCCGTGACCGGGGAAATGCTTGGCCACGGCAATCACGCGCTGCTCCTGCAAGCCCTTGACGTACTGCACGCCGAGCGCGGCCACGCGGTCCTGGTTCTCCCCAAACGAGCGGTTGCCGATGACCGGGTTGCCGGGGTTGGAATTGACATCGACCACCGGCGCGAAGTTGATGTGCACGCCCAGCGCCCGCAGCTTGCGGGCCAGGTCGCGGCCCATTTGGTACACCAGCCGGTCGTCGTCCATCGCGCCGAGCGTCATCTGTTTGGCGAAGTGCGAGGTCGAATCCAGGCGCATGTCGAGGCCCCACTCGGCATCGGTGGCGATGAGCAGCGGCACCCGCGCGGCGGCCTGCAAGCGGTTGGTCATCAGCGCTTGCCGCCGCGGGCCACCCTGCAAGAACATCACACCGCCGATGCCCTGGTTGCGCACCAGCCGCTCGATGCGGTCGGCGTGGGCCTTCTCGCGGTTCGAGTAAGCGGCCACCATGAAAAACTGACCCAGGCGCTGGTCGGGCGTGAGCGAGTTGAAGACGCTATCGACCCAGCGCTGCTCGGCGGGGCCTTGGGCGAGCGGGTCGGGCAGGCGCGCGGGGGCGCGGCGCGGGGTGGCGCCCCACAACAGCCCCGCCCCTACCAACGCGCTCAGCCAGAAAAGTCGAAGATTAAAGCGCATCAAGGCCCTGGTGGGTCGGAGTGAAGGATAACGAGGTGCGGGCCGGGAGCCTACTTTTGCCGCCGGCTCCGGGCGAACCAGCGGCGCGTCGGAACGGTTTGCCAAGCGCCCGCATTGCCTAAATTGGCCGTAAAGTTAGGGCTGAGATGTGGCGCGAGCTTTAGCTCGCAGTCGGCATGAAGCCTTCCCGACTGGGTCGGGTCAATTTTGTGCGTTGTTGCTTAACGTCGAGCTAAAGCTCGCGCCACATTTTTATGCCCGACATCATCCAGCTGCTGCCCGAATACCTGGCCAACCAGATTGCGGCGGGCGAGGTGGTGCAGCGGCCGGCCTCGGTGGTGAAAGAGCTGCTGGAAAACGCCGTGGACGCGGGCGCAAACACCATCCAACTCATTGTCAAGGAAGCCGGTAAGCAGCTCGTGCAGGTCGTGGACGACGGGGCCGGCATGTCGCCCACCGACGCGCGCATGAGCCTGGAGCGCCACGCGACGAGCAAGATTCGCTCGACCGAGGACCTGTTTCGCATCCGCACGCTGGGCTTCCGGGGTGAGGCGCTGGCCAGCATCGCGGCCGTGGCCCAGGTCGAAATCCGCACCAAGCCGCGCGGGCAGGAAACCGGCTCGCTGCTGCTCGTCGAAGGCTCGCAGGTGTCGAGCCAGGGGCCGACGGCCTGCCCGGACGGCACGAGCATCGCCGTCAAGAACCTGTTTTTCAACGTGCCCGCCCGGCGCAATTTCCTCAAAAGCAACGCCGTCGAGATGCGCCACATCCTCGACGAGTTTCAGCACGTGGCGCTGGCCAATCCGCAAACAGCCTTCTCGCTCTACCAAAACGATTTGGAAGTGTTCGGGCTGCCGGCAGGCAAGCTCAGTCAGCGCATCGTGGCTTTGCTGGGCAACAACTACAAGGAGCAGCTGGCGAGCTGTGAGGAAGTTACGCCCTTCATCACCGTGCGCGGCTACATCGGCAAGCCGGAGTCGGCGAAGAAAAGCCGGGGCGACCAGTTTTTCTTCGTCAATAACCGCTTCATCCGTTCGGCTTACCTCAACCACGCCGTGCTGGCCGCCTATGAGGGATTGTTGCCCAAAGAGACGCACCCGTTCTACGTGCTGTTTCTGGAGCTGGACCCGAAAACCATCGACATCAACGTCCACCCGACGAAGACCGAAATCAAGTTCGAGGACGAGAAAACGGTCTACGCCGTGGTGCGGGCGGCCGTGCGGCAGGCGCTGGGTTTGCACAGCCTCAGCCCCTCGCTCGACTTCGAGGGCGATGTCAATTTCGCGCCCATCCGCCCCTTGCGCACCTCGGTATCGAATGCTGGAGCCGGTGGCTTCGGCGGCGGGCGCGGCGCGGGCGACGGCGCGCCTAACGACGCGCTGCCGCCGCCGCGCCGCCACGTCGAGTTCAACCCCGACGCGCTGGCCGATTCCGTGTCGGCCGCCGCCCGTGGGGGCCGCTCTTCGACGGGCGCGCCCGCCGCCGCCGCCCGCCCCAGCGAGCAGGCCCGCCGCGACCTCGAAGCGTTTTACCGCGAGTTGGGCCAGCCCGTGCGCCCGCCCGCCGACCCGGCCGCGCCCGAAGCCGCGCCCGTGCCCGCGCTGCCCGAGCTACCCTTCGTGCATCCGGCTCCTTTGTCGCCCGGCTCCTCCCAATCCACTTCACTCACTCACTCACTCACTCATTCACCGCGCGCCACGCAGGTGCTGACCCGCTACGTGCTGTTGCCGGTTAAGTCGGGGCTGATGCTCATCGACCAGGAAGCGGCCCGCGAGCGGATTCTCTACGAGCAGTACGTGGCCGGGCCGGGCCGGGGCGCGGGCCACTCCCAGACGCTGCTGTTTCCGCGGCCGCTCACGTTTTCGCCCGCCGACTACGCCGTGCTTGGCGAGCTGACCGAGGCGCTGCAACAGCTCGGGTTTCGCTTCGCCGAGTTCGGGCCGCTCACCATCGCCATTGAAGCCGTGCCCGCCGAGCTGCCCAGCGGCGGCGAAAAAGAATTGCTGGAAGGGCTGATTGAGCAGTTCAGAAGCGGGGCCGCGCCCTTGCGCCTCGACCGCCGCGAGGCGCTGGCCCGCGCCCTGGCCCGGCGCGTGGCCGTGGCCAGCAGCCAGCCCCGCCTCGCCGACCTGGAAATGAGCGCGCTCGTGGACCGACTCTTCGCCTGCCAGGTGCCCAACTACACCCCCGACGGCCGCCCCACCGTTACGCTGCTCGACGGCGAGCAGCTGGCCGGCTTTTTCCGTAAAGGCTGAAGCGCACGTAGCGCGAACTCTGCGAGTCCGCGCATATTAACGTTGTTCAGCCGTCTCACGCGCGGGCTCACAGAGTCCGCGCTACTAACCCGCTTCCATGTTCAACCTCACGCCCACCGTTCGCAACCTGCTGCTAATCAACATCGCGGTGTATTTGCTGCAACAAGTCGAAAGCCTGCACCTCACGCAGCTGGGCAGCCTCTACCCGCTCGGCTCGCCGTTTTTCCGGCCCTGGCAATTTCTGACGCACATGTTTATGCACGCCAATCTGCTGCATATTTTCTCCAACATGTTCGGGCTGATAAATTTCGGGCCGCTGCTGGAGCAGCGCTGGGGCGGCCAGCGGTTTTTGACCTTCTGGCTGATTTGCGGCATTGGCGCGGGCGCGCTCTACGAGGGCGTGCGTACTTACGAGATGCGGCAGCTCGCCACGGCTTACGAAACGGTCGTGCGCGAGCCGGACGCGGCCAACTTCGTGGACTTTATGAAGCAGGTCGGCATTGGGAAAGAGGCTTATGAGCCGGCCGCCGCCGCGCTCGAACGCAACGCCACCGACCCGCAGCTGCGCCAGGGCGTAGTCGAAAACGTGCGCCAGCTCTACACCGAGCTGCTACAGTCGCCGGGCGGCGGGATGCTCGGCGCGTCGGGCGCGCTGTTCGGGGTGTTGTTCGCCTTCGGCTACCTGTTTCCGAATACCATTCTGATGTTACTTTTTCCGCCCATTCCGCTCAAGGCCAAATATTTTGTGGGCCTGTACGCCTTGTACGAGCTGTACAGCGGCGTGCACCGCACGCCCGGCGACAACGTGGCCCACTTCGCCCACATCGGCGGCCTGGTCATCGGCTTCGTACTGATTAAAATCTGGGAGCGCGGGCGCGGACAATTTTACTAGCGGCCGGTTATCAGGGCGACTCCGTTTATTTCGTTAAGCAAAACTATGAGTATCACGCAGGATATCCGCGCCGCGTTTCAGCAACGCGACAACGCGCTCACGAAGCTGCTCCTGATTAACGGGGCGGTTTTCGCCGTGCTTATTATTTTGAAGGCCATCTTCTTCGTGTCGCAGGCCAACGGCGTGTACGCGCTCATCATGCGCCAGCTGGAGCTGTCCGCCAACCCGAGCGTGCTCATGCGCCATCCCTGGACGGTGCTCACCTACGCCTTCATCCACGCCGACTTCTTCCACATCCTGTTCAATATGCTCAACCTGTACTGGTTCGGGCAGGTCATTCGGGAGTACCTCGGCAACCGGCGGCTGGTGAGCCTTTACATCCTGGGGGCGCTGGCCGGGGCGACGTGCTTCTGGCTCTCGTTCAACTCGTTGCCCGTATTTCAGCCCCTGGCCGAAGCCGGACAAACGGTGGTCGGAGCCTCGGCGGCCGTAACGGCCATCATCGTGGCGGCGGCCACGCTGCTGCCCGACTACACGTTCATGGTGATTCTGCTCGGGCCGGTCAAAATCAAGTGGATAGCGCTGGTGGTGGTGCTCGTGTCGGTGGCCGGCATCAGCGGCGGCAACGCCGGCGGGCAATTGGCTCACCTGGGCGGGGCGCTGCTGGGCTTCGTCTTCATCAAGCAGATGCAGGCCGGGCGCGACATGGGCCGCCCGGTGCAGGCCATTGGTCGCTGGCTCACGCGCCTCACCACCCGCCGCCCGGCCATGGAAGTATCGTACCGCACCGGCGGCTCCGGCGCGCGCGGCGGGAGCGCGCTGGCCGCGCCCAAAGCGAAAGTCGCCACCGGCACCGCCCCCGAAGAAGTGGATTTGATACTCGACAAAATCTCGCGCTCCGGCTACGAGAGCTTGTCGAAAGACGAAAAGCAGAAGCTGTTTCGGGCCAGTCAGCAGTGATAGCGGACGCTACCCAGAAACGGCTGTTCTGACTTAAACCGTAGGGGCAGTCGTTTGCGTCGCCTGCGCCTCGTCGGCCGCCGTCTGCCGTGCCCAGCCGCTGGCGCAACGGCTCTGCATCTGCTGGCGAAATTTTTCGCGCGCTTCGGGCGAAAGGCTGGCCATGCCCGCAGCAGCTTGCTGCTGCCAGATGGCGCGGCCCCGCACCCACCGGGCGCGGCCCGCTCCGCCGCGCCCCCAACCGCCCAGCAAAATACGGCTCAGCACGAGCAAACCCAGCGTCTGCCCGAAGCCCAGCACCGGCCCGTGGAAAAGCGTCGGCACGAGCCAGTTCCAGAGGCTCATCGTGCCAAACACGGCGGCGACCAAAAACAAGCTGCCGAAGAAAACGAGTTTGAGGGCTTTTTTCAGCCAGAAGGATTTCATTTCTTTAATGTGCTAATGTGATAAATGTGCGAATGTGCTGATTGACCCAGAAAAAGCAAGGAAGCGCGGGTAGCTGGTGGCTAATGAAAAAAAGACATTAGCACATTCGCACATCCAACACATCAGCATATTAGGAAAACAGCTCCTCGTAAAGCTTGCGCAGGCGCTTGCGCAAATGCTTGACGGCATAATGCTTGCGCGAGATGAGGGTCTTGAGCGGCACGCCGGTTTCGGCCACCATGTCGTTGAACGAGCGGTCTTCCAGCTCGTGCCAGACAAACACCTGGCGCTGCTCGGGGGGCAGCTCGGCCAGGGCCTCGGTGAGCGCGTCCATGATGGTCGCGCGCAACAGCCGGTTTTCGGGCGAGTCGTCGGGGGCGGGCAGCACGTCTTGCAGCAGGCGGGTGGGTTCGGCTTCGTCGGGGCCGCCGGCCAGCGGGGCATCGAGCGAGACCGTGCGCTGGGCCGGCACCCGACGGTAGCGGTCGATGATGCGGTTGCGCGCCACCCGAAACAGCCAGGCGGCGGCCTGCTCAACGGGCTTGAGCAGCCGGTAGCTCTCGACCAGCTCGGCAAAAACATCCTGCAAGATGTCCTCGGCCTCGGCCGGGTCGGGCACGCGCCGCTCGATAAAGCGCAGCAACCGGCCGCGCTGCTCGCGCACGGCCGCCTGAATCTGCTGGTCCTGGCCGGCGGCAGTCATCATGGTCGAAGACAGGGAAAGGGCAAAAGCATCCATCGTGGGTAAGCTGACGGCGCAGGCAGGCAGATGTTTTAAGTAATGTGGCGCGAGCTTCAGCTCGCAGTCGTAGTTGCCTGCCCTGCTTGCCAGCGGTGAGCTAAATTCCTTACCCGACCCACTGCGAGCTAAAGCTCGCGCCACGTTTCCCACCATAACGGGTAACTTTGCCCCCCCGAACCCGCCTCGCTATGCCCCTTACCAACGCCTCGCTCGTGCCCGCCGTCATTCAGCAAGTGCCGCTGCAATACTACGTCTTCTTCGCCACGGCCCTCTTCTGCATCGGCGTAACGGGCGTGCTGGTGCGGCGCAACGCCATCATCATCTTTATGTGCATCGAACTGATGCTCAACGCGGTGAACATTTTACTCACGGCTTTCGCCGCCTACCGGGCCGACCCCAACGGGCAGATATTCGTGTTTTTCATCATGGCCGTCGCTGCCGCCGAAGTTTCCGTCGGCCTGGGCATCATCGTCATGATTTACCGCAATTTTCAAAACACCGATGTGCAGCTGCTGAGCCGGCTCAAATGGTGAAAGCGGTGAGATGGTGAACTGGTGAGGTGGTGAGTTTTTCTCGTTTTAAACGACGAGCAAAAACTCACCACCTCACCAGTTCACCATCTCACCGTCCACTCCACCAGTTCACTATTTCACTGCTCTCACCACCCCACTAGTTCACCATCTCACCGAATGGAGACCGTTCTTCCCGGCCCGACTGCCCCTTACGCCACGCTGCTGTACGTACTCATTCCGGGGCTGCCTTTTCTGGGTTTTTTACTGAATGGCTTGCTCAACCGGCGTGTGTCGGGCACGGTGGCGGGGCTGATTGGGAGCGCGACGGTGGCCGGCTCGTTCGGGCTGTCGCTGTTTCTGTTTCTCACGTTTCAGCGGCAGTACACGGTGCAGCTTTTCGACTGGATTTCGGTCGGCTCGCTCCAGGTTCCGTTCGCCTACCAAGTGGACCAGCTTAGCCTGCTCATGCTGCTGCTCATCACGGGCGTGGGGCTGCTGATTCACATCTACAGCATCGGCTACATGAGCCACGACGCGAACGTGGGCAAGTTCTTCAGCTTCCTGAATCTGTTCGTATTCAGCATGTTGATTCTGGTGCTGGGGGCCAATTTCGTGATTCTGTTCATTGGCTGGGAAGGCGTTGGGCTGTGCTCATACCTGCTCATCGGCTTTTGGAACACGAACACGCCCTACAACAACGCCGCCAAGAAAGCCTTCATCATCAACCGCGTCGGCGACCTGGGCTTTCTGCTCGGTATTTTCCTCATCTACCTGACTTTCAACTCGGTCGAGTACGCCGAGGTGTTTCAGAAGGCACACCTGGCGCAGTTTGGCGAGTACGGCGCGGGCGTGTGCGTAGCCATTACGCTGCTGCTCTTCGTGGGGGCGATGGGCAAGTCGGCCCAGCTGCCGCTCTTCACCTGGCTGCCCGACGCGATGGCCGGCCCCACGCCCGTCTCGGCCCTGATTCACGCCGCCACGATGGTCACGGCCGGCATCTACCTCGTGCTGCGCGCTAACGTGCTCTTCACCCTGGCCCCGCAAACACTCGAAGTCGTGGGCATTATCGGGCTGGCTACGGCGCTGTTTGCCGCCACCATCGGCCTGGCGCAGAACGACATCAAGAAAGTGCTCGCGTACTCGACCGTCTCGCAATTGGGCTACATGTTTCTGGCCCTGGGCGTGCTGGGCTACACGTCGGCGTTTTTCCACGTGCTGACCCACGCTTTCTTCAAGGCGCTGCTCTTTCTCGGGGCCGGCTCCGTGATTCACGCCATGAGCAACGAGCAGGATTTGCGCCGCATGGGCGGCTTGCGCAAAGCGCTGCCGGTCACGTTCCTGACCATGCTCATTGGCTGCCTGGCCATCGCGGGCATTCCGCCCTTCGCGGGTTTTTTCTCGAAAGATGAAATCCTGAGCCACGTTTTCGAGCACAGCAAATTGATGTGGGGCCTGGGCCTGTTCACTTCCTTTCTGACGGCGTTCTACATGTTCCGGCTGCTGTTTCTGGCGTTCTTCGGCGAGTTTCGGGGCACCGAGGAGCAACGGGCGCACCTGCACGAGTCGCCCGCGAGCATGACGCTGCCGCTCATCATCCTGGCCGTACTCTCCACCGTGGGTGGCTTCATGGGCGCGCCGCTCGTGCTCGGCAAGCACTACCTGGCCGACTACCTGGCCCCGATTTTCATCTATTCGCGGCAGCTGCTGCCGGCTGCTTTCGCCACCGAACCCGACCACCAGACCGAGCTGCTGCTGCTCGGCGCGTCGGTAGTCGTGGCCGTGCTCGGCATCGCCCTGGCCTACGTGCAGTACGTGGCCCGTGCCCGGCGCCCGGCCGAAGACGCGGCCGCCCGCTCGGCCCCCGAAAACCTCGTCTATCACAAATACTACGTGGACGAGCTGTACGACGCGCTCGTTACGCGGCCCGTCATGCTGCTCTCGCGCGGGCTGTTTCGCTTCGTCGAAAACGGCGTAATCGACCCCATCGCCAACGGGTTCGGGCGCGCGACGCTCGCCGGCGGCCAGCTGCTGCGCTTCGTGCAAACCGGCTCGGTTGAAACGTATCTGGTGCTCATGGTG
>Ga0209511_1001529_pt1 | contig 20439 bp, 19 predicted proteins | sample SSSSmetaG_FD_184141 | JGI IMG/M metagenome (GOLD analysis project Ga0209511, IMG submission 184141) | Glacier valley bacterial and archeal communities from Borup Fiord, Nunavut, Canada, to study Microbial Dark Matter (Phase II) - ​SSSS... | ecosystem: Environmental > Aquatic > Freshwater > Ice >...
TCGGCAGCAGCAGCACGAGCGTTACGCTAACCGAACTCACAGGCAATGCACGTCTCCATCTCTTTAATAATAGCCAAACTGATGTCACGCCGATCACCACAGGCACTCCTAAACAGCTCTCAGAAGCGCTCTCAGCCAAGCTAGCTGCGGGGACGTACTACATCCAGGTAGACTTAGATCCAAGTGATGCTGCTGCTACAGATGCCAACTACAAGCTCAATCTCTCCGTCAGCACCGATGCAATTCTCAGCAATCTGGTTTGGCGTAGCACAGTAACGGGCGCTCTTTCAGTGGTGCAGACCGATGGCAAAACTGCACAAACAGACAATATCAGCAATGTTCCAACGACCGATTGGAAAAATCAGTTTGCTGACCTCAACGGAGATGGTGAAGACGATATTCTGTGGCGAAATCAGAAAGACGGCACAGTTGCAATCTGGTTGATGCAAGGTAAGACTGTTTTGCAGACCGCTTACTCTTACAAGGTCCCATTAGACTGGGAAACCACTCTAGGAGACTTTAACAACGACGATCGAGCCGACATTTTCTGGCGCAACAAAAAAGACGGTTTAGCAGCTATTTGGCTAACTAGCAGCACAGGGTTGGGGTTCGACACGCTTACGATGCTTCCTGGGGTTCCTAGCAATTGGGACCCTGCTTTAGGCGACTTTAACAAGGACGGGAAAAAAGACATTTTCTGGCGGAACCCTCAGACTGGTGAAGTGGCAGTTTGGCTGATGAATGGCACTCAAATCATCCCTGGAGGAGCAGCCTATCTTCCGAACGTTCCGGGCGCATGGCAGGCGCAGCTAGGCGACTTTAACAAGGATGGAAAAACAGACATCTTCTGGCGAAACCCTCAGACTGGCGAAGTGGCAGTTTGGCTAATGAGCGGCACTCAAATCATCCCTGGAGGAGCAGCTTATCTTCCGAGCGTTCCAATTGACTGGACTGCTAAACTGGGCGACATTGATGGCAACAAAACAGACGACCTCCTCTGGCGCAACAACCGAACTGGTGAATTAGCCGTTTGGCTTTTGAACGGCACCCAAATCATCCCTGGAGGGGCAGTGTATCTTTCTAATGTTCCAACCAGTTGGAACATTGAACAACTGACCGACTTTAACAACGACGGCAAAGCCGATATTTTTTGGCGCAACAAATCTACGGGTGAAGTCGGAGTTTGGCTTTTAAATGGTACAAGCGTCTTAGACACAGCGTTTCTTCCTCAGCGCTCTAGCAGTGACCAATTTGATGGCATTCAGCGTCGCCGATTTGTGGCTACGACCCGGAGTATCGGTGGTGGCACAGAGTTGTCTGCTTTCAACATCGGCACCCTGAACGCGGCTGGGGTTTATGCTGACTCAATCAGTTCTGACCTGCCTGATTACTTCAAATTCAAGCTTGCCCTCAAGTCCACGCTAGTTTTGTCTGCCACAGACTCAGGCGGTCAGCCGCTCAGTTCAGTTAATTTGCAACTTTACAAAGCAGGTGTAAGCGGCGCTGCTTCGACCCTTGTAAGCTACTCGGGGCAGACGCTAGATCCGGGAGACTACTACATCAAAGTCTCCACTAATGTAGACGGCATCAACTATCGGCTAAACGTTGAAGGCAAGCCACAAGTCACGGAGCTTCTCGGCAATAGTTTCACAGGTCCTTCTCAAGTTCTCTTGACCCCAGGAACTAATAGCACTGATCCGGTTACTACTATAGCAGTTAATTACAGTGCTAAGAATGATGGAACCATTGCTGCCGCTGGGGTGAAGGTTGCTTTCTATATCTCAAGAGATCAGGTACTCGATCGGGCATCTGACTTTCTAATATCTACTACTACTGTAGATCTTCCGGCAGGTCAGATTGGTCAATCACAGCCTTTAAATCTGGCTCTACCCTCGTGGCTAAACACTTTCTGGAGTGTGGATGGGACTTACTACCTGCTCGCGTTAGTTGACTCAGACGATGCTGTTGCAGAGACAAACGAAAACAATAACGTGACCGTCTTGAATATCGACGTTCAACAGATTCCTACTATCAATCTGAGAGGTAAGAGTCTGGCTGTAAATGGAACAACCTTTGCTCCTACAGGAACGGTGACTGCAACGTTTGTGACTGAAAACAACGGTTTCAAAGCCGAAACCAACGGGAGCGAGGTTGGATTCTATTTGTCTACAACTCCTGTCTTCAGCAAGTCTGATACGTCTGCTTGGGCATTCACCCCGACAAGCGTTGATCCTATTGCAGGTAAGAGTTTATCAGCCTCCAAGACGGTCGATTTGAAGCTTCCTTCTAGAAATTGGACTGGCTGGGCTAATCTGTCTGGAACTCAGAAGATCTACATTGGCATGGTTCAAAATAATGGTGGATCTGTGAATGATGTTGACCAGACCGATAACCAAAACCGAGGTCAGGACATTGACTGGGTGGAGGTTATGGTGAACCTATAGTGATTGCGTTCGACTAATCTGGAGGGGAAGGGGAAGCAATTCTCCTTCCCTTTTCGTTTACTCCTCTAAGACGGCGGGTGTTGAACACTGAGTTGAAATTTCCTGAGTTTTTGGATAGAAGCTCAACAAACGCAAAAAATATTCGCCGTCAAAGCTTCTAGGATCTATGCGCTGGCGCGATCGATCAACGGCTCGGTGAGTGGTAATTCGCGATTCAGGCACACCCGTCTTTGCGACTAGCCATGCCAGTGACTGATATTGTGCTCGCGTGTAGCCACTGTGTCGAGTGGCGTTGTTGCGACCATCAGGTGGAGTCACCAGGGAAATGTGATAAGCAAAATTGTTGACAGACGGGGGAAAGTCTGGATTCGTCTGAATGGCTTCTTGACCCGTATCACTCACAAAAATCGAGTTTCCGGCTCCAAATGCTCGCCTATCGGGTGGCACCAAGTAGACGATCGTGCCATCTGTAGTGATCAGCGTGTGATAACTCACTTGATCATTGTCATTAGGGTGGGGCGTTTGAAACAGGTCGATCGTCGATTGAGCAGACCCGACCGTCTCGTGTAGAACCACGATCGCTTCATTATTTGCAAGTTTGCCGTAAAAGTCTTGCACAAATCGCCGTCCGAAGTTAGTTGGGTGAGCGAGGGCAACTTCTTCTGTGGGAGTGTAAGCAGGTGCTGACTTAGCTGAAGTTTCTTTGGATTGGTCAACAAGATTTGGTTCTTGTCTAAATCGGTTTAAGGGAACGGGTGTCTGCACGGCAGCGACGACTGGTCTTGATTTACTCGCTTTAGAAACTGGTTTGAGGGCACAAGCAGAAGACAACGTAAGACTGGAATCAGTGACTTCTTGAGCCTGTAGACTCAGGTGCGGAAAGCCAGGAATTCTTTGACCTTCGATGAGTTGAGCATCGCCAGAAGTGGTGGTCAAGATGAGGACGGCGATTCCTAACGTCAAAATAGCAAGGACTTTTAGAGCTTTTTTCATAACGAGTTTTGTTGCCGAATGGTCAGCAGCTAGTAGGAAACTGCTAGAGATCTCACCTGCTAAAGATAAGGTCTTTTAAGACTACTCCTCGAAAAAAGTTGATGAGAATTCCAAAGATAGGTAGGTAAATGGAATCAACTGTAATGTGGGTTTCGGCTCGGCTCAACGCTCAAGCCAGAGCTTGCAGCGGGTTGAGCGGAGCCGAAACCACCTACACGAGTTGGCTTTAATTGAGCCTGCCTACTTAAGGGGTATTTTAAAGTACAAAAATTACTCACTTGACAGAGCGATTCGTATTTCCCTGACGACGTTCTAGTGTGTTGAGGCGAATTTCTGTTGCCGTGACTCTTTCTTTAAGTTCGATGACCAGAGTGGCTAATCTGTCGAATTGAGGGTCGGCTGGAAGGATTTGTCTATTTCCTCGTCGATCTCCAGAGGGTAAAGTGGGCGTAGGCACAGAGATGCCTGGTAGAAAGCCAGATTGTATCTGGCTGAGGCGGCTTTGAATACCTACCAGTTCAGTCTCCAGCCTTGAGACACGGGAGTCCAATCCAGCTTGAGCTTGAGCCGGGGAGAAGGGGTGGAACAAGAGAGCTAGTATCCCTAAGAGAAGGGCGATCGCTAAGAACTTAGGCATGATAAAAGTTTAGAAGCCACTGCAATAAGCCAAGCGCATTTGCAACGTCTCAACGTCTAGCCGGAGAATGACTCTATGGAAAGAGAAACACTCCGGCATGTAAAGAATCTTTAATAGGTTTACACTCGAACCATAAGTAATAAGACGTATCTTTGCAAAGTATAAAGAAGCTCTATGACCTAGATCAGGCAATTAAACCACCAGGGTCGAGAGTAAGCGCTACAATCGTTTTAGCTTGCGTTTACTTCGTTTAACCCCCTTGATCCCAGTTTTAATCATCTCTAATTTCTATCTTTTTTCAGCCAAAGCCGATCAAGCCAGGAATTGACGGCTCTTTACAATCTGTTACAAACTAGTAAAGAATCGTTGCAAATAGAATTATGCTCAATGGCTTCACAAATCTAAAAAACGCTTCGGGTGCCGACTTTGGTGAACGGATGCTGAATAAGGTTGCGAGTGAATCCATTCGTCACCTCTTTTCAAAGAGCGAGTTAGTCGAGATTTCGATTCGCTGCTCACCCTCTAGCAAATTGTTGCAGGGCAGTCTAGACAGCTTCAAGATGGGCGGACGCGGACTGCTGATTCGCAAAGATTTTTGGGTCGAAGAGATGCGCTTTGAGACCGATGCGGTGGCGATCGACTTCGGCTCGGTTTTGAGCGGCAAGATTCGATTAAAGCAGCCGACTCAGGCGATCGCTCAAGTCACGCTGACTGAAGCGGGCATCAATGAGGCATTTAAGTCCGAGTTGGTGGTCAAGCGGCTGGAAAATGTGACCGAACCTGCGTTGATGAACCTGTCGGGAGGGGAGCCTGTTTCTTTCTCGGACATCGCGCTGAAGCTGATGCCTAACAACAGAATTCAGATTTTTGCAGAAGCGTTGCTACCTAACAACACCATACCTGTTAGCATGACTGCGACATTGGAGATCGAGCGGCGGCGGCGCGTTGCGTTCCAAAATCCTCAGTTTGAGCCAGATGCGGTGCCCGAAGAGCTGCGCGGCATTTCGGAGGTGTTGACGATGGCGTTTGCTGAAATTCTAGACAACATGGTGGATCTCGATCGCTTTAACCTGGATGGAATTCTACTGCGAATCAATCGTCTAGAAACTCAGGGAGAGCAATTAATTTTTAGTGGGTATGCTCAGATCGATCGTTTTCCAGACGTGTAGTTGCTTTGCTTCTAGCAGTCCGCGAATCGAGGCAGTTACTAAGGTCGCGATCGGGTGTGAACCATGAACGACTATCATTGTTCTCTGTTCACTGCTCACTGACTCACCATGCAGTCTAGTAACTGGTTTGCTTCTGGCGGCGTTGTTATGATTCCTCTGCTAGGGTTTTCGATCCTGGCTGTGGCATTGATTTTAGAACGAATTGTTTTTTGGGTAAAAGTCAAGAAGCGTCACGATCGAGTGCTTCGAGAAACTCTGGTGCTTTATAAGCGCAGTCCAAGAGCCGCTTTCTTGATGTTGGAGCAAAATTCTGATTTGCCTGTTGCCCGCATCTTTATGGCTGCCTTGGAATTAGAAGAAGCGACCTCGGACGAGTTTCGGTTGGCGCTAGAAAGTGCCGCTCAAGCAGAAATTCCACTGTTAAAGCGATTTAACACCGTTTTTGAAACCATTATTAGCCTTGCGCCTCTGTTAGGGCTGTTGGGCACCATTTTGGGATTGATCACCTCGTTTGCCTCGCTGCGACTGGGAGATGTCGGCAGCACCAACACGACCAACGTGACGGGCGGAATCAGTGAGGCGCTGATCTCGACCGCATCGGGGCTGGTGGTAGCGATCGTGACGCTTCTCTTCTCAAATACCTTTCGAGGGTTATATATTCGGCAGATTGCCCTGATTCAAGAATATGGTGGGCAGCTAGAATTGCTGTATCGTCGCCGTCATGAGAAGGGAGAAGATTTCTATGCGTCTACCTGAAGAACCGGATCTGCCGCCTCAAATTTATATCGTGCCGATGATTGACGTGGTCTTTGCGCTGCTGACGTTTTTTATCATGTCTACGTTGTTTTTGACGCGCTCTCAGGGGTTGCCTGTCAACCTGCCGAGTGCGGCAACGGCTGAGGCACAAAAATCGACTCAAGCGACAGTGACGATCGACCAGGCTGGCAAACTTGCCCTCAATCGCAAACCCATTCAACTCAGCAGTTTGGGAAATCAGGTTCAGGCGTTGAAGGGGAGGAATTCTCAGGTTTTAGTTGTGATTGATGCCGATCGTCGCGTCAGTCACGGACAGGTGATTACAGTCATGGATCGACTGCGAACAATCCCTGGGGTGAGATTGGCAATTGGCACGCAATAACCTAAAAGGTGGCTCACCGTTAGGTATGTTTGCCATTAGGACGCTGAACGATCGTTTCGATCACCCGACGGCGATCGCGCGAGTCAATTCCGACTAACCGCACATAGTCTTGGCGGTGATCTGCGAGGCACGATTCTAATGCCGCGATCGCTTCGGCTCCATCGGTTTGAAAGGTGCCATAACAACTCCAAGAATTGTTGCGGAACCGTCGATCGTCTACATATTCAATGCCTAATCGATGTCCTTGCCCCAAGATGCGATTCAGTTCGCTCACCATTTCTGGATTGAGGCGGGTGCTAGACGGCTGACCGCTATAGCTGCTGCTGACTGGAGGCGTATGTCCGTTTGATTTCGTAGGAGTTGGGATTGGGGCAGTCGGCATCAGGTTGACTTCGCCAAGCTTGCGGTTGCCAATCACGCGATTATATTCATCGACGAGCCGCATTTCTTTTAATCGCTTCTGCTCACCGACCATTAACTGTCCGAGTTCCAGAAGGTGTGACAGAGTGAAATCGGGTTTGTGAAATTCTGGCGGCGCTTCGGCACTATTGACGACTCGCATTGAGATCCGATCTAAACCCACGTCCTGAATAAGTTTACGGACTTGTTCATCATAGAGGCGCGATCGCAGTGCCCCATAAAAGTCGATCGACTGATCAGGAAACGCGTCCACCAGTTGCTCAATGTCGCGACGAGCAATGTGATCGACTTCAAAAATGCCGCTGACGATGCCGATGCGATCGTCGCGATCGGGTTCCCAAAAAAACTTTTCCATGCGTCCGTCACGAGTCAACGGTGCGTAGAGTGTCCCTAAATCATTGCCTGTGACAATGATCGGGATGCGCTGAATCGGTTCAATTTCATAGCTGCCCGGAAGCTGAACATTGGTCGGATTGTCAGCAATATTCATCAAAGTGCCGTGAACAAGCTGCGTATTCACGGTGTATTGAGTGAACTGATCGACGCGACCAGCCCCCGCATCAATGTCGTTAATCATCAGCACCGCCATCTTGCCGCGCACTTTTACGATGTCTGCTGCCTCGCGATAGCGCAATCGAATCAATCGAGCCGGATCGCCTGCATCAGGGCTTTCTAGCTCTCCTGCTGACATATAGACCGCTTCGACCCCCATCCGCTCAAAGACTAATTCGCACTGAAATGACTTGCCTTCCCCTTTGCGCCCGTGGACTCCCAAAATTAAAGGAACTTTGACACTGGGAATATTCAGGTAATTTTTGGTGATGTGAACCGAAAGCTTATCGATGAAGCGTGGAGAGATGTAGTAGTTCATGGAGCTAGGGACTCAAGATGAAAGGGATTACCGAGGATGAGAGTCTATAATTCTGCTCAAAGACAAAAAATAAGATGGGCATCACCCACCTTACGAATCTTGCTATGGGGTTCGATCGCTGCCTAGATCCTACCGAAGGAAAGGCTCTTTGGCTGAGGAACTAGAAATATGAGCGTCACTGGTAATAAGCTTGAGTCTCTTCTAGCTCCTCTTGGTCTAAATAGCCACTGACCAACTCGTAGGGCTGACTGTAATAAGCAGACGTATCGTGAGACATTCGCGCCATGTAACCCACATAATTTCCCATCAAAAAATAGACGCTCATCAACGCCGCCGCCGAAAACGCCACAAGCGTTCCTGCCAGCATTAGAGAAAATTCGTGTTGCTCAACTGCCTCCTGCATCAAATGCAAAGACCAGGAAACGAGCGCAACGACAATAGCAAGAATGATGATTAACATGGTTTACATAGTGTAACAGATGCTCATAAAGTGCTGCTCTATTTCAAGCTCTGTAAACACTTATGGCTTTAATCATAGCCCAAGTTAATGATTTGAAAAATAGTTTGAAATGCTTATCATCAGAGGGTTTTCTCTACGTGAGGCGAACCGGAACCTGGCGATCGTCTAAGTAAGTCTTTATCTGAGCGACGCTTAACTGTCCGTAATGTAATAGAGATGCCAGCAGTGCCGCCTCAGCTTTTCCGTCTGTCACCGCTTCATAGATGTGCTCACAGTTGCCTGCGCCGCCCGATGCAATCACCGGAATCTGAACTTGTTCGGCGATCGTGCGCGTCAGCTCAAGGTCATAGCCAGCTAAAGTTCCATCGCCATCCATGCTGGTGATCAAAAGCTCTCCAGCGCCGCGTTCTGCAACTTCTTTTGCCCACGCGATCGCGTCGAGCTTTGTGTTTTCTCGCCCGCCCCGCACAAAAACATCCCAACCGGGATTGGTGGGATCGGGGCGACGACGAGCGTCGATCGCGACGACGATACACTGATTCCCAAATCGCTGACTTGCCTGATTGATAAAGTCGGGATCACGCACCGCCGATGAATTAATGCTGATTTTATCGGCTCCCGCTCGCAGCAATTTTTTAATCGTCTCTAAGTTCTGAATTCCGCCGCCGACCGTGAGCGGAATAAACACCTGTTCAGCCGTTCGATACACCACGTCGTAGATAATGTCTCGGTCTTCGTGGGTGGCTGTGATGTCAAGAAACACTAACTCGTCAGCGCCTGCCTGATTGTAGGCTTGCGCCAACTCAACCGGATCTCCGGCATCCCGCAGATCGACGAAATTCACACCCTTGACCACACGACCCGCTTTCACGTCTAGACAAGGCAAAATTCTTTTAGCCAGCATGAAAACTCTTAGACCTGGAATAGTCTTTGAATCCTATCACTCCTGCCTTTGGTTCTCTACCAGTAACCAATGACCAACAAAGCCTTAATAAGCTGCAACATCCTGGTAAACTCTTGAGTGGCTTGTATCAATCTGCTTCAATCGTTATCACTACTTTGCAATGGAAATCGGTCAAAAAGTTCAGGTTCGGCGTTTGCGCGATCGGGTTTCTCCAGAGATCATCAAAAGGCTAGGTCAGATGGGCACGATTCGCGACTTTAAAGTCGTGGATGGCGGCGGCGTTGGGCTGTTAGTTCAATTTGAAGACAAGGCAGGAACCTGGTTTTTTGAAGACGAGCTAGAGTCGTCTGATTAAAGCGCTATAGACTTCGTGCAGTCGCTAATATGAGGGAATGAAAGAATTTTGAATTCTCAGATCATCACGGTGATTCAAGGTTCAAAACTCTGATGGTCAAGCTGGCTCAGAATGGTTGAATATGGCTTTTATATTGACGTTTTTAGGCAAAGGTGGCACCGGGCGGACGACGATCGCGATCGCAGCGGCTAAAAAACTTGCCCAGCAAGGCAAACGAGTTTTACTCCTCGGACAGGATTCTAGTCCGGCGTTTGGGGCAGCACTAGGCGCGACTCTCAGCCTCGACCCGCAAGAAATTTCTCCGAATCTGCACGCCGTTCAACTCCAGACCGCCACGCTGCTAGAGCGCAGTTGGGAAGAGGTCAAAAAGCTAGAAGCGCAATATCTCCGCACACCTTTTTTTAAGGAAGTGTTTGGGCAAGAATTGGGAGTGTTGCCCGGAATGGACACTGCCCTGGCGCTGAATGCAATTCGAGAATACGACGGCAGTGGCAAGTATGACGCGATCGTCTATGACGGATCAGGCGACCAATCCACGCTGCGAATGCTGGGGCTGCCCGAAACGATTAGCTGGTATATTCGTCGTTTTCGCAAACTGTTTGTCGAGTCTGACTTGGGAAGAACGCTGTCCCCTGCAATTCAACTCGCGGCAAGCACAGTTCTGACCAATGTGAGTTTTGTTGGCGATAATTTTGCTCAACCTACAGGTCAAGTGAATGATCTGCTAGAGCAGGGCAAGCAAGCGGTCAACAATCCGCAGCGCATGGCGGCTTATCTGGTGACGACAGACGACCCCGCCGCGATCGCGACCGCTCAATATCTCTGGGGCAGCGCTCAACAAATCGGGCTAACGGTCGGCGGAGTCATCCTCAACCGGGCATCGGGAACCAATGGCGAATTAGCTGCCTTTGATCCGCTTTTGGTGACAACGATTCCGATCCAGTCAATCAACGACTGGCAACCTTTGATCGATGGTTTGCCAAACTTTCAAGATCAGGCAACTCAGGCTCCTCGCCCGATCGCGGTGAATGTGTCTGAGCGAAAAGTCTCGCTCTTTTTGCCAGGGTTTGACAAGAAGCAAGTCAAACTGACGCAATCGGGTCCTGAGATTACGATCGAAGCTGGCGACCAGCGTCGTAACGTTGATTTACCGCTCCAATTGCGTGGGCAACCTGTGAAAGGTGCTAAATTTCAAGACGGCTATCTGATTATCTCGTTCTAGACCTTCTCACAATCTTTCGCTATGCCTGACTCATCCCCTGAGATTGAAGTGACTTCTAGTTCCCCAGACGTGCCAGATAGTGTAGTGGACGACCGCAGCGCAAAAGCTCGTCAGCTCCTGGGCATGAAAGGAGCCGACGTGAAAGGATCTTCGATCGCGAAGATCCGCTTGCAGTTGATGAAGCCGATCACCTGGATTCCTTTAATGTGGGGCATCATCTGCGGTGCTGCATCGTCTGGCAACTATACGTGGACGCTAGAGAATGTGCTGATTTCAGCCGCTTGTATGCTGTTGGCAGGTCCTCTGCTGACGGGATATACGCAGATTCTCAACGACTACTACGATCGTGACATTGATGCCATCAACGAGCCTTATCGACCCATCCCGTCTGGCGCGATTTCTCTGCCTCAAGTGGTGGTTCAAATTTGGGTGCTGCTGTTTGCAGGAATTGGGGTTGCCTACGCGCTCGATCGCTGGGCAGGACACGAATTTCCTACGATTACTGCATTGGCGATCGGGGGGTCTTTCCTGTCCTACATTTACTCTGCACCGCCGCTCAAACTCAAGCAAAACGGCTGGGCAGGTAGTTTTGCGTTAGGTGCCAGCTATATTGCGATTCCTTGGTGGACAGGGCACGCCCTGTTTGGCGAGTTGGATATCACGATTATGCTGCTGACGCTTTTCTACAGCTTCTCAGGATTGGGAATTGCAATCATCAATGACTTCAAGAGCGTGGAGGGCGATCGACAACTTGGACTCAAATCGCTTCCCGTCATGTTTGGAGTCACCAACGCGGCTCGGATTTGTGTTGCCATGATCGACCTCTTTCAAGTCGGAATTGCTGCCTATTTGATCAGCATTCATCAAAATTTGTACGCAGTCATTCTAATTCTGCTGATCATTCCTCAAATCACCTTTCAGGATATGTATTTCCTGCGCGATCCGCTCAAAAATGATGTGAAATATCAGGCAAGCGCTCAACCCTTCTTGGTGCTAGGGATGCTAGTGGCTGCTTTGGCATTTGGTCATGCTGCACTTTAAGTCGCCTTAGCCCCATGCTCTGATTATTCAGAAGTCATCACATTTTGACGCGTACGGTTGACTATGTGGGCGCTTTCGGTCAATCTGAGTCTCAGAATTGTGATCTCAATTTCTGATTAAAGAGTCGGAAGCCCTATCGGCGTGATGAGGCAGGAACGAGTGACAGAGGATGGCTCAAACCCCACAGTGCAGATCTTAGAACTCCAAAGCAACCAGACTGGAAGCCATGACTGACGAACCAAACAAAAATCGGCAAATGGCTCCACGATCGCGCCGTTCTCAGAAAAATCGCAGATTTGCGAGCTTGCTGAACAATTTTCGGCTGCCGAGGTTGCAGGCACGTCTCGATGAAGCGGGCGGAAGGTTGAATGAAATTGGGCAAAGACTGCCGCCTCCGCTTAAAGCTCCTGTAGGGCGGCGACTGCTCTGGGTAGGGATTTTGGTCGGCGGCTTTGGAGCCTTTAAGCTTGCAGCATGGCAGATCGATCGCAGCCTCCCCAACCCCGCTGATTTAGCAGTGTTTGCGCGTCCCGGCACTCTCACCATCAAGGCTTCAGACGGCAGTATCTTGCATCAGCTAGGACCTGCGACTCGTGAAAAGCTGACGATCGCCCAAATTCCCAAGCCGTTGATCCAAGCGTTTATTGCATCAGAAGATCGGCGTTTTTATGAGCACACGGGCGTTGACTATCAGGCGATCGTGCGCGCGATTGGACGCAACTTAACCTCTGGCGGACTGATCGAAGGCGGCAGCACAATCACTCAGCAGTTGGCTCGTGTCGTGTTTCTTAACCAAGATCGGAGCATCGGGCGCAAAGTCAGAGAAGCCCTCCTCGCTCAGAAGCTGGAACGAGAAGTCGATAAGCAAACGCTTCTAGAACGATATTTGAATCTGGTTTATCTGGGTTCTAATGCTTATGGAGTCGGGGATGCGGCTTGGATTTATTTTAGTAAATCGGTCAATCAGCTAACCCTTTCAGAATCTGCCACGATCGCCGGACTTCCTCCCGCTCCTAGCCTTTATTCCCCCATAGTCAGTTTACAAAAAGCACAAGAGCGCCGGAATGTCGTGCTAGACAAGATGGTTGAAGCAAAATACATTACCCAGACAGAAGCCGCGACTGCTAAGGCTGAAGACCTGAAAATTAAACCCAGTTCGCCTAAAAAAATCGAGAGTGATTCCCCTTACTTCACTTATTATGTGCAGCAGCAGTTGCCCAAATATGTCTCTAAACAGGCGCTTGAGGCAGGCGGAATCACGATCGAGACGACGCTAAACCCAAAGTTTCAAAAAGCGGCAGACAAAGCGATCAAAGATGCCATTGAGGTCGATGGTGCCTCTCAGGGGTTTAAGCAAGCGGCAATGGTGGCGATTGATCCCCGAAATGGAGAAGTGCGGGCGATGGTTGGCGGCTACGATTTTTATAAAGAAAGTCAGTTTAATCGAGCAACTCAGGCACAGCGTCAACCGGGTTCAACCTTTAAGCCCTTTGTTTATACGACCGCGATCGCGGCTGGGTTTTCTCCCTATCGTTCTTATTTAGACGAGCGCTTCATGGTAGATGGCTATCAGCCTAAAAACTACAGCAATAAATACAAAGGTTGGATCAACATTCGCGATGCCCTGACCGCCTCGGTAAATGTGGTTGCAGTCAAAACGCTAATTGATGTCGGCTTTGATCCCGTCATCAAAACCGCCGAAAGTATGGGAATTCACTCAAAGTTGAATCCGACTTACTCAATGGCTCTGGGTGCCTATGAAGTCAATCTCTTAGAGTTAGTCAATTCTTATGGCACGCTGGCGGCTCAGGGTAAAGCGATCGAGCCGCATGGCATTCGTCGGATCATCAACGCTAAAGGCAAAGTGCTGTATGACGCTGACTTTAAAAACAAGCAAGTCGTTGATCCAGACACAGCCGCCATCATGACCTGGATGCTGCGAAGTGTTGTCTCTGATGGCACCGGGCGACCCGCTCAAATCGATCGACCCGTCGCAGGCAAAACAGGCACCTCTGAGAACGCGCGCGATTTATGGTTTGTGGGCTATATTCCTCAGCTAGTAGCGGGGGTCTGGCTGGGCAACGATGACAACAGCCCTACCTGGGGAAGCAGCGGCACCGCTGCCTATGCCTGGCACCAGTTTATGAAAGAATCAGTCGGGGGAATGCCCGTGCAGAAATTTCCACAGGTTCCTGAAAACTTGGACGATCGCAAGGGCACCATCAAAGCTAATCCCGTAAAACCCAACCGCATTCGATCTCTCGGTGGCTCTGCCGATCCAGATGAGTCTCAGAGTGAGCGTCGTTATGATGCCCCCGCAGAAAGCAGCTACTCAGAGCCAAACGCAGGGCGATCGTATGAGCCAGCCCCCGCAGAGCGTGCGCCTGAGCCAGCTCCTCGTGAAAAGGCTCCTCCTCCAGAGTCGGCGGCTCCTTCAGAACCCGCTCCCCGCAAAGAAGCTCCGGCTCCGGCTGATCCGGCTCCAGCTTCTTCAGATCCGCTGCCTCCGTCAGGGAACTGAGGAATAGAAAAGAGGATCAAACCTGTGGTGGATGCAGTGTGATACTGACTCTACTATCCTGACCCTAGTAAAATATTTGAGGAAATGTAATCATGAATTTTCTTATGGATGTGTCTAGCTACGGCGGTATGAATTTTCCAGTGTCTGCCGCGGTGGTTTATGTCGTTGGGTTTATTGCAGCCGTTACCTTTGGTTCGCTTGCCTGGTATAACTCTAAGCGTCCAGTGGGTTGGGAAAACAAAGAGCGTCCTGATGTTGTGCCAGAAGTTAAAAAAGAAGAAACGCCTGGGTTGTAAGACGACTTGGGGTTTTAAAATTCGGCTAGCCAACGCTGATAGAGTTTGCGAATTATAGACAAAGTTTTGCTGTAGAAAGGCTCTGATGCTCCGGTCGAGTCGATCAACTGCAACCTTGAGAGCAGTTTGGCTTCTTCGTTTGCCACCGTCCCATCGCTATAAATCAAAGCGCTAATCGACTCGATTAACGTTTGGCAAGTTTCTGAGGTGGGACGATCGCCTAAATAATCTCGCAGCCACTGATAGCATTCTTCTGGCTTCACGGCTCGAAGTTCATGTAAAAGTGGCTGAATCTCAAGATCGTCCGCTACACCTTTTTCCTTAGCAACCTGATGGAGATGTCGTCGCTCTTCGGGCTGAATCTTGCCGTCTAGCCAAGCGACTCCGATTAAGATTTTGACGAGAGTCTTAATGTCAGTTGTCATAGGTTATTTCTCCTCTGCCCTACACTCGCTTTAGTCTTGTCATAAAAAATCCATCCATGCTCTGCTGATGAGGCAGCACTCTCGCCCACCCTTCAGGGTGCAAAAATGGAGCGATCGCTGATTCAGACGCTGGGCGATCGACGCTCCAATCAGAATTTTTGCTCAAGAAGTCTTGAATCACAGATTCATTTTCGGCAGGATGTAGGGTGCAGGTTGCGTAAACTAAGATGCCGTTTGGCTTAACCCAAGATGCGGTGTGATTGAGAATTTCTCGCTGAAGCTGAGAGAGTTCTTGAACGGTTTCGGGAGTCTGTCGCCATCGAGCATCGGCATGACGATTCAGGGTTCCTAACCCAGAGCAAGGGGCATCAATGAGAACTCGATCGCACTGCCCAACAAACTGCGGCAGTTCTCGACTGTCTCCAATGCAAATCTGAATCGATTTTAAGTTCAAGCGATCGACATTCTGCTGGAGGCGTTTTAGACGAGACGGAGTGCGATCGCACGCCCAGACCGTCCCGCTATCAGCCATCAATTCTGCGAGGTGCATCGTTTTTCCTCCCGGAGCGGCGCAGGCATCAGCGATAGTTTCGCCCGACTGCGGATCGACGAGGTAGCCAACCAGTTGAGCGCTACTATCCTGAACAATCCACCACCCTTCTTGAAACCCTGGTAATTTTTGAATAGCGCCTGAGCCTTGGGGCAGTCTCAACGCTTGGGGCAAATGAGGAACTCTTTGGACTTGAATGCCCGCAGACTGCATCGCGGCTTCGACTTGAGCAAGCGACGATCGGAGAGTGTTCACCCGCAAATCAATGTGTGGCGGCTGATTCATATATTCGCAGAGCCGTTCAGTTTCTGCGATACCAAACTGATCCAACCACACTTGCACAATCCAATCTGGGAAACTGTGCAGAACTCCCAATCGCTCGATCGGATTGTCAGGGAGTTGTAAGGGATCGCTTGGCGACGCTTCGGACGATCGAATGTATTGCCGCAATAATCCATTTACAAATCCGGTTAAGCCAGAGAATCCGTTTTGCTTGGCTAATTCGACGGTTGTATTGACCGCTGCTGATGGCGGGATTTGATTCAAATAACGCAGTTGATATAACCCCAACTGTAAAATGGTTCGTAGATCTGGGGGCTGCTGAGTTTTTTTGGTTGCAAGCTGGTCAATCAGGGCATCGAGCGTGCGTCGTCGTCTCACACAGCCATAGACTAACTCGGTCAGCAGGCGACGATCGGCGGCACTCAATTCGGTCTGATGCAGCACTTTATCAACGGCGACATCTGCAAAAGCGCCTTTTTTGACCGTGCGGAGGGCAAGGAATGCGAGTTGGCGAGAGTTTTGGGTCAAGAGAGCGATGTCCTAAAATTGCCATATTCAGAATAGCAACCGAAATGAAGCTTCGAGAAATTGTCAGTCAAATCAGTGTTGCTCCGCGTTCTAAAGCCCCTCTCAAATTCAAACTTCAACGGTGTGATAGCGTATGACTATTCTCATTTGATGGACTATGAACACGCCACAGGTTCAAATTCCTACCGACACCTGGATTAGCGCCACTTGGGACGAGTATTTGCAAGTGGTTGATCATCAGGCTTATGCGAAAGCCAAAGGATATTATTATGACCACAAAATGAGGATTGAACTGGCTCCTCTTGGGCAGGATCACGCTGCCGACAACACGATCGCGAGTTTTACAGTCAATTTGTTTTGCGGTCTCAAAGCTATCCCGACCCAAGGATTAACAAACTGCACGTTCCGTGAGGCAGGGTTTGAGGATGCTCAACCCGATAGTGCATATTACATCGGAGACAATGCTGACGCGATTCCTTGGGGGACTACCATTATCGACTTAGATACTTATCCACCTCCTGATTTAGTGATCGAAGTCGCAAATACTTCTCTTGCTGACGATCAAGGTGTAAAGCGGTTGCTGTATGAGGATTTGGGGGTCAAAGAATATTGGGTTTTGGATGTGAAAAACGTTCGAGTGTTGGCGTTTGAGATTGAGAACCAGGACAGCTATCGGATTACGGAATCTAAAGTATTACCTAAGCTGCAAATCTCCTTACTTCAAACAGCATTGCAGCAGTCTCATCAAACCAATCAAAGTTAGGTTGTTGCTTGGCTAATATCAGAGTTTGGAAAAGAATAAAGATGACCTCTTGCACCCCACGTAGAGCAATTACAACTCGTCGATCGTCACAATCCCACTTTCGGTAAACTGCACGACAAGTTCATGTTCCTCTAGCAGAGCAGTTCCAAGTAAGGGTCTTCGTCCTGTAGCTAACACACGGGCTTCTCGTTCTTCTCCATTCCAAAGAATCGTTGCCTCGTGAACGGGCAGTGTAACTTGACTGTTGTCGGCTAAATTTACGGACATTGCATATTTCAAATGTAGTCCCAATAAAGCCACTGCTTCTGGAGGCAAGCAAAGTTGATCGGTGAAGCCTGTGTCGATGACAAACTCGATCGGCAGATCTGACCGATTTGGGACGCGAAATATAATAGTGACGATCGCATGTCCCTCAGTCACGATGCCGGAAATCATTCGCTAACACGCTCCATAACGCCACCCAGAGAAGCTGCAACGTTATAACCAATGCGAATCCCAAATAGCCGAGCGTCTGGATGTCTTTCGTTTAGGCGGCTAGATGCGTGCAATCCATTTTGGTCAACTTCGTAGTCACCTGTTTCAATATCGATGATCACCATCTTGCCAATGTTATCGGCTGATTCCACTTCTTGACGAATGCTGCTCTCATACAATTGCTTTGCAAGTCGTCCAACCTCTTCGTGGCTTAAAAGGATCGTTTGCATATGTTACCTCTGGATAGTCGCTCTGTACTTCAAGAATTATTCTATGGTATCTCAACGGTAGATGGGATGTGCGTTTCCGTATCACTCACGTTGTAAATCAACGAACACCCTGTTGTGATCACTCATCCTTCCGTTTTCAGGTGTTGTGCCTTCCCAAGCACCCACTTCTACGTTGTAAGATTGCAAACTTTCAGATAAACAGATGTGATCAACGGTCGATCGAGAGAATCTTTTAGTTTGCAGATTTTTCTGAGTCGTACAGAGGACTGAAAGAGTGTGCAAGGCTGTACTTAACATCTCAACTGACTGCTTTTCTGCATACCAACCTGAATTATCTCGACTTGTTTAGGTGTCTTGCAGAAGCTCAAACTCTTGAAGGTGAAGAAGAGTGATTGCTGACCCACTCACGATCGTCAACCCATCTGAACAAGACTCAACCTTTTAAAAGATTGACTACCTTCACCGTCCCAAGATCCGCTTCCAAGCCTCAATCTGAAGCTGTGCCTCTGCATATGCCTGCGTGCGAGGCGGAATCTTTTGAGCCGTCACGATCGCGCCTGCTAGATCGGTGTCTGCTTGACTAATCGCTGCCTGCAAAATCTGCTGACTCCACTGCCCGATCGCCTGATCTGCTTCAACCTTTTGCGGACTTGAACCCGGCACCCTACCCGCCAATTGAATCGCCTCGGCTAGAGAATCAGGCGTGCCGCTATTTGCCGCAGTTCGAGCTTGTTCAAGCCCTTGCTCGGCTTGCTGTCGTCTCTGCCAGGTTTGCACCTTTGATTGAGCATCGCCATAAAGTGCGCTGCTAGAGCCGATGCCTTGAGCCGCCGCGATCGCGCCTGATAAATCGCCCGATTCGGCTAAACGGTCGGCTTGATTCAAAGTCGGCTCGTCTTGAAGTTGAGCTAACTGTCGATTCCACTGCCCAATTCGTTTCTGCGCTTCTTTATAGAGGGCACGTTCTGGAGTGATCTGTCGTGCCTGATCCATTGCGGTTTGCAGATTGGCAACATCGCCTCGGCTCGCAAGCTGATCGGCTTGGTCGAGCAGCGGACGATCTTGCTGAGTTTGTATCTGTCCACTCAGTTCGTTAGCGAGTTTTTGCGCTTCTTGAGACCGAGGATTATCAGATGGGACAAGAGATGCTTGCGCGATCGCGGCTTGCAGATCTTCAGGTTTACCCGATCGAGCAAGCTGACGGGCTTTTTCTAACTGAGCAATATCGCCCTTCTCAGACTGCCAGCGGCTGAGGAACGTTTGAGCTTTTGCATAAAGCGGGCGACCCAGCTCTACTTTTTGAATTTGAGCGATCGCGGATTCGATATCGGCGACGGTTCCGCCCCAGGATCTTGCCTGAGCACGGGCAATCACATCAAAATCTTCGACTTCGCGCTGCAAGTTGGCGATCGGCGGAATTTTAGCGAGGATATCCAACGCTCCCTGCAAGTCTCGTCGATTCAGGGTATTTTGTGCTAGATCAAACATTTTTTGTCCAATCTGGGCGATCGTGTCTTGAGCGTCTTGATAGACATAGCTCTTATCGTCTACGTTCGACGCAAGTTTGATTGCCTCTAACAGGTTGGAAATGCCGCCTCGATCGGCTAAATCTTTTGCCTTGGCAATCTTGCTGATGTCGGCGCGAGTCAGGGTGATTTTGTCAGTCAGTTCTTGATATTTTGTCGTTTGCCAGAAGGTATTGTTGATCGACAGCAACCGAGCCGCGTCTGACGATGCTTTACGCCAGTTTTGATCGCGCAGGGCATCTTCGACCCGTCGATAAATCGCTTCGGCATCTGACCAGATTTTTTGCCAACGGTTGATGCGCCCTTCGACTTCGCCATAGATGTTGGCACGTTTGGGAACTTTGCGCGCCATATCGATCGCGTCACTCAACTTTCCGGCGTTAAAGGCATCGTCTCCTAGCTGCAAAATCTCGCTTGACCACTGCTCAATTAGTCGCGATGCCTCCTGGTGGAGAGGGTGATCGTCTGGCAAGCTGTTTAAGAGCTGAATCGCCTCTAGCAAATCATTGACGGTTTGCTTGTTGGCGGCAAGTTGGGCACAGTGCATTCGGAGTGACGCAGATGCCAACGGCCAAAAAATAGCCGGACAGTTGGGCACAGCAGGCAGCTTAAAGAGAAACCCGATCGCCAGAAGGGTGATTCCCCCTGTCATCGCTAGTCCCAACCCGGCAGCGAGCCGCCAATCAGTCAAGACGCGCCCCACCCGTTTTTGCAGATGTGCCCTTGAAGTTTGAGGCTCAGGAGACAGATCAGAAGCATGGGATTGAGTCGCCCCGATCTCTTCTGGAGGCTGACTCGATTGACGCAGAGACGATGACTCTGTAGAGGATAAGTCGAACGGTTTGCCTCGTTTTTGCGATTTAGGAAGCCGCCGATCTGGAATGCCACGGTCTCTAGTCATAGAATCTTGGTAAGAACAGCGCGATCGCTTGAGTTTTTTTTGACCATAGACAAGACAATAGATGCAATCCTACTCTTCATCTCGCAAAAAACCAACTTCTCGATCGAGATTAAGTGATTCGAGTCGTCAAAATTTGACTCTTTGCAATTTTAAGCGTTTGAAAGCAAACATTCAAAACTCTCCGTGTCTCGATATGATGATATCCGCACACTGTTAACAGAGAACAAATTTATGGAAGCGTTGCCAGTCGCATTACAGCAATTGCAGGGAAAAGTCGCGATCGTCACCG
>Ga0209511_1001535_pt1 | contig 20385 bp, 20 predicted proteins | sample SSSSmetaG_FD_184141 | JGI IMG/M metagenome (GOLD analysis project Ga0209511, IMG submission 184141) | Glacier valley bacterial and archeal communities from Borup Fiord, Nunavut, Canada, to study Microbial Dark Matter (Phase II) - ​SSSS... | ecosystem: Environmental > Aquatic > Freshwater > Ice >...
ATGCTGCAGGCATAAAACCGCTTTACTATTCAACACATACCGGTGGATTGGTTTTTGCCTCAGAAATAAGGGGATTTAAACCGGTTGACTATTTACACGAACGAAATAAAGATGCTGCTGTTTACCAGCTTGCTTACGGTTTTATACCCGAGCCGGTAACCGTACTTGCGCATGTGAAGCCTTTACCCAAGGGATGTTATTTTGTTTATGACTCCATTACAAAAAATACAAGCTTACAATCATTTTCTTTTTTCAGTTTCAGCAATGATATTACATCAGAAGAAAGTGCAAAACAAATAATTTTTGCTACAACACAGGATGCTGTGCGCAGGCAGATGCTGGCTGATGAAAATGTGGGAGTGTTTTTGAGTGGCGGTATTGATTCTTCTATTCTTGCAAAACTTGCCAACAATGTGCAACAACAAAAACTGCACACGCTGTCTATTTACTTTGAAGAAGAAAATTATTCAGAAAAAAAATACCAGGATTTAATTGCAAAAGAAATAAACAGCACCCACCACTCTATACTTTTAAAAGAAGCAGATTTTCATTCCAATTTTTCGGCAGTAATAGCTGCGATGGATATGCCTTCCTGCGACGGAATCAACACATGGTTCATCAGTAAGTTTGCAGCTTCAGTTGGTTTAAAAGCAGTATTGTCAGGGATTGGCGCAGATGAATTGTATGGCGGATATCCATCTTTCAGGAGAATGAACAAAACACTTCTGTTTGGTAAAATGTCAAATCAGTTATTGAATGTGAGTGCCAAACTGGATCTAAAAAAATACAACCGCATTGCATACCTGCGTATAGAAGGAATAAAAGGACTGTACCTTTTTTTAAGAGGCCATTTTACGCCCACTCAAATAGCAGCACAACTCGGCAGTTATGAAAAGGAAGTGTGGCAGGTGCTGGAAAATTCACCGGCTTCTAATATGCTTGACCAGGTAACGCCGAAAAACAAAGCAAGTTGGATGGAATTTAATATATATATGCAGGACCAGCTTTTAAGAGATGCCGATGTGATGAGCATGAGCCATGGGCTCGAAATACGGGTACCTTTTTTAGACAACGCAGTAATTAAAACAGCTTTTTCAATTACAGACAAAGTAAAATACAGCGGCAGTTTACCCAAACAATTGCTTACAGAAACTTTTAAAAAAGAAATTCCCGAAGCCATCTGGAACCGGCCAAAAATGGGATTTAGTTTTCCTTTTAATGAATGGCTCAAAAAAAGTCCTCTTGTAAAAGAACTGGCCTTCAGTAAAAATATGGCTACACAGCAAGCAGTAAAAGATTTTATGCAGGGAAGTTTGCACTGGAGCAGAATAATGTCGTTATTGGTGTTGGGGAGATAGATTTAGATAGGAGATGCAAGACATAAGATTTGAGACAAAAGAATTGAGACAAAAGACAAAAGACAAAAGACAAAAGATATAAGACATAAGATATAAGACAAAAGACAAAAGACAAAAGACAAAAGGCAGATGATGGGCGACAGAAGGACTACAGACCACCAACCCTTAACTCCTTACCATTAACCATTAACCCTTAACTATTAACCATCAACCATCAACCACCAACCCTTAACTCCTAACACTCAACCTTTAACTCCCAACCAACCCCATCCCACGTATAATCTTCTTAACGCTTAAAGTTTTTTCCGCCACGGGCGGCATAGAAAAGGTTTGCCGGATAATGGGTAAGGCATTGTATGAATATGGATTGCAAAACAGTGCGGTTATTCAGATTAAGAGTATGCACGATAAACAGGAGGAGGCTTGTAATAACCTTTATTTTCCCAATGAAATTTTTACGGGTTTTGCAGGCAACAAAGTCAGTTTCGTTTTTAATGCAGCAGAGAATTGGCGCAAAGATGACATCATTATTCTAAGCCACATCAATTTATTAATGGCAGGCTGGCTGATAAAAAAAGTAAACCCATCAGCAAAAATTATTTTAATTGCGCATGGGATAGAAATCTGGGGCAAATTAAATATTTCCAAGAAAAAAATGTTGCCTGTATGTGATCACATTATTTGCGTGAGTCGTTTTACTGCGCAAAAAATTAAAAGTCTACATCAGTTCCCGGCAGATAAAATCAGCATCATCAACAATTGTATAGATCCTTTTTTGCCTATGCCTGTTGTACATTTTTCTGCACAAAAGTTAAAACAGCAATACGGAATTGAAAATGATGAAACCGTTTTAATGACGCTCACAAGATTATCTGCAAAAGACCGTTACAAAGGATATGACTGTGTATTGGATGCACTTGTACTTCTGAAAAAAAATAACCGAAAAATAAAATACCTGTTGGCGGGTAGCTACAGCGAATCTGAAAAAATTGTTGTAGATGCTCTTATAACAAAACACGGTTTAACTGACAACGTAATACTTACCGGCTACATACCCGATGAAAATTTAACGGCACATTTTTGTATGGCAGATATCTATGTAATGCCAAGCACGAAAGAAGGATTCGGTATTGTATTTATTGAAGCCATGTATTATGGTGTTCCGGTAATAGCGGGCAACCAGGATGGATCTGTAGATGCCTTATTGAATGGCGAACTTGGGCTCTTAATAGAACCTAATAATCCCATTGCAATTGCAAATGCTGTAGAAGAAATGATGACCAACAAAGAAACGTACAAACCCAACCATCAACTGCTGATGAACAACTTTGGTTATGATGCATACAAGCGAAAACTGGAAAGGGTATTAAATAATTAATAAAACAAAGCCACTTAAACATTTACTAAAAGATGTTTTAAGTTGACAGAATGGAACAGACAACTACAGAAGAACACTGGGATGAGATTATAGAGCCAACGGGTAAGTTGCTGGACCTTAGGTTGAATGAAGTCTGGAAATACCGTGACCTGTTATTGCTTTTTGTAAAAAGAGATTTTGCAGCGCAGTACAAACAAACCGTGCTTGGGCCGGTGTGGCATTTAATACAACCCATATTTACAACAGCGGTTTTTTTATTGGTTTTTCACAGCATTGCTAATATTGATACAGACGGAATAAACCCCATTCCATTTTATATGAGTGGCATTGCCATCTGGAATTATTTTTCCAGCTGCCTTACCGGAACCTCCAACACATTTGTTGCCAATGCAGGTATTTTTGGCAAGGTATATTTTCCAAGACTGGTTATTCCATTAAGTACCGTGCTCAGCAACATTATAAAGTTTGTTATTCAGTTTGGGTTGCTGCTGGTAGTGATGATTTACTTTGCTTTTAAAGACGGTCATTTTTATTTTAGCATCAGTTTTTTATTAATACCCTTGCTTGTGATTATGATGGCAGGCATGGGTTTGGGGTTAGGCATTATTATTTCTTCTCTCACTACCAAGTACAGAGATTTTGCCGTGCTGATAGGCTTTGCCGTTCAGTTATTAATGTATGCAACGCCGGTTGCCTATCCGCTTTCCTACATAAAAGGAAAAAGTTACGAATGGCTGATTACTGCAAATCCGCTTACGCCAATTGTTGAGGCATTTCGTTATGCATTGTTTGGAAAAGGGAGTTTTGTACCGGTGCATCTTTTTTATTCTGGGCTGTTTATTGGTTTTACGCTGCTTGCCGGAACGTTGTTATTCAATAAAGTGGAAAGGAATTTTATGGACACGGTGTAGTGGAGAATGGTGAGTTAAGGCTGGTGAGTAACATCAAATTATTTTTAAATAAATTAAGTAATTTTTGCTGCAAAAAATAGGTTTCCAGTTGTTAGATAATGGGAATAATTTTTCTTTCCTTTTTGATAGCCCAAAATGTGAAAGCGAATTGAACAATAAACAAAATAGTATCTTTGAACTGTGAATACGTCCATAAAAATATCGACTATTTTTCCTAAACATTTGTTTTGGGATATTGATTATGAAAATCTTGATTTCTTCAATGACAGTGATATTATAATTCCACGAGCATTGTATTTGACGAACACAGAAAGTTTTGAAAATGATATTAAAAAACTTGAAAAAATATATACATCCAGTCAAATTGTTTTGCAGTTAAAATTAACAAAGGAAAAAATTAGTAACCAGGTATGTGAAATGGTTGCTAAAAGATACCATATTCCTTTATTTAAAAGATTTTCAATTTAATAAAATTGAAAGCTGTTACTGATGAGTTATATGATTTAATACTTGAACTTCAGTCATTCAATTCCTTGCAATCTTTTGCCTTAGCCGGAGGAACAAATTTAGCATTAAGATATAACCACAGGATTTCATTGGATATAGATATGTTTTCCGATAAATTAATTGGAGAAGAAGGAATGAAATTAATAAGAGATGAACTTAAACAGTTTTACAAAAATGATTTCAAATTTGCTGAAATTATAAATGTTGAATCTGGCGGGCAATTTTGCTTTTTAAGGATGCTTATTATTAAAAATGGTGCAAATATTAAAGTTGAACTTATACAGAATGTTCAACATCTTGATCCTTTGGAAATTCATAATAAAATAAAATTATTTTCAGAAAAAGATATTGGTCTCTTTAAGTTATTAAGCGCCAGTAATAGAAAGGCGAAGAAGGATATTTATGATCTGGATTTTATAACAGAAGAAATTCAATTATCGGAGTTACTTAATTTTCTAGAAATAAAATCTAAAAAATTTAACGATTCATCATATAAAAATTTATTCGATTTAGATGATGAATTATCCCCAATTGATGATTTAGCACTTTTACTTGAATTTGATAATATTGATTACACAACACTCCCTCTTCGGCCTTCACATTCTACAGATAGAATTGATATAATGATTCAGGGAAAACAATGGGTTTTGGCAAGATCCAGCTGGAAGCGAAAAGTTTTACAGGTAATGCGAGAAAGAGGATTTGGATTGTCGCCAGTAAAGCCGATAAATTAGTCTTACTTAATAAATAAAATATTGAATAACAAATCAAAAATAACCTGCCTGCCGGCAGGCAGTTCTGTGAGCTTAAATGTTGAACCACAAAGGCACAAAGGAAAGAAGAAACACAAAGGACACAATGACAATGGGGTCAAAAGCAGCAACGAAAAATCAAAATAATCTGTGAGCAAAAATTGAAATACAACAAACATATATCAGCCGTAATCGACGAAGGAGCACAAATCGGAGATGGCACTAACATCTGGCACTTCACTCATATTATGCCGACCGCTGTTATTGGAACAAACTGTAATATCGGTCAGAATGTTTTTATTGATAATGGCGTTATTATTGGTAACGGAGTTAAAATTCAAAACAATGTTTCTGTGTATAATGGCGTTGTATGTGAGGATGAAGTTTTCATAGGCCCATCTGTAGTTTTTACAAATGTTATTAATCCTAGAAGTGCCATTGAAAGAAAAAATGAATTTAAAAAAACGATGGTGAGAAAAGGCGCAAGCATAGGAGCAAATGCAACCATTGTTTGTGGCAACGAAATTGGTCAATATGCCATGATTGGCGCTGGTGCAGTTGTTACAAAAAATGTGAAGCCTTACGCTCTGGTGGTTGGTAATCCTGCAAAGCAAATTGGTTGGGTAAGTGAGTTTGGGCATAGATTGCTTTTTGAAGAACGTGGAAATGCGGTATGTGAAGAAAGCGGGGAGCGGTATTTTTTGGAAGGGGATGTGGTGAAGAAAATGAATTATGAGGTATGAATGATGAGTTATTGGTTAAAATAGTTTCGGAGTAAATTTTTAATTTATGAAAAATGTACTCAAAGAGAAAAGTTTTGCCTTGGCATTAAGAATAATAAAACTGTATAAGTTTTTAATCGAAAACAAGAAGGAGTACGTATTGAGCAAACAGATTTTAAGAAGTGGTACCTCTGTAGGTGCAATGATTAGGGAAGCACAGAATGCAGAAAGCAAAATGGATTTTGTTCATAAACTTGCAATCGCTCAAAAGGAATGTGATGAATCCATATATTGGATGGAACTATTAGTGCAATCAAATTATATTTCTAAAGAATCTTTTGAAAGTGTTTCTGCAGAAGCAGAGCAGGTTTTAAAAATGATAAAAAGTGCCATTCTAACAACAAAAAGAAATATCGCTACCAAAAAGAATAACCCATAATTCATCACTCATAACCACAAACAATTTACTTGCTACAAACATACACCCATAATTCATCACTCATAATTCCTAATTAAACAAAGTGAGCACGGTTATAAAAGTAGAAAACATTTCAAAACAATACCGCCTCGGAGATGTGGGTACAGGTGCGCTGGCGCATGATGTAAATAAGTGGTGGCATAAAGTACGGGGTAAAGAAAACCCTTATTTAAAAATCGGTGAAACAAATGACCGTTCTGTAAAAGGAGAAAGTGATTATGTGTGGGCATTAAAAGATATAAATTTTGAAGTGAAGCAGGGCGAAGTGTTGGGCATTATTGGCCGTAATGGTGCAGGAAAAAGCACCCTCCTTAAAATATTAAGTAAGACAACAACACCCACAACCGGGAGTATAAAAATAAAAGGACGCATAGCTAGTTTATTGGAAGTAGGTACTGGGTTTCACCCCGAGCTGAGTGGGCGGGATAATATATTTTTAAACGGCGCCATACTCGGTATGACCAAGCGGGAAATAAAAAGTAAGTTTGATGAGATCGTTGATTTTGCCGGCGTTGAGCGTTACATTGATACACCCGTAAAGCGCTACAGTAGCGGGATGTATGTGCGCCTCGCATTTGGTGTGGCTGCTCACCTAGAACCCGAGATTTTAATTATTGATGAAGTACTTGCTGTAGGCGATGCAGAGTTTCAAAAAAAGGCTTTGGGAAAAATGAAGGATGTGAGTGAGAAGGATGGGAGGACGGTAATATTTGTAAGCCATAATATGGGGGCTGTTTCTCAATTATGTAACAAAGCGATTGTGCTGAAAGAAGGGCTGTTAACAAATGCAGGAGAAACGGAAGCTATGATAAAAAGCTACTTGCAAATAGCAAGTGATGCACTTGGTTCAACCTATGACAATAGCCCTGCAAAAATTGATCAAAAATTAAAAATAAGAGGTGTAAAAGTCACAGATATTTATGATAATGTAATATCAGAAGTAAACAATGAAGAACGAGCTTTTATTCAGGTAACAATAGAAGTATTCGAAGAGAGCAATGGTTACGATTTAGGCATGGAAGTTATTCATATGCAGTATGGCAATATTTTTTCTACAACATTAAAGGATACTAATCTTGAAAAATATTCTAACGATATTATTTTAAAAGGCAGACATACTTATAAATTAGAATTACCACTAGCTTATTTAAGAGGCGGAGATTATTTGATAACGCTTGCGGCTTCCATTCCTAAAATTCAAATATTAGATGTTTATATTCACGAAACACAATTTTTAATACTAGATAAAACTAGTCCAGTAGCTCAAACATCTGAAGGTAGGAGAGGAGCAATATTACCAATTATTAATTGGGAAGAAATATGAAGAGAATTCTTTTAAGAGTTGCAAAAAAAATCATTCGCCATTTTGAGGAAACTAAGAATACAAGTTTAGGCGCAACAGATATCTCGGAAGATGTTTTTAAAAGCAATTTCAAAAAAAGAGTACTACTGTCTTATATACAGCAACCATTTATAGAGGGAATAAAATACCATCATACAAACTATATGGAATGCTATACTGCAGCAGAAATATTTAATGAATTGGGATATGCAGTTGATGTTGTTGATTTATTTAATGACAAAGTAATTATTGATTATGCTAAGTATGAAATTGTTTATGGTCTAGGAATTTCTTTAGAAAAGGCATTTTATTCTACTAATCCTGAGCGTATTTTAAAGATATTATATTCAACTGGGTATAATCCCTTTTATTCATTTCTCGTATCCGCAGTACAAGTAAAAAATTTTTATTTATCCCATGGGATATTAATACCTGAATCTTCTCGAGTTTTAAAATCATTCTGGACTTTTCAATATGTACTATCAGATTATGTAATTGCCCTGGGAAATAAACTTGTTTCAGATTCCTTTAAAAATTTAAACCAGAACATAGCATGCAACTATGTTAATGCTTTTTATTTTGACCTTTATGATATCGACATAAAAAATAAAAATTTCCATTTAGCACAAAAGCATTTCTTATGGTTCGGTAGTAGCGGGTTACTTCATAAAGGTTTAGACTTGGTGATTGATATTTTTTCTGAGAGACAAGATATTACTTTGCATATCTGTGGTGCAAGAAAAGAAGAAATAAAATTTTGGGAATATTATCAACCAATAGTAGATAAATGTGAAAATATTATTGACTATGGCTTTATTGATATTCAAAATGAGGAGTTTAAAATATTGATGAATAAATGCGCCTTTTGTATTTTTCCAACAGCAAGTGAAGGCGGAGCCCCATCATTACTTAATGTGATGGCTAATGGTGGTTTAATTCCTATTGCTTCCAGAACTTGTGGAATTGATATCGACGATATAGGATTTCTTTTTGATGAATTAAACAAAGTACAAATAGAATTACATATTGATCGGGTCTTAAAATTCGAAATTGAGAAATTAAAAAAAATGTCACAAGTTGTAAAAGAAAAGATAAGGAGTAACTACGATCTCAATAATTATAAAGAAAATATTAAGCAAAATATTAAGCACGCCATAACTTTTAAAACCAATAAAACCGTATAATGTTTGCGAGGTTATTTTAATTCAAAAAGAAATAATTATGAAAAGAATTCATGTAGATGAAAATGTTACCATTCGTACTAATGAAGAAGCAGACATTGCTTTTTTAACAGAAAATGACATTGCATATTATGATGAAAAAAAGGGGATTGCAAAAGTGCCTAAGGAAAGATGGGAGAAAGCCCAAAGAACAGAAAGAAAGCATTGGATGGAAATAGGAAAAGACTCTAAAGACGATAGGAACTTTTACCATTTGCAAAAATTTGATTATTACAAATCCATTAAGAATAAACTATTTAAACATGCATTAGAAGTTGGCTGCGGCCCCTTTACTAATTTGAGAATTATTGCTAATCAAACTATCATTAAAAAGTGTAGCTTAACGGATCCCCTAATCAATGATTACTTAACACACGAAAATTGTTCATATACTAAAAAGAGACTTTCATTAAGTAAAAATCAAAATAGTTCAAAATCCTTCTTTAATAAAGTATTTGGGAAAAATCTAATTATTGACAAACTTTACCCAACCGCATTTGAGGAAATAGAAACTAATCAAAAATTTGATTTGATAGTTATAATAAATGTGATTGAGCATTGTTATGACATTGATTTATTCTTTAACAAAGTACTCGATTTGCTAGACGAAAAAGGGATTCTTGTGTTTGAAGATAAACTTTTCGCAACTGAGAAAGTAAGGGAAGAAGTAAATTTAATTTACGATGCTGCTCATCCCTTAAAGGTAAACGAAGGGCTAATTAAATCTTTTTTAGACAAAAACTTTTATACTAAATATTCATCAATTATTAGTAATGATGCTGATATTGAAGGCAATATTTTAGAATGGAACGATATCTATTTTGTGGGAGAGAAAAAATAGAAATTTAAAAAAAGAACAACCCCAATATACTAAATGAATTTATTTTCTAAAATTGGAATGAAGGTTTATAGGATGTTTTCTCGATCTAGCAGTGCAGTGAATATGCCTGACACTGATTCAAAGAGTCAAACCATAGATTCACATTTATCCGGGAATAAAATCCCTTGGTCCTTGGGTTACCATGAATATAAATGGAAGAACATCGAAGAAGGAATAAACAATGAACAAGTTTTAGATGGTATAAGAAATAATAGTTTGCCTGTTGGTTATGGAAAAGGAATCGATGAACGAGTAGTAGAATATCCTTGGCTGATGGCTAATTTGGCTGCGGGTAAAAAATCATTTCTTGATGCAGGTTCCACTTTTAATTTTGAAGAAATTCTTAAAGTACCTGTAATACAAGAAAAAGACAAATATATATACACGTTTTATCCTGAATCAAATAATTATAGCAAAGATCGCATTTCCTATATTTATGGAGACCTAAGGAATTTGCCTTTTAAAAATAATTTCTTTCAAACTGTCGTTTGTCACTCCACTTTAGAGCATATTGATATGGATAATTCCATGTATGGTTACGAACTAGGCCAAATAAAAGATAAAAGCAATAAAAGTTATGAATATTTAAAGGTGATCGCAGAACTTGAAAGGGTAACAGAAAACAATGGCTTAATACTTTTGACTTTCCCGTATGGCGTTTTTGAAAATCATGGTTTCTTTCAACAATTCGACAAAGAAATGGTTGATAAAATGATTGGTCATTTATCGCTTACATGTAAATGCGAAAAGCAGTTTATGAAATATGAAGAAGAAGGATGGAAATTCGCAAATGAAAATGAGTGTGATACTGCTTTCTCTTATAATCCACATACAGGAATAGGAAAAGGAACAGATGGTGCTGCACATAGCAGGGCAATCTGTTTTATTAAAGCAATTAAGCAAATTTTTTTATAGACGTTTTGTTTAAAAAATCTATGTCTAAACGTTTAAAACTAGGGTTAATTTTTTCTGTAAATGATGCATGGATTGGCGGCACTTATTACATTTTAAATTTAATTAGCGCCTTAAAAAGTTTACCTGAAATTGATCAGCCTTTCATAACAATCTTAAGTAAAAATGAGAGTGATTATTTAATTGCCAAAGAAACGGGCTATCCCTTTTTGAAGTTTCATAATCCTTATTCAACTACAAGAAATATTATTGAAAAAATCGTTGATAAAATTCATAAGATTGTTTTTAATAAATACATAATTGATAAAAGAATAACTGCTAAACAAGTTGATGTGCTTTTCCCTGCAAATAATGAATGGGTATTTGAAAAAATTGAAAATAAATTATTTTGGTTTCCAGATTTTCAACACATTGTTTACCCGGGTTTTTTTAGTAGCGATGAAATTAAAAACAGAAATGAAGCGGTGAATCAAATTGCCCAATCAAATCAAAACTTACTGTTAAGCAGTAATGCCGCTAAAGCGGATTGGGATGCTTTGGCGATAAAAAAGAATTGTACTGTACATGTAATACCTTTTGCGGTAACGCACCCACACTTAGATGATGTAATGATCAGTGAAGTACTTGATGAATTTGGTATTAAAGGAAAATACTTTATTGTATCAAATCAATTTTGGGTACATAAAAACTACATGGTTGTTTTAAAGGCTGCATTACTAATGAGTAGAGAAAATGCAGAGTTGCAGTTTATTTTTACAGGCAAAGAAGATGATTATAGGCACCCGGGTTATTTTAAAACAATCACTGATTTTGTAACATCCAACAACTTAGCCACCAATATAAAAATGCTCGGGCTTATTGACAGAAAAAAGCAACTTAGGTTAATGCAATATTCAACAGCAGTTATTCAACCTTCTTTATTTGAAGGCTGGAGTACTGTAATAGAAGATGCAAAATCACTTGGGTGTGCGATAATAGCATCAAATATTGCCGTACACAAAGAGCAATTAAATAACGATGCATTTTATTTTGATCCTTTGAATGAATATGATTTGGCAGAAAAAATAAATGAATGTTTAGCTAAAAAAAGCCAAAGGAGTTTAAATTATCAAACAAATATTGAATCGTTTGGGAAATCTTTTTTAGAAATTATAAAAAAGGCAGTTTAAAGTAAGTTGAAAATATATCCCAAAATATCAATCATTACGCCGTCTTATAACCAGGGGCATTATATTGAACAAACCATTCTTTCTGTTATCGGCCAGGGTTACCCTAATTTGGAATATATTATCATAGATGGTGGTAGTACTGATAACACTGTAGAAATTATAAAAAAGTATGCTGATAAAATAACTTATTGGGTAAGTGAGCCGGATAAGGGGCAGAGTGATGCGCTCAATAAAGGATTGCAAAAATGTACCGGGGAGATTTTTAACTGGATTAACAGTGATGATTATTTTGAAGAAGGTTCATTTTTTAAAATCGCACAATATTTTACAGAGAATCCAACTTGCGAAATGTTGTGTGGGTATTGCAGTTATTTTGATAGCGAAACTTTACAACAAACTTTTTTTCACCGGTTAGAAATATTTGATACTCTTGAGGAAACACTCATTCAACAAAAAATAAACCAGCCTGCAAGCTTTTATAAACTTTCAATAATAGAAACGCTAGGTGGAATAAATAAAGATTTGCATTATTGTATGGATCTTGATTTGTGGTTTAGATACCTTGTTCAATTTGGTCAAGAAAACATTTTACTGGTAGAGGATACGTTTGCTCATTTTCGCTTGCACGATGAATCGAAAACAGTACAGCTACAGGTAAAATTTAGAGAAGAAGAAAAACTATTGTGGCATCATTTGCTGTCAACTTTAAAAGTGAAAAATGAAATAATTTCATTCTTTGCTATAGATAGAGATTATAGCAAAAATATAGCATGGAAATGTGATAAGATAAGTAAGGGACGGATAGTTACAAAAGTTTGCAAAAAATATTTCTTCGATTTTTATAGGGTCAAAAATTTTAAGGCTTCTAAATTTGCATTTTGGAATCAATTAAAAAATGGTGAATTGAAATTTGAAAAACCTTATTTTGGTATTTTCTACAATTTTTATTTTAAAAAAAAACAACATCATTAAATTTTTATTTTGGTTAGTATAATAATTCCATGTTATAACCAAGGTGCGTATATACAGGAAGCAATTGATTCTGTAAAGTCACAAACTTATTTAGATTGGGAAATAATTATTGTTGATGATGGATCAAATGATGAGGGAACTTTAAAAAAACTAAACGAGTTAAGACACGAAGGATATAAAATTATTACTACTTTAAATTGCGGTGTGTCTTCTGCAAGAAATAAGGGAATAGCTGCGAGTACAGGAGAATTTATTTTACCCTTAGATGCTGATGATAAAATTGCACCTAAATATCTGGAAGAAGCAATAAAAATTATGCTTGAAAAAGCCAGGGTAAAACTGGTGTATTGCGATTGTGAATATTTTGGAGCGAAAAATGGTTTATCTCCACTGCCTTCTTTTTCAATGAAGGGAATGCTTTATGAAAATTTAATTTTTAATGCAGGAGTTTTACGGAAGGCAGCGGTTTTACAAATAGGTGGATACGATGAAACATTTTTAACGGGTTGGGAGGATTGGGAATTTTGGTTACGATATATCAAAAGCGAGACGGAAGTTTTTAAATTGCCCGCTACATATTTTTTTTATAGAATAAAGGACGACTCCCGAAACAGTTCTTTAAAAGATGATCGTTTGAAATTGTGTGAACAACAGCTTTTTAAAAAGCATGTTGATTTGTTTTTTACAGTGCTCCAAAAACCGATAACATCATTAAGAGAGTTTAATTTTTATAAGGAAGAGTATAATAAGCTAGAAGACTATAAAAAACAACTTCATCAATCGTTAAGTTATAAAATAGTTGATGTTATTCTATCTCCCTTAAAGTGGATAAAAAGATTTAGTAAATGACCGCTACTATTTCAGTTATTATCCCCAATTACAATCATGCGGCTTATTTGCAACAACGAATAGAAAGTGTAATAAAGCAAACTTTGCAACCTTTTGAAATTATCATTTTAGATGATTGTTCTACAGATAACAGTGTAGAAATTATTCAGTCTTATGCTTCTGTTTATCCTACTATTCAATTCATAAAAAATGATATTAACAGTGGATCAACCTTTGCACAATGGAATAAGGGTGTAGCGCTTGCAAGCGGTGATTTGATATGGATAGCAGAATCTGATGATACAGCCGAAAATAATTTTCTCGAAACTTTGCTTTCTAATTTTGAAAAAGATGCAAAAGTTGTTCTTGCATACTGTCAAAGTAAAAGAATAGATGCTGGCGGAGAAGTGACCGGTAACTGGAAAAATTTTACCGACGACTTGGATAATGATTTATTTAAAAACGATTTTGTATGGAATGGTCAGGATTATATTGAATCATTTCTTATTCATCGTAATACAATACCAAATGCCAGTGCAGTTGTATTTAAAAAAGCTGCTTACAGCCAAACTGGTGGCGCAAATAATTTTTTAAAAAATGTGGGCGATTGGCTTATTTGGCTACAGATATTAACAGAGGGAAATATTGCATACTCATCGCAACTGCTCAATAATTTTAGATATCACAGTGAAAGTGTTATTGCAAAATCAATTAAAAATGTAGATAAAACTGTTTTTAAAGATTGGTATGGCTATGATATGAGATGCGCATTAATTCAATATTTACGATCAAAAAAAATGAAGCTTTCAAAGAAAGCGCAAATAATTAATAATAGATATTTATCAATTGATAGAGGAAATTTGGGTTTATATAAATTAAAAAACGGAAATTTTTTTCAAGGGTGGAAGTTGGTTTTACAAACATCATTCTTTCCAATCTTACAATCTGGATTTATTAAAAAAGCAATTTTTAATAAAATCAAATAAGTACTAGTGATCGATTTGAAAGTTTCTATATTAATTCCTACCTACAACCAACCCCAGTATATTGTTCAAGCTGTTAAAAGCGCCTTGGCGCAAGATTATAAAAATTTAGAAGTAGTAGTAAATGACGACAGTACAAATTATGAAACGGAGAAACTACTTGCAATATTTACAAGCGATCATCGTTTTACTTATTACAAAACAGCGGTAAATATTGGGAGGGTTGCTAACTATAGAAAACTTTTGTATGAGTATGCAACAGGCGATTGGGTAGTAATGCTCGATGGGGATGATTATTATACACAATCAAATTATATTTCAAAAGCAGTTGGTTTCATAAACGAATATCCTGCTTTGGTGTTAGTAGGTGCAGGTCATACTATATTCTATGAAAAGAAAAATGAAAATGTAGATGCTGTGTTGGTAGAAAAAGATGTAGTATTTGATGGAAAAAAAATTTTTACTGATAACATTGCTATACCCCAACATACAACAAACATTTATAAAAGAAGTATCGCTCTAACATTAAATTTATACAGTCATCCCTCCAATGCAAGCGATGCAGAAGGGTTGTATAGATTGTGTTTGCATGGTGACGTTGCTTATTTACAAACAATTCCGGTTGTTTGGAGAATTCATGGAGATAATACTACATTCTCAAAAGATGTTTCAAAGCAGTTAAAAGAATTGAATTTTATTGACAGTGTGTTTAATTATTCTTTAGCTTTTTTGCAGAAAGATGTAGCTCAAAAATGGAAAAAGCACCAATATTTTGGGCATTCGCACCATATTTTAGAACTCGCTTTTGACTCAAAGAAATTAATAAACGTAATGAAAGTTTGTTATTTTTTTAGAAAGTATTGGGGTGGTAAATCGGTTTTACAGGTAATAAACAGATACTTAAATACCAATTCGAATGAATTACCATTTTTGCAAAAAACTGTGTATAATTCTTTGGACATCACGAAAAAATTGTTGAAGAAAAACAAAGTATGAAATTAGCATTTGTAGATAATTTACCTGTTGGGGGTGGGCTTTCACGCTATTCTTTAGGGTTGTGTAAAAACTTAACTAATCAATATCCAGATCTTGTAATTGATTATTACATTCATGAAGACAATGAAAAGAGAATGCAAGAATTATTTTTAGTTGAAAGATTAAAAGTGATTCCTTTAAGATCTACAAAAAGAGTATCTAAAACAAAGTATTATTCGTCAAAAATTTTTTCTAAATTAGGTATCAGTGATAAAGCAGACAAGACAATTAAAGAAATTGAAAAATGTATTACAGGTAAATATGATTTAGCTTATTTTCCCACAGCTCATATGATGAAAAGACCAGACTTAAGAATTCCCATTGTAGGTACTTTTCATGATTTTAATTGGAAATATTTTTTTGGCAGTACAATATTTGACAACTCATTTGTGCAAATGATGAATGTTGAAACGATGAAGTGGTTTCAAAATGGGGAGAATATTACTTTATCAAATTTTACACATGATGAAGCAAGAAAATTATTTCCTGCTGCAAATAATTTCCCCAAAGTAATACATATAGGTCCATTATCTGTTTATTCTACTATCACAACTGAAAGGAGCAATAATATTTTAAAGGATTTAAAAATCGACTTTCCGTACATTATTTATCCGGGTAATTTCTTTCCGCATAAAAATCATTTGAATTTATTTACAGCGTTTAATTTATTAAAGCAAAAAGCAGGATTCGAAAATTATAAACTCTTATTGACAGGTGCAGGTTCGGATCAAATAAAATTTGGTTGTGCAGAATACAGAGGAGTAAAATTAGCCACTGCCAGTGACTATGATGTTAGAGGTATGGGGTACCAATCAAATGAGCAAATGGATGCTTTGATAATGGAGGCAAAGCTTATGGTTTCTCCGTCTATTTATGAAGAAATGTGCCAACCAGCTATGGATGCATGGAGTTTTGGGACACCAACGGCATTGTCTGATATTCCACCTTTTAGAGAACACGAAACTGTGCTTGGTATTAGGTCTGCTTTTTTTGATCCAATGAATCCTTTAAATATTGCTGAGGTATTAGAACATTATTTAATCAATTATGAACAAGCAAAAAGCGATGGCAATTATTCTAAGCTTAAGATGGCTGAAAATACATGGGCTATTGTAACAAAGAAGTATATGGATGTTTTTGAAAAAGCCATTAAACAAAACAAATGAACATAATAGTAATAGGATCTCAGGGGTTTATTGGTTCTCATTTATGCGCTCATTTTGTTAAGGTCGGTTATAAAGTATATGGGGCAGATGTGTTGGAAACGCCGCCTAATTTAAAATATCAATATATAAAAGTTTCTCGTTTGTCTGCGCAATGGGAAGAACTTTTACAACTTACCAAATTTAATATTTGCATTAACGCCGCCGGCAGCGGTAACGTTTCTTACTCTGTACAATATCCTGTAATAGATTTTGAAGCAAACACATTAGATGTTATGCGCCTGTTAGATGCTTTACGCAAGTATGGGCAGGGTTGTAAATACTTACATATTTCCAGCGCAGCGGTATATGGCAACTCAAGAGAATTGCCGGTATCTGAAGGCTCACAACTTGAACCAATATCACCGTATGGGTTTCATAAATTGATGAGTGAAGTGTTGTGCAAAGAGTATTATAAATTATACAATATTAATGTTGCTGTTATCAGACCATTCTCCATTTTTGGAAATGGCTTGCACAAACAATTGTTGTGGGACCTCTGTAACAAAGTAAAAAATAATAATACTGTTACGCTGTTCGGTACCGGCAACGAAACAAGGGATTTTATTCATATTGTAGATTTTGTGAGCTTGGTAGATATTTTATTTGACCAAAGTGATTTCAAATGCGACATTTACAATGCAGCATCGGGTAAAGAAATAAGCATTAAAAAAGTAGCAACCATATTTGAAACTTCTTACGGAAATGGAACAAACATTAATTTTAACGGCGAAGTGAAACAGGGAGATCCTGCTAATTGGAGAGCTGATATAGCAAAAATAACAGCACTCGGTTTTAAACCTGAAGTAGATTTTGAAAGAGGCGTAATTGATTATATAAAATGGTTTAATCAATTACATGCAAAATAATAAACCGGAAATTATATTCGCTTTTCCCGCAATAATGGGAGGAGTAGCAAGCTTTAATTTTAATATCATTAATAACAGTTCTTTGTTAAAAAACTTTTATTCAAAAGTGATATTAATGCATGAAGCGTCAGATAAGCGCCCTCTTTTTACAGAGCAGTTTAATACAGATGAGCAAATCGTTTTTGAATATTCTGATAAGGAGAACCAATACTACCTGCAAAAAAGACTGAACACTTTACTTGGAAATAATGTTGGCGCAATTGTAACAGACAATGGCTTAACAATGGAGGCAGCAAATCGCTTTAACAACCCAAAATCGATTTATAGCTTATTACACGATTATTATTATGTGAACCAGCAAATAAAACTAGGCGACCTTGCAGATGTTGCCATAGCCCATTCGTCTTTTTTTAGTGATGCTGTTTTTGCTGCAGCTCCAAAACTTTTTGCCAATAGAGTGTTTTACATTCCCTACGGTGTTAAACAATTTGCAGATTTTCCTCAAAAAAATGAAGGTGCTTTAAACCTTGTTTTTTTAGGAAGGCTGGAAGAGGAGAAAGGGGTACTGAAATTATTTGAGATAGAGAAAGGTCTACAGCAGCTTGGTATACTTGTAAACTGGACGATCATTGGGAAGGGCATTTTAAAGCAGCAATTAATAAAGCAATGGGAGGGTAAACCAATTTCTTTTTATGAGCCTGATACAACAGAAGAAGTATTTGAACTTTTAAAAAAGCAGGATGTTTTTATTTTTCCAACCCTTTTTGAAGGTACACCTGTATCTATACTTGAATCCTTATCTGCCGGAGTTGTACCAATGACCCATGATCTGCCTGGTGGTATTAGAGATATAGTGACTAATGAAATAGGGTACAGGTGCAAAATCGGTGCTGTAAGTGAGTTTGTCCAAAAAATAAAAGCCTTACACCATGATAGAACTCTACTGAAAACGATGCAACAAAATTGCTTTGCTTTGGCTCATGGTTCCTATGATGTAAAAGTGAACGCAGATAAGTATTTTGATCTTTTTTTAAGGTATGGGGAAATGCAGCGAGAACAAAAAATTGCAGCCAGAAAATTAGTCAAATTAGATTTACCTATATTTTCAAATACCATTACAACTTTTATACGTTCTTTAAAATAGTGCGTACTACTCATAAAAATTATATGCTGCAAACGCTACAAAAAATATTTGAAACAAATACCGTACAAATTAATGACGGTGGAGAAACGATTCCGCTACATTCAAATACATCTTTACAACAGGGCTTGTTTATACAGGAAATGTTTGACCTCGCAAAGCCGAACCAATCAGTTGAAGTTGGTTTTGCTTATGGTATTTCCTCCTTATTTATTTTAGAAAAACACAAGCAATTAAAATCAAAAACCGCGGCCCATATTGTTATAGAGCCGGATAATTATTGGGGTGGAGGTGCTGAATATAATATTGAAAAAGAGGGCCTTTCAGAATACGTACAAATAAAAAGAGATTTTTCAGATAAAGTTTTAGCTGGTTTGTTTTTAGATAACACTAGAATTCAGTTTGCATATATAGATTCTACAAAGCAGTTTGATGTAATTATGCAGGATTTTTATTTAATCAATAAAATCATGGATGTTGGCGGTATCATTGTTTTAGATGATTGCGGAGGCAACTGGCCTGGTGTGCAGAGGGTAGCTCGGTTTGTGAATACGCTGCCTCATTATGAAAAGGTTGGTGCACATGATAAAAATAAAACAAGTTTCAAAAAGGCACTGGCTCAAAAAGTCATTTCATTGATAATTGGATTAATACCGTTTAAGAAAAGAGTTTATGAAGGAATAGATTTTTCAACAAATAAGCAACTTGGTTTAGATTACTCCTGTATTGCATTTAAAAAAATAGGAGAGGATAAGCGTGCCTGGAATTGGGATAGGGCTATTTAAATTCTTTGCAGAAAAAAATGAACAACGAATTACCGCTGGTAAGTGTTTTAATGACCGCATATAACAGGGAGGCTTATATTGCTGAAGCAATAGAAAGTGTGCTTTGTTCTTCCTATAGAAATTTTGAATTGATTATAGTAGATGATTGCAGTGCAGATAAGACAGTATCGATTGCGAAAAAATATGAGCTGCAAGACAAACGAGTTACTGTTCATATAAACAAAAAAAATTTAAAGGATTATCCCAATAGAAACAAAGCAGCATCCTACGCCATAGGTGAGTTCATTATGTTTGTAGATTCAGATGATAAAATATACCCGGAAAGTATTCATTATTGCATTGATAAAATGCTTGAACATCCCGAAGTGAATATGGGTATGATTTGTTATGGAAATAATGAGTTGAAAGATAAAGTGGTAAAGCGTTATGAAGCTGTGTATTCGCATTTTTTTGTAAAACAATTATTAACGGTAGGTCCTGGAGGCACAGTTTTAACACGTTCATTTTTTGAAAGTATAGGAAAATATCCTGAAATGTATGGGCCTGCAAATGATATGTATTTTAATATAAAAGCGGCCACCGAAACTGATATCTTAATGTTTGGTTACGAATTTCTTTATTATAGAATTCATGATGGCCAGGAACAAAATAACCAGTTTAGTTACTTATATAATAACTACAATTATTTAGAAAATGCTATCGAGCAAATTGACATGCAGCTAACAAAAAAGCAGCTAGCCTATCTAAGCAAAAAGAATAAACGTCGGTTCATTGTCAATTCTTTTAAACTTTTTAAAAAGACAAAAGATTTTAAAAAAATTATTAACGCCTATAAAATGGCAAACTTTTCTTTTAAGGATATTTTGCATGGTGTTTTCAATTAATAATAGTCTAAAATAAGAATATTGATTTTATTTTTTTTAAAAACGAAGAGAAAATTA
>Ga0209511_1001537_pt1 | contig 20365 bp, 18 predicted proteins | sample SSSSmetaG_FD_184141 | JGI IMG/M metagenome (GOLD analysis project Ga0209511, IMG submission 184141) | Glacier valley bacterial and archeal communities from Borup Fiord, Nunavut, Canada, to study Microbial Dark Matter (Phase II) - ​SSSS... | ecosystem: Environmental > Aquatic > Freshwater > Ice >...
GTACACATAGAAGACAAAGAAAATATGGACCAACCTATGTTTCCTGTGTGTTCTATGTGTTTAAGGATTCAGTTAGAAATTGATTCAGTTAGAATGCATTTTAAACATATAGTACACATAGAAGACAAAGAAAATATGGGCCAACCTATGTTTCCTGTGTGTTCTATGTGTTTAAGGATTCAGTTAGAAATTGATTCAATTAGAATGCATTTTAAACAGCTCCAATTGCTCCACCACTGCCTTTGTGATCACCTCTGGCTTCCTCCACGGTATAAAATGATTCATATCCTCGATCATCACCAGATTAACTGGCGCATTGATCAACATCTTTTTTGCGAAAGCAGCATTCTCCATTGGCACAAGATCATCTTTCGTTCCCTGGATGACAATCGTATTTGCTCTAATCTTAGACCACAATGGAATCATCTCTTCTAACTCTGGCTTCAGTTTATAGATCTCATCGTTTGATGCGCGAAGAGATCGCGGAAGTATCCATTTTAGAAAGGGTGTTGCCAGTGGACCTCTGAACCATTCGTGTGGTTCTAATTGAGGATCAATGCTGGGAGCAACCATCACCAATCCATCGATTAGTTCAGGAAAATCCATTGCCATCCGTGCGATAAGCGGTCCGCCAAGTGAATGTCCAACCAGTATAATTGGTCGTTGCTTTTTATTAAGTTCCAGTATTGGTCTGAGAAGAGCGGCTTGCTTTTGAAGTGAAGGCTCAGCATAACCAAAGTTGGATGCGCCAAATCCAGGACGATCTACTGTAACGAGTTGAGCTCTTTTTAATAACGCAGTGTCAGCCATGAAGTCAATGAACGCACTGAGGGATCCGGGTGATCCATGAATAAATACCACTAATGGTAATGTGGAATCACCGACTGCCAGGTAATTGATTACTCTTTTTCCTACTTTATAATGATGTAACGTTCCTTTTATGTCTTTGTTGGAAAAGTATTCATTGATTTCTGATTTGCTCATCCGAAATTGCATACAGCTATCCATGAGGATCATCAAAAAGGATAGGACGAGTAATGGAATAAGGAATTTCCACCATCTTCTCCATCGGTTTTCCATACGTAATTAAAAATGGAGGATCTTTTTGTATTGTGCTGGATTATTCAATATTTCCACTGCTGCTTTTATCTCACGGTCTTTTTTGAAAGAAACTTCAACCTGGCCATGCTCCATATAATACCGTGCAACAATATCTTCTTCCAGCAAAAGTTTGATCTGATCTTTGAATGTCATCATATCATTTTTTCTTCCTTCGGCAAGTCGCACCTGAATCTGATCAATCTGTGGTTTCAGATCATCGTAGAAACGTTCAGCCTTTGCTTCTTCGGTTAATTGACTTAAACGGATCTCGATAGAAGAGCGGTAATTATACTCTTTTGTTTTGATCCAGTTTGCAAATTCAAGATATTCTGCATCGGTCAGGCTGAAACTCTTCGCGTCAGTAATGGTTGGGTGAGTGGAAGCGTACATCGTTCCAAAATCAAAAATATATCCACTTGAATAAAGAACCTGCGTGATAGTGCTTGCTTCTTCTGATTTCACAACAACATCGGGATCAATACCACCACCGTCATAAACGATTCTTCCGTGTGTGGTATTAAAGGGCTTTTTTACTGAATCAGGAATTGATCCAACACTTCCGTCATCTCTTCGGTGCGTATAGTCCAGTACCTGAATGCATCGGCCCGTAGGAGTGTAGTACTTGGCTGTGGTGATTTTTATCTGTGCATTGTATGACAACGGGCGGCTTAATTGAACAAGACCTTTGCCATACGATTTTTCTCCAACGATAACGGCACGGTCATAATCCTGTAAAGTACCGGCAACAATTTCAGAGGCCGAAGCACTTCCGCGATTGATTAATACGGCAACCGGAATATCAAGATCTACTGGTGGATTCAGCGTTTCATAGTTGATGTTATGTTCAGGAATTTTCCCCTTGGTAGTTACAACTTGTTTTCCTTTTGGAATAAAGATATTACAAATGTTAACTGCTTCGAATAACAAACCACCAGGATTGCCGCGCAGATCTAATATAACTGATGTTGCTCCTTTTTCTTTCAGGGATACGATTGCATTTTTAACTTCTTTACCCGCGTCAGGAGTGAAGTCGGATAATTGAACATACCCTACATCGCTTGCGATCATTCCGAAATAGGGTACGTTGCTCACTTTAATTTTTTCTCTCTTGAAATCAAGCTTGATTGGGTCTTTTACGCCATATCGTTTTATGGTAAGTGAAACAACGGTCCCCACTTGTCCTCGCATAAGGTGATTTGCTTCTTCAGTAGTAATTTTTGAAAGCTCCACTTCATCCATCTTCATTACCTGGTCGCCAATTTTCAAGCCACCTTTGAAAGCCGGATAGCCTTCATACATCATCGTGACAACAGTGCGTTTGCCGATCTCACGCGTCACAGCACCGATGCCACCATACTGTCCGGTATTCATGGTACGGAAATCTTCTACCTCGTCTTCCGGAATGTAATTTGTATATGGATCAAGGGAATTTAGCATGGCGTCGATACCGATCCGTACCAGCTTATTAGGATTTACGTCATCAACATAAAGGGCGTTCACCTCTTTGAAAAGAGTTGCAAAAATGTCAAGATTCTTGGCTATTTCGAAGTAGCGATCGGCTGGTGGAGAAAACGCAAAAAGCGTGAGAGCAAAAAGAAATCCTCCAAATACAATCCCTTTCTTCATATCTATCCGGTTTAATGCGTTCTCTAATATCGATTTAACAAAGAACGATAACAAACGCCATCAACGCTAAGTTAAATGAGTTAATTGTAGTTAAAATAAGACGTGTTTCACCGTCCTAAAGATCTTATATACGAAGCGATTGAAAATGAGTTTTATTGACTTTTTGCCTCACATTTTAAGCAACAGGAATATTTAGTTCCTTTTTCAGAGTGGATTGTTCTTAGAACTTATCAGGGATCTGTATAATCCGCACAACGATTTCATGAGGGTCTCCATCCTTATCGACAAGGTTGAATTTTACCATTGGATTGTCGCGGTTGATGTTGCTTTCAACATTGATGATCTTGTTGTCTTGCAAATGTTTTTCGATATCCTTTTGGAGGATAAAGAGCGCATTGGCTAGGTCCACTTCAAGGGGGCTGGGATTATAAGCAGCAGTCTTCATACTGTTTTATTATAGGGAGGGTTACCAGCGAATAATTGCAGATGCCCATGTGAAGCCACTGCCAAAAGCCGCTAAACAAATTACGTCATTTTCCCTGACTCTTCCTTCTTCCCACGCTTCACTTAATGCAATTGGTATTGAAGCCGCTGTTGTATTGCCGTATCGCATGATATTATTGAAAACCTGATCTTCACGCAATGCAAGTTTCTCCTGAATGTACTGACTGATGCGAAGATTGGCCTGATGTGGTACTAATAAATTAATGTCTTCTTTTTTAAGATTGTTGGCAGTTAGCGCTTCATTGATCACTTCCATGAACCGGACGACGGCATGCTTGAAAACCATGTTGCCATTCATGTGGACTTTATAACCTGTTGTATCAAGGATCTGATCTGCCTGACGCTCGCTATGTGGTCGGCTGCTTCCCGGATCTTTTACATAAAGCTCTTCCGCAAACCGTCCATCCGAATGAAGGTGCGTTGACATCAACCCCGGTTTATCTGAAGCCTGTAGTATTGCGACACCCGCGCCATCTCCGAAGATCACGGCAGTATTTCTTCCGCGATCAGTAATGTCGAGAGCTGTGGATTGGATCTCGGCACCTACCACCAGGATCGTTTTATACATTCCTGATTTTATAAACTGATCAGCGGTGCTAAGCGCATAGATAAAACCAGAACACGCATTACGGATATCAAGAGCACCAATGCTGTCAAGTCCTAATTCACGTTGCAATAGAACGCCTGATCCGGGAAAGAAGTAATCCGGCGTGATCGTTGCGAATACGATAAATTCAATATCTTTTTCGGTGAGATTCGCTCGCTTCAATGCCATACGTGTTGCTTTCGCAGCCATGTTTGCAACCGTGTCAACGTTTGGGTCCATCCAACGTCTTTCGCGGATACCCGTCCTTTCAACAATCCATTCATCCGACGTATCCATCAGAGTGGAGAGATACTTGTTTGTAATTACACCTTCCGGCACGTGGTGACCAAGCGCAACTATCTTTGAATACACCATGATTATGTGTTTTTATAAGAGCGGGGGCAAAGGTAGTAATTCTTCCATATTTAGACGGGACGACGAGGCATTAGGCATTAGGCATTGGGAGACTCAGTTAAAGTAGAAGTTATAGTGCCGTAAATAGTTGCTCGCTTGACGATGTATGGGACCATTCAATAGTCTGAACAACACCGGTTTTATACCGTAAGCCACCAATTCCTAATGCCCAATGACTTATTCCTACTCAAATTTTTCACACAATCTTTGTCCAAGCGTCAAAATTATTTCCTACATTCATTCTATGAAATATGTGTTGCTCATCATTTTTCTCGCGGGCGCAACGCTTTCGCAGGCGCAGATCACTTTTAGAAACCAGATTTCACTTAATAAAAAGCTAAGCGGAAAACAACTGGCGATGACATTTATTGCTGTTGCGATTGGGGCAAACATTCCTAATTCTTTCGGAAGAGTGGGTTATAATAGTAACAGGCAAGGATTGGTTATTGATATTAATGCCATTACGTCTCCCAGGAAATATTATACCTACAATGAAATCGTTTATAAGTTGTACACGAACAACGGTGCATATACAACGGTTCAGCCTCCGGTACCTTTTTATCTTTTAATGCCACCCCCGGCGCGGATTGCGATACCAGAGTATTCGGGGAGCAGGCTTTATAAGCATCTTAATTGATATGGTGTGATGCATTTCATATTGCGCCTTTGCGTAGCCACTTCGGCGGAGCAAGGTAGATTTCCACTGACCGCGTGTCATTAAACCTTAAGCGGTGGCGCATCAACTACGCGCAGAATCTTCAGAGACTTTAACAGCGCAAATCTGCGTTCATTACATCTGCAGGAAAATTACCAATTGCTTTCGAACGCAAGAATATGCGGTGACTAAATCCCTTAATACCCAGTGCCTTTTACTCTTCTTCGAAGCAATTCCTTACAAAACTATGTTTACTATCTTGCCTGGAACCACTATCACCTTTTTCGGCGGCTTACCCTCACTCCATTTCAATACGATCTCCGAAGCAAGAACAACTTTCTCGATATCTTCTTTCGGCATATCATGTGCGAAGTTCATCTGGCCCCGAACTTTTCCATTGATAGAGATGGGATAGTTGAACGAGCTTTCAATAAGATACTCATCACTCCATTTCGGGAACTGCGCGTTTAAGATTGAATCTTTATAACCAAGCTTTTCCCATAACTCTTCTGCCATGTGTGGAGCAAATGGAGAAAGTGCGATCACCAATGGTTCGATGATCGCGCGCTTGTTACACTTTAATGATGTCAGTTCGTTCACGCAGATCATAAACTCACTGACTGATGTATTCAATGAGAAGTTCTCAATATCTGTTTCAATCTTCTTCAATGTCTTGTGAAGCACTTTTAACTCTTCGCGTATTGGTTCTGCCTCCGTGACTTTGAAATTGGCGTTGTTATCATGCGCCAGGTTCCAGAAGCGGCGAAGGAATTTATAAACTCCATCAATTCCGTTAGTGTTCCATGGCTTGGATGCTTCCAATGGGCCAAGAAACATCTCGTACATTCTTAAGGTGTCGGCACCATAAGAATCGATAATTTCATCAGGATTAACTACATTATATTTCGACTTTGACATTTTTTCTACTTCGGGTTTTGTAGAAAAAATTGATTCCTGAACAATACTTGTTTCATCGTATGGATGAAAAATGCCTTCGTGATAATATCCTTCCTTACAGAAGAAGATTGAATCACTGAAATCTTTTCTCCATTTTCTGAACGCCTCAATGTTTAGTTGTTCATTCTGCACTAAAGAAATGTCAACGTGAAGTAATCCAATTTGATTGATTATATCTGGATTATGTTTAAGTGCATTCTCTACGCCATCTCTTGTATAAAATGCTACAACAGCATCAAAAAGTCCTGGAACTTGTTTAATTTTTTCTGTTTTTGACGCAATAAGATATGTATTTGATTTAGTTATAACTTCAACTACGTCTCCTCTGTTTTTTCCAGAAAAGTAGATTTTTTGTGAAGTCCCCGTAATCTTTCCCTGATTGATCAACTTCTTAAACGGCTCATCAAAATTTAAATAACCCAAGTCAGCCAATATCTTTGTCCATAGGCGGGCATATAACAAGTGAGCAACGGCATGCTCCGAACCACCAACGTAAACATCTACCTGGCCCCAGTATTTCAATGCTTCCTTACCAACAAATTCTTTATCGTTGTGCGGGTCCATATACCGTAAGAAATACCATGCAGCACCTGCGTGCGTTGGCATGGTATTGGAATCTCTTCGTTCAGTCGAACTAATGTTAATCCAGTCTTTAAGATTAGCTAATGGTCCTTCACCTGAACCTGGTGATTTGAAATTATTTAATTCCGGCAATACCAATGGAAGCTCTTCGTCCTTCATGGCATACGGAATATCATTGCGGAACACTACCGGGAATGGTTCACCCCAGTAGCGCTGACGACTCCAGCCGGCATCACGCATTTTAAAATTCACCTGTCGTGTGCCAATGCCAAACGTTTCAAGTTTTTTCACAACTACATTAATGCCTTCCTTCATTGAAAGCCCATTCAGGAAATCTGATTTCTCAAGAATGGCGTCATACGTTGGGTTGGCGTTGGAGTAATCGTAATATTTCCCAATGATATTCGTGATCGGAAGGTCGAAGTGCTTCGCAAACTTATGATCGCGTTCATCCCCGCATGGTACACCCATGATAGCTCCGGTTCCATAACCTGCTAATACATACTCACTGATCCAAACCGGAATTTCTTTTTTATTGAACGGATTGATCGCAAAGGCGCCTGTAAAACATCCTGTGATCTTTTTTACCTCAGCCATGCGCTCTACTTCTGAGCGGCTCTCAACATATTTCAAATAATTATCAACTTTAGGTTGCTGCGCTGCACTGGTAATATCTTTTACCATTTCATGCTCAGGAGCAACGACCATAAAGTCAACACCAAAGATTGTTTCAGGTCGCGTAGTGAATACCGTCATTGTTGGAATAACCGACTTTTCACTTTTAAGATTGAACGCAATTTTAGCTCCAATACTTTTTCCAATCCAATTGCGCTGGATCTCTTTCATCGAATCGCTAAAATCGATTTGGTCCAGACCTTTCAATAAACGTTCAGCATATTCCGTAATGCGCAAGCTCCACTGACGCATTTGTCGTTTTACCACGGGAAAGCCACCACGATAGCTCACGCCATTGATAACTTCATCATTTGCCAACACAGTGCCCAACGCCTCGCACCAGTTCACATCGGTATACGCCAGATAGGCAAGACGATACTGCATTAAAATATTCTGCTGCGCTGTTTCATTAAGCGATTTCCAGTCGGATGCTGAAAATGTATCGCTACCTGAATCAAGCCTGAACTTTGTATTCGGAAAAGGGTGATTCATATTTCCTTCCGATTGAAAAGCGTTGAGCAATTCAGAAATACGTTCAGCCTTTTCTTTTTTTCTATTGAACCAGCTATCGAAGATCTGAAGAAAGATCCATTGGGTCCATTTATAGTATGCTGGATCACATGTCTGCACTTCGCGGTCCCAGTCATAGCTGAAACCGATCTTTGCCATCTGTCTTTTGTAGTTCCTGATGTTTTCCTGTGTGGAAATCGCAGGATGAATCCCATGTTCAATGGCATATTGCTCTGCTGGCAACCCGAATGCGTCGAAGCCCATTGGATGAAGCACGTTGAAACCTTTTATCCGTTTGTAACGCGCAACGATATCCGAAGCGATGTAACCAAGAGGATGACCAACATGCAGGCCGACTCCGGAAGGATACGGAAACATATCAAGGACGTAATATTTGGGTTTAGCTGTGTCCAATACGGTTTTATCCACCCTATTCTCTACCCAGCGTTTATGCCATTTGTCTTCAATTTTCCTGATCTCGTCCTTTGAATATTCCGCCATTTGCACTCTTTAATTTACCATTGAAAGGCAAAGATAAAAAGGTAAGTCGTAATTTTTCAGCTTACACTCAGTTCTGGCACAATTGCTGTATGACATGCCTGCTTTCGAAAATCATTATCGATCTCAATGGGACAAACAAATTATTTAATTATTGGATTGCTGTCAGTTGCCAGCATCGTATCGGCCCAAAATTTTGAAGGTGAAATAGTGTACAAGGTATCGGTTACAAGCAAAATGCAAGATGTGACGGATATGCAGCTCAGCATCATGATGGGAACAAGACAGAATTATTTTTTTAAGAGTGGGAATTACAAAGTGATTATCAATGGCTCAGTCTTTAATATGCAATTCTATAATGTGGCTTCCAACACATTGATAACGAAGCTCAGCACGAGTGATACACTGTACTCTATGAATGCCGGCAAAGGTGATGATCCGATCGTCTATCAGAAAATAATAAGGGATTCAATAAAAGTGATGGGAATTAAATGTGATGCATTCACTATCAGAACTAAAGCTGGCAAAAACAGCACCTATTTTTATAATTCGCGTTACTCTCTTGATCCTGTTAATTACAAAGGCCATCGTCTCGGTAACTTGGACGTGGTAATGCAAGCCATTCAGGCAATGCCATTAAGGATTACGATGGAAGATGCTCAATTCAAATTCGTAAGTGAGGCAACCGATATCAACAGGAAGGAACTCGATCAGGAGTTTTTTAACCCTCCCAAAGATGCGCCGGTGAAGGTTAAAGAAAGGTGAGCGGAGCAACGCAGAAGATTCAGTGCGGCAGATTCTATATGCAGATCCCGGATAGCTCTCATTTACTGAACCTGAGAAAAATGTCCCTGAAGCATCCGGCACTGGCGGAGTAAATTATATCCAGCCTACCTACCATCGTCTACTCATTTCCACAGCTCATCTCTTTTATCCTACAGCTCGGTAATACTTAGTTCGAAAGCTGTATCAGCAAGCCCATTTTTGTCGTGTAATCAGGCAAAAACAATCGAGCTATGAATGCCCCATTAAAACTTTTCGCGCTAACAGTATTCAAGCTGATGCTGATCTCATTCGCTACAGCACAGACTACCATCTCCGGAAAAATAGTCGATGAGAAAGGAGAAGGAATTCCAGGGGCCAACGTATCGATTAAAGATTCTTATGATGGTACAAGCACATCGGTTGAGGGATCCTTCAAATTCATTACGACGGAAACAGGAAGTAAAGTCTTGGTAGCAACTTTTATTGGTTATAAAATTTCTCAACAGACAATTGATATTACGGGTAAGCCAATTCAATTATCCATCACGCTTAGAGAAGAGATCAATCAGCTGGAAGCAGTAACGATCTCAGCCGGATCATTTACGGCCGGAGATGAAAAGAGAAGAACGATTTTAAAAGATGTTGACATCGCCACCACAGCAGGTGCAACGGCTGATATTGCAGGAGCGCTTAATACATTGCCCGGAACAACAAAAGTCGGAGAGAGCGGTCGCCTTTTCGTTCGTGGTGGTGATAGTAATGAAACACGCACATTCATTGATGGAATGGTTGTGTTGGATGCATACGGCCCGGCAGCGCCGAATACTCCTTCACGTGGAAGATTTATGCCGTTCATGTTTAAGGGTACCAGCTTCAGTACGGGTGGTTACTCCGCTGAGTTTGGTCAGGCGCTATCCTCTGTGCTCGTATTGAATTCAAAGGACAAAGCAGAAATAAATCAGACTGACATAGGGATTTTGTCTGTTGGAACGGACATAGCGCACACGCAGGTTTGGGACCGTGCTTCAATGACTGGCAAAATTCAGTATACCAACATTCGTCCTTATTACAGTTTTCTTGGTCAGCGCGTAGATTGGATCGATGCACCTGTTTCTATTGAGGGAAGTTCCGCATACAGAACTAAAGTTGGTAAAGAAGGATTATTGAAAGTATACGGAAACTTCAATTCAACAAACTTCTCATTATATAATCATGACATCGCGCAGCCTGATATAAAGCAACGAATGGATCTCGTTAATAAATATGGCTACGGAAATGTTGCGTATCAGCAACCTCTTAATGCTAACTGGTCGATGCGTAGCGGTTTGTCATATAGCTATAGTGAAAACGCTGCGAAGTTTGATGGACTTCCTGCCACGGAGATTGAAAAAGGTGGTCATGCAAAATTTATTCTTGAGAATTCAGTATCTGACAGAGTTGAATTGCGTTTTGGGAGCGAAGTGATCTCCAGGAATTACTCAGCATCACAACACGATACAGAAACGTTAAAAATAATTGCATCAAATTTTACAGAAACGATTACGGCATCTTTTGCAGAAGTAGAAGCGTATGCAAGCAAACATTTTGTAGCAAAGGGGGGAGCCAGGTTTGAATATAATTCGCTTCCTGGGAAGGCTTCGGTTGATCCCCGATTATCGATTGCTTATCGTCCCGGTGCGCAAGGACAGTTTTCATTTGCTTACGGAACATTCCGTCAGTCGGCAAAGAATCAATATGTGCGCGTTGACAACGATCTTACAAGTGAGCGTGCGGAGCATTTCATTCTTAATTATCAGATCATTGAAAATCGCCGCACATTTCGAGTCGAAACATATTATAAGAAATACTCAGATCTCGTAAAGTTTATAAATACAGATGGCACGTTACTTAATAACCAGGGTTATGGCTATGCAAAAGGTATCGAAATATTCTGGCGCGATAACAAAAGCATTCGTAATGTTGACTATTGGGTTTCTTATTCTTTCCTTGATACACAGAGGGACTATTTAAATTTTCCAAATGCGGCAATCCCTGGCTTCGCATCAAAACACAACTTCTCATTTGTTTATAAACATTTCATAACGCCAATTAAATCTCAATTCGGATTCACCTATTCCTACAGCAGTCCAAGAACGTATCACAATCCAAATAATGAGAAGTTCAATGCTGACCTTACTCCGGAATATCATGATGTGAGTGCAAATATTGCGTATCTGCCAAAGAGCTGGCTAATCATCTATGCATCCTGTACTAATTTGCTTAATCGCGATAATATTTTTGGATATACATACAGCGCTACCCCGGATGCAAATGGAGTATACGCGGGTCGTGCTGTTCGTCAGCCTGCTCCACATTTCTTATTTCTCGGAGTATTCATCACGATCACGAAAAATAAATCAGTGAATCAGTTACCAAATCTTTAACCCTATTAACAATTAATAATTACACGTTAACATATTCTACACTTAAATAGCAATCAACATGAAAAAAGTTATCATTACACTAGGTTTTATTATCGCTGTTCTTGCTTCAAAAGCAAATGATGCTACGTATTTTGAAACGATGGCTAAAAGTATTGCAACAGTTTACACATCAAAAGCACCGGAAGAAATTCAACAAGCAATTAATACGCTGGATCGCGTAGGAAGCGCAGAGAAAACGAAATGGGAGCCATACTACTATGCATCGTTTGGTTATTTGATGATGGCTGTTAGCGAAAAAAATGGTGCAAAAAAGGACCTTCTTCTTGATCAGGCAACTGCGGAGATTGATAAAGCATCTGCAATTCTTTTGAATGATTCTGAAATTGTAGCAATAGAAGGATTCATTTACATGATCCGTGTATCGATTGATCCTGCGGCAAGAGGTCAGAAGTATTCAGGTCTTGCTATTCAAAGTTTTGAAAAGGCTTTAAAATTAAATCCTGAAAATCCACGTGCTCTTGCCCTGATGGCACAAATGCAATTTGGATTGGCGCGTTTTTTTAACTCCGGAACAACAGAAGCGTGCGCGACAACTACGAAGGCAGTGGAAAAATATGTTACCTATACATCGCCGAATCCTCTTGCGCCTGTTTGGGGAAAGGAAATGGCGGAAGAATTAGTGCAACAGTGTAAGTAAACCTTATCTTAACCGGAGCACGGCAACTTTGTTATTCAGCGTTCAATGTTCGATGTACAGCATTTTAAAATTTTGACGTTGAACACCGAACGCTGGATTTGAAGTCAGGTTCAGACAGGAACGAATGAAAAACTTTATATTTGACCATGACGTCTACGACATCGCTTAACCGTAATAAAATAAGTAGTGCAGCCCTGATTTCTTTAATCGGTTCGTTTACGATGACGTACTTCACATGCACTCATTGTCATGAAGATCTGAAGGCATATACCTGGGTTTCAATGTTCTCCTTTTCTATATGGATATCTCTTTGGATCGGCAATGATGCTCTGACACAATACTTCAACAGGAAGATCTCATGGGTGCAGTTTCCATTGAAAAGAATGATCGTGGGTATTATTACAACGGTAGCATATACCACTACAGCAGTTCTCGTGATTGATTTTTTATGGAAGAGATTTTCACCTTTTCACATCGGTAATGACTACTACATTATATTCTTCGCACTGATCATTACTTTTCTGATATCACTTTTTCTTCACAGCCGGGAATTTTTAGTTCGATGGAAGCAATCTGCTGTGGAATCGGAAAGGCATCAGAAAGAAAGTGTACGTGCGCACTATGAAAGTTTGAAAAATCAGGTGAGTCCTCATTTTCTTTTTAATAGTCTGAATGCTCTAACCAATCTTGTGTATGAAGACCAGGACAAAGCTGCTATGTTTATCAAGCAGCTTTCTGAAGTTTACCGATATGTACTTGATACAAGGGGCAAGGAAGTTGTTCTGATTGAAGACGAATTGAAATTTATAGAATCGTATCTATTTCTTCAAAAGATCCGATTTGGCGACAAGCTAAAAGTGAATATTAGATTATCGAATGTAAAGACCACCGTTGCTCCATTGGCACTGCAAACATTAATTGAGAATGCGATCAAGCATAATGTTATTTCCCAGGATAATCCATTGGTTCTGGAATTATATTCTGATAATTCATCGCTCATCATTGAGAATAGTATCATGAAAAAGAATACGATCGAAGAATCAACAGGGCTTGGTTTGGAAAATATAAAAAGGCGGTATGAATTTCTTACCTCGGATAAAGTTACTGTACGTGATGAAGACGGAACCTTTATTGTTCGACTGCCCTTATTGCCATTGATATGAAGATCCTGATTATAGAAGACGAGCCTCTTGCAGTTGACCGCCTGGAGAGTTTGATCCAGCAATTGTCGCCTGGTTCAGTCATTGTGGGTAAAATTGATTCTGTAAAGAGAGCTTCAGAATTTTTATCCAATAAAAGTTCTGTTGATCTTATTTTCATGGATATCCAGCTTGCTGATGGACTAAGCTTCGAGATTTTTGAAAAGGTAGATGTAAAAGCCCCGGTAATTTTTACAACGGCCTATAATGAATATGCATTGAAAGCATTCAAGGTGAATAGCATTGATTATATTTTAAAACCGGTTGATAAAGAAGAGTTATCAGCTTCTTTTAAGAAATACGATAAGTTAGTAAACAGGGAAATTCCGCATGATAAGATGATTGAAAGTATTGGCTATGCAATGCAAATGCTTACCAAAAAATATAAAGAGCGATTTGTTGTGAAAGTCGGAGAGCGTCTTAAATCCGTTGAGGTAAAAGACATCCTGTTTTTTTATAGTCTTGAAAAGGCGACGTTTGCACAAACAACTGATGTAAGAAAGCATATTCTTGACTTTACCCTTGATCAACTTGAAGGACTGATCGATCCGGCAAGATTCTTTCGCATCAATCGCAAATATTTTGTGGCAGTGGATTCGATACAGGATATGATCAGCTACACCAATAGCAGGCTTAAGCTGGTATTGAAGACAAGTGATGATCCTGAAGTTATTGTATCAAGGGAGAGGGTGCAGGAGTTTAAAGAGTGGCTGGATAAATAAAATTCCTGTAAAGGAAGCTCGCAGACTTTCGGGAACATCTGCATGAATTTTATCTGCGACAATCTGCAAAAAATGTATTCGTTTGTCCTTGATCCGACACATCCTAAAACTCAGTTTCCCCAACTTTCCCTAAAAATCACCTATGACCATAAAACTTATTCTCTTCTGGGCAGCGCGAATTATTGCAGCAGTCATAATGCTTCAAACACTTTTCTTCAAATTTACAGCTTCTTCTGAATCAGTTTATATTTTTACCATGGTGGGTATGGAGCCATGGGGACGCATTGGTGTTGGTGTAATGGAACTGGGGGCTTCTATTTTAATTCTCATCTCAACGACCGCATGGATTGGAGCAGCGGTTGCGTTAGGACTAATGGGAGGAGCTATTATAATGCACCTTACAATTCTTGGTATAATAGTTCAGAGCGATGGTGGACAATTGTTTATCTACGCGGTCATCGTTACAATATGTTCATTGTACGTCATCTGGTATGACTCAGAAAGGATAAGAGCAGTCCTTCGGAAGTTTACTTCTAAATCATAGGTGGCTCATTTTTGACCAATCATCACCAGAACTTTATCGAATTCTTCAAGAAGCTCAGGCGAGCTTTTTACATTTTCCTTAAATCCTTCCATTAGATAATTTGGAATGGTTTGACTTGCCACGACTTTGTTCATAATATCTTTCAATATATCGAGCGCATCTTTCTGAGTTGGAAGAGAACTTGCTTCTATTTTTGTTTTAAGATTAGTAAGTGCAATTAATATTGGATTTGTAGCTATTGCAGATGAATTCAAATTGCTGAACCTCGTTTGGGCATCAACACATTTATTGTATTCATTTACAACTTCCGGAATATTTTTCCTCGTTAATTCTTCCTGCTTGATTCTTTCAACTACCGTTGGACAATCTGCAAGAAAATTTGCCAGAATCTTTTTAAAAGAAAGGCCGGGGATTTCAGTTGACGATCCGTCTTTTTTCACTAGCATTTCAGTATCATATAAAAAGCCAGTAGGTTTTCGGGCAAGGTATAAACTGAGGAAACCGGGTGTTTCGAGTTTCATAAGTCGATAGCCGTTATCTGTTCGTATTGTGTTAAATGTTGCACCTTCGGAATAAACTGCTTTTAATTGCAAGCAAGTAAAGTGCTGCTTTATTTTTCCTTTTGAAATATCAATCCGATCCAATCGATCGTATGTAAGTAATTTAACTTTGCCTTTAATAGTGTCATTTTTTTGCGTCACAACATAGTCTTGCGCCGATGCAAAAGTTGAGTAAAATAGTACTATGCCTAAAAAGAGAGTTTTCATTAATGAATGTATTTCAATGCAAGTTTAACGTTATTTGAAAGCACTTTATTCGATTTTTTTAATAAAGAGCGTAATTCAGGCGAAATTAAGATATATGGTTGATTATAATCCAAAAGCATGGTTCTCATTAATCACTCATTCCTACAGCAGGCATGTTATGCGCACCCTGCAGCCTGTGCTTTTTTTTATGGGAGCCTATTCCGCTCTCTGCTGCTATCTCATTCTCGATGTATTCCGCCTGCACGAAAAGGATTTTCACAGCACTATTTCAATGCATTCTCTGCTGGGTATTGTACTGGGCTTATTCCTTGTATTCAGAACAAATTCTGCCTATGACCGATGGTGGGAGGGACGAAAACTGTGGGGAAGTCTTGTCAATAATACCCGCAATCTTGCCCATAAGTGCAATGCTTTTCTTCCGACAGAAGATCGTGAAAACAGAATTTATTTTACTTCAATGATTATCAACTTTGCAAATTCAGTTAGAGATCATCTGCGTGATGGTGTTAGTATCGATTCGTTGGAAGAAGCCGGTGCCGATTTTAAATCTCACTTTAAAAATGTGAAGCACGTTCCAAATCGGATTTCATCTATGATGTATCAACGTATAAATGAATTGTTTAAAAATAAGATAATTTCAGGTGAACACTTGTTCTTAGTCGATAAGGAGCTGAAAGAATTTTCCGATATACTAGGAGCCTGCGAACGCATTAAGAACACTCCCATTCCGTATTCGTATTCAATGTATATAAAAAAATTTATTTTTATATACATCATCACTCTTCCTTTTGGCTTTGTTACCCAGACAGAATACATAACGATACCAATAGTGGTTCTGATTTCATTTGTCATATTCAGCGTTGAATTAATTGCAGAAGAAATTGAAGATCCATTTGGAAAAGATATCAATGACCTTCCTACCGACGAACTCACCGGAAAAATCTGTGATAATATCAGAGAGATCCTGTTACCTCAACCTATTGCCAATGTGTAGATAGCGTAAAGTATAATTAATAAAATCATTACACCGTACAGCACTAAGTCTACCCTTACATAGGCCTTATATTCCTTATATAATTCCCATAGTTTTCGGAACATAACACTAATTATTCTTTGTAATGCCAAAACATTTAACTCTTTTAGGCGTCTTACTCAATATATCAACCAAATTACCATTATGCAGAGACTGATTTATGGAATAGCATCATTCTTTTTATGCTTCCCAGCCTTAGCTCAGGATAAATTTACGGTTAATGGTTATATTAAAGATATTTCAAACGGCGAAGCATTGATCGGTGCTACCGTTTTTATTAAAGAACTCAGTAGTGGTGCTACAACAAATGAATACGGATTCTATTCTTTAACACTTCCAGTAGGGACGTATTCTGTAAGCTACACGTATATAGGGTTTCAACCGATTGCCAAGACAATAGAACTCACTAAGAACACCCAACTCACCGTGGAGCTATCGACCAATAGTGAGGAATTACAGGAGGTTGTCATTCAAGGTGAGCTTGAGCAAGCCACTGTAGAGAATACGGAGATGAGTACCAACAAACTGGATATTAAAACCATTTTAAAGCTGCCAACCCTCTTTGGTGAAGCAGATGTTATTCGAAGCATACTTTTACTTCCTGGAGTGAGTACGGTTGGAGAAGGAGCAGCAGGATTTAACGTTCGTGGTGGTAGCGTGGGGCAGAATCTCATTCTTCTGGATGAAGCACCTGTTTATAATTCTTCCCACCTTTTTGGTTTTTTTTCCGTGTTTAATCCAGACGCAGTTAAAGACACTAAACTTTACAAAGGTGCAGTTCCAGCCCGTTATGGTGGCCGGCTTGCCTCAATTCTGGACGTTCGGATGAAGGATGGTAACAGTAAAAAACTTGAGGTCACAGGCGGCATTGGATCAATCTTCAGTCGTTTGGCGATAGAAGGACCTCTTATTAAAGATAAAGCTTCTTTTATCATTGCTGCTCGTCGTTCATACATTGATGTGCTTGCACGACCATTTGTTCAGCTACTTAAAGACGGAGGTGCTTTGAATTTTTATGATCTTACGGCGAAGGCAAATTATAACATCAATAGGAAGAATAAGATTTATCTGTCAGGATATTTTGGAAGAGATAATTTTATGTTTGATAAATCGCAGGGATTCAATTGGGGTAACGCTACGTCAACACTGCGATGGAATCATCTTTTTAACGAAAGATTGTTTTCAAATATGACATTGGTCTACAGTAAGTATGATTATGCATTACAGTTTGGTAAAGATGATCGGAATAGTTTTACATGGAACTCATCTATATCAAATTTTATATTCAAACCGCAGTTCACGTACTTTATCGATAGCAACAATGAGCTGAACTTTGGAGGCGAAGCAACCTATTATACCTTTGAACCAGCCAATGCTGCAGGCGTAACAAACGGAAATACGGTAGATATCAGTATTGACAAAAAATATAACCTCGAAACGGCATTGCATATTGGTAATAATCAGAAAATATCAGAACATTTTTCAATAGATTACGGAGTGAGATTTTCTCATTTTGATTACATCGGACCAGGAACTATTTATACGTATGCCGATACTATTCCGGGGGTCAGGAAGCGAGCTATCGGCGGCGAAAAATTTGCAAGTGGAAAAACCATTGCCACCTATAATAACCTCGAACCACGACTTGCATTCCGGCTTCAGACAAGTCCTGTTAGTTCTGTTAAAGGAAGTTACAATCGCATGACCCAGTATCTTCACCTGATATCAAACACAACAGCTTCAAATCCATTGGATATATGGAATCCAAGTTCAAATAATGTGAAGCCAGAACTGGCAGACCAGTTTACACTTGGATACTTTCGGGATCTTGGAGACGACAAGAAATATGAAATTTCTTTTGAGGGCTATCTGCGTTATACTCAAAATCAGCTTGATTACATTGATGGAGCGAATCTTCTGATCAATAAATACTTAGAAGGAGATCTTTTGAACGGACAAGGAAGGGCGTACGGGCTTGAGGTATATTTTCAAAAAAAGACGGGCCGTTTCACCGGCTGGGTAAGCTATACATTGGGTCATTCGGAGCTCAAGGTCGATGGAATTAACAAAGGCAATTGGTACGAAACACGGTTTAATCAAACGCATAATTTAAAAGTGGTAGGATTCTATGACATTAATAAGCGTTGGTCGGTGTCGGGAAACTTTATCTACACGTCAGGAACGCCTACTACTTTTCCCACATCACGTTATATCCAACAAGGGATTCTGGTTCCATACAATGCGAATGAATCGAGAAATAATGTGCACTTGCCTGACTATCATCGGCTGGACATCTCCTTCCGATTGGAGGGCAGAACAATGAAGAGTGGAAAGCAACGCAAGAATTCAGATTATTGGGTGTTCTCACTGTATAATGTCTACGCAAGAAGAAATCCTTTTTCAATTTATTTTTCGCAGAATGATATGCGTGTGCCCCAGGGGCAGGCACTTCAATCACAGGCAACTCAATTATCTATTATCGGATCGATTGTCCCATCTGTTTCTTACAATTTTAAATTTTAATAAGATGCTGCTCAGATATTCACGAATTACCTTATTACTTTTTTCAATTGCATTGCTTTCATGTGAAGATAAGATCCATCCCGAATTGCAAAGCGCTAAAGCTATTCTTGTAGTAGACGGATGGCTCAACAACAAACCGGAAGCGCAATACATAATTCTAACTCAGACACAGCCTTACTTTGACAACGTGATCCCATCCGGTGTGTCAGGCGCTTTGGTAACAGTGACAAGTAACAAGGGAAATGTTTTTACATTCAATGAAGATCAGATCAATCCAGGTCGGTATAAATGGAATGCTCCTACGAAGTCTTTGTTTGGTATAGTGGGCGATACCTATACGTTGAATATCAGTTTAAATGGAGAAACTTTTCAAAGTAAATCAAGAATGGGTCGCGTTCCTGTAATAGATAGTCTTACCTATGATTCAGACAAGAGAATTGGATCTAAAGATTCCCTTACAAGAGGTCAATTCTGGTCTACTGATCCGTTAGGCCCTGGTGATGCGTATTGGATCAGAGCATATAAAAATAAAGTTCTCTTAAGTAAACCATCTGAGATAAATATTGCTTATGATGGCGGGCTTAATCCCGGAGGTGATGCCGATGGAGTTATTTTTATAACGCCGGTTCGGCGCAAAATCAACTCGCGGGATGTTGACGATAGCGGAAAGCAATTATCGCCCATAGTACCGGGAGATTCCCTAAACGTACAAATACACTCCATTACACAAGAAGCATTTAATTATTTGACTCAGGTAATTACTCAAACTGATAGGCCCGGAGGTTTCCAAGAGCTTTTCTCCAGGCCATTGGCCAATGTTTCAACGAATATTTCCAACACGAACAAATCCGGAAGTAGTGTGGTGGGTTTCTTTAATGTGTCAGCAGTATCGCAGTTGGGAAAAAAGTATGTGAAGAAAAAATAAATTTTTGACCTTCGGTCAGGTTTTATTTAACTCCAATTTTTAAAACAGATGAATCACGTATAATTAAACAGATTAGAATTAGTCATAATTCCTGTTCAGTGAGACTTCGCGCTGGGAGTTCTGCTATTTTTAGTAAGTATTTTTGTCTCTATGTGTTTAAAATGCATCTTATGGACGAAGGCCTCCATCGGGAAATAACCTAAAGCCGGTGATTTTATACCCCAATGTTTTTAATTTGACACCGATCATGTAGTTTTCATGTCTTAAAGTACCTGACATGTATCTGTTTCGTTATGCGATTGTTCTTATCCTGGTTTTGATATTTCTCCAATCAAGTGGTCAGGAATCTATTACACAGGAAACAAATGCTCCGACCATTAAATGGTATCAGCTCAATACTCCCAATTTCAGAATTCTTTACCCGAAAGGATTTGAAGACCAGGCACAACGTGTTGCCAATAATCTCGAAACAATTCGAGAGCCTGAGGCAAAATCAATGGGTGTTTTGCCTAAGAAGATCTCCGTGATCATGCAGGCGAACTCATCTCTTTCCAACGGCTTTGTTACAGTGGCCCCACGCCGGTCGGAGTTTTATACAATGCCTTCTCAGAACTATAACTTTGCAGGTACCAATGACTGGCTTGATCTATTGTCGTCTC
>Ga0209511_1001539_pt1 | contig 20330 bp, 14 predicted proteins | sample SSSSmetaG_FD_184141 | JGI IMG/M metagenome (GOLD analysis project Ga0209511, IMG submission 184141) | Glacier valley bacterial and archeal communities from Borup Fiord, Nunavut, Canada, to study Microbial Dark Matter (Phase II) - ​SSSS... | ecosystem: Environmental > Aquatic > Freshwater > Ice >...
ACATTTCCTATTGGCAACAAAGTGATGATAGTGGGCGAGTGCCTCAAATAAATGTGCCAGTACATCTGGTGAGCGGCTGGTATGATTTCATGCTACGGCAGTTATTACATGATTACCAGACTCTCAAGGAGGCCGGAAATCCTCCCTATCTAACGCTTGGCCCCTGGTTTCATGTCAGTCCCGGCAATTTTTTGGAGGGTCTAAAAGAGGGGATAAGCTGGTTTGATGCCCAACTAAAGGGCGATAAGAGTCGTTTGCGCCAGAAAGCGGTACGCTATTTTGTGATGGGGGTGGAGGAATGGCGTGAGGCCGAAAGTTGGCCGCCAGCCTCACAGGAAACCCGCTACTTTTTACAAGGCAATAAAGGTCTTAGCCCAGAATCGCCCACCGCTAACTCCGACCCCGACTATTATCGCTATGACCCGGCGAACCCGACTCCGGTGTTGGGTGGGCCTTCGATAAGTGCGGCGGCAGGGCCAAAAGATCAACGTGACTTAGAGACCCGCTCGGATGTATTGGTTTATACCTCAGCCCCTTTGAAACAAGCGGTAGAGATTAATGGCTGGGTAAAACTTGAGCTTTTCGTTAAATCCAGCCTGGAACACACCGACTTTCTAGGGCGGCTATGTGATGTTCACCCCGATGGGCCTTCAATTAACGTCTGTGAGGGGCTGTTGAGGGTTGAGCCGGGTATTGGCACAGTTCAGCCAGATGGTAGCCTGAAACTTGAGATTGACCTATGGGCCACTGCTCAACAGTTCAAAGTGGGGCATAGTATCCGTTTGCAGGTTGCCAGTGGCGGGCATCCCCACTGGAATCGTAACCTGGGCACGGGCGAACCTGTTGCTACCGCTACGCGAATGGAAGTCGCCGACCAGACCATCTTCCACGATGCCGACCACCCCTCGGCCCTGATTTTACCAGTGAGTTTTAGCTAAATGGTACTAAACTAATGACTCCTAACGGGGAATATGATATGCTCATTTGAAGGAGCAAGAATAGGGGACAGGGGATAGAGGTTGGGGGTCAGAATAGGTAGGAGCAGGCTCTGTCCTGCGATATTCATTGGACAATCTTGCGACACCCATCGGATGACGGAGCATCCTCCTACAATTAGCTCCTAATTTTAGATTTTAATTAACAACCAACAATCAATAACTAACAACTTTTTGGCTGATAGCTGACGGCTGACAGCTTTTCCGACAACCGACAACCGACGACTGACAACTTCTTGAAGGAGAGCAAACCAGCTATGAACGGACACCAGGCATTAGGCTACCTTTCGCGCAACGACAAATGGTTTCTGGGTGGGGGCAAAATGGTTATCTGGGCTCCCGAATTCCCGTTGTGGCTGGATAAACCGGGCTTTTGGGATCATGCCTGTTATCTGGATTATCGGGTTGGGCCGCTTTTTACTCTTGCGATTATGGACGAAAAGAAACGCGAGATTGAGCCAACCTTTGTGGAACGCTTCTGGCAGCCCGACCATAGCAGCCAGCTTTATCGGGTACGAAGCCGCGACCTGGTAATTACCGAAAGACGCGCCCTCTTGCCCTGGGATGTATTGGTCAGCACTTTTGAGTTTGCCAATTCCTCCAAAGCCGACCAGACCTTTGATTTGGTACTGTGGTCGGCGCAGGATACCGAGGGGTCAGTGCGTGGTAATAGCCTGAGCGAAATCGAAAATGTGCGAGTGCGGCAGGAAGATGGGGTAGTTTTGTGGCAACGGCGAGTGCGTGACCCCGAAATCAACCCCACCGCCGAAAACCCGGATGCCGGAGTAATGATGCGCTTTAGTGTAGCGTTGGGAGCCAGTCGCCGAGCTGAAAGTTTTAGTATAAAACCGAGTGACCGCCAACCTAACTATCCCCGCTTTAAATATTCACCCTTTTACGAAAAACTGGCCGAGTTCAACGGCCTGGGCAATCAGCAACCGGTGGAATGGACATCCGGCCCAAACGGACTACTTTATTTGGGTTTGCACTACCGCATAACCGTGCCCGCCGAAGGCAAAGTCAGCTTTAGTGCTTACGCCGCTATTGCCGGGAACGAGGATAGTGCGTTGGCGGGGCTGAATGTAGCCCGTCGCTCCGATAGTCTGTTAAAGCATGACGAGCCAGTAATTGAAGGTTTTAGCCCCACCCCTGACCCTAACAACCTGGGAGTCGCTACCCAAAATCTGGCCCGCCCCCAAAACGCCGAGCCAATCGCTCCCCGTGCCTCCGAGAAAGACCGCCGCCCTACCTGGCCCGCCAAACGCCACTGGAGTGACTATTTCGAGAGTCTACCAGATTTTACCTGTTCTGACCCTTATCTCCAGAAATATTACTGGTATCGTTACTATGGCCTGAAACTGAACACAGTTGTGGCGAAGGACGAGCGGTTAGGCTTAATTCACCCCTGCGTCTTTGAGGGGATAAACCTGGGCTGGTTCCGTCAGCATATTACCTACAGTGCCCAATGCCATATGCTGGAAGCGCGTTGGCTGCACAATCCGGCCCTGGCACAAGGCTCGTTGCTTAATTTTATACATAACCAGCATGAGAATGGGGCTTTCCCAGGTGTTATCAAAAATATCTATCAGGGCAACCGCGAACTAACTTCCAACGTGGCTTTTTATCACGCTAATTGGGGCTTTGCGGTGCGCGAGCTGCACCGGGTTCACCCTGACACTGCCTTTCTGGAAAAGATTTTTGAGCCGCTCAGCCGTTACGCCGCCTATTTTGACCGGGAGCGCGACCCCGAAGGTAGCGGCATGTATGACGTACTGAATCATTGGGAGACCGGGCAGGAGTTTATGAGCCGTTATCAGCAGGTGGACTCCGAAAGTGACAAGGGGGGCGACCTGCGCCTCAAAGGGCTGGATGCAACGGTTTATCTTTATCAGCTACAGGAGAATCTAAGCTGGATGGCGGAGGAACTCGGCAACTCCTACGATGCTAATCGCTGGCGGGGCTCGGCGGACAAAACCCGCTATGGCATTTTAAGTAAAATGTGGGACAAAGACCAGGAATTTTTCTTTGACCTTGACCCCAGCACTATGCAGCGCATCAAGGCCAAAACCACCATCGGCTTTTATCCCTTTATGGCGGGGATTGGCACGCGGGAACATACCGGGGCTTTTTATAAACATCTCTTTAACGAGAAAGAGTTCTGGACGGCCTACCCCGCCCCTTCTACCAGTATGGACGATGAGACTTTCAGCGCGGACGGTGAGTGGAAAGAAAAACGGCTGGTTTGTCCCTGGAACGGGCGCACCTGGCTAATGACTAATAGCCATGTTGCCGAAAGCCTCTGTAAAGCCTCCCTAGATATAGACCCGAACTTACAGCCCAGAGCGGTGGAGTTTTTGCGACGGTTTATCCGTATGTTGTTTCTGGAAGGGGATTCCGAAAAGCCCAGTTCCTACGAGTATTACAACCCGATTACCGGGCAGGCTCCTTTCTTCCGGGGAACCGAAGATTATATGCATAGTTGGATTGCCGATCTGATTATTAAATATGTTGCGGGAATCCAACCACAGGATAAGGGCAAAATTTTAATTCGGCCCTTACCCTTTAACCTTGATTTCTTTACCCTCGATAGACTAAAAATCGCCGGACATTGGCTTAAAATTAGCTGGCGCAAGGATGCCAGCGTGGGCGGCGGTCTTATCACCAAAGATAACAAATCCGGCTCAGACTCCAACCCGGTAGGGATGACGGTCTGGGTGGATGGACAAATTGTGCAGCAACGTCCTACTCTCAGTCAACTAGAAATTCAGCTTTAGGGTCAAACAAAATGGCGAACAAGAAATCAAAAATTGTAGATAACAGCCGCTACCTGGACGAAGATTATAATCTGAGGGTACGCAAACGGGTAATTATTACCGTCGCGATTCTGACGATTCTGGGGCAGGGCGTATATGTAGGCTACCAAAGCTATAACCTGGGACAAAAGTTCACCCTGGAGCGTCTAACCGCTTCCGGCCCGGTAATTGTGGTTGCTTTTATCGCTTTGCTACTCAGTATTTTTAATAGGGTGCGGGTGGCGGGTTATCTTTATTGTCTAGTAGGGGTTTTTGGCGTTTCCTACGGGGTTTATTCCTTCGGTATAAACACGATTATCCCGATACTCTACCTGATGGTCATTATCATCGCAGGGGTACTGATTACCCCCACCGCCGTTATTATCTTTGGCGGGCTTTCCACCTTGGCTTATGTGGGGGTGAGTATTTATAGTATTAGTCGGATGACCAACCCAGACTCATCGTTGGGCTATTACACCGCGTTAGCCGCGACGATTATTATTATTGCCTCCTCCGCCCTTTATTTGTTCAGTTCAAACCTGAGCAAAATTGCCGCCAGTGCCCGCCAACAAGCCGAGGAACTGCGTCGCGCCAACCAACGCCTGATAACCCAACGTCAGCTTGAGATTGAAACCAATATTCAGATTAGTAATCTATCGGATTTACTGGCTCAGATTTCCCACCAACAAAACCTTAGCACCACCGAACAGGTTAATCTGGTGACGGAGGTTGCCAGCACTACCCAGGAGCTGGATGCCGCCGCCCGCCGGATTGCCAATAACGCCCTGACGGTATCCACAATGGCCGAGAAAGCCCTGAAAAGTGCTGAACAGGGGCAATCCGCCGCGCAGGACGGAGTTATGGCGATTGCCGGGTTACGGGCGCGGGTGGAGAATATTACCCAGAGTGTGCGCTATTTGAACAGCCAGATTGAGCGGATTAAGGAAGTAACCGATATAATTGGCGAGATTGCCGATGAAACCAACCTGTTAGCCCTTAATGCCACTATCGAAGCAGCCGGGGCGCGGGAATATGGTCGCCGTTTTGCCGCCGTCGCCGAGGAAGTCCAACGCCTTAGCCGCCGCACCACCGCCGCCGTTGAACAAATCAAGGAGGTTGTTACCGAGATTACCCAGGCCAGTAACAAATCGCTCGAAACCACCGAGGAGGGTATGAAACAGGCCCAACAGGGTACGGATTTGGTGGTGCGTTTGAGTCAGGCCAACGAAGAAATTATTACGATGGTGAACCAGACGGCGGAACTCGCCACCAACATCGCCACCAGCACCCAGCAACAACGGGCCGCCAGCGAACAAATTGTCGGCAACATCCAGCGTATTAGCGTTTCGGCTAATGAACTGGCCCGCGTGGGTGGGCAAGTTACCGAAATTGTTACTAATCTCGAATTGAGTGCCAATCGCCTAACCGATAATCAAGATAATCAAAATGAAAGTCCTGTTAGTTCAGTTACCCGTACCAAATAACCAGTTAAGTAATTTGCCCCTGGCAATGGGCTATCTCAAAGCCACTGCCGACTCTGCCAGAATTCCCGGTGTGCAGGTTGAAATTCTAGAGCAAGCCGCTCAGGACCGAGGGGGCGACGCTTTTCTGCTGGACGCGATTTTAGCCCACGACCCCGACCTGATAGGTTTTTCGCTGTATACCTGGAATTCAACCCGCGTTTCAGGTTTGGCCCGCAAATTAAAAGAGCTTGCCCCGGAAATTTTGCTGCTAGGCGGCGGGCCGGAGGTCAATCGAGATAGTGATTTTATCCTGCTAGAACCCTCCTTTGATTTTCTGGTTTTTGGCGAGGGCGAACGCACTTTTCTGGAATTGTTGCAGCACTTCGCCAATGGTTCGCCAGAACTACACCGAATCGGTGGACTGGGTTTCCGACCTGAACCCGCCGGGGAAATGCTAATTAACCCGTCCCGTGGCGCCATTGAGGACGTTAATCTTGCCCCCTCCGCCTATCTGAATGGCACATTAGACGGCTATCTTGGCAAATTCATGTCTATCGAGCTAAGTCGCTGGTGTCCCAGCAAGTGTACTTTTTGTTATTACGGGCGGCAAGACTTTCCGTTGGGTGGCAAACGTTATTTTGATGTTTCACGAATTCGGGCTGAACTGGAATATGGTTTGGCGCGGGGTATTGAGCAAATCCACTTTGTCGAGGCTAATTTCAACACCTTACCCCATCTGAGCCAAATTTACCAAACTATCCGCGAGACCGGGGCCAATCGCCAGATGCGCTTTTATGCCGAAATGCGGGGCGAGGCGATTGACGAGGCTGAGGCCGAGCGTCTGGCAGAATGCAATTTTGGTACGGTTGAAGTGGGGCTACAGTCGGCAGTGCCGGAGGTATTAGCGAAAGTACGGCGCAAGAACCATTTGCCCCGTCTGGTCAAAGGGGTGCAGAACCTCCGGCAGCGAGGCATTGAAGTATTTCTGGATGCAATTCTGGGCTTGCCGGGTGACACTCCCCAAACCTTCCGTCAGACGATTGATTTTATCGAGCAGCACGAGCTTGAGCCTTACGATATTTTCCATCTTCAAATTTTAAGTGGCACTCAGCTAAAAAGTGAGGTTTTAGCAGGACAGCACGGCATGAAATGGCAGAACGAGCCGCCCTATTTCGTGCTGGAAACCTCCGATTTGTCCTTTGAGCAACTTTGTCAGTTGCGCCGCGAAACTCTGGAGCGCAAGGGCGACGACCCGGCAGAAATTCAGGGTTTGCCCCAACCCAGCCCCTTTGCCCTGTCCCAACCTTCTAGTGAAGCATTGCAAAGTGTTGAATCCAACTCTAAACCAATTGAGCGGGTAATTTTAGACCTGAATAACCTGCCTAATTTAGCGGAATTAGCCCGTAAGCTGGCGAGTGAGGTAACGATCTGGCTAAAAGATGGGGATATGTCACAATATGAGCAGGTTTTAGTTGAGTTATCCCGGCCCAACCCCTCAAATTTCTGGCATATTTTTGTGGGAACTACTACGCCCCTGAACTCTGTCGAAATTATCCAACTGGCAAGGGCGGTGCATCACCAGACGGGCTATCTTGACCGACTGGCGGTGTTTGCCCTGGAACAGTCCGACCCTGAACAGTTCTTAGTCTCACCTTCGGTCAAAGTCTATAATCTGGTGAAGTGGCAACCCCAACTTGAGGAATATGCTACACCCCAAACTATCTGGCAACTTGAGCTTGATCCCACTGCCACCGTCAATGAGTGGCAAACCTTATTAGAAAAAGTGGCTACTGCCCCCGCCGAAGGGTTACAAATTATCACCCAACCCGCTACCCCTCCCGAAAAGTTGTTACTGGCCCTGCAAACCCTGGCTGAAAGTGAAAAACAACTCTGGTTCAGCGATTGGGCCACCGCCGCCGGACTCGCGGACGAGGCTAATTTGAGCTATCCCTTTACCTACTCTAACAACCAATACCACAAACTTGACTCAGCTGCAATTGCTAAAGCCCAGTTGCGCTGGGCTCTGGCAAAGCGGCGGGGAGTTGCGTCAAAAGGTTAGACGCTTTACAGGCACAAATTTGAAAAGTACAATATATTAGGAGCAAGAATAAAGAAGTAAGAATAAAGGAGCAAGAAGGTATAAAGCTATGACCATCGAAATTACCGAGAAAACCTATACTGTACCCGAATTTTTGGATTTGGAATTCCCCGAAGATGATGATAACGAATACGAATTAATAGGCGGGATAATATGGCAAGGCCCAAATCTGGCGTGAGTGCCGAACATGGCAAAATAGTATCAAGACTTGATTTTATCTGCAAAGCTACGTTGGGGTTGGCGCAGGTGCAAAAAAGCTGGGCGAGACCTTTGCGGGGGCATCATGTACTCTGGGACGAGTCGAAGGTTCGGATTATGTTGTGCTGGATGTCTGTTTTGTCTTGAATGGGAGGTTGCCCACCTCTTTTAGTGGCCCAATCCCGGTTGCGCCTGATTTGATTGTTGAGGTTAATTCGCCCAGCGACACGCTCGAACGCATTCACAACAAACTTGAGTCTTACCGCAAGGCCAAAGTGCGCCTGGTCTGGTCAATTAATATGCTGGAAAAGTATGTGCTGGTCTACCGCGCCAACGACCCTGACACCAAATTTGTTAATACCAATGGGGAGTTGGAAGACGAGGAGCTTTTACCCAATTTCAAACTCACGGTTAAAGCTCTGCTTAATTAAAGGAAAATATGCCCCCAATTTTAGCTTTATTAATGTTTCTTGTCGGTGCAGGTCTAACTATTTGGGCTACTGAAGAACTGATAAAAGGTCTGGTAGGATTATCAACCGCCTTAAAGGTTTCGGCTTTTGTAGCAGGGGTGGTGCTATCGGGTTTCGAGGCTGAAAATATTGCGGTGGGTATTACCGCCTCACTAAACGGCTCATCTCAATTGGCTCTGGGTACAATTTACGGCGGGGCAATTTTCCTGGTATGTGTGGCATTGGGTTTGGGAGCGTTATTGTTCCCACTCGAAGTCAATCTTCCCAAAGGTTTTATAATTTTATTTGCTCTTTCGCCAGTAATTTCGGGGCTGGCTTTAATAGAACCAGTCACGCCGCGCTGGGTGGGAGTAGTTTTGCTACTGGTTTTTGTCGGGGCGATAGTTTATCTGATAATTGCCTCACGCGGTCACACCTTTCTGCTGAGTAAAGAGGTTGAGGAAGGGGCGACAGAAAAAAGTTCGTTAGCAAAAGCTATTTTCCTGACAATAGGCGGGATTGCCCTGATTGTGCTAGGTGGTGAGTTGGTGACACAGGGGGCAGAAAATATTATTTCGGGTTTTGGAATTCCGGCGGGAATTATGGGGATGATCATCACACCCGCCGCGATTGAGCTTGAGGAAATTATCCGGCAAGCAGTCCCCAGCAAGTCTGGCCGCCACGATATTAGTGCCGGCAACTTAATCGGTACGTTGCTCTATTTCCTCATTTTCAACAATGGTATTATTGCCCTGGTCGCCCCCGTTAAAATTGACCCCCAGGTTATTCGGCTGGATTTTCCCTTTTTGGTAATAGTGACTTTTATTGCGGCGATCTTTCTGTGGCGGGGCAAAGTAGGCCGAGGTGCGGGCCTATTTCTGCTGGCCTCGTATGTGGTTTATGTCGGGCTACACTTCGTTTTTAATTAAAAGCTCCAGCGCGTGGCACTATTCACAAAATCGCTTTCCAGCCAGCAAAAGGCCACTCGCGGTATTAATTTGTAATAAACATTGCCGGGAGCTTGTTCGGGTTTGAAACTGTATTTTGTATTATAGACCTCAGCGAAATGGGCGAAAAAGTCGGGGTTGGTAAATTCCTCCACTGTGCCCTCGAAAATCACCACCTCATCGCCACTTTCCAGATGAATAGCGATTTCGGGATTAGCGGCAAGGTTACGCCCTTTGCGGGAATTGCGGCCTGTGCTGAAATAAAACTCGTCTTCAATCCAGACTCCCCAGACTGGCATAGCATGCGGTTTACCATCGGGGCGGGTAGTGCTAACCCAATAACTACGTGACTTCTCCATCTGTTCGGACAGCCAACTCCAGGGTAACATTGCCACTTCGTTGGCAGGATCAATCCCGTAATCCGCCGATATGTGGGGGCGACCTTGACGGGGAGTGGGTTTATTTGCTTTTTCTTCAGCCATTTTTCTTTTCCTTTTGGTTAAAGGTTATCGGTAAAAAGAAGATTAGTAGACGAAAGGTTGAACTCGTTTTATTATATCTAAAGTCCGGGGAAAATGTGTCGAAAGAAAGAGGCTATAATGGCGTAGCAAAATCGGACAATCAGCGAGGATAAATCAAGGTGTATACTAAAAACTATGACTAGACCGAGAAAGAAATACTCGCCGGCTTTTAAGGCCAAATTGTGCAGGAACTCCCCCAAGATGAGCAAACTCTATATACTGGCTGGCGCAACTCTGGCAAAAATGGCTGGGGCATCCTTCAGCAAAGCCCGTGCTACCGCGATACGTTGGCGTAACTCAGGAGCTTTTTGACAAATGAATGGCCCTTGCCGGGGAAAAGGTAGAACCTTACGTCAGCTTAAAAACAGATTTTGAAAAATACAAAGAAGAAATGCACCTAGTGCGTTCAAAATTAAGTCGAAAGGCAAGTTGAGAAACTTTAAGAAGATCGTTTAACTATCCAAGCATTTACTTAAAAATTTTACAAAGGCAGATTGTAACTGGCAAAACGAGTTTAGTCTACAAATACCTTGAGTTTGGAGGTTTATTCAGCCATAGCCATTAGCCTCAAAACCTTTGTTGATGAAATTTACTATTTCCCCGACCATTCTGCTTCGTGCTTCCCATTTACACTGGGGTTCACCTGGCTTTTGGTCAACTATTTCAGCCCTGAGTTCGGTTTGGCCGGTCCTCGCCACCAAAACCAATATCCCGATTTGCGCCAATTTTGGGTAATTAGGCACAAGACCATACTGCCATTATGGGTAAATTGTAATGTTACAAATGTTGACAACTTATTCTATTAGCCCTAATATTATTCTATAAACATCCTTTAGGTTGATTATTAATATGTCTTTCGCTATGGAACTCAGTTACCAAGTTATGCAGTTACTAAATGAGTTTGGTAATTGGCTCAAGTGAAAGTCTTAATTAAGTTAATGAAAGCGTTTAGGGGTTTCCGCGCCCAGACTTATGATATATCACAGTCTCAAACCAGCCGACCTAATATTGTTATTAAAGCAATCAAGTTCTGGACAAGGTAGTAAATATGGGAAAATTAAATAGTCAGGCCCATTTCCCGACCAATTGGTCGAGAAATTCCAAGCTGCGGGTCTCGTTAGCAATCTTGTTAATATCTCTTTCGGTTGCGGTAGTTATCTTCCTTATTTCCGGCATAGATGGGAACACTGCTAGTGGTACTTTTAAACAAAGTAACCTGGCAGGTTCAACCAAGTTCACCCCCAACCAATCCGTATCTTTCTCCCAACCTGTAACAAATGGCAATTTAATCATAGTTGCGGTTTCGGTCTATTCCACTGGAACAGCCGATATTGCCTCTGTGACTGACTCTAAGGGAAATAGCTATCAAAAGGCCGCTTCCAACCCTGCCACCGTCTCTGGCAATTACTATCTGGGTATTTGGTACGCCCAAAATGTGGTCGGCGGTAGCAGTTTTAGTGTAACTGTTACTCCCAAAAATTCGACCTCAGCCCTGAGCGTAGGGGTACATGAATATGCGGGTATGGCAATTAGCGGGGTACTGGATGTTAGTAAAAACGCTACCGGGACTGGTACAGCCGCCGCCTCTGGTAATACTGCCACCACCGCCCAATCAAACGAACTTGTTTTTGGGGCGCATCTTAACAAAGACCAAGCTGGCACAACCGCCACTGTCCCCAGCGATTTCACGCTTCGGGCCAATGCCCCTTCTGGCAATACCCCCCACCTTGTGACTAATGATAAATTTGTTCAGGCAGTCGGGGCTTACAATTCTTCGCTTACTTGGGGAAAATCGGTAGGTTGGAACTCAGTAGTCGTGGCCTTTAAGGTAGACAATTCGGTTATACTTCCCACAAATACAATCACTGCTCAAGTTAAGGTTGGCAGTGATGATGTTAATGAAGAAGGTACAACCTATACTGATAATAGCAGTACCGTGTGGATTGGCAACGGGTCGGGGGCAAGTTACACCGGGTTACACTTTACTAATCTGACTATTCCAAAGGGTGCCACCGTAAACTCAGCTTTATTATCCTTTACTTCCGCCAATACCCAATGGCTGTCATTAAGTTTTGACATCGCTGGGGACGCGGCGGGGAACAGCCCAACCTTTTCCAGCGCGGCGCGGCCATCTGCCCGACTTTTATCCACTGCCAGGGTTTCTCACCAGTCCAATGTGCAGTGGACAGCTAACACCTCCTACAATTTAAACGACATTAGCCCGATTATCCAGGAAATTGTAAATCGCAACGATTGGCAATCAGGCAACAGCCTTTCAATTATTATGAAAGGCACTGGCGGGAATTTCGCTCGGGAATTTGTGAAAAGTTTTGAGGGTGGAGCTACAACAGCTACCAAACTGACCATTGGTTATACCAGCAGTACTGCTACCACCGTTACCAATACTCCTGTGCCAGCTACGGCGACTAATACCCCTGTCCCGCCGACCAATACCCCCGCCTCAACCGCGACGACTACTACCCCAATTCCGGCGACCAATACTCCCGTGCCACCTACGAATACGCCTGTACCTCCGACTAATACTCCGATACCACCCACGCCTACCTCTATACTGCCTACTAACACACCTGCCCCTACTGCTACGCCACCACCTTCAGGCACTAGCGGTTATTTTGCGGTGGGGGCGGGCTTCACCGATGTAGTGCCGCATCAGGTTATCCGCACTCGTGACGACCGAGTTTATATTTTTGCAGCCCAGGCACAATATAGCGGGGTTATCAAAGCCTATTGGACAACTGCCACAGGTGTTCCTAGCTCCACCGCCGCCTTTAACGGCACTGCCCAGTTAACGGACAACGAAATATCCCTATCAGTTAACCCAGTTTATGATGGCAACAATCTGGTGCATGTTTTAGTCAATACCAACGCTGGAAACCTCAAGGATTATGTTTTTAATATAACCTCTAATAGTTTCCAGCCCGCTTTCCTGATTTCCAGTGGCAATACCACCGTCAGTAGCGATTACATTGGCAGCAGTGGGGTTTCGGCGATGTTCGATACTGCTAACATCCTGCATATCGCCTACTGGTCAGGCGGCAATCGAATAACCTACCGGGCCTATAGCATCAACGCCACTAATGGGGCGGCTGTCCTCGTTTCTGGCCCAACCGTGCTGGATGCCAGTGGTCCTTCTAATCACCCCTCCCTGGTAATTTCGCCACTGGATAACTCGGTAACGGTGGCCTGGGTTTCGCAAGCCACCAATCCCGCCAAAATTTTGGCCCGCACCCGGCCTTCCGGCGGAGGTTGGGGCGCGATTGAAACCGTTAGCACTGCCCCGGTCTGGACTAGCAGCAATTTTGGTATCAATATTGACCAGGGGCCATCTATTCTGATTGACCCTGCCGGAACCAAACACCTGGCCTATATTCAGGATTTTGACCAAACCAACAATTATGGACGGATTCATTATGCCACTAAAAGCGGGGCGGGTTGGAATGATATCGCCCTGCCCAGTTATACCCATGACCCAGCCTTAGCCCTTAACAGTCGGGGCGAGTTATATATAGTCGGGCATGGTTATTCGCTAAACCTTAGTTGTCTCTCGCCACAGGATATATGCCTGATTAAGAAAAACAGCGACGGCACTTGGAGTAACCCAATTGTTTTTGCTACCCCCCCTAGTGGCGGTAATTTCGATGCCAGCCCTTCGGTCAAATGGTCAGTGGTCGGTAACAATCGCCCCGATACTATTGAATTTCTTTTTTTCTCAGCCCTAAACGGTAGTTACAATAATACCAGCATCTATTACGCCTATCTTCAATCCAGCATCAGCGGGGCTATTCCGGCTAACCCAGCCCCGACTCCTGACCGTGCTGCTACTCCAATTCCCGCTCCAACGCCGACTTTTACTCCATTACCGCCTACCCCAACGCGGGTATCCGAGTTGGGAGAGAGCAAATCTTAGGGTGAGGCTTTGAATGATAGTGGACAACCAATATTCTAAAATATGCTACCTGGGAGAAACTTTCCAGGTAGCATATTCCCTGTAAAAGCTAATTGCGTAATGGCTTCCCGTTCATCAGAATATATTGCATGCGCTCCATAGTTTTGGGCATTTTGGTAAGCTCCACGAAGGCCGCCCGCTCCAGGTCAAGCAGATGTTGTTCCGAAACCTCGTTGACCGGGCTGGCTTGCTCGCCACCTGTCAAAACGTAAATTAGCTTGCGGGCGATAGCCCCATCATGGTTACTAATGGTACGGGTCATCTCCATACCCTCGATTTGCTGCTCAGCCGCTAGATAGCCCCCTTCACCCGGTAGCTTGTAGGTAGCGGGTTGAGGTGGCTTGTAGCCGTTCGCCAGTTCCAGCAAGTCAGCCTTAGCATCGGTGATAAGCCGCTCCCGATTCAGGGTTAGCTTATCGGCCTTGCGGAGAAAGCCCATACTACGACCTTCCTCGGCACTGCTGCTGATTTTGGCGAAACTAATGGTCTCGAAGGTTTTCTGGACAGGCGGAAACGGCCCTGCCATCCCGCGCATCTTCTCGATATTCCGCAACAGCAGCTCTTTGTTGCCGCCGCCGCCCGGAATTATCCCGACCCCGACCTCCACCAGCCCGATATAAGTCTCGGCATAGGCTCGCACCCGCGCCCCTGCCAGCATAATCTCAGCCCCGCCACCCAGCACTCGTCCAAAAGGCGCGACTACCACTGGTTTAATTGAGTATTTGATAGCCATACAAAAATCCTGGAAGCCCTTAACTCCCTTTTCGATTTCATCGAACTGACCGTTATTAGCCGCCATAACTGCCAGGAACAAATTAGCCCCTGCACAGAAATCGTCAGCCTCGTTGCTGATAACCAACCCTTGCCACCTGGGGTTAGTGTTAACCTCCTGTAGGGCTTGCAACCCAAGCTCGACCAAAGTAGGGTCAATCGTGTTGAGCTTGGTGTGGAATTCCAGGCAAGCCACCCCGTCGCCAATATCTATCAGGCTGGCACTGTCGTTGCTGAGAATGATATTAGCCTTATCTTTTTTTAAACGGGCAAGGCTGATTAGGTCGGTGCGTTCCAGGAAGGGTTTGTAAGTAGCGGTAACAAAATCCCAGAAGTAGCGGCGACCATCCTGCTCGATATAGAAAGTACCCTGACCCTGACTGAGAAAAGTGGTAATCCATTCAGGAATTTCACGCCCCTCGGCTTGCATCCTCTGAACACTTTTAGCTACCCCTATCGCGTCCCAGCCCTCGAACAGACCTAAATCCCAGTTGAAGCCCCACTTCACCGCCTGGTCAATCGTTACAATATCGTTGGCAATTTCGTTGATAATTTTGGCAGTGTATAATAACCCATCCGCCATTACTCCCCAGGCAAATTTGCCCGCTCGGTCATCCAGATAGGCCAGGGTTGCCAGTCGCTTGCGGGGGTCGCTACGACGGGCGGCTTCCTCTAGCTTGGTATCAGCCAGGGGTTTCTCAAGTTGAGGCTCGTATTCCATCGTTTCTGGACTCAGTGACAGAATTACGGTTTTACCCTTTTCATCTTTGGTCTTTTTGTAAAACCCCTGCCCGGTTTTATCGCCCAGCCAGCCTTTTTGAGCCATTTGCGCCACCCAGCCCGTGATGTTAAAACTCTCTCGCTCCGGGTCGGTAGGGGCGTTTTCGTAAACGTTACGAGCCACATGCAAGCTGGTATCCAATCCCACAATATCGCTGGTGCGGAAGGCCGCGCTTTTAGGCCGACCACTAGCCGGACCAAGTACCGCATCCACTTCTTCTACCCGCAAGCCGTATTCCGCCATCCATTTCAGGGTCGAACCCATCCCATAGATGCCAATTCGATTTGCCACAAAGTTCGGGGTATCTTTGGCGATAATCACCCCTTTGCCCAACACATCCTCACCAAATTGCTGCATAAATTCCATCACCGCCGGGTCAGTATTGGGGTGCAGAACCAGTTCCAGCAGCTTCATATAGCGGGGCGGGTTAAAGAAATGGGTTACTAAAAAGCGTTTCTGGAAACTTTCGGGCAAGCCTTCCGCCATCGCCGCTATCGAAATACCGCTAGTGTTAGAGCTGATTAGCGCGTCAGGGCGGGCAATTTCCGCCACCCGCTTGAACACCTGTCGCTTGATGTCCAACCGCTCCACCACCACCTCAATAATCCAGTCGCACTCCGCCAGCTTATCCCAATCGTCCTCAAAGTTACCGATAGTGATAAGCTCGGCTCCTTTGGGCGTATAAAACGATGCCGGACTGGATTTAAGGGCGTTCTGTAGCCCGCTTTCCGCCAACCGATTTCGCACTTTTTTATCTTGCAGGGTCAAGCCACGCTTTTCTTCTTCCGCCGTTAGCTTGTTTGGCACAATGTCCAACAGATATGAGGGTATTCCGGCATTGGCAAGGTGGGCGGCAATCCCACTGCCCATTATGCCCGCGCCCAACACTGCAACTTTTTTTATCTCAAGCATGCTTATAACCTCTCCACCAACGCCGCATAACCCTGCCCACCGCCGACACACATCGTCTCAATACCAATATGCTTATCGAATTGGCGCAAATCAGCCATCAGGGTTGCCATAATCCGGGCCCCGCTACAGCCGAGGGGATGCCCAATCGCAATTGCCCCGCCTTTGGGATTAAGCTGCTTGTCCATATCAATCCCAAGCTGGCGACAAACCTCATAAGCCTGACTGGCAAAGGCTTCGTTCAACTCCACAATATCAATATCCTCGATTTTGAGACCCAACCGTGAGAGCAACTTGCCCACTGCTGGAACTGGGCCAATTCCCATAACTTCCGGCGCGACCCCTGCCACCGCAAAACTAACGATACGCGCCAACGGTTTTAGTCCCAATTCGCGGGCTTTACCCAGGCTCATAATCACCGTAGCTGCCGCCCCATCGTTAAGGGGACTGCTATTCCCGGCGGTAACACTGCCACCTTCCACAAAAACTGGTTTAAGAGCTGCCAGTTTATCCATAGTGGTATCGGCGCGGGGCCCATCGTCTTTAGTGACCACCGAGCCATCCGGCAGAGTTACCGGGATAATTTCCTCGTCAAAATAACCCTCTTTTTGGGCGCGAACGGCCTTCATCTGACTGGCAAGAGCAAATTCGTCCTGAGTCTCACGGGAAACATTAAAGCGTTTCGCCACATTCTCGGCGGTCAGGCCCATCGGAATATAAACTTCCGGTAATCCGAACTTGCCACCGACCAGTTTGCGGTTGAGGCTAGGGTTCATCCCACCCATCGGGACGCGGCTAGTACACTCCACCCCACCCGCCACATATATATCACCAATCCCCAACATCACCTGTTGGGCCGCAAATGTAATGGCCTGCAACCCACTGGCGCAAAAGCGATTGACTGTCACCCCAGAGGCAGTAGCGGGCAACCCCGCCAGGAAAGCAGCATTCCGAGCCACGTTCAAACCCTGCTCACCTTCGGGCATGGCGCAACCCAAAATCACGTCCTCAATCTGTTTCAAATCCAGACCCGGTACGCGCTCTATCGCCGCTTTAATCGCCACTGCCGCCAAATCATCGGCCCGCATATCCTTCAAAGAACCTTTTACTGCCCGGCCTACCGGGGTACGCACCGCACTCACAATTACCGCCTCGTGGTCGCCAAGCTGCGACTGCGGTGTGCCAACCTTCGCAATTTCGCTCATTATTTTAGCTCCTGTATTTAATGATAGTTTTGCGCGGGATTTAAAAATTTGGGGTGAAAAACCAAATAAGGCCAGCCGCCGCGCCGCCCTAGCCATGTGGAACCAATTTCAGATGTAATAATAGCAGTAAGTTTATTTTATCAGGCTTTAGGATTTAAGGCGAGTCTGGTTTGCGCTCAACCTGAGTTTGGAATACACTAGCTGAAGCCCGAATTTATCATCAAATTATTAGACTGTATCAGTGATAGAGGCAAGCATGGAAGAAAAAAGTAACTCCAACCAACTCTCTGAAATAATTAGAATGTTGGATGATAAAGATGAAAAGGTTAGAGTAAATGCCGCTAACCTTCTTGCTACTTTTGGTGAGGCAGCTTTGCCAGGTCTTGTTAAGGCACTCAGCAATGAACATTTCCGGGTAAGAAGATCCGCTATAAGTTCAATCTCTGAAATCGGTGGAAATGAGGTTTTTATTCCTTTAGTTGATTGCTTGAAAGACCCTGAAAATTGGGTACGTTATGATGCAACTCGTTCTCTAGCTGATTTATTTGGTTCAGACGCGCTTGAGGTTATACTCCCGATGCTGGAGGATAAACATAATTATGTAAGAGGAGGGGCTATTTTCTCTTTGAGAAAAATTGGTGACAAAAAAGCAGTACCATTTCTGGTGAAGTGTTTAACTGATTCTGATAGTTATGTTCGCTCCTATGCAGCCCAAGCTCTAGGTGAGTTAGGCGACCCCTATGCCGTAGAATTTCTCATAATTGCTCTAAAGGATGAAAATTTCCATGTGCGAAAAGACACTGCTTATGCCCTATCATTACTCAAGGATAAACGAGCCGTGCAGCCTTTGATTGCTGCACTTTATGATGAGTATGAGGTTCGTTTCAGAGCCGCCGTTGCGTTACGTGAAATTGGCGATAAGAGTGCCTTGCCAATTTTGGAAGAAATTTATAATTCTATTACCGCAACAGACCCATTTCTAGCGGATACGGTATTTAAATCGCTGGTTGGATTAGCAATAGACAAAATCAATGAAAACAATCCCAGCTTTGAGGGTTGAGTAACAAAAAAGGGCAGGCACAGGGACCTGCCCCTACGAATTGGCCTTGATTTTAGATTTTTAACCGACGACTGACCACCGATAACCGACAACTTTTTACTCGTTACTCACTACTCGTTACTCGTTACTATTTTCAAGGAGGAGAATATGACCGCAATGTTGCCAGAGGGAACACTAAATGGACAGGTCGCCATTATCACCGGGGGCGGCACGGGGATGGGCAAATCTATGGCCCTGACCTTTTCCAAATTAGGGGCAAAGGTGGTGGTTGCCAGCCGCAAACTGGAGAATCTGGAAACAACCGTTGCCGAGATTGAGGCACAGGGCGGGGAAGCTCTGGCAATCCCGGTGGACGTGCGGGACATGGCCCAGGTGCAAAATATGGTTAACCAGACCAAAGAGCATTTTGGCGGCGTTGATATTCTGATAAATAACGCGGCAGGCAACTTTGTGGCTAAGGCTGAGGATTTATCAGTCAACGCCTGGAACGCGGTGGTTGGGATTGTGCTGAACGGCACCTGGTTTTGTACCCAGACGGTTGCTAAAGAGATGATTGCCCAGGGGCGGGGCGGTAAAATCGTCAATATTATCGCCACCTACGTCTGGACAGGTGCGCCCGGAACAGCCCCCAGTGCTGCCGCTAAAGCCGGAGTTTTGAGCCTGACGCAATCGCTGGCGGTAGAATGGGGCAAACACAAAATTCGGGTAAATGCCATTGCCCCCGGCCCGGTTGCCACCGAAAACACCACCCGCCAATTGTTTCAGGGCGGCAATTTATTCGAGACAATTTCCAAAGACAATCCTACTGGCAGATTTGGCGAGGTGGAAGAAATATCCAACGCTGCCGCCTACCTGGTTTCTGATTATGCCGATTATATTAATGGGGCGTGTTTGACGATAGATGGCGGGGGCTGGCTTAATAAAGGCTATTTGAAATATGCCAACCAGATTCCCAGCCGCGAAAAATAACTGGACAGAATAAAGGAGATTAAATAATGAGCGAAATTACTTTGGGCCAACAGATTGATGATTATATTGAGCAACTTTTTAACCCGGCTGACCCGATTCTGACCGAAACCCTCAAGGAATTGGAACGGGCCGGGTTGCCGCCGATTAACGTTTCGGCCAACGAAGGGAAATTGTTATATTTGTTGGCGAGTCTAAGCGGTGCTAAGAAAATTCTGGAAATTGGGACGCTGGCGGGTTATAGTGCCATTTGGTTGGGTCGCGCCCTGCCCAGCGATGGCAAATTAGTCACCCTCGAAATTGACCCAAAACATGTCGAGGTTTCGCGACTCAACTTCGTTCGGGCGGGGTTAGCCGATAAAATTGAGGTGCGGGTTGGGCCTGGGCAACAAACCCTGGCTCAAATGGTCGAGGCGAACGAAGGGCCCTTTGACCTCTTTTTTATTGATGCCGACAAAGATGGCTATCCGGCTTATCTCGAATACGCGCTGAAATTGTCCCATCCCGGCTCGGTAATTCTGGCCGATAATCTAATACGCAATGGCAAAGTTATGGAAGCTAATTCTCCCGATGTTTACGTCCAAGCCATTCGCACTTTTAATCAAACGATTGCCACTCATCCCCGCCTGGAAAGCCTGATTTTGCCGATTGTCCGCAACAATTTCGATGGGCTATCCATAAGCATTGTGAGGTAGAATGCAGGAGTCAGAATAAAGAAGGAATTTTGTAGGGGTAGACCTGCGTGTCTACCCTGAATAGGCTAAATATAATCAGGGTCAAGATATAACAAATCTAGGAAATCCTCAAATGAAGGTGAAACCGTTAGCAGCGAAGGGTCTGACGAGTCATGAATCCACAAGACTACTTTTCCATAATTGCGTTCAGAAAGGTCTAAACATATTAGATTACCACCGCCATCCTATGCTATCGGTAAAATTTGAGCAGAAGCATTTTGCCAGCGACGGTTATATCTCCAGATTATATTTAGGACTTTCGCTTTAGGCAGCAACCAGGGCGGGAATACGAGGGTTTCGTAATTCAGCCCGCAAATAGTCGCTGAATAAATCTTTAACAACCGCATAAAGCGTTTTTTCCAGTTGTTTAGCTTTGACTTTAATCGCCAGCCAAGCTTGATAACAACAAGCCAAATGATTGCGTTGGGCTCTTTGACTGCGGCATTCGCATTTTTCAGTACCAGTTAGTTGTTT
>Ga0209511_1001542_pt1 | contig 20321 bp, 17 predicted proteins | sample SSSSmetaG_FD_184141 | JGI IMG/M metagenome (GOLD analysis project Ga0209511, IMG submission 184141) | Glacier valley bacterial and archeal communities from Borup Fiord, Nunavut, Canada, to study Microbial Dark Matter (Phase II) - ​SSSS... | ecosystem: Environmental > Aquatic > Freshwater > Ice >...
CCGATGTCTGCACTGTATCCAGAAACTGTTCGATCAGTGTGGCGTTGATCCGGTTCTCCGATGAGAAACGCGACAAACTGTAGATCTTTTTGTAGCTGGCTTCCAGACTGGCTTTCACCTCCTGTTGCCCTGGCACACTGATAAACTGGTTGGTCACATGCGAAAAAGGAAGATTCCATGTGACAGGATAAACCAGTGAGACGGGAAGTCTGGTCTGCGGATGAGCCGTGGTTGGCTTTATCTCTCCGGGTACATGCGAATAATCACACAGACTGAGGATCTCCACAAATCGGTCCATCACCTTTAGACGGTCGCGAAAGTCAATACCGCCAAGGATTGGTTCCCCACCCTGAAAATTCAGGGTAAGGAATCGTTCGATAAGTCCGGTGGTATGATCATCACCGGCAGCTTCTTCCCTGGTTAAAGATGCACAGCCAATTCCGCTTTGGGAGAATAACGAAGTCAGGTTAGCCTGTAGTTCGCGAATCTTGTCATACTGAAGTTCCAGGCTGCTTCGATCCCTTTTGGAAAAGATTAGGGAGGATGAGAGGTAATTTTTCAGCTGTCCTTTATTCAGAATGCTGATGTAGAGGTAACACTCATGCCTGAGGTATGACCTTCCTTCAAAGTGTTGCATATATGAATCCGTCAGGCTATCTGACCAGTTTCCATTTGATTTGATGTTGCTCCGGAACTTGTCTGCCAGAAAAAAATCTTGCTTATGAAGTAAACTTCCGGCCGGAAGAAGGTTCACTACACGACGAAAAGTGTCGTGCAACTGTTCGATCTTTTCACCGCTGCAGGAGAGTACTTCGGGCAGGTGTAGTTTTAATCCGATGGTCAGGTTCAGGCTGTCTGAGACCAGTACATTTCCGTTGAATCCAAGGATGGGTAACACCTCTTCTATCGTTTTGATCTTCATGGATTACTGAATTGACAGATTCTTCGTTTAATACTAATAAATTGAGGAAGAGCGCGTGAGGTTCGTTTTTTACTCCAACCATCGGGCCCCAGTTTTTTCTGTATCGTGTTGAGCCTGTAGAGCCAGAAGAAAATAGCCGGGACACAAACCAAAACAGAGGGGAAAACGCCGAGAAAGATGTACAGGAAAGTAAAAAGCAGAAACGCTGCGATGATGCCGTAGAGCGCCCGGAAAACCAAAGGGCCGGATAGCCCTTTGATATAGAGCCGGGTATCCACTTTTAGAATGCGGTAGCTTTCCATTAGGTGAAAAATGCTTTGATGACCACACCCACCAGTACCAAAAACAGACAGGCACCGAACCAGCCCATCAGTGATTTCTGGGTGTCCTGATCTCCGCTCTGCCATTTGATGTAAACCCTTATCCCGCCGATCAGTCCGACAACGGCACCAACGGCAATAATCAGGTTCGACACAGGGTCGATATAAGAGGTCACTTCAGCCGTGGCCTGGTCAATACCGGCAGCTGACTGTGCGGTTACCCGCTCAAGGTTTTGGATCAGCAAAAACAGTACTGCACCTGCTTTTTTCAAAAAGTTCTTTGTTCTTTTCATTTTACGAATTGTTTTAAAGAGTGAATATTTATTGTTTAATCCTGATTTTTTTCAGGAGTTCCGGGGATCCGGAGAGATCTTTTTCAGTAAACTGTTCCATCGGATATCCGTCATCAATTCCGTTTTCTTCGTTAAGTGTTGTGACCAGCGCCACATCTTCCGGTTTACTATTCGGGATCATCTCCTTCGGAAAGTCGGAGGCAGAAACGTTAAAGGGCACCAGCACCTCTTTTGGCAATGCGTCCAAATCATCGTATTCAAAAAGGGTTTTCCTGCGGCTCTTTTTGCTTTTGATCCATGCCCAGGAAAACAGTCCTGCATACCAGGCAGCAGTAATGCAGAGGAGAAAGATTGAAAATTGTGTCCAACTGATTTTGTCCAATCCAAACATGGTGTCGTTTTTAAATGGTTTAACTTTTTTCCGGTGTTAACGGGCATTATTGTCTGATCCCGTCAATGCACTTTGTTGTTGCAAATATAGTTCTCAGATTTCAAAAACAAGCATGTTTTATAATTTATCTATTTGAATATCATATAGTTATATTCATATGTTTTGATTCGAATTGATGCCGGATGATACCTGATAAATTGTAAAAAGGGCTATTCCCATTTAAAACAGGTCGGTTTGAATTGATTTGGAAGGAGAAAAATATTTTCAAAAAAGATGAAAAAACCGGAAAAAAAGGCAGGAAGTGTGGTGATGAAGGTGAAAAAGCAGACTCAGATTCTGAGAATATTGGATTGTTCATTGCATTTGAGCGCTTACTGAGCCAATTTTTCCATTGTGTGACTCAAGGTTTGTGCGGAGCAATCGGGTTTGTGAGTAGCCACTGGGTTTTTATGAAGCGAACGGTTTATTAAAAAGCGAACGGTTTTGTTAGGAGCGACTGGGTTTGTGAGAAGCCACTTGGTTTGTGAAAAGCGACTGGGTTTTTATGAAGCCACTGGGTTTTTATGAGGCCACTGGGTTTGTGAAAAGCGAACGGTTTATTAAAAAGCGAACGGTTATTTAAGAAGCGAACGGTTATGTGAGAAGCAACCAGACCGGGGGAGCGGATGAGAAAAGTTAAGGCGAACAGGCTGGAGGAACAAAAATACATTCTGAAAAATGAACCAATGGATTGATTTTTCTTTCATTTTGAGTTGTCAAAATAATTTGAGAATGCACTTGTTTTTCATACTTGTTTTGTAATTAACTGGCAGTAATACAGACTTAAACACGTTTATCTTTCGCATTTCTTTCAAATGCAACCAGGTTAAACATTTCGCGCATCCGGCTGCGGACACGACTGCCGTACATAGATTCGAGTTCGGGTGCTGAAAGATTGGTGGTGATATGGGTCAGTATCCCTTTTTGAATAAACAAGTCGTACCGGCTCAACAGTATCTCTGCCATCACATTGCATTCATTACCAAAATATTTGATTGGCTGTTCAATACCAAGATCATCGAAGCAGAAAGCCTTGTTTGTCCTGGAATAGGGTGAATCGCAAAAAGCCAGGTTACTGTAACGGCTGATTACCCTAAAACCTTCTTTCTCAAATTCAAAGGTGATTTCCCTGACCGATTTCAGGGTATATTGCTTCTCCTGAGGAAAAAACGATTTGATCAGGGTCATCAGTGATGTTTTGCCACATCCGACAGGGCCGTTCATCAGAATCCCTTTTTTCAGACTCAAGTTGTGGCGGGCTGTATTTTCAAAATCACCGATGGCATAAACCAGCAATTTGTAAATCAGTTCGTGATCATCTTCAAAAACAGTAAAGTGTTCTCCAAATAAAATCCGTCCTTTTTTTTGCAACCATTCAAGACTTTCAGGAAAACTAAAGTTGAAAAATCCGTTTTGCTTTTCTGCAATTTCGTCATAGGGGTTCTGAATAATCTTTGTCATTTCCAAAGCGGATTTGTTGTATTCCGGATGGCTTTTTTCCTCTTCCATTATTCAAATTTTTAAGGGTGTTCTGTTTATTAAAGTTTGTATTGTTTGTATTGTTTATATAATAGGAAGGCGTATCACTTGCGGTATCACTTGCAGTATTCCTTGCAGTATCACTTGCAGTATTCCTTGCGGTATCTCTTGCAGTATTCCTTCCGGTATCACTTGCAGTATCAAAACTGATACAGGTAACTTGGCTGCCTAAATACATATTTGAAGTGGGGACATACAGGATATATCCCCACTCATGAAGTTGTTTTATACAACGGGCATACGTATTCACCGAACCGATCCGCGATAACTGCATCATCTCGTCGCGTACGATTGTAAAAGGACTCTGAAATCTGTTTAGGTTCCAGACCTGAAACAATGCCATATACAAACTGATGTGAAGTGGGGTCATCTGCTGGTCATCGGACATTCGCATGAAAAAACCATTCAAGTGCCTGATATAATTCATCTTCGTCTGTCGATATTAAACTGGTTTTTGGGTTGGGGTGGCTCCAGCATTTTACGGACATTCTCAAAATCATAAAACAAAACCCCGCCGATTTTTGTAAATGGCAGCTGACCATTCACACGGAGATTTTGCAGTGTTCCGGGTGAAATCCCTAATAACTTCCGGATTTCGCCGGATTTAAGCCACTTTTTGGCAGGCTGGCCATGGTGCTCCAGGAGCATCTTTCTTAACTCACGGAATAATTCAACTTTGAATTCCCGGAGATCGTCTGTGGTAACAATTTCTGCAGGCATAATTTTTAAATTTAAAATGGTTCCTTTTGATTATGCCCAAATATGAAAACTTCCAAAATAAGTTTTTCACAAGGTGTACCCAAGTTGTGTGTTTTATATGGTTAAATATCACATTGGTAGTTTAATACAATTTGATACCGAATAATTCAAGATGACGGCTGATTCTTCAGACAACAGATAAAGCCTGTTCCAAACAAGACTTTTTGAATCCATTTAAAATGTGAAAAAAAGTTTTAAAACAGGTGAAAATACCGGAAAAAAGTCATTTTTTCCGACAGGTGGGAATAATAGAGTTGATTTCCACTATCGATTTAAACCAAAAAATAAATATGAAAATCTACTGAACGATTTAAATATACATAACTTATCTAAATGAAGTGGCTCATTTTAAATAAACCTGAAAACCCTGATTTCAACGGAATTTTTTTACCAATATATACCCAAGTTGTGTGTTTTATATCGTTAAACAAAAAAAGGATAGCCAATCTGGCTATCCCACTTCATGTTTTTAATAATGCTTTGGACTATGTAAGTTCTCTTTGATCTGCATCATCCATTCTGCCAAGCAAACGATTTTTGAGATAATCAATAAACTTTGTTCTGTCTTTTTTACGTAATCGAATCTCGACGAAGGTTCTGTAAAGGTCTCCCAGGTCGATGTTAAATATCTCTTCAAAAACCTTGGCCAGTTCATTGATATCTGTAACTCCTTTATTTATTGCTCCTGAACTATGAATTGCATAAATCAGCTCTATTAATGCTACTTTACTATCTGTCCAGTAAAGTTTTGAGTCAGCAGGATATTCATCCTCCTTTCCTTTATTATCATTTTCACCACATTTTGAATCCAGCTTTTCGATTTCCGTATTGAGGTAAACTGATAACATGTCATAAGCCTTTATGGCAGAAACAGTATGATCGTGACTTGTGGAAAAATTGGGATCTATTAAAAAATGAAGACTGCCAATACAAAGTCGGATATCAGCTTTCCCACGAACGAAAAAACGGTCATCCAGATTGGTTGTGTTACAACGGTAATACTGATAAAACTCCAGGTTATCGCTCTGAAAAGCTGTAATCTTATCCTGTTCCAGGAGCAGAAATTTCCGCTGAACCTTGTTTCTGCTGTTGGGACGTCTAGTCTCAATGCTAAAAATCTTGGCATAATAGAGCAATTTGCCATAAACTTTAGGTTTGATATTCTTGAAAAACTCAATTTCATCCTGTTCATCAGCGAACCCTTTCCGAAGGACGACATCCTGCATTTCAAGCACTGCTGATTTGCAGCTCATAACAGCTTTTTCCGAAAAAACCAGATTATGATCATTTTCTGATTTTAAATCAACTAATTTTTCTTCCAAATCTTCAATGATCTTAATACATTCTTTACATGACATATTTTTAATTTATTTTTGAATTATAGAATGAAAATGCTTTCCGCATTCCATTATTTAAAATAATGAAGCAGTTTCTAAAGTCTTTTATACTCGAGAATTGAATATTAGATTTTTAATTTCAAAAAAGTATTCGTATAAAAAGAGGCTATCTCTAACTCATAGACAGCCTCCTCATTTTTTCATAAATCGGAAAACCAATGATTTGCTGTGACTTGTCTGATGTCTATTTCTTAGAAATAAATAAATCTTAGATTTTCTTAAGAATTCACATTTTATGTTATCGAAATAATCTGATCCTTAACGTTATCGGGTTCAAATACCTTTCGCCAGTCCTCACGGATAAATTCTTTCAGGCTACTTTGCAATGCTTTGTTCAGAAAGTAGACTCTGCGAAGATGCCTGAGCCAGATCGGGTAGAAAGCTTCATTCGTCGTTACCTTAACTACTAAATACAGAGGCCATTAAAAGGGCAAAACACAATTCTCAATGAAAAATTCCAGTAAAAATGTTCAAACCGCCACGATTTTACAATCAGATTTTGGTGTTCTGCCATGAGCCTTAACAGATCATGCCATAGTCTGCGAAAAGTTGATGAACATTGCTTCTACGTAGTCGATTGCTGCCTTGCCTGCAATTGCCGCTTTTTTCCATTTCGCACGATCGTTGCTTTTATTAAACAAGGGACTTGCAGCAAAAAGCAAGGTCTTCGCTTTTAGTGCATGAACAGCAGCGGTTGTAATCCTGCCTTTGTAGGAATCGTTACAGTTTTGTAAAGACCTTGGCACTTTTGTATCCTTAAGTATCTCATCTAATTCACTTACATTATATGCAACCACTTCGTCAGAAGTATTACGCGGAATGACCTCGTACTTATTAAGCGATGGAACTATTTTCAAAAAAAAATTAATCATTGATACAGGCAATTCAGCCACATTTGGCTCAAATGATCCGATGAACATTTCAGCGGATTGGATAATCCTATCGTTCATCGGTTTTTGATTGATGTTTTAATATCAGGTCGCTGCCGGTTTGTTTGACCGATAGCTTTTCTCCCTTGTTAAGCCTCACATAATACGGAATGCCTGGGAGTAAATCAAAACAGTTATCGGTCACCGATGACTCGCCGTCAATATCTATGCAAACCCCCCATACAAAAACCGGAGAAGTCAGAGTCGCATAGTCGCTACTGTGTGTTATGTTGATTTTCGGTTTATCGAGGGATAAATCCTTAAATTTCTCCATCAGCATCTTATGTTGCGAAACGGGGATGTTGTTGTTTTTGAGTACTGCAAAAGCACCATGGTTCTTATATCCGGCCTTTTCGTAAACGCTTTTATCAAACGATGCCAGAACTGTCGAAGCATTTGCTAACAACGTCACTTCTATATTTTCATTGACTACATATCCTCCTTTGTTTTCAAAAACTCCATACTGTAAAGTGCCTTTCCAATCGGTCATTTCATCGTTAATCCCATAAATGTTTATTTTATCCCCATCTTCTGCAACCACCACACTGATAGGTTTAAAAGCTCTGCGTACCGGATGAAATGCCAGCTTTTTTCGATTGTAATAGTCTACGATAGACCAACCTTGTGATGCAGGCCATCCATCCTTGAACATCCAGAAAATGGCACTGGATGAACTGAACTTTCTTCTGTGGTAATTCGCGATGTATTCATTCAGAGCCTCGGCTTGCAAAAGGGCAGTCGCAAATATGTACTCATCAAAGGTCATTTGTGAATACGACTTACCAAGCCAGAAGGTAATATTTTCGTCATACCAGAAGCTATTATCATGATGATCCCAGGTTATGGAACGTACATATTGTTCGTCTTTCGGTAAAAACTGGCGCAATGTGGCAGGAGAGCTTGCCCCAAGAACCCCACCTTCAGTAGGAAAACGATCTACATTTTTACGATAGGCATAAAAATCTGGACCATCCGATCCAAGCGAAACACCCCAAGGGTGCTGGTCTCCGGTTAGTGGACTATTTGCATCTTCGTGGTTATCTGAATAAGGAGAACTCGGCCAGTAAAACATTTCAGGATTTTCAGTTTTCACTATAACAGGTAGAAGGTGATGATACAGAACATAATCGGGAACAGTTTTGCCCTGAGTCGTATATCTCCAAAATGTAAACATCTCATTTTCGTTGCTTCCACACCAGATAATGAGCGACGGATGATGCGCAAATTCACGTACAGCCCATGTCACTTCTTCTTTAACCGAATTATAGAACTCACGGTTGTCACCGGGATATTCAGCACAGGCAAAGGGGAAATCATGCCATACCAACAACCCCTTTTCATCGCAAAGATCGAGCAGATCGTTGCCAGCATATTGACCGCCACCCCAGATACGAATCATGTTGAAGTTGGCTGTTACAGCCAGATCTACAATCTTTTCCAGTCTTTCGCAGGTAACACTACTGAAGATCAAATCGGCCGGAACCCAGTTGCCTCCTTTAATGAAGATTTTTTGATTGTTTACCTTTACTGTGAAATAGTTTCCGGCAACAGGATGTGTGGATTTGTCAACTTCAATCTTCCGAAACCCGACACGACGTATTCCAGAGTCGATTAACTTTCCGTCTTTTATTACCTCAATTTTAACGGAGTATAATGCTTGTTCCCCATTTCCAACCGGCCACCAGAGTTTGGGCTTGTCGACTTTCATTTTCAATTCGAACGGACGAAGTGCCTTCGTTAACGTGTCCTGTATCGTAACTTTTTGGTTTGTTTCAACTAATGTGGCCACAATAGTAATACTTGATTTGTCAGCCAATCCTTCAATAAATGGGCGGATAGTTAATTCCGCTGACAAAAGATCATCATTCATTTTTACACCCGTAACAATCTGATCGAGGCGTGCAGTTTCGGTCCATTCCAGTCTTACATTTCCTGTAATTCCTACATTTATCATGGTTGGACTTGAGTCCCACCCGAACTGGTACTGTGGTTTCCGCAACCATACACGCTTATTCAGAATCGAACCCATCCAGTTCGTATAAGCATCGCCTTCTTTGTCTGCCACATCAAACAATCCGCTTTCGATGGCAACAACAAGTTTGTTCGTGCCTTCTTTAAGTTTGCCTGAAACATTTATCCGACATGGAATAAACGCATTTTTGTGGGTGCCAATTACTTCATCATTAAGCAATATGGTTGCATTGTAATCCAGTTGATCGAAAACAAGCCAGGTTGCTTTATCCAAAGCTTCTTTAGGAACACTGATATAGCGGTAATATTTCCAGTATTGTTGCGATACCCAGCTAGCTGAAAGCGTGTTAATGCCAAAATTGATATCCCCAAACATGCCGCGCTTCTGCATGGCAAGATTCAGATCCATTGGCACATCAACTGTTATATACCTGGCAGAATCAAGCAAGGGATTGACACTTATAAAAGAAGCCACATCGGTGCTCCATGTATGGCCGCCAGACCAAATCACTTTCCATTTACCAGATAAACTGATGGATTTTTGACTGAAAGACTGTTGAATTAACAACGACATTACTATCAACAATACTAATTTAATTTTCATAATGAGGCATATTAAGTTTCATGTATTAACAATTGGACTTTATCTTTCTGTCAAACCTGATTTCAACAAAAAAACATCTTTTTCAACACTTTCTGCATATTCAAATAAATCCTGATCAACTTGTTCTGAAAAACCACCTATTTTTTCAAGCACTTCCTTCACTCCTTTTTCAGCAATAGTAATAAATTCGACATCTGACATGAATAGTTTTCCATTTTCATCAGTAGCCCTAAAAAAACAACCACATACCCAACTATAAAGAATCCTGTCGTAAGGAAGGTTTAATTTTTTCGCTAAATGAATTGCGCCGGCAAGTCGATCCATTGTGCTAAGTTTTCGCATCAGATCGCAACCCACCCGAAAAACGGTATCTCCTAAAGCCCTGTTTTGAAACCGAAAGAGTAGATTATCAATATGTACGACCAATGTTTCCATGGTAAAATCATCAGGATATTTAGCACATAGAATCGTTGCTGCCTGCAACATGGTATTGCGAACAGCGTTGCGTATATCCGGTATTTCAAGAACTTCATATAAATAATTGAAATTCGGATTATAAATATACCCCAGATAGGCAGCAGTAGCATGGCCCAAATTATGAATGAATAGCTTTCTATCAACCCAAGCTTTGATGTTTTCTTTTGGCGACAAACCTGCAATTTGGGGGATTGAATTTTTAAATGCTTCTTTATCCAAAATCAGGTTGTTGTATGGCTCTGCAAATACCTGAAGAATATCAATTTCAATATCTTTTTCCATCATGATGGGCACCATTTTGCCTATACTGGTTTCAATGAGGCCAACCAGCTTATTAAATGGATAATCAGCAGGCAGAAATGGCAGTATTTTTTTACGGAAAAAGGGTGCTGCATCGCGTAAGTTTTCAGCCAGAATGATGTCAAGAGGATTGTCTTTCGTAGCATCATACCGTAAAAGAAGGCCTTTGGCAACTACAGGAGCGATTTTTGCCATCACATTTGCGCCTACCGAAACTGCCAAAATGGATGCGGTGGCAATTTCATCAGCAACTTTACTTACATCGCTTGACAAAACGCCACGCACGTTTTTTATATTTAGAATCTCGTCCTTCTCACTTTTAATAATTACGTTGTAGTTGTTACGAATATTTAATTCATCGATAATATTTTTGTCAATATCAATAAATACAACTTCATATCCTCCACGACTAAATAATTGACCAATAAAGGAGCGGCCTATTTTACCCGCTCCAAACAGCACCAGCTTATTGTTTGTGTTATAATTCACTTTTCTTAATTGTTTGAAATAGTATTCCTTAATTGATTTCCTTTTCTTTTATTTATTCTAATTTTAGATTTTTCAGCGTTGGGTATAATTTCAAATACTTCTGAAATTGTTTTTCGTAATGTTCAATGGACTCATTTTGAGGAAAAATGGTTTGAGATGTTTTTACCCATTCTGAAATAATTTCTGCCACAGGAATACCGGTAATGGCAGATTTTGCAAGCATCGCCACTCCAAAGCATCCTGCCTCTGTTACAGCAACTGTAGTAATTGGCTTGTTCAGCACATTGGCTTTTAGTTGGGTCCATACCTTGCTTTTGCCGCCGCCCCCAATTGCCCGCAATTCGTTAATGGCAATGCCAGATTTTTCGAGGATCGACAAGTTCAACCGCATTTCGAAAGCAACGCCTTCGAGCAAAGCCCGGAGTATTTCTTCGCGGGTGGTGCTAAATCTCAGACCAATGATGGCTCCTGTGATATGACTGTCGAAATAGGGTGTGCCGGTTGGTGTAAAATAAGGAAGTACCAGTAGTCTTGATGGATCAGGTGGTAACGTATCGAGGATAACATCGTAAATATTCCGTCCGTTTTGTTTGGCTGTTTCCTTTTCCCCGAAGGCAAATTCATCTCTGTACCATTTCAGGATATTCCCGCCTGTAAGGCTATACGCCACAGTAGTGTACATTCCGGGAATAGCGAAATCATAGGTGCAATAGTTGTTTTTGAAAAGGTTTTCGCCAAATACCGGCTTTTCAAATGCAGGTGTGATACATTCAACGGTTCCTGTTGCATACATGGCCATTCCCTTCGAAACAATACCTGCACCCAGGGCGCCGCACGACTGATCGTGCCCACCTGCAACCACCATTACCTCATTTTGCATGCCAAGTTGAGAGGCTATTCTAGCCGGGATGAAACCCACAACAGAGCCTGATGGCAAAGGCCGGGCTAATTGACTTTCATCCAGACCTATTGCCGATAAAATTTGTTCATCCCATTTATGGGTGATCACATTGAATAGCATTGTCCTTCCGGCCAAAGGATAGCCAATCGCCGGATCAAGGCCAAGTTTCAAATGAAGTAAGTCTTCAAAACAAAGAAATTTCTCTGTTTTTTTCCATAACTCAGGCCTGTTTTGCCGTATCCAAATCAGCTTAAACAGCGAAAACATCGGATAAGCTGTATGACCGGTGATGGAATACAATTTTTCGTATCCAAAATCGGCACAGAATTCATCAACTATTCCTGATGCACGGGTATCTGACGAAATCATCCCGTTCCCCAGTATGGTTCCATTTTTGTCGACCGGAGTAAAAGCTTCGCCCTGCGATGAAATTCCAATGCTCCGGACTGGATCGGCACTAGTTTTCAAGACCACTTCTTTAATGACCTCGAAACACTTTGCACAAACCTCTTCCGAGTCGAGTTCAACCCATCCTTCTTTTATCGTAATTATTGGATACTCCAGATAAGCATGAGCAATTTCTTCGCCGTAATCATTAAATACCAGAGCTTTGCAGCCACTGGTTCCAATATCTAATCCTAAATAACTCATTGGTATTTTATTTAAGTTGGAATGACATTATTTTGCTATTGCTATACATACCAAATGGAGAGAAATCCGGTAACAATCCTTTTCATTTCATCGAAAATAATTTGCTGGCGGTAGAGCGTTGTGTAAAAGTGAATAGATTTTTCTCCATCGAAACCGGCACCATCGCCAAGCAGACCCTGTTTTTGTAACTCAATTGCATGTTTTGCCCCTACAATTTTTGAAGCATTCTTTATCATTTGCTCAAAAAGTTTGGTTGTGCTGTCGCGTTCCAGAATGGTCCAGATATTCACTTTACAAACCCCATCGTCAAAGAGTTTTGTAATTTGTTCAGTTCCAACGGATGAAGCTCCGTGCAAGACTATTTTAGTGCCAATTTTTGATTTGATTTGTCGGGCTAAATCGCCATAGTATTTTAATTCTGAATCACTTGCCCGGTGTTCTGTCCCCAGATTAGCCACAATAAAATCGCATCCGGTTTCACGCATATACCGTTCAGCATTTACAGGTGTTGTGAGTTCGTTGCCTCCGGACCCTGAATCAATAATTTCATCGCAGGCTCCTTCAATCACAATATTCTGCGATTGTTGCTCCACAAATTCCCGGGTAGCATCTATGTTTTGGTCGAAATTTAAAGTTGAAGCATCAAACATGATGGATGAAAACTGTTTCATGTCCCAGCTCAGTATGTCCAGGTCAACATCGTGCTGAATATGGTCGAGATGCAACATCACCCGTAAATCTTTGAAAGGGCTACATGATGAAGTCAGTACTTTCAGGTCTTCGATAAACAAGCGGATTCCAACTTCCCAATTCCGGGTAAACGTATAATTAATGCTCTGACTGCGATGCGCGTAGCAATTTGTTATGGCAATGGTAACCGGAAGGTTATGAACGCCAATTTTTTCACCATACTCTTTCAAAGCAGCAAGTATGGCTTCTATCGTTGTCAGGTTTTCGCAACAAATACATGGAATCACCCATTTGCGCTGAGCTGCTTCAGCATATATTTCAAGAACTTGTTTTTTATCGGTAATTAATGGCATTTTATTATATTTTGAATTTGTAATAATTTTTGTAATCGCCGTACAAGAGGTGTATTGGCGCAACATCTTCTTCTATATCGGCAAACCTCCCAACCTGTTCATAAAAATAGTTGTCCACATAGTCGTCATTTACACGGCTAACCTCTCCCACGAAGATGGTTCCAGAGCCTTTTTTGCCCCAGAATTTATGGTAATTCCTTTGTGGTAAACATACCGATTCGCCCGGAGTGAGGGTCAATGTGCCACCTGCTTTTATTTTTACCTTTACCCCGTCCACGCTTAGTAAAACATCATTTACCTTGTCGAGTTCCTTATCAGGAAGAGAGTTCCAAAGCTGAATAACCAATTCGCCACCACCACGATTAATAATGTCTTCCATTTTCTGGTAATGAAAATGAATTGGGGTAATCTGCTCTTCGAGTACAATCATGGCTTTTTCGGCATAGGTCTTTCCCAATGGATTTTTCAAATCCTCGAAACTGCCATTGCGAATGGTGAACAGGAACAATCCCACTTTGTTAAAATCTCCCGAGCCAAAATCGGTGATATCCCAACCCAATTGCTGATTCACTATGTTAGCCGATTCTTCGCCTTTCAATTTCCAATCTTCGGGAGACCATTTGGCAAATGGAGGCAAAAGAAATTTGTTTTCCTTTTCAAGAAAATAGAGTCCCTCCTGCATAATGTTGTTAATTTCAGATCTTTTCATTTTACGTTAAATTTATAAATTATTTATAATTCTTTGCCTAAATCAATGTTTCACCCAGCTAACGACTTTATAAGAGTTAACTGTATAATTTCCTTTTTTGGTTACCTTCCCTTGTTTTCCGTCCCACTCAAGTGTAACCCAGTTGAAAAGCCCTTTTTTATAGTCCAATGTGTACGAATTATCCTCGAAAAGCCTTGTTGGGTTGCAGCTATCTCCAAAAGCGTGGCAGGTAATTTCGAATACAGTTTCCGGAGTAATGTATTGAACCGGTTTGGCCAACGGTAGGATGGTTCCTTCTTTAGCAAACAAAGGAATTTGATCAAGTGTCATTTCTATTTCATAGCTTTTATTGCCTTCGTATTTTTGGTTGGTATTGAAATCGTACCAATTTCCGGCAGGAAAATATATTGAACGCTTGCTTGCTCCATCTATAAACGGAGCAGCAAGTAGTCCTTCGCCCATCATATATTCATCATCTATTTTATACACGGAAGAATCATTGGGATAATCAACCACTAATGAACGAAACGGCGGGATTCCTTTGTAATGGTAGGCAGCAAATGCCGAATACAGGTACGGAATAAGGCTCATGCGCAACTCAAGCAGTTTACGAACTTTCGATTCCAACTCTTTGGCATTGGGCAAAAACTCGTCGCGGTTGTTTTTTTCATAATCGTATTGCAACCAGGGCGGATTATTCAAATACCAGGAATTAAACAGTAATTGAGCCGACATTACGCCCGATTGGGTGCGACGAATGAGATCGGCATCCGATTTGGTTTCGCGTATTTCAGGCGACCATAACAATCCAGTGAAGCCAGCATTTGAAATCATTCGGACAAATTCGTGATGGTCGTACATATCACTGTAAAGTGAAGCAGGGTAGGGGGAAGCAAATGCCTGCGACGAGCGGACATCAAGCAAGGTTCGTTTGTTTTGGCGGTTGAAAATATCCAACAGCGTTTTTTGATACAGCACACCATACAACTGGTGCATTTGTTCACCATCAATGCCTGAAGGGAATACTGACAATTCTGGAAAACTCCATTGTTTGTCGGCTTCTCTATAGTCGGCAGCATCACATTCATCAAGTTTAAACGCAGTAATTCCTTTGTTAACAAAGGTTTTCTCGTGGTAATCGCCAAATATTTTCCGGGCTTTGGGATCTGCAAAGTCAGGAACTAAACCTTTCCAAACTGAATAATCTCCGGATTTATCCTTTAATGGATCGAATAAAGGAGAGGTAGGAAAAACGAAAGCATGTTCCCATAGGTTAAGTTTGAAACCCATACTATCCATACGTTGAATAAATTGATCAGGATTTGGGAATAACGAAGCTTTCCAAACAAACGAACAGGAATAAGCTACAGAATGCCAGCCAGGTTCGAGCCCAAACATATCGCAAGGCATGTTGTTTTCCCGAAAATAACTGGCAAGTTTCTCGGCTTTAACGTCGGTATAATCCCCCTTTCCACGGTATTTCACGCCCAATCCCCAGGTTGGAACCATGCATCCACCTCCTGAATATAGATTGTAGCGCTGAATTGCCTCTTTTATTGTCGGACCCTCAAAAACATAAATTTCCATTCCCTGTTCCGATGGCACTTCAATGATCATGCTGTTGGACGGTTTTTCCAGCGGCTTGTACAAATCGAGGGTTGATGAAGACACATTAGCATTTCCGCCTTCTTTAAGATTAACACTTTCAGTTGCTTTGCGCATGGTTCCGCAATAGAAAGTCGCATAACGCGAAGTGTTTACCAATACACCATATCCTTTGGTCGAAACATAAAACGGAACAGGCGCATGAGAGAAACCCACATTGCCTGTTGCCCAACTGTTTACCCGTATTTCTTTCCGAAAACCCCGTTGCTGAAAGGTATTGTTTTGTAAACCAAAGCCGTAAATTTTTTCAGATTCGTCCATGGTCAATTCAGCCACACAACCACGTTTGGTGGTTTTGAATTTAATTTCAGCAAGGTCAAATGGTGGTTTTTCATTGTCTGGCAATTGTTTCAAGGCATCCAATGCCGGAGCTTCTTTGAAGTCGGAAGGATTAAACTTTTCAGGAGTACCATAAGTTACTTTCCAAACGCCGGGAGCAATTTTCTCGAAAGTTTGAGCAAAGAGTGTTTTTTGAATTGTAAGAATCAAAACAACAATTAACCAACCAATTCTATTTATTCGTTTCATCTTTCATATTTTTATAAGTCTGTATTATTCAGACTGTAAATAGTCTGTTATTTCTTATTAATCCTAACCCGGATATCGACACCGATTTGACTCTATTGCTATTCTATTTCCAAAAAAGTACTTCGGCGGTGCGTTGTTTAAATTTTATTAATTGTAAGCATCGTTAGGAGGATATGAAGATGTTGCGGCTCCAAATTGCTTGTTAGGAACATTGTCCATTTCAAATTCAATTTTTGCACCGTTCATAATATCGGCATGGCTAATCCATGTCTTGTCATAGGATTTACCATTCAGCTTGATACCTTTTACATAAATATTTTCGGCTGCGTAATTTGTTACATTGATTTCAAATGTTTTGTTATTGCCAACTAAAATCTGTGCACTTTTAACAGCTGGTGAGCCAAATACATAAATCCCTCCTGATGGGTTTACCGGAAAAAGCCCCAAAGTTCCAAAAACATACCAAGCCGACATTTCGCCGCAATCATCATTTCCTGAAAGTCCATCGACAGTAGGTTTAAAAGTTTGTGACAAAATATCACGAACCAATTTTTGAGTTTTCCAGGATTGACCGGCATAATTGTATAAATATGCCACATGATGACCCGGTTCGTTACCCATGGCGTATTGCCCAATGTAGCCGCCATTTTCTTCAGTTATGTGACCAACATTTTTGGGGTCGAAAAAAGTGTCGAGCTTAGCTACGAATTTTTCATCGCCACCTAACAGTTGAACCAAACTATGTATGTCCTGTGGCACAAACCACAGCCATTGCCAGGCACTTCCTTCAACATAATCGCCATTTTCATCGGTAGTATCCCAGCCCGATTGTTGTTTTGCAGGGTTGGGTATGTTTTTTCGGAAATTACCATTGGCATATTTCCCTCTGAAGAAACCAATCTTAGGATCAAACACATTTTTGTAATATTCGCCGGCTTTCAAATAGTAACGGGCAGTGTCTTTTTTCATTTGTTTGGCCATTAAACCTACGCAATAGCTATTTTGTGCGTATTCCAACGTTTTTGTTGCCGCCATAATCGTCATATCGCCGGGAACATAGCCATATTTATGAAATAGTTTAGCGCTATAAATTTGATTGTCGCGGTTAAAGCCATTTAAAGCAGCATATTTGAAACTATCTTCACCACCTAAGCTTCCATTGCCGTGAATATCATAAATCATAGCATTAAGGGCTTTCTCACTATCAAAACCGGTAATACCTTTGCAGTATGCATCGGCAATTACGGGCAAAGCATGAAACCCTTCCATGCAATTTGTTTCGCCATTTCCAAAGTGATACAATGGCAAATGCCCACCTTCCTCGGCTGTCGCTAACATTGAATTTATAATATCGGGTAACCTATCGGCTTGAACAATAGTTAATAATGGATGCTCAGCCCTGAATGTGTCCCAAAAACCAAAAACATGATAATTGGTGTGTTTCCCTTGCTTTACCTCTCCATCAGAACCACGATATTTCCCATCTACATCGGCATGTAAAACGGGGGCTAACATGGTTCGGTATGCCGAGCTGTAATACAATATTCGTTTTGAGCTATCGGGTATATCGGCATTAAATTTATTCAATTCGGCATTCCACTTCTGGCGGGCTTTTTTGTGCGTAGCTTCAAAATCCCAACCTGCCAATTCGGAATTAAGATTGTTTAATGCACCTTCGGGACTTACCGATGATATGGCTACTTTAATTAAAATGGTTTTTTTCTCCGAAATAGTATAGTTTGCCCATGCTTTCACATCTTTTGACACTACTGAATCGGCATTGGTTTGAATGCTGTCGCCAATAGCAAAACCCAGGGAATTAAATGGTTCGGAAAATTTAGCAGCAAAATATACGTACCGGTTAGGAGCCCAATTATTTACTAACCTGCCACCTACCACTGTTGTATTGTCAATTTTCTTGATAAAAGCACTTTTAATTTCTAAATTAGGCCATGGCTGTGCATTTAAGTACGACATGTCAATCATGATATTGGCATCACCTTTTTGGTTAAAAGTATATTTGTGAAAACCAACCCTTTCGGTAGCCGTTAATTCTACATCAATGTCATAATCGTCGAGGTGTACGGCGTAATAGCCCGGCGATCCTTTTTCGGTTGTTTTGGTAATTTTTGACTGATACCCTTCACCGCTGATGTTTTGAGGACTATAGTTTAAATGTAATTTGCCTGTGGTTGGCATAATGAGGCAATCTGTAAGATCGCCTATTCCTAATCCACTTATATGCGTGTGACTAAAACCATGAATATAATTAAAGTTGTATTGGTATCCGGCAGCTAATTCGCCGTCTTCAGTGTTGTCGGGGCTAAGTTGTACCATTCCAAATGGAACTGTTGCGCCTGGATACAGATTTCCACGATCCTGTGTTCCAATAAACACATTTACGTTCGAAGCCAAATCATTAACTTGTTGTTTACATGATACAACAAATACAACAATTGAAAACAAAACAACTAACCTTATAAAACAAAACATTTTTCTCATTTTTTAATGTGTTTAAGTTTAAGATGAATTCAGCACTTTACCTTACCTGACATATATTAATCAATGCTATTCAACCTCCAAAAACATTACTTCTGCGGGTTTTAGTTTTACGCTAAATTCCATTCCCTTGCCCATATCTACTTTATTCTTCATGTTTTTTAACCAAATAACATTTTTGGATATAATATTGGTTTCCTGAACCTTATCTGTATGGTTCAGCAGAATAATCATTTCTGATTTGTCGTTCTTCTTATGATATAGCTCTACAAACTTTGAGTCAATATCAATGTCCTGTTCGGGTTTTAATACTGAATATAGCTTATATGATTCATCGTATTCCCAGGGATTGTAAGTGTCGCAAAGCGATTCTTCCAAATTTAAGCGGGTGTAATAGAAATCACCTTTCCCAACTTTGGTTTTGAAAAATACGCCTTCCCCTTTTTCATTCAGACTGTGATTGTCGCAATCGGGACAAAGTTTCAGAATCGTTTCATAATTCTGAGACCAGTTCATCTGCGCCATTTTTAAATGACCGGCAACCGGAAATTTTTCGAGTAAATTTAAATTGCCAATGTGCTTATTAACGAATAGTTCGGTTGGCGCATCAATGGCCAGGTTTAATGCCTGATTCACGCTGATTTTAGGTGCAAAATCGTTGTGGTACGACTGGTAAACCGTTCCGCCAGCTTCAAGGTATTTGTTGATTTTCAGTTTTGCATCACTTTTAAGCGAAAAACCTGGAACAATAACAAACGCAGCATCGGCAGGTACTTCCATATTTTCCCGCAAAAACCTAACATCCACATGGTTTTGTTTGGCCAGTACATAAGCGTTGATTGCTTTGCGGAAATAATCGTTCAACGAAACGGTTTCGGGGGCAACAATATAACAAACAGGCAATTGGTCGGTCCAATCCAAGCCCAGAGTCTTTGAAAAGTCAATACATTCTTTGAATCGTTCAGCTACCGGATGCTTATTATTATTCACATCCAATAATCCCATTTGATACTCAAGCGCATCGAAAGTTCCTCCGCCTTTCATTTGCCGTCCTCTTACATCCGGCTTTACGTGAAAGGCAGTGTCAATATCGTGTGAGCACCACCAAACAAAACCGGCAGCCCCATCGGCCCAGCAACTGAAATACGACAGCTCGAGATATTTTGCACGTTGTAGTTGTGTCATCCAGTCGCCCGAAACGCCGGTTTCCTGCATCAGCACAGGCTTGCCAGCCATTTTTGCCCAGGCAATCATGAGGTTCGCGCTGTAAGTTGTCCGCTGTCCAAACCACGGATCGTCGGATATGGTGGCATGAAAATACGGATAAGAATGAGCCGACATATAATCGGAAGCAGGTTCGATATTTTCAATCGGAAAATCAGCATCGTAGCCCGTTCCGATTCCATTCGTAACCAATCGATCGGGATCACCTGCTTTGAACGACTTGTAAATTTCGGCCATCCACGTTTTTGTCTGAGCTGGATTTCCTGTAAAACCACCCACCGCTTTTAGCGCGTTGATTTCATTTCCGAAGTCGTAACTGTGTATATATGGATTGTCTTTCAGGCTTTTGGCTAAATTTTTTATGTACCAGGTTTCAGCTTTTATTTGTTCCTGATCGGTAAACATGTCTTTTGTTACCCAGTATGGGTTGAAAATTCCACCGCAAAGCCAGCCGGTAATCAAAGTGGGCTGTACCTGAATGTTGCGTTTCCCGGCAATCGTAATCAGTTCATTCAATCGGTCAATTTTCTGTTGATCCATTTTGTCTTTTTCGGGTTGCATTAAATACCACAAAGGCATAAATCTTGCAAATTCAACACCCAAGCTGCTTAGCGAGTCCATATCTTGCTCAATGGCAGCAGCATTCCAATTGTCGAGTATTTGAAACCAAC